>Ga0116186_1002004_pt1 | contig 19062 bp, 12 predicted proteins | sample AD_JPNNA4_MetaG_FD_89806 | JGI IMG/M metagenome (GOLD analysis project Ga0116186, IMG submission 89806) | Active sludge microbial communities of municipal wastewater-treating anaerobic digesters from Japan - AD_JPNNA4_MetaG | ecosystem: Engineered > Bioreactor > Anaerobic > Digestate | place...
CGTAGCGATGACGCATAGCGGAATGACGGCATTCAAGATTGCCAGCCACCGCCCAAAAGCCAATATTTATATCTTTACCGACAATAAACCATTACTCAATACTTTAAATTTACTGTGGGGAGTCAGAGGATTCTACTACGATAAATATGAAAGTACCGATAATACTATCACCGACATTAAAGAATTTTTAATGAAACGACAGTTAGTAAAACACGGCGAGTTTATCATTCACGTAGCAAGTACTCCTTTGCAAGAGAGAGCTACAGCAAACACAATTAAGTTAACACGTATCGATTAATATTATGAATATTGCTCTTTTAAAAACGATCTGCGAAATTGCCGGCGCTCCGGGACATGAAAACCGCATTCGCGAATTCGTATTGAACGAATTAAAATCTCTTAACGTTGAAGTGTCTGTCGATAAGATGGGTAATGTTACCGCTTTACGCAAAGGTCGCGAGCGAAAAAAAGTAATGGCAGCCGCTCACATGGATGAAATTGGATTTATCGTTACGCATATCGATGATAAAGGATTTTTACGTTTTAATACACTCGGAGGATTCGACCCAAAGACGTTAACTGCGCAGCGAGTAATTGTTCATGGCAAGGAAGATATCATTGGTGTTATGGGATCTAAACCCGTACATATCATGAGCCCCGAAGAAAAAAATAAAGCTCCTCAAACAGGTGACTATTTTATCGATTTAGGGATGCCTAAAGAACATGTAGAAAAAATAGTAAGCATAGGAAATCCTGTCACTCGTCAGAGAGAATTAATAGAGATGGGAAATTGCGTAAACTGTAAATCGATCGATAATCGCGTTTCGGTTTTTGTTTTGCTAGAAACACTTCGCAAATTACCGGCTTCTATCCCTTACGACTTTTACGCAGTATTTACAGTGCAAGAGGAAGTAGGATTAAGAGGTGCTTCGGTTGCTGCTCATCATATTGAGCCTGACTTTGCCTTCGGACTCGATACTACTGTTGCTTTCGACACACCGGGTGCTCGCCCACATGAGATGGTAACTGAACTAGGAAAAGGTGCCGGCATCAAAATAATGGATTCAAGTACGATCTGCGATTCACGTATGATCGCTTATATGAAGCAAACTGCCGATAAACACTCGATCACTTGGCAACCTGAGATCTTACCTGCAGGAGGAACCGATACAGCCGCCCTTCAGCGAAACGGCAAAACAGGAGCTATTGCAGGTGCCGTGTCTATCCCTACCCGACATATTCACCAAGTGATAGAAATGGCCGACAAAGGCGATATCCAGCACTGTATTGACCTACTCACAACCTGTGTTTCTGAGCTTGATAGCTACGATTGGGGGCACTGGGGACAGGTAAATTGATAAATATTTTAGCCAAAAGGCTTCCGTATTGTAGTTTTTTATAAATTGGCATTACCAAAGTGCCGGTGTCACGCCCGGCATTCCCAAAACACTTTTGCCTCTTTATGAAACTAAGAACTACCGGAATTGTAATTATTGCAGCAGTAATTTTAATTCTGAAATTACCTCTCACAGGAAATACTAAAAAAGCATTTCACTCTCCTGAAGACATTCAGTTTTTCACAAATCATAAAATTACCCCACTCGATAGCGGACAATATTTTCACCTTCCTCAACAGTGTAAAGGTTGCCATGGTTTTGATAGTTTGCATCTTGCGAATGTTGATATCAACGGACATGATATTAACCTATACGACGATTGGGAAACGTCAATGATGGGCATGTCGGGGGTCGATCCTTTGTGGAAAGCGAAGGTTAGCCACGAAATTCAAGTAAATCCAGGTCATGCGAATGAACTACAGACATTATGTACTTCATGCCACGCACCACTCGGCCACTACACAGCATTTTATAAAGGACAACCCTTTTATACGCTCGCTGATTTAGCCAATGATTCATTAGGACAATCAGGAGTATCTTGTCATAGTTGCCATGCAATCAAAGACTCGACCTCATTAGGATATTCATTTACAGGAGAGATCCCATACGATACCAATCGCAATATCTACGGACCATTCCCAGGACCAATGCCCGGACCAATGCAATTGTATGTAAGCCTTACTCCAAATTACGGTCCGCATATGAGCGATAGCAAAACTTGTTCTCCATGTCATACGCTAATATCGCATTCGGTAGATCTTACAGGTACACCAACGGGGTCAACATTTGTTGAACAAGCAGTTTATCAAGAATATTTGAATTCAGAATATCCTACATCACTGCAAACAACTTGTCAGAATTGCCATATGCCAAAAATCGAAGACCCGATTAAAATTGCAAATGGCTATACTGCACTACCCGGAAGAACGCCATTCAACTTGCATTCATTTGCCGGTGCCAATGCATTCATGGTTAACTTAATTAAAAACAATAAAACATCATTAGGATCATCAGCACCCGATGCAAACTTTGATTCAACACTAGTTGCAATAAATAATTTATTAAAAACACAAACGCTTGCCGTAAATGCAAACTTCGATAGCACAGCATCTGATACGGCCTATTTCAATGTAAGCTTATTAAACAAAGCCGGACATAAATTCCCTAGTGCGTATCCTTCGAGAAGAGCCGTATTGCAATTTGTTGCAATAAAAGCTAATGGAGATACACTATTTAGTTCAGGATTATTCGATAGTAACTTCGAAGTAAAAAATATTCCCTCACCATATTCACCGCACTTCAATACCATCAACCAAGAAAGTCAATCGCAGATTTATGAAATGGTAATGGGTGATGTAAATGGAAATGTAACAACAGTTTTGGAGAGAGCATTTTCACAACTGAAAGATAATCGCATCCCTCCTTTCGGCTTCACTACAACACATGCATCTTATGATACAGTAAAAATTGTAGGCGATGCATTAACTGATCCCGACTTCAATAAAACATTAACGATTGAAGGATCAGGAAGAGATATCGTACATTATAATATTCCTCTTAACGGATATACCGGCGCATTAACTATCAGCGCAGCAGTATATTACCAAGCAGTTCCGCCGGGATGGTTATCGGAAATGAGAAATTACTCCTCAGCAGAAATTGATACTTTCTTAAACATGTACGACAATGCCGATCGTTCTCCGATATTAGTAAGCAACGATACTTTAAACAATGTACTTATTACTACCGGTATCGCATCACCGAAAAACAATTCAGGCATTAGCATTTCGCCGAATCCTACGAATGATGGAATTGTTTACATCAAAAATATTAGCAGAGGTGTAAATATTACGGTAAATATTTATAATGCTGCCGGACAAATTGTGAATGCCGAAGTTTTACTTCGAAATGAAAATGCAAAAGTAATTCTGCCAAACAAAGAAGGAATATACTTCATCAGTATCAACGAAGGCAAGAAAAGAACAACTAAGAAAATTGTCTATTTAAAATAAAACCCATAATCTAACCATAACATCCAAACCTTTACCATGAAAAAAAACTACTTCATTTTTTCAATGGCAATTATGCTACTCGCCGGAATAAAGGCCAATAGCCAAACTGCCTTTGAAAACGCAAATGCCAGGCTGAACACACCTGCATTTCACAGCGGCTGCACCGTTACTGTTGCCGATTACAACAATGATGGAAAAGACGATATTATTCGCCTTGATCAAGGACATTCTATTTATGTAGAAATTCAAAAAACAGGCGGAAATTACGAGACACGTTACTTAGGCGATTTCGGAAGTGCTTCGGCATGGGGAATGGCAGTGGCGGATGTCGACAGAAACGGATATTTAGATATTCTCGCAGGTGGATCATCCGGTTCGGTAAAAATATTGTTATCGAATTCTACAGGGTCAGGTGGAACAATTGTTTCATTGCCTAACTCAGGATTCTTCCTGCAAAATGTCACTTTCGGCGATTTTGATAACGACGGCGACATCGATGTGTTTTGTTGCGATGACAATGCCAAAAGCCATATTTATTTGAATAATGGAAGCGCAACATTTACTGAATCAATCACTACAATTAATTTCGATGTTACATCTACTGATGATTCAGGAAACTACGGAAGTGTTTATACCGACTTCGATAATGATGGTGACCTTGATTTATACATCGCAAAATGTCGCCAAGGAGTTACTGACACTACAGATGGTCGTCGTATTAATGTAATGTTCGTGAACGATGGAAACGGAAACTACACGCAAGATGCAGCAGCCTATAACTTAAATATTAAATGGCAAAGTTGGACAGCATCTTTTGGAGACATCAATAACGATGGCGATCTTGATTTATTAATAACTAATCATGATCACGAAAGTCAGATTTTAGAAAATGACGGAACCGGACATTATACTGATATCACTGCTACTACAGGATTTAACATCACAGACATCACTCCTATCGAAAGTGTGATGGAAGATTTCGACAATGATGGTTTTGTTGATTTATTAATCACAGGAAGCGACTCACGTTATTATCATAATAACGGAAATAATACTTTCACTAAAGTGGATGGATTATTCGACAATAACAACATGGAATCTTTTGCTATCGGCGATTTAAATCACGATGGTTTTATTGATGTTTATGGTAGCTATGCAACAATCTATACTAACCCAACTTCAATCAATGATGTTATTTGGATGAACAAAGCGAATAGCAACAACTTCATCACATTTAACTTAACAGGAACTACCAGCAACGTTGATGCAGTGGGCGCTCGCGCTACTCTTTACAATAGCTTAGGAGTTCAAGTACGTGAAGTAAAAGCAGGAGAAAGCTATGGAACAGCTAATTCAATGATGCTGCACTTCGGACTAGGAACAACAACTACAATTGACTCTGTTGTTATCAGATGGCCTAGCGGATTAACTCAAACAATTTTAAATCCTTCAGTTAATCAATTCATCCACGTTATCGAAGGTGAATGTGTAAGCCCTGAAGTGACTTTAACATTATCGGGTCCTCCTGTAATTTGTACCGGTCAGTCTTTGACTATTACTGCCCCTGCAGGATACAATTACCTATGGAATGACGGAACTACTGCTCAAGCATTAACGGCAACGGCAGCGGGAGAATATGGTGTTGAAATATCATCTTCGTTAAATAATTGCGTAGGCATCTCTAAAACAATTGCGTTGATTGAAAATCCTGATGAAACTCCTTCTATCACTGCAGCTGCAGAAACTGAATTTTGCGCAGGTGGATCGGTTGAATTATTAGGACCTGCAGGATTAACATCATACTTATGGTCAGATGGATCTACTAACCAAAACCTAACTGCTACTCAAAGCGGATCATATGCTTTAACAATTCAAGGAGTATGTGCTCAATTCAGCTCTACTCCTATCGAGGTTACTGTTCACTCAGTAGCAGCACCTATTGCATCGGGAGTATACATTCCGGCACCGGGCACTGCACAACTTACTGCAACCGGATCTAATATCTCATGGTACGACGCTGCTGTTGGAGGTAATTTATTAGGAACAGGAAGTTCATTTACTACTCCATTCTTAAATTCAACAACTGACTTTTACGTTGAAAATCGCGAAAACTTTAACGGAGGAATATTCCCTGTAGGTATTAACACTCCAGTAGGAACAGCTGTTTATAGCGGAAACACAAGCGCTGGAGCGATTTACTTCGATGTAATTAATCCTTGCATATTAAAAGAAGTGACAGTTCACACTGACCTTGCAGGAACGCGTCGTATTGAATTACGTGATGCAAACAACGTGCTACTACAATTTCAAGATGTAAATCTTTTGCCCGACTCTCAAGTTATCAGCTTAAACTTTAGCTTAACACCGGGAGTGAATTATAGCTTATCTACAAACCAAGCCACCAACCAACAAATTCCGGGATGGGGAAATGTTTCTCCACGATTAAAACGTAGTTCTACAGGAGTTACTTATCCTTATACTTTACAAGATGCGGTTTCTCTTACAGGGTCTCCTTTTGGAAACTCTTACTATTACTATTTCTATAATTGGCAAGTTGAAAAAACAGGACTGGATTGCTTCAGCTCTCGTGAACCTGTAACTGTTACTGTAGGAACTGTAGGATTAACTGAACTAACGGATGCGGGTATACGAATTTTTCCTAACCCTGCTCATGACATTCTTAATGTAAACATGAAAACCGGAAGTGCTACTACCATTCGCTTATTCGACGTGCAAGGAAGAGTTGTTCTTAACGAACAAATAAACAATGTAACAAACAGTCTTCCTTTAAACGGATTAAACGCCGGTGTTTATCAAATAGAAGTGACTCAAGGAAATAAAACTTTCCATGATAAATTACTTGTTGATTAATCATTCTTCAATCAAAATAAAAAGGCGACTCAATGAGTCGCCTTTTTATTTTATAATAATTAATCTTAACCGTTTGCTCTGATAGCTTCTACGGGATCAAGTTGTGATGCTTGAAATGCAGGTAACAATCCGGAAATAATTCCAATAATTACCGAAACGCTGATACCTAATACTGTATTAGCTAGGCTCAACGGCATATCTAACCCGCCGAAGCTCGCTAAATAAGATCCAATAAATACCAAGAAAATACCTAATCCGCCACCTACAACACAAAGTATAACCGACTCAGTCAAAAACTGAAATAAGATAAAATAATTTTTCGCTCCTAACGACTTTTGAATCCCAATAATCGGTGTTCGTTCACGAACAGATACAAACATAATATTCGCAATTCCGAATCCCCCAACAAGAATACTGAAGCTACCAATGATCCATCCTGCTACTGTTAGCATATGAAATAAACTACCCAGCTGGTTAGACAATAATTTTGTTTCGTTTAAAGCAAAGGAATCATCTTCCGAAGGACGCAAGCGACGAATAGAACGCATATTCGAGCGTAACTCATCAATCAATTCATTGTTTGTTACGCCTTCTTTGCCTTTCACCATAATCATCGGATTCAATCGCTCGCTTCGAATATCTAAAAACTTACGCGCGAAATTCACCGGCACCATTACAGTTTTGTCTTTTGTTTTTCCAAGCATACTCTCCCCTTCACGAACAAAAACTCCAATCACGTGAACACGACGGCCCTTTACTGTTATCTCCTTATCAATCGGATCTACTCCCGGCAAAATAGCATCTGCAATATCAGCACCAATAACTGCAACGGGAGCACCTCCCATTGATTCGTTCTCGGTAAAATATCTACCTTGCTCTAAATTGAAAGTAGTTAAGTCTTTATAATCATGCGAGACTAAATCGACTTCAGCATTGTCAACAGCATTTGTCCCTGACTTAATGGTAGCATCATTAATAAATGCAACAAATGCCATTTGCTCTGCTAGCGAGTTGCGCGCTTTCAATTGCTCCATTTCTTTATATGAAGCTACAGGACGTTGCCAATATTTCCACCATGGGAAATCAGAACCGAATACCCAAGGCCACTTCTGAACATAAATTACATTACTACCTAAAGAGTTTACACTACCCTTAATAGTATTTTCTAGTCCATCAACAGCTGTAAAAACGGCAATGATGGCAAAGATGCCGATAGTGACTCCCAACAGCGACAAAATGGTGCGTAGCTTATTTACTACCAACGCATGCCAGGCCATTATTACACTTTCACGAAGTAATCGCAGATATATCTTCATAACCCAACAAAAGTACTCATCTAATGCAAATTAAAGCCCTGATTTACAGGAATTGAGCACGAAGCGACGATTTTTTTGACTGAAATTTATGGAATTATGGCCGGGATTGCATCTTACCCTTGTTTTCAAAAACAAATATCATGCAAATTCCTCCTCACATCCGCCTAAAATGGCAATCGGTTGTTGACCTACTAAACAGCGATGCCCGACATTACCAACTACTCTTTTTGTCGACGTTCTTCCTCACCGGAATGTTATCGTTGCATTGGAATTTATTACCCTACCAAGCGCTGATTACATTCTGCACTGCCTTGTCGACACAGCTTATTCTTATTAAAATACTCAAACTACCTTTAAGCTCTTTAAAAAGTTCAGTCATTTCTTCTTTTAGCTTATGTTTATTATTCAGAAGTGAAACCTGGTGGATAATCATTATCGCGGCCTTTCTTTCTATCGCATCAAAAGGAATTTTCAGAGTGAAAGGAAAACACTTTTTCAATCCCGTAAACTTCGGCATTTGCGCAACGATACTTCTTACTCATCAAGGATGGATTTCTCCGGGGCAATGGGGAAGTGCTGGCTATTGGTGGTTCTTAATAGGCATGCTCGGATTTATTGTTATCACCAGCGCTCATAGAATGGAAACGGCCTTCGCTTTTTTGGCCACTTATGCATTACTCTTCGGATATCGAATTTTGGTTTTCCAAGAATGGCCCGCCGACTTTTTCTACCATCAATTTACAAATGGAGCTTTGCTTTTATTCACCTTCTTCATGATTACAGACCCTGCTTCTACTCCTTCGCATAAAAAAGCTAGAATCGTTTGGGCTATGGCTGTTGGTGCATTGGCATATTATCTTCAAGCCTATTTATGGGTTACAGCTTCTCCGATTTGGGCTTTGTTTTTCTTGTCGCCATTAACACCCGCAATAGATTATTTCTTTAAAGCGGAGAAATTTAATTGGAAACAAACATCCACTAGCGTAGCTACTATCTAAGAAATTCTTTAAAAAGCATATTATGAAAAACTACAGAAAAATCACTTCTGCCATATTCGTTATGGCGTTAACGTTAGTGAGCATATCCGCTTACTCGTTCTGCGGATTTTATGTCTCGCAACAAAGTAAACCCATATTCAATAAAACATCGCAAGTTATTTTAGTAAGAGATGGGAATCGTAATGTCATAACTATGAGCAGCGATTTCAAAGGTGATGTAAAAGACTTTGCTATGGTTGTTCCTGTTCCAGTAGTTCTGCAAAAAAGCGATATTAAGGTTGTCAACCGACAAATGTTCGACGATTTCGATGCTTATAGCGCTCCACGACTTGTTGAATATTATGATCCTTCGCCTTGCAACTCTATAAGAGAGGAAGTTATGGATAAAGTGCAGGCTTCAATGTCATATTCAAAAGACGAAGAAATTTTTGATCAAGATAAAAAAAACGCCAAATACAAAGTGACCGTTGAAGCTAAATACACCGTGGGCGAATATGATATTTTAATTCTATCGGCGAAAGAATCCGGCGGACTAAAACATTGGCTCACCGATAACGGATACAAAATTCCTGAAGGAGCAGAAGAAGTTTTACAACCTTACATTCAAAGTAATATGAAGTTCTTTGTAGTGAAAGTAAATATTGAAGAACAAAAGGCTAACGGAACAGAAATTCTTCGCCCTTTGCAAATCGCTTTTAACTCTCCCAAATTTATGTTACCTATTAGACTAGGAATGGCTAACGGTAAAGGATCACAAGATTTAATTGTTTATACGTTGACAAAAAACGGAAGAGTAGAAACAACTAATTACAGAACAGTTAAAATGCCTACCGACCGTGAGGTTCCTGAGTTCGTGCAACAGTACTTCGGAAAATTTTATGTTGACCTTTATAAAAAGAATTTGGCGAAAGAAGGAAGTGATAATGTGTTTATGGAATATGGTTGGGATATCAGCGGACAAATGCAAGTTAAATGCGATCCTTGCGCAGGCAATCCTCCAATGCTCAACGGATTATTTGAAGCTGGAGTAAATTGGATCTCTCCTACGAGCTGGGGCGGATACAACGGTTCGGTATACTTCACGAGATTACATGTCACATACAACAGAGAAGATTTCCCTCAAGATTTAGTGTTTCAAGAAACGCCTGATAGAAGTAATTTCCAATGCAGATATATCATCAATCATCCTGCTCAACAATATGGTGAATGTCCTGAATGGAGTAACTATCGCGATCGCAAAAAAGCAAGCAGAAGAAAAGAGTTGAAAGAATTATCGGCCTTAACAGGATGGAATACCGAACGCTATTGGGAATACCCTTCTAAATTCATGGGATATTCAGCGCCACTACCACCCGATGAAGAAACAGGCTATATAACACCGAAAGAAGGTAAAACAAATATTACTGCTTCACCCGAAATAGATCAAACAACAACAGGATCGATAGAAGAAGATATCAGCAATAGCCGGATCAACCAAACAGCTTTCATCAATACAAGAACACCGGAACATAAAAAACCAATCGACTGGGGACTAGGATTTGGAATGATAGCTATTGTAACATTAGCATCGCTAGCAAGAATGCAGAAGAAAGGATAGTCGAATAATTTCCTTCTAAATTTTCAAAACAAATGCCACATTCATATAGAGTGTGGCATTTGTTTTTAGCTTATCGAAATAACTAAACTTTTATTCAATCCTGCTTCTACAATTTTCTTAAGGGTCATTACTTCAACATCGTACATATCGTTTTCCAATCTGGTAATATAAGTACGTGAAGTGCCTGCAAGATTAGCTACTTCCTCTTGAGTAAGGTTTGCCGATTTTCGGGCTGCTTTAAACATTGCACCAATAGATAACTTTGAGCTCTTAGCCGGAACACTTAAATCGTACAAAACATCAGCTCCCACTTGAAAAGGCATTTTCACTTTTTGCCCGTTGACTTTTTTCACAGTGATTTCAATATTATGCCAACTTAACGTATAATCTTCTAATCGAACTTTAGAAAACTCTTCATGAGTATAAAGCTTATACTCCGGATCCGACTTTTTCACCTTCCATTTATTTGATAGGATATCATTGAAATCAAGAACACGATCTTCACCCGAACTAAACAAAACAGTAATTCTTAACTTCGATTTTTCAATCTTAGTTATTTTCAAAATTCGCGGAAGCCTTTTAGTTTGTTTCATATTTTAAATCCTTCGTTCTTTTTAAATGTGGATTCAAGGCAAAGAAATAATTCTCTAATTCATTTGCAACAACGCGGTTTTGCATCCACTTTCGAATCATCGTCAATTTCGAATTCTCAAGACGTCCTCGCAGAACTACAGCATCACTAATCCGAATGATTGCTTCATCATCACCACAAATTACATGAATATGGGGCGGCAAATGCTCACGACTATAAATATGCACATGAACACCATTGAAACTGGCTATTCTAGGTGTCATGTCAAGAAATACAAATGTATCTAATTTGGCACATATTGTCAAGTTTTTAAATTAAAAACAAATGACAAACTACCTAAATAAAAAATGGCTAATCGGTAAACAACTAATTACAATCGCTTACAATTAATTAAAAAGGCCGCTCAAATTATGAACGGCCTTTAATTTTACTTTCTATTTTTTCTCTTCTTTCAGCAAATTATCCATTGCCATCATTTGGCGCATCACCTTTTGCATTCCATCCGGCGATCCGTCGAGGAAGATAACATTTCCTTTTCCGTACTCTGCAAAGTTCTTAATGGCTTCTGTCCACATAGAGAACATAATCATAGAGGTATCAAGATTTGCTTGTTGCATTTCTCTCGCAGCATTCTGCATACCTTTTGCCACTTCTTCTCTGAAGAGTGCCACTCCTTGTCCACGAAGCTGCGCAGCTTCTCTTTCAGCTTGTGCCGAAATTTTAATGGCATTACCTTCTGCTTCTGCAGCTTTTGTTTTAGTAATCAATAATGCTTGTCCTTCGTTCTCCGCAGCAGCCTTAAGGTTATTAGACGCTACCACCTTACTCATTGAATGCATTACAGCCTCGTCGAAAGTAATATCGTTGATCTGAAGATCTTGTAAATGATATCCCCACTCCTCAATTACATTGTCGATTTGCTCTTTAACATGATCTACGATTTCGCGACGAAGACTTAATACTTCCGATTGCTTTTTCATTGCTACGAAAGCACGAATATTCCCTTCGATAGTACGAATCAATGCTTGCATTAAGTTCTTCTCGTCAATGAACTTGAATGCAACTTTTTTAATTGTCTCTTCTTCATTGTCGATAACCGAAAACAAGATCATCGATTTGAAGTACACGTTTGCTTGGTCGATGGTTACTGCTTGGAATTCGAGCTCTACCGAACGATTTTGTGTTGAAATTCTTTTGAAGATCAATTCCACCAACGGAATAGTGAAGTTTAATCCGGGTGATAATACTCTTTTGTATTTCCCAAATACGGTAACAACGGCAATTGTTCCTTGCTGTACAGTCTTAACACCTAAAACGATAAGTGCTAAAACTAAAAACAGAATAATTAATGTCATTTTGTGTAGGTTTAATGTTTGGTAAAATTGGTGATTATAATCTCAATTTACAAGTAGACGATTGGTTATCGGAGATATTGTTTGAAAGACGAGTTTTTTTGCTCGCAAAGAAGCATTTCTTTTCTACTATAATCGGCAACTTTATATAATCAAATCTTGAACCCTGCCTCCTGCATCTTTCACCTTTCATCCTGCACCCTGTATCTCGCGTCTTGTATCTGATGATTTTAAGTGCAAAATTACTTCGAGTATTATGTCTTGTCAATCAAGTACAGATAGAGCGACATTTCAATTCTCTAAGGCAACAAAAAAGCCTTCCGAATGAACCGGAAGGCTTTTTGAAATTTATGGCTTAGTATTACCAGATATTTACGCGTAAACTGTCCGGTTGGTACATAGGACTTCCTTCTTTTATTCCGAATGCTTTGTAGAATTCAGGAATATTAGCCATTGGTCCGTTGATACGTAAGAAGTTCGGCGCATGAACATCCGTCATTAGTCGTAAAGCTAATGTCTCGTCGCGCATCTTACCTACCCATGATAGTGCATATCCTAAGAAATAACGCTGATCAGGTGTAAGTCCGTTGATTTTCTTTCCCGACTTATATTGCTCCGTTTTCTTGAAGGCTTGATATCCTAAAACTACTCCACCAAGATCCGCAATATTCTCTCCTTGAGTAGCTACTCCGTTTACATGTAAACTGTCAAGCACTTTGAACGCGTTAAATTGTTTAACGATTAATTCTGCACGCTTGCTGAATTCTTTTTCATCGTTGGCTGTCCACCAGTTCGTCAAATTACCTTTTTCGTCGAACTGACGTCCTTGATCATCAAATCCGTGAGTAATTTCATGTCCGATGGTAGATGCACCCGCATATCCATAAATAATTGCATCATCAGCTAACGTATCTTCCATTCCCGGAATGATAAATATCGCTGCAGGTAATACAATCTCGTTATTCGAAGGATTGTAATATGCATTGTAGGTCTGCGGAGTCATATCCCACTCAGTGCGATCTACAGGCTTGCCTAACTTGCTTGCCATAAAATCGTGAGCCCATCCATTTGCATTTAATACATTCATCACATAAGAGCTACGATCAATTTTTAAAGAAGTATAGTCTTTCCACTTATCAGGATAAGCAACTTTTGTTGTGATGCTGTTTAACTTCACCAATGCTTTTGCTTTTGTTGAATCACTCATCCATGTTAAGTCATGAATACGTTCACGATATGCTTGAATAATATTATTAGTTAAATCTTGGTAACGTTTTTTCACTGCCGGAGAAACAAATTTCTTCACATAAAGTTGTCCGAGCATATCACCAATAGCTCCTTCTTCTTCATCTAATACTCTCTTCCAACGCGGACGTTGTTCTTTTACTCCATTCATTACCGTTCCGAAGAAATTGAAATGTTCTTTCTCGAATGGTCTACTTAAATAAGATGCAAATGAGTTAACCAAATTCCATCTTAAATATACTTTCCAATCATCAAGACTAACTTTCTTTAAGGACTTATCTACTTCTTTGTAAAATTCAGGCTGTCCAACAATTACTGAATCTACATTTCCATAACGCATAGTCTGAAACATAGTTGACCAGTCTACTGAAGGCGTGATATCTTTCATTTCCGATACCGTTAACTTTTTATAGTTACGATATGGATCACGTAAATCTTCTAACTTACGAGAAGCTTTAGCTAATGTTGTTTCAATAGCCATCACTTTAGCACTATTCTTCGTAGCTGTTGCTGAATCTTCACCCATCAACACAAACATATTGCGAACGTGTAAAGCATATTCAGAGCGAATGTTCTTTGTGCGGCTATCGTTATTGAAATAATAATCGCGATCAGGTAATCCGATTCCTCCTTGATACAAATGCAACATTTGCTTCTCAGAGTTTTTCTCATCTTGATAAACAAATGACGAGAATAAAGGATCAGCACCATAAGTATGCATCGCTGCCATCACCGATAACAATGAAGCTTGATTATTGATGCCGTTAATTTTAGCAATCTCTCCATTCAATGGAGTGATTCCTAATTTATCGATGTTTACGGTATCCATTCCTGCTCCGTAAAAATCACCGATTTTTTGCTCGGCAGTTCCGGCAGTTCCATGCGCTTTTGCTGCATCTTCACTGATCTTTTGCATGCGAGCGTAGGTTTCATCCATCACCAAACTCCAGATTCCCCAGCTTTTTTCATTGCCCGGTATAGGATTTTTCTTAATCCATCCACCACAGCTGTACATAAAGAAATCGTCAGAAGGGTTTACCGTAGTATCCATATTCTCTACTAACGGATCTTTAAAAGCAACTTCTTTTTTGGTTTCTGTTGCCGGTTGAGTACAGGATGCCATCATCAAGCTTATTCCTGTGGCTGCTAATAGCAGTTTTTTCATGTTACTGATTTTTGATTCTTGTTTTTATATTGCCGACCGACTCCGCCGACTCTAGAATGTTCAAATGTACGATTTTCTCTATTTGTTCAATAATTCGAGCGTTTGGGTGGACGAATCTATCGGCAATGAACAAACTTTATCTTTACATACAAATGCAACAGTTTTTCCCTCTGAAACACGACCTTCGTTGATCGATAATCTGCTACCCTTTGCCGCAATTGCTAACAATAGGTCGGGACGGTAGTTTTTGCGTATCTCATCGACCCAAACATGGGCTTCATCGCCGCTAACCACTATTTCATAGAAAGGTTGTGTAAAATTTATGAACAATTGCGCCCATTTCGAATACCAAGGGGTTGCCGACACTATTTCTTTCTGCAATCCAGCCGTCATTCGTATTGCTTGTTGCTCATAAGCCGGCATTCCAAAATAACGCGACAAATAAAATAAATTGGTAGCCATTACTGCATTAGAAGATGAGATAACATTGTCTTGCAATTCCATCTTACGAGCTATTAACGTCTCGCCATTTACGGGAGTAAAATAAAACAAACTTGAATTCTCATCTTCAAATAGCTCTTTCACTTTTTCTGTTAATCGCTTTGCTTCTAAAAGATGCGCTTCGTTGAAGTCTACTTGATACAAACTGATATAAGCTTCAATCAACAAACTGTAATCATCGAGAAAAGCATATCCTTTTTCTTGTTTCTTGTCTTTTGCATTAGCATCCACACAAGAGTGAAATAATCCCCCGTTTGTATCTGTAAGATTTTCTTTTATGAATGTTATTGCTTGATAGGCTGCATCTAAAAATGCTTTATCATTAAATGCCATATACGCATCAGCAAGTCCTTTAATCATTAATGCATTCCACCCGGTTATGATCTTATAATCTAATCCCGGTCGAACACGTTTTTCTCTCTGAGAAAGCAATACTTTTCGCAAGCCATCGATTTTCGATTTCAATTCTTCTACAGTTAATCCATGTCGCGAAGCAATAACATCATCATCGTCATAACGCAAAGGGATAAACACATCATGCTCCCAATATCCTCGTTCATTGATATTATAATAATCGCTTATCAACTTTATATCATTTTCGTTAAGGGTGGCCGTTAGTTCTTGCTTTGTCCATGTATAAAACTTCCCTTCTACTCCTTCACTGTCTGCATCCAGCGCTGAAAAGAATCCTTTGTTAGGAGAGGTTAGTTCTCTCAATACGAAAGAAAAAATATCATAAACAATTTCTTTATAAAGAGGATCTATAAATTGTCGGTAGGCATTCGAATACAATGAAAGTAATTGTCCGTTGTCATACAACATCTTCTCGAAATGCGGCACCTTCCATAACATATCAGTGCTGTATCGAGTGAATCCACCTCCAATCTGATCATAGATTCCTCCATAAGCCATTTTCTTCAGTGTAAGCTGAACATGTTCACCGGCATAAGGATGTTTGGTATGGGAAAAATAGTTCAATAAGAACTCATAAGTTGCAGGCATTGGAAATTTAGGTGAGCGATTTGGCCCTCCTTCCTGTTCATCGAAGTTCGCCGACCAACGCAAGAAAACATCATTCCAATCGGGAGATGAAATTGTAGCATCCGCTGCATCCGGCTTTAGTGCCTCTACGCGCTGAATACCTTGGGTTAATTCATCGGCATATTCATTGCATTTAGCGGGATCATTGCGGTAAAAAGCAGCAATTTGCAATAATACATTTCTCCATTGCTCTTTTGGAAAGTAAGTGCCACCATAAATCGGGCGACCATCAGGCAAAACAATACAATTCAGAGGCCAGCCACCGCGACCGGTCATTAGTTGAACGGCATCCATGTAAATCTTGTCGATATCAGGACGCTCTTCGCGATCGACCTTTACACAAACGTAATGCTTGTTCATCACAACAGCTACCTCTTCATCCTCAAAGCTTTCATGCTCCATTACGTGACACCAATGGCACGCCGAATACCCTATACTGATGATCATAAGCTTACCAGTCGATTTCGCCTCAGCAATGGCTTTCTCACCCCAAGGCATCCATTTTACAGGGTTATAAGCATGCTGTAGCAGGTAAGGGCTCAACGAATAAATTAAAGCATTGGGTTCTTTAGGTGCGTCCATGAAATAAAATTCTTGCAGCAAATATCGGATAAATCAGTATGTGGATTATCTTTGTTGCATGACAAACAAGCGAAGAGTCACCATAATCGTTTTATCCGTGTTAACAGGATCCATTTTATCGTTCTTCATGTTTAAGCTTAGAAGAGGAGGCGGAGCATTAACAACCGACGATCAAGCTATGCTTATCACCAACTTTTCATTTTCGATTGTGATTATATTGGGGATCGGATTTTTCTTTATTTGGAACAAGAAAAACGATCTTTAATTTGAAAGTGACCAATTTGAAGATTTGGAAATGAGGAGCTAATCTCATTAGAAAAAAAATGAAAATAAATCAAAAAAAAGAGGCTATCGTTAATCGACAGCCTCTTTTTTATTCTGCTATAAGCAGGAAGTAATTTTTCTTTCCTTTTTGTACCAGCAGGTATTTATTGTTTAACAACATTCCCGCGTTGGTGTTGAAGAGCGGATCAGGCATCTTTTCTTTATTGATACTAACGCCGCCGGCTTGAATCATTTTTCGCGCTTCACCTTTCGAAGGAAACACTCCTGTTTTCTCTGATAACAATTCAACTAAGTTTATTCCCGCGTCAAGTTCGCTACGCTGAATTTTCACTTGAGGCACTCCTTCAAAAACACTTAACAATGTTTCTTCATCGAGTTTTAACAATGCATCAGTAGGCGCATTTCCGAATAAGATCTCAGAAGCTTCTACTGCTCCTTTCCATGCTTCTTCAGAATGAACAATCGTTGTTACTTCTTTCGCTAAAGCTTTTTGTAATGCTCGTTGATGCGGTGCTTGCGCATGTTCAGCTTCTATAGCTTCAATTGTTTCTTTCGATAACAAAGTAAAAATACGAATATACTTTCCTGCATCTGCATCAGAAGCATTTAACCAAAACTGATAAAATTTATACGGCGATGTAAGCTTCGCATCGAGCCAAACGTTTCCGCTTTCGCTCTTACCGAATTTACTTCCATCAGCTTTAGTGATCAACGGACAAGTTAATGCAAATGCTTCGCCACCTTCCATGCGACGAATTAATTCTGTTCCCGTAGTAATATTTCCCCACTGATCAGAACCACCCATTTGCACTTTGGCGTTCATCTCTTTGTTGAGATGATAAAAATCGAATCCCTGAATCAACTGATAGCTGAATTCAGTGAAAGAAATTCCGGTTTCTAAGCGATTTTGAACGCTGTCTTTCGACATCATATAACTTACAGTGATATGTTTACCCACATCACGTAAGAAACCTAACAAACTCCAATCCTTAAACCAATCATAATTATTTACAAGCACTGCTTTATTATCACCATTCTCGAAATCTAAAAACTTAGATAACTGTTTTCGGATACACGCAACGTTATGTTGCAAAACTTCTTCTTTTAATTGCTTGCGCTCCTCTTTTTTTCCTGAAGGATCACCCACCATTCCGGTAGCACCACCCACCAATGCAATAGGCTTATGACCGTTAACTTGCAAATGCTTCAGCAACATAATAGGCACTAAATTTCCTACATGCAGAGACTCAGCCGTTGGATCAAATCCCACATAAGCCGTAGTCATTTCTTTTGCAAATTGGTCTTGGGTACCCGGCATCACATCGTGGATCATGCCTCTCCATCGTAGCTCCTCTACGAAATTCAATTTATTACTCATGGTACAAAGATAAGGAATTTTGAATTTTGAATTTTGAATTTTGAATGGGGCTGGCGCATTTAAAAGCGAAGCCTATATTTGAACTATTTCAACTATGCCTCTGGGGATCTCGCCCGCGTCCCACCATTCAATCATTCAGTCATTCATTCACTCATTTATTCAGTCACTCAGTCACTCAGTCACTCAGTCATTCAGTCATTCAATCATTGTTTTAGGTTATCTCCTAAAATTAACTGATTTTTGCAGCTTATGATATTAGTAACCGGAGGCACAGGATTAGTAGGTTCTCGCTTGTTGTATGATCTTACAAGAGCAGGGAAAAGAGTGCGTGCCATTGCCAGAACCAAGGGTAATTTGGGCACTTTCGAGACGTACACCGCCTCCGAGCCTACCTTACGAGATCTAGTTGAATGGGTAGAAGCCGACTTACTCGATTTGGGATCGTTGGAGAAGGCAACTCAAGGAATTACGGCCATTTATCATTGTGCGGCTATCGTCTCTTTCGACCCGAAGGCAGCCAAAATGATGGAGCAGGTAAATATTGAAGGGACGGCCAATTTGGTAAATTTAGCACTCGACCTACCCAACTTCGAATCGTTTACACATGTGAGTTCGGTAGCGACATTAGGAAGGGCGCCGGGCAATGCCATGCTCGACGAACATAGCGATTGGATTCCCGGGAAACATAATTCGAACTACGCCATAAGCAAGTACGGAGCAGAAAGAGAAG
>Ga0116186_1002013_pt1 | contig 19028 bp, 26 predicted proteins | sample AD_JPNNA4_MetaG_FD_89806 | JGI IMG/M metagenome (GOLD analysis project Ga0116186, IMG submission 89806) | Active sludge microbial communities of municipal wastewater-treating anaerobic digesters from Japan - AD_JPNNA4_MetaG | ecosystem: Engineered > Bioreactor > Anaerobic > Digestate | place...
CTATTTCACTTGTCGTATTTGTCCATCCATAAGGGTTCGCAAATTCCGAAGCGCAGTGACCTGCGGCATCGTCATCTTCCATTTCGCCCGGATCGGTATGATCCATTGGAGCCGAAGGCTCGTCGTATGTCGGCGGTGCCTCGTCCGGAACGACGGAAGGTTTCGGCTTGCGCTTTACCGTTTTCTTTGCGGCCTTTTTCTTCGCCGAAGGTTTCTTCTTTACCGATTTCTTTTTCTTCTTTGCCATCTGTCTCCCCCTCAAAAACCCCGAACAGGGCTTTGGCTTTAATATTTTTTGTTTCCCTCTTCAAGGGACAAATCGATTTCGCTTTGCACCAATGACACCACGAGCCTTCGTTGAATTCCTTCGGCTTCTTTACCACTCTCTCCACTGCTCTCTTAAAGAAGTCGACGTATTCAAGTAACTCGAACATTGGGATTTCCCAATAGGTTGGGCCGTCATAGCCCTTGATGCGCGGCTGAATGATCCAAAGCCTCACGGTTTTGAAATTCCAATTGTGCTTTGCCGCCAAGCCCATCCCGTAAAAAATCATTTGCAGATTTCTCTTCGGGCTCACCGCGTGGCCGGCCCCGTACTTATAGTCGAAGACGTGAAGCGTATCGAAGTGTTCGATCACAGCGCCGTCAAACGTCCCGAACATTTCGGGGTGAATGAAGTCGAGATGAATTCTCGTTTCCACCAGTAGCTCTGCGCCGGGCGTCGTTTCCCACATCGTCAGTAGGAAATTCGCAGCGCTGACAGCATGACTCATCATTTCTGGTGGAACTGGATCTTTCAACTTGATCGAGCCCGCGAACCGGCCCGAGCCGGATTTCATCGCAGCGCCGAGAACCTGCTCGAGCACTTCGTGTGCTCGTGTGCCTTCTTTACTCCACACACTGTCTTTGTCAGGTAGCCCTTCAGAAAGATGAACCGAGCCTGGGCACTCCACCCAACGCTCGGCTCCGCTCGCAGAGAACTTAGAATGCTTTCTCCCCCCGTGCGCTTTCACGATCAGCCGACGAGAAGCTTGATTGCTTTTGGGTAGTCGTCTGGCTTCATCTTTGTGACGCTATCGACTTTGAAGTTCTTCTTCAAAATCTTAAGCGCCGATTCGCGGCCAGTCTTCCCGCCGCCTTTTGCTTTCGTGTGAGCTTTAAGTGCGTCGATGACGTCGTCATAAGACGGCGCCTTTACCTTTTTTGTTTTGGGCGCGGCCTTTGCTTTGGCTTTTTTCGCGGGCTTAGCCGGCTCTTCGTCTTCTTCGTCTTCAGAATCATCGTCACCGTCATCGGTGGCGTCATCTTCGTCTTCATCGTCATCCGAATCGTCAGCGGCTTCGTCGTCGTCAGTATCCGACTCATCATCGTCGCCATCATCGACGGTATCTTCATCGTCGGAACCGTCATCATCTTCGTCATCATCTTCGTCTTCTTCGACGGCCGCTGCGGCTTTTTTCTTGGTAACTTTTGGTGCCGCTTTCTTTGTAGGCGTCGGTTCTTCGTCTGCATCTTCATCGTCTCCTTCATCGACCACTGTCTCTTTCACTTTACCGGCGCTAAGCTTTCCCGCCACCGCTTCTAGTCGCTCGATGTATTTTGAGAGTGTTGCTAAAAACTGTTTTGATTCTGCTCCTGCGAGCACTGCGATTTCTAATTTCATGTTTTTCCCCCTGCACCGTATAGGTGTCTTTGGGTCTTTACCTAGAAAGTAAAGCTGCCGCCGTCAACGCTTTCCCTAGGCCATGCCGCGTCGGATTTCGCTAAGGCTTCACGGCATTTCAGTGTCGCGATTTGTCCGGCGGGGGATTTAAGATCAAGACTGATAACGCTCTCAAGCGCACCACGAAGTTCTTCGCGTTCGATCAGAAGTCTAAGTACCGGTTCGTGCCCGACGGCGCCTGCAAAGTCGTAGTGTTCTTTGAATTCGGCAGTGCTTGAAGCCGCATCATTGCAAAGCCGCCATAACTGTTTGAGCGTCATTTTGCGGTAAGGCGCTCTTTCAAACGGGCGCGGGCTTCAAGCTTTGCCTTCTCTTGGAAGAACTTCTTCCGCCCGTCCTTCGACATGAATTGAATAGCGAATGCGACCGGCACTACGTCATGCGCGATCTTTTTAATTTGTTCCGGTGTCGTCTGTTCGTTCACTTCCACGGTGCCCCCTTTTGGTATAGAGGGGATTGCACCGTTAGGTCGCACTCACGGTCAAGTCAATTTCGCCATCACAAGCTTCAGACAGTCTTCAACGCTCGTGACCGTCGTGTCGAGAGTCATGTCGAAACCTTTGTATCTATCAAGGCCCGTCTCTGACGGATGATCGTCGGTGTCGGTCCACCGAGTGCAGCGTTCTTTCCGCACTTCGCGCGAACAGTTGAGCCGGACCTTGAGTGCATTGGGGAACGCTTCCGCTTCGTTTTCAAAACGGCAGTCGGCCACGATGAAGAGCGGATTCTCGTTGTCACAGACCGCCATTGCGATGTCGATTTTTTCTTTAAGAATGCTCACCCAAATGTTTTCGTCAATAGTGCGGCCCCACTCGGTGCCGAGCCATTGAAGCAGCTTCCGGTCCTTGTGTGTCCGCTGACTGCTTTCAACCTTCATGCTGTCAGGCAGAGCTACGCCGAAGTCGTTCACGTACCCGAGACAGTAGTCGTGCATCTCATAGATCGAGTCGGCGAAGTTCTTTAAGTACGCGACGCCGCCTTGCGCGTCCCACGCCTTCTCGAGCGCTTCGGCGAGCGTGCTCTTACCGCTTCCCATTTTTCCAGAAATCAAAACAACCTTATGCCCGTTCACTCATCCCCCTTGGAAGTTCGAAGACTGAAATCGGTTCCGGCATCGGTAGACGCGGACCTCGCTTCGCTTCAAGTTTCTTTTGTTTGTATCTCTTAGCACCACAACTAATGCAGAACACGTTGTACGTGTAGTAAATCTTCCCGGTCTTTTGCGACACACTTGCGACGCGCCGATAGAACGAAGCGAGCGGAAGCTTCTGGTCGCAAACTAAACAAAGTTTGAAAGCCGCCCGCACTCTGCTCATACGGCCTCGACGTCTCGCGATGCAAGAGGCTTCGAGGGAAAGGGCGGCTTCGCGCACGTCTTGCAATACTCAAGCGGCGCCCACTGCACGCCACTCTTCCGGTTGAACACCCGCCGATTGAATTCTGTGAGCGGTTTCTCTTTCAAACAGTAAAGACACACTTTCGTTTCAGACGTCATAAGGGCGCCCCTCGCGCGGGTATTCGTCAAAATAAATCTGGGCCGGCTCACCAGTGGAAAGATCGGTTTGCCAAAGTAAGTTCTCGGCCCGAATGCGGCGAGCGCGCTCGGCTTCGTAGTCTGCCCACTTCACGTAGCCGACGTTTGGTTTCGGCTCACGAGTCATCGTGGGCGCCTTCTTTTTGTGATCGAACCACGGCTTCCAGCGCTCTGCCTCTTTCATGTTATCGCCAACGCTCTCGGCGACTTCACGTCAGACGCTTTCATCTTCATAACTCGGGCAAGTTCCTTCTCGAGATACTCGACGCCTTTGCCTATTTCGGCGTATCGATCTTTTTTCTTCTTCAATTCTTTTTTGATTTTTTCAACCACTTCAGCTTTCGCTCCATCTATCGAAGCGTAAAGACGGTCGCGGCTACAACCTTTTGCGTAAGTGTGTTCACTCTCACAGCCGCCGGTGCAACGAGTTCGGAAATGCCGCGAAGGCACGTTGAGGGAAATAACTCGGTGAGCTTCAATTTCTGCAACGCCTTTTTCGTCATCGTCGCCGTAGCCGTTGGAATTCCAACCGCCGGTGTAGAGAATCCCGTTGAGCACAATTTCTTGTTCGTCCGCCGAAAGCATCGGCACGTCTTTAATAGAAACCATCATTCTATCACCCCTAGTTTTGTGGCGGGCTCGAGCACGTCGGCGTCGCCCTGTTCAATCATCTCGCGAAGCTCATCGCCCTCGATGCACCAGTTCTCATAGATAAGGTTTCGCTGCGCACGAAGCTTCGTGAACATGATGAATAGCGCCGACGCCGTCTTTTCATCAAGGCCGCCGGTAGCCGCAATTTGCTTATCAACTTTCGTCAAGAACGAAATCAGCTTCTCAGTCATCAACCCCGCCGTTTCTCAATGATGCGAAAGGCTTCCACACAGTACTTCACTTGGTGGAGACAATCGGCGAGCGCGTCGTGGTGGACCCCGTCCCGGTCGAACTTCTTCGAATCAAGTTTCGCTAGGTCCATCAGTGTCCGAATGTCCCGCGCCGCGCGATACGAGAACTTCGGATCAATCTTCAAGCGCTTCAAGCTCTCGGTCAGGATGACGAAGTCGAAAGTTGCGTGGCTCCAAATCGTCGTCCCAGATTCTAAAAAATTGTTAAGCTCCGACAGCGCATTCTGAAGAGACACGCGCGGTTCTTCGAGTAAAGACTTGCGCGCTTCGTCACTCTGTTCCATCCACCAGTAGACTGTCGGGGCATCGATCTCGCCGCCGCAATCAGTAGACGAACCCGCGTCGACGTTTGTTCGAAACGTCTTCCCGATCTCGCCCGTGATTCGATCGAAGTAGCAGGCGCCGATCTGTGCAATGGCCGCGTACTTCCCGTTCCCGAGCGTTTCGAAATCAAGCATCACTGTGTTCACTTCCTACCTCTTTCTTCGTCGCAGACCTCTGTTGCAAATCTTAAAGCCATCGCCGCGACCTGTACCGCTTCCATCCGCATGGCAGCGAGGTTGCGATTCTTCTGATGAGTCTTCACGTGGTCCCAAAGCTCGTGCACTTCTTCAAGTAGAATGGCGTAGCCTTCGTGCGCGGAATTGAACGTAGGCCATTTTGATTTCGCCGTTAGCACTTCCACTTTGATTTGATCGAGCGTGTGGAGAAGCTGCACCATCTCAAGGTTCGCTTGGTTATGCCGGCGGGGAGTGGTGTCGAGCACTTCCCAATGCACACGCCCCGAATCAGAATTGTGAGCCGCACTTCCGCCGCGTGCATGCTTCCCGAGAGTTTCTTCCATGCACTGCGGGCACTCGATGCCGAAGAACGAATAGTCGTGGTTACCGCAGTAACCTGAAGCTGGTGTTCCGGGACTCATGATTCAATTCTCCGTTTTATTTTTCCGCGAAGCGATTTCACCGCGGGTAACAATGTCGTGTTGGCTGCACCAACCACCTGAAGAAAGTCGTCAATCTCTTTGAAGACCGAATCACGCGGCTTTGTGCGCGTCGAAACTTCTCGCCACGAGCCGAGATTCAACCACTCAATCAATTGATCGACATACTGCCAGTCAAGATCAAAGATCTCGTGGCGCTTACGCGATTGGTTACTGAGATGTCGGTGGCCCTTGTTGCAGATGTCCACTTGAAACTCATTCCACTGAACGACGGTCTTGAGCGACGCTTGACCGTTTAAGTTACTCTTCGTGAACGTAAGAGTTTCGTCGACATCGCCCCAATCCGGATGCCGTCGCCCCTTCGGCTGATACATGGTGAGGGACTTCGTCGAAACCTTTATCCGATCAACATCATAAAGAGACGGGCCGTGCTCGAGCATGATCTCTCGATCAAGTTCGCCATCGATAATTTTGTCGGTGAACTGCCCCATCACTACCCTACAATCTTCTTTACCGATGCGTCTTTACGAAAAATGGTCTCCATGACTATCTCGTCAATTGTTCCGGGCGCAACCAGATACTCGCATCGGACGTATTCTTTTTCCGAACCCCTGCGGCTCGCGCGCTTCTCGGCCTGAATGTTCGTCTCGCCGCACCAACTGAATTCGACGAACACCACTCGGTCGGCCTTCTGAAGGTTGTGACCGCGCCCCATTGCAGCGATGTTCCCGATGATGAGCCTGCCGCCCCCCTCTTGAAAGTCCTTAAAGATTTCTTCCCGCTCCCACGCTTCAGTGCCGCCGGTTACAAGCCCCGGCCGAAACTCGAGCAGGCTTTCGTGCAAAGCGAAGCACACTTCCTTGTGCCACGCGAACACCAAGAGTTTTTCGTTCTTATCCCGAAGCCGCTCGCGCAAGTATTTGGTGGCCCAAGGGACTTTCCGTTTCCCAAGCTCGTGCCGCCACCGAGATAGCTGCTCGTCTTTGATGTCATCATCGAGCGCATCGGTCATCAGCCCTTGCAGGTTTTCTTTATCCCACTTCAAGTGCTCACGCGAACGGATCTCGTCAGGCATATATAATAGAGAGCGTCTGCGCTCGGGATGCGAGAGCTGTTCTTCGGTTACCACGTGCATGAAGTCGCGCCGAAGTTTCTCGCGAAGTTCTTCTTCATTTGAAGAGTACTTAAATTCCCACCCGCCGTAGCCGTTGGGCGTAGGCCCGCAGTAGCGCATGCCGAAATCAAGCTGCTCCAAACAGTCGATTGCTTTCGGCGCCATTGCAAAAGTCGGCGCCCAAAGTTCCATCGGTCGGTTCGGCATGGGTGAGCCGTCCATCAGCACTGTGTGCCGGGGCTTATAGATGAGACCTTTAGATTTTACGTCTTTACTTGTGCCGCCAAAGAGCGCCACGGTTCGAAGCGACGCGGGCTCTTTGAAGCGCGAGGCTTCGTCGACGGCCAAGAATTTTATCGGAAGCTTTTGAAGCTGGTAAAGAACCCAATCTTTGTGAAGCATTGAATCCGGCACGATAATGAAGTCGGCCTTCCAGTCTACAAAATCTTTGTGCTGCGAAGAGTCGATGGTGGACGACGTGTAAGGTATTTTAAGTTCGCCCATGAACTTCACAAGTTCCCTCTCCCAATTCGCAACCAAGGCCGGCGGCACGATAAAGACCACGGTGCCTTTGCCTTCACATAGCTGACTTGCGACGATTGCCTGACATGTCTTCCCCGCCCCCGGCGCGTGTGCGAGATACGAACGCTGCCTGCTTAATATCCAACGCACACCGTCACGTTGATGCGCGTCCAGAAATCTTAAGTGATCGAGGTTTATCTCTTGATCGTAAGTCACGCCCAGGGCTTTGATGAACATTCGCTCGGCAGGTTCTTGGGCGATCTCTCGAAACATTTCCGCTGCTCGTAAAGACCGCGTGGAATACGAATTGAGTGCGCACTTCACCCAGTGCTCACGCATGGGTTTCATTTTGTTCAATTGATACGTGTCGGTTTGAACGAGCACGAATGAACCTTTTGAAAACGTCAGCCACGCCATCAATCCCCCGCCGCGTAAAAAAGTTTTTCCGTCTTGCGCGACGATAAAACCTTTATATAGGCTCGCAAGTCAACGGGGGTTTTCAATTGGGCAAAAAATTAAAGTTCAGAGATTGGATAGACCGACAAGGCGTCGATCACATTGCAGAAAAAATGGGAGTGACGAGGGGCGCCGTCCACCATTGGAGAACAGGCCGAGCGGTTCCGCTTGCGTGTCATCTCATTAAAATAAATTCGATGAGCAAAGGGCGTGTCAGCGTCGACCAGATCTTAGAAGCGAACCGAGAGTTCAGACGTGGCGAGGCTCGCCCATGACAGCCTCTACACTTAAAGAAGGTAGACGTCTTTACCAACTCGGCTTCGGAACTATCTGGCTTAAGCCAAGGTCAAAGCAGCCCGCCGAGAGCGGATGGACCACTGGCCCGCGCGAAGACTGGAAAGCTTTCGAGAAGAAGTACGTGCCTGATGCGAACATTGGTGTGCGCACGGGCGAAGCTTCGAAGATCGGGAACAACTATCTCGCATGCATCGATGTGGACGTGAAGGACCCGAAGTACCGCGAAGTGGCGCTAGAGAAATTGCGCTCGATCACGGGCGGGAAGAAGTTCCCGACTGTGCTCTCGGGCTCGGGGAACGGTTCACGCCATCTATATTGTGTGACGCCGCAGCCCTTTAAGATGGTGACCGTCGCCAAAGAAAAAGACGCCTGGGAAATCTGTGTGTATTCCAGCGGCCGGCAAATGGTTCTCCCGCCATCGGTTCACCCCGATACGGGTAAGCCCTACGCGTGGGCGCTTCCAGTGGTGGAAGAAAAAGATCTTCCGGTCATGACGTTTGATGAATACGAATCGGTTAAGGGGCCTAGCAAAAAGAAATCCGCATCGCCACGTGGCCGCGCACTCGATGAATTCACATTCAAAGCGGAAGACGTCTTCATCGAGACGCTACCGCTTAAAGAATCAATGAAGCGCGCCATCATCGATGGAGAAGGTGTCACAGATAGGTCCGCGTTCCTACTCCCTGCGTGCCTTGCGATGGTGAACGCGAAGATGTCACAAGACGCGATCTTGTCGGTACTTACAGATGAGACTACATACTTAGGTAAGTGCGCCTACGATCACGCAAAGACCTCTGACCGCGAGCGTGCGGCCTACTGGGTCTGGCGCTTCACTTTGACGAAGATTCAAGCCGAACGAAATGCCGGGGCGGTCTTTGAGGGTGTGCCGCTTGAAGCGGGGCGTAAGCTCACCAAGGAAGAAATCTTTGTCGAAGAAGAGAAGCTCTCGCAAGAAAACGGCTTCTATACCTTGGGGCCGCGAGGGGGTTCGGTCCCGCAGTACGATGCTTTACTGAAACACTTTGATAAAAAGCATCCGTTTAGAACGATCGCCGATATGCGATCGGTCTACGCATTCAATGGTACGCACTTCGTTCATATGTCTCCGATTGAAGTGAAGGCATTTGCGGAGAGGGCGCTTACGCCGAAACCAGATGAGAGAATCCGGAACGAATTCTTATCGAAGGTGTTAGCAAATAATATCAGTAGTCGACGTTTCTTCTCTGATACGATTGAAGGAAAAATCAATTTCAAAAACGGCATTCTCGATCTGAACGCCACTCGCGGCGGGACGCTACTTAAGCATTCGCCGGAATACGGCTTCAGAGGGGTGTTACCTTATGAGTATGATGCTGAAGCCGATTGCCCCGTATTCCGCGAATGGATTGACGGCGTGATGCTTGGGAACGGGAAGCTGATTGCGATCTTGCAAGAATACATGGGCTATATCGTGCGCGGCGGCGAATACAAACATCACAAAGCTCTTTGGCTTGAAGGCGAAGGACGCAACGGGAAATCCACTTTTGTGGACTTGCTTAAGGCACTCATCGGCCCTGAAAACTTCTCAACACTTTCGATCAAGTCATTGGTGGGTGATAAATTCGCGAGTGCTGACCTCGAAGGGAAGATAGCGAACTTCTCGGAAGAGACGTCACCGGCGGAATTGAAGGACTCAGGCCCATTCAAGAACCTCACGGGCGATGGTGACGTCTCAGCCCAAAAGAAATACGGCGATCTCTTCCACTTCAGGAATCGTGCGAAGCTCATCATGACCTACAATCGCATCCCCGACCTCACAGACTTGTCGCCGGGCATGCTCTCCCGCCCAATCATTGTACCCTTCCGGAAGGTTATCAAAGATGGTGAACAAGATAAGGGTATCAAACGAAAACTCTTAGCGGAACTACCAGGCATCTTCAACTTCGCACTCGAGGGCTGGTATCGGCTTGAGAAGATGAACAGCTTCACGACCAGTAAGCAGTCGAGCCTCGCCCTCACCAAGGTGAAAGAAGAGTCATGCAACGTCTATCAGTGGGTAGAGACGTACGTTAAATTCTTACCGGTCGATTCGGACGTGTTCGTTTCGGCAGCGATACTGCTTGAAGCTTATAAGAAAGCGGAGCGCTACCCTTACCGCAATTCGGAATTCTTCCGGCGCTTGAAGAAGCACCCTGAAATGCAAAAACGGTATCACCCAAAGACGTCAGCGCGGGGTTATATGGGGATTTCACTGATCGGTTTTCGGTAAAGAAAAATCGGTAAAGAAACGTGTTTTTCGATCTGTCATATCTGTCATAGAGGGTATGACAGATCGAGGGGTTCGGTGGGGATCTGTCATACCCATCTGTCACCGCATCCGTCATACCCCACCACATAGGGGAAAAAGATTTCTTCTTTACCTAATGACATATATGACAGCACTTTTTCTAGTTTAAGAGAAAGATATAAGAAAGAGAGAAAAGGGGGAGAAAAAGAAGAAAAAAGAGAGATATAGAGAGATATAGGGAGGGATATAGAGATCTGGTCTGTCATGTCACGTTGGGGGTTAAGGTGGCAAAAGTAAAGAAACGTAAGAAAAAAGTTGTTGAGAAAGTCGATGGGCTTAGCCCGAAGGACATCAGTCGAATCAGAACCGCTGTGAGGGAAGTGTGGTACTGGTCGACGCCGCGAAAGCTCGCTATCGCTCGGGCGATAGGTAAGGACGGGTTCCCCCGCTGCGACGGCTGCCGTAAGAAGGTGCCTAAGACCTACGTCGATCATCTGGTGAACGTAGGCAAAGTGGATGGGGGCTTTATTAAGAGAATGTTCGTGCCCAGTTCAGGACTCCAAAACTTATGTAAGCGCTGCCACGATAAAAAGACGAGAGAAGAACGGGCCGCCTTAAAGCGAGACAAGTATCTCGATTTCGATTAACAAAGCTTGTTAATTAACAAAATCTGTTATATCCTGTTTTCAGAGGTGCAAGATGAAAACAGGGTTGATGGTTCTAGCAGTAGCTCTTCTCTCAGGTGCCTGCGCAAAGAAGGCCGGTCCTGACATTCAGTTCTACGGCTCACAAAACAAATTCGTTCAGACTGAAAAGGGCGCCTTCGGCGGCGAGCCGGCCATCGAGAATTCATTCGTGATGGTTGATGGCGTGATGACTTCCTTCTTTGACCCGAACGCTCTGGGCATGATGAAGCGCCGGAACATGGTCACGCTCGAGACAAAGCTCGTGCTCGGTTCGAACGCGCGCTTTTCGTATGTGATCGAACACGCGGGCCAACTTCTTAACTTCGTCACGATCGGTAACAGCATCCACCGAATGACATCAACTGATGGTGGATTGACTTGGTCGCAAGCCGTTCAGATCTTGCCGGGCACGATGACGCAGTGGAACCCCGGCGTCGTGGTTGATGCGAGCGGTAAGTGGCACATGCTCGTTGAAGCTGACGAGACGGGTCTTCCGAATCAAGGTGGTGTTGCGTGCTACTACTACACCTCGAACGACGGCGACACTTGGGTGTCACACGGTAAGGTCATTGAGAAGTGTGGTAACCCGTACTTGGCCGCAACGTCGCGAGGCATCGTAGTCATTCACGGCGACATCGCCGGCGGATTCTGGCAGACCACTGCATCGACTCTCACCGGCACAACATGGGCTACACACCGCGAGAAGTTCGTCATCGGTACACCCGGCGTTCATGTGTGCGACCCACACGCGATCGAGACCAACGGTAAAATCATTCTGTCGGTATCAGTGGACCAGAATTCAATCACAATGACCGAAGCTACAGACACGTTCGAGTCGCTTCATGAAAGGTTGTTACAGTGACCATCAAGATCTGTCCCTGTTGTAAAGAAAAGCTCACGACACGCAATGTAGAAAAAGTGTCAGTGACTTCAGACCTGGGCCCGAAGGTGTTGTGGTTTACCTGCAAAGGCTGTAAGTCGACTGGGATTCTAAAAGCAAAAAAGAAGGCGGCTTGAAATGAAATTTCCTTACTCACGTAGACTGCTCGGCTCGATTGAAAAACGCACTGGGTTCTCGAAGACAAAGATCGCGATGTTGTTGAATCTTAACCCGGTCTACATAAGCAATATTGCGGCAGGTCGATGCGGCTTCCCGCCCGCTAAGATCAATGGACTCGCGCCAAAGTACGTTGGCTTCAATGAGTTCGAAGCTGCGGCCGTCAAGGACTTCTTAATTTCGTGGGATGAAAAAGTGTTGCGCTTCCGGAAGAAATCACTTAGAGGTTCGAGTCATGGCAAAAACAAAAGTAAAGACACAGGCAAAGAGCAGGGCGCGAAAAAAGCCCGTCCGAAAAACAAAGCCAGAAGAAATGGTTCTGGTAAACTTCAAGGTAAAGCTGTCGGATCGAAAGCGACTCGACGCAAAAGCTGATGAGCTTACACGCGGTAACCGCTCGAAGCTTTTGCTTCTCGCAGCGCTCAACCGCAAGACACCGTTTCAGTCGCTCGCCGTATGACCGACGCGAAAGGAATTGTGATGCAATACGTGAGTGGACTTTTGTTCGGCGCAGGTTTCCTGACCGCAGTGGTCATCTTCAAGGTCGTTCTCAAAATCAGTATGTGCGGCTAAACACATGAGCGAGAAGGCAGTGGCTCTTATCTGCTTGACCGCAATCGTTCTGCTCTTGATTTATCAGGGGTCAGCGGCCGCACTGCCGGTCGCTATGGTCGCAGCGATGTTGGTGTTTGTATGGCTATGACCGAACCAGTTCACTACGTCGGACCATCCGCTGTTTGGTGTCGTGACTGGAAACCTGACGATAAGTTTGTCGCGACCGTTCTCCCTCACCACGTCACGTGCTCGAAGTGCATCGAACTATTCTCACCGGCACTCAAGCAGCTACTGAATACGCCGCTCTTCACAGACCCGCCGGTAAAGAAAAACACGAAAGAAGTTTGACGCACCGGCTAAGGCACCGATACCGTCGGTGCCTACTTGACGCCCGGAATTATTTCATGGTCGCTTAGCTCTTCAAGGGGTGGGCACATGAAGGTAGGCATCATAGGGGTAGGGGTCGTCGGCGGAACGCTACAGCGCTGGTTTGCGGCGCATACGAAGCACGAGGTAGTGCTGTTCGATCCCCCGCAAAATCTGTTTGGCGATCTCAGACACTGCGAGCACATTTTTGTATCAGTGCCGGTTCCGGCCAACGAAATCGGTCAAGATCTGTCAATCCTCACTGGCGCCATCGCGATGGCAAAAGACGTGACCGACAACGTCTACATCAGGTCAACGGTTCTTCCGGGCACCAACAACCACTTCGGCACTCACGCCATGCCAGAATTCCTAACAGAGCGGCGATGCGATGCTGATTTCCGAGATCTTCCAATAGTGGTGGGTGGTGTCGACCGCGAGATGGCATTCGACGAACTCTTCCCAGGTAAGCAGATCATCAAGGTCTCGAATCTTGAGGCGGAGCTTGCGAAGTTCACGCACAACTGCTTTGGCGCAATGAAGGTGACTTACTTCAATATCATCAATGAGTTTGCGACAGGCGTTGGTGCAGACTATCAAAAGGTGTTAAGAGCAGCGAACATCACCGGCTTCTTAGGCGAGCAGCACATGCAAGTGCCGGGGCCAGATGGCAAATACGGTTACGGCGGAAAGTGCTTCCCTGAAAACATCGCAGCTTTTGAGAATCTGCTCAAGCACACGCGCTTCAATATGCAGCTACCTGCGCTCTTCATTCACGCAATCAAACTTCTAAACGATCAATACCGAACGAGAGGGGAACGAGAACATGGACGACCAACTGACAGAGACAGCCGGAATGAAACCGAGCGATCCAATGTTACAGTTCTTTGAATACGAGCATCTGCCCCCGCACCTACAGAAGGTGTCGATGCAGTTTAAGCATGTGGCAGAATATTTGGCGCACGCTCTCCCCCGCAATCCCGAGCGGACAGTCGCGCTTCGAAAACTATTAGAAGCAAAGGACTGCGCCGTGCGCGCAGTGATTTATAAGTGAGAGACGAAATCGCCATCATGATAACCGTGACTGTCGCAGCGGTGGCACTCACGATTCTTTTATTATCGCCTCTGGCTGCCAGGATAAGAGAAACCAACGCGTGATCGAGTGCTCGTCGACTGCGAACGTGGAGAAATGTCTAGAGGCGATTCGGTGAGTGAAATTCGTTTCGGTAAACGGGTCTATCTCGTTCTTAAGAATGGCGGCGCGAATCTAGAATTTAGAAAGTCGACACAGAAGCTCTTCGACTTTCTGATACACTTAGTCTCTGTGATGGAAGACGGGCAAATGCGCGATCAACTGATGTTTAAGCTCAACGAGATAGAAGAGATTCTCGAGCGGATCGAAAGGAAGTTGCCACAGTGAAGATTCTTGTCACGGGCTGTATGGGATTTATTGGTTCGAACGTCGTGCCCTCACTGCTTAATTCGGGACACGACGTGGTGGGGCTCGATAACCTTTTTCAGCCTTCCATTCGCCCGACTGATCGAATGAAGGAAATCAGTAAGGGTCGATGGGACGCATTCAAATTCTATAAGGGTGACATTCGTGAGCATGGCGTGCTCGAAACTGTGTTCGCACACGAGGGTATCGATGCGGTCGTGCATCTAGCAGCCGTGGGGAGTGTTCCGCGTTCTTTCTCAAATCCCGGCTTAACAACAAGTGTTAACATCGGTGGTTTCGTAAACGTGCTCACTATGGCGGCCCGCTTTCAGGTTCCGAGATTTGTGTACGCATCAAGCTCAAGCGTCTACGGTGACTCGCACCGCTTGATGAAGACAGAAGGGGAAGAGGGAAACACTCTGAGCCCCTACGCGCTCTCAAAAAAGATGAATGAAGAGTTCGCGCGCATATGGGCGCCTGCGGCACACGTGAACACTGTCGGCCTTCGCTTCTTCAACGTCTACGGTCCAGGGCAGTTACCGGATTCGCCTTACTCTGCGGTTATCCCGCGCTTTATCACGGCACCACCAGTGGTTCACGGCGATGGCTCTACGACGCGTGACTTTACTTTCGTCGGTGACGTTGCACGTGCAATTGAATTCTCTCTCGCATACGCCGACAAGGCCAGTACAGTGGTGAATGTAGGCACGGGCGTAGGTACGTCACTTAAGAAACTGCTCGTCTACTTAGAGAAGACCGCAAAGCATCAGCCCGAGCGAGTGGGCGACATTCACTACTCGATTGCAAGTGTGGTGAAAGCGAAAACAGAAATTGGATTTGAAGCCGAGACAAAAATTGAAGACGGCATCAAGATCACGCGCGCGTTTTACGAGAAAGAGGCAACCAATGGCGAATGAGAAAAGCTTAAAGAATCTCCGTCCTGCATGGAAGAAGGGTCAGTCGGGAAACCCTGCGGGCTCAAAGCCCACACCGCCTGACGTGAAGCTAGCTAAGAAACTCACCGATGAAGAGTTCGCAAAGTCATGCGCGAAGCTGATGTTCACATCAGTCGAGAAGCTTGAGAAGATCGCGCGCAGTAAAGAGTCACGCGTCATCGACTCACTTGTTGCGCGCATCCTGCAAAAGGGCATCAACGAATCAAGCCGCGTGGAACTTAATTTCTTCGTTGAGCGTTTCTTAGGAAAGGTGCCTGAGAATCACAACTTCTCGGGAAGCGTGAATGGGTCACTGGCTGACTTCATCGCGAGTCGTAAGGACGACGAAGACGAAAAGTGAAGATAGATCGCAAACTCTTCTCAGACAAAGAATGGCGTGTAAACACGCTCTACACCATTGTCGATAAAGACGGGCAACAGATTCGCTTCAAAAGAAACCCACTTCAGAAATTGGTGGGGACAGATCCGGCTAAGCGAAAGATGATCTTGAAGGCTCGGCAGTTCGGGTTTTCCACCAATGAGATCGTCGATATGTTCGATGACACGATCTTCACTCGTAACAAGACATCGGTGATTCTCGCGCACGAGCAAGACTCGATCAAAAAGCTTTTTCGCATCGTGCAGCGGCTCTATAAGTTTTTGCCTAATGAAGTGAAACCGAAGCTAGATCGCGGTGGCGGTTCGAAATATGAGATGTTCTTTCCAGAACTCAACTCACGTATCTATTGCGATTTGGAAAGCCGTTCCGACACGATTCAGCGACTGCACATCTCTGAAGCGGCCTTCATGAAAGACTCGGCGAAACTCAAAGCGACACTGCAAGCGGTCCCACTCAACGGCCAAGTCACAATGGAAACCACAGCGAACGGTATGGCCAACCACTACTACGACATGTGGATCGACCCGGAGCAGCCCTACAAGAAATTCTTTTTCCCGTGGTTCATGTTCCCCGCTTACCGGTTACCCGCGCCGGGGAACTTCAAACCCACTGAAGAAGAAATAAACTTTGTTAAGAAAGCGAAGAAGAACTTCGGAGTGGGCATCACGCGCGAACAGATCATGTTCCGCAGATTCAAAAAGGCCGAGCTTAAAGCATCATCGCACGACAAAACGCGTGTGAGCTTTGAACAAGAATATCCGGAAGACGATGCGACTTGTTTCTTAGCTTCAGGCGAAGCGGTGATGGACCTTTTCCGCGTCAAAAAACAGATCGATGAACTAACCGAGCCGATTTCAGAATCGAACGGCATGAAGATCTTCGACGTTCTCGACAAACGAAAGCTCTACGTGATCGGCGCCGATGTGGCCGAAGGCGTTCGAAAAGATTGGTCAGTCGGCGTCTGCATGGAAGTCGAGTCGAAGAAAGTGGTCGCAACCGTTCGGGGTCAGTGGAAGCCCGGCGAATTTGCCGACATGCTTTACGATCTCGGGAAAAAGTACTCAAGTCCTGCAAACGGCTTCCCGATACTGGCAGTAGAAAGGAACAACCACGGGCACTCTGTGCTCTTAAAGCTCGACGAAACACTGGGTTATCCAGCTATTTGGGTGAACCCAAAGGACGAAAGACAAGGGTGGCTTACCACTTCCGTCACTCGCCCGGTCATGGTGAACGCGTTCATTGACGGAATTGAAAGCGGAGCCATTGACGCACGTGATAAAGCCATCCTGACGGAATGCTTGACACTGGTTGACAACGCCGGAAAGATCGAAGCATCAGACGGTAAGAACGACGACGCAGTTATCGCTACTGCAATTGCTTACCAAATCGCGCTCGCGAATTCTTTGAAGGTCTACGACGACCTCGAAAACAGAATCAGACTATGAGAAGGGTTCAATGGCCGAGAACGACCAAAAACTTGCCGAGGCTAAAAGCGAAACGCGCGCAAATCCCGTAGCAGATCTCTACACGGGTCAGAGCGAAAACACTCGCTTTCAGTCACCCCTCGTTCCCAGTACCTTCTATCAACCCTTCAACTTCGACGATCTCTGGCAAAAACGCGGGGACTATTCAGCCTACGAGAAGATGATAAACGACGACCAAGTGTCGGTCTGTTTGCGGCTGAAGAAAGATCTTGTACTTGGTGAAGGTGGGCATTTCGTGCCCGGTGAAGACGGCCAAGAAGAAATCATCGAAGACCTCGAAAAGGCGTTCTTTGAAGATTATGATGGGGATTTTGTTGAAGACCTCGAGCAGGTCTTAACCAGTTACGAGTTCGGTTTCTCAATTAGCGAAAAGATCTTCCATATTCGCAGTAACGGAAAACTCGGTCTTAAATATTTGCGCACACGCCATCCAAACTCATGGCGTCTTTACCAGGATTCAAAAGGCGCGGTCACGAAGTATGAACAGGTGACAGTCGATGGTAACCTCGACATCAATCCAAAATCGATCATTCACTTTATCAACGACGCTCGTTTTCAAAACCCTTACGGGAATTCAGATCTCCGAGCGGCTTACAGCGCTTACTTCACCAAGACGGAAATCGTAAAATATCTTGCGATCTTTCTCGAGAAAGCAGCGAGCCCAATTCCCGTTGCACGTTTTGATAAGAACGCGCCGCAGAGTGCAGTCGACAAGCTCTTCAATATCATCAAAAACTTCCAAACTAAGACTGCGCTCGCTATCCCAAAAGATATCGAAGTCGAATTCTTAGAGTCCACCAACCAAGGCGACGCGTACCGAAACGCCATTCAGCTTTTCAATATGTTCATCGGTCGAGCCCTTTTCATCCCTGACCTTGTGGGCTTCACGGGCGGCGAAACCGGCGGCGGATCTCTCGCTCTCGGTAAAGAACAAATGAACCTGTTCTTCATGCACATCTATCGCCGTCGCGCGGCGCTTGAGGCAGTCATCAACAAACAAATGGTGAAGCCGCAGGTGCTCTACAATTTTGGTGATATCGATAGTCCGCCGAAATGGCGCTTCAAGCCGCTTGATGACATGAAGGCCGTTGAGCTTGCGAAAGTATGGCTCGATGCTGTCCGTTCGAAATCGTTCAAACCAAACGAAGAAGAAATTAACCACTTCAGAAAACTCGTTAAGTTCCCCGAGGGCGATGTCGTCTTCGCGGCGGACACGCCGAACCCAATCACGGGCCTCATGCCCGACGGTTCCGAACCCCCAGATCAAGAGGGCGAAGATGGCGAGCAAAAAGACGAAGAGAGTGGGAAGGAAAGCGTGGGGGAAGGAAAGCCCGACCCCAAAGCGAGTGCTGCTAGAAACGACGAGGGAAGCGAAGAAGATTCTGAGACAGAGCCTCGAAACAAAAAGAGTAACTTTGCAAAAGCCTATAATCTCCCCGAAGGCGACTACTACAAAAAAGTAGATTTCAAATCGATCGAGACGAAGCTCAACGACTACGATCGTTCAGTTATGAATGACGTAAAGCCTGTCGTGAAGCGCATGATGTCTGATCTGTTTGACCAGATCCAAAAGAAAAAGATTCTTCAAACAGGTAACGTCGATCGTATCGATACGTTGAACCTCAAATACAAAAAAGAGCTTAAGCAGATCTTGCGCAATTCACTCGTGCAGATTTACCGCGATGCTCAAAGCCAAGCCGCTACCGAAATCGAAAAGTCCGATTTCGCGAAGAAGGCGGTTGCCGGTCAAAAGTTCTTAGACGTGATCGAGAAAGAAACCTTCGATTTCGTTGGCGACTACGAGTACGGCATTTTGAAACGTGTGCGCGCTGATCTTGTAGCAGCTATTAAAGACGGAAAGTCACTGGCGACAGTAGAAGACATTCTCGATCGCGACTTGAAGCAAATGTCTCAAGTTCAGATTGAACGCTACGCGCGCACGAAGCACACGGAAGTACTTAACACTGCGCGCGTAGAGTTCTTTGACTCCACAGGTGTAGTCGACGGCTATCAATACAGTGCCGTGCTTGATGATGCAACCTCGGCGATATGCAGCGGCCTCAACGGGAAGAAGTTTAAGTCAGGCGATGAACCAATTCCGCCGCTCCATTTCAACTGCCGCTCTCTTCTCATCCCGATCACCAAGTACGAAGAGTTCACACCAACGGAAAGCATTCGCGGTGAAGACCCGCAAAAGTTCATTGAAGACAACAAAGGCGAAGGCTTTTCCACCAAGTAGGGGATTGAAAAATGCCAATGAAGATTGAAGGCGTCGAAATATTCTCGGTAGGTAAGTGGAACGAAGACAAGTTCACGCTCGAAGACCTGCATGAGATGGTCAAAGCCTTCAACGAAA
>Ga0116186_1002023_pt1 | contig 18986 bp, 17 predicted proteins | sample AD_JPNNA4_MetaG_FD_89806 | JGI IMG/M metagenome (GOLD analysis project Ga0116186, IMG submission 89806) | Active sludge microbial communities of municipal wastewater-treating anaerobic digesters from Japan - AD_JPNNA4_MetaG | ecosystem: Engineered > Bioreactor > Anaerobic > Digestate | place...
AAGCATATGATGAGATGCAACACGGAATGTTCACTTATTTCTTACTTAAAAAAATTCAAGAAACTAAAGGAAATGTTGACTTACAAACTTTGTTTGATTTTCTGCATTTTAATGTGAGAGAAAAATCATTACTTATAAATAATCAGTTTCAGACACCTACAATTACAAAAAGTCCACAGATTCAGAATAATCTTAACGAAATAAAATTTTAAATTATGAAAAGGCGTGAACATTTTTTTAAAGAACTTAAAAGTAAAGTAATCACAGTTTCAGACTATATGGAAACATTTGATGACTATATACTTTGCTTCCAAAAGAATCAACTTAATGAACCCAAACGACTTTATTATTGGTGTAAAAAAGAGAATATAGAATCAAATGAAATACCTGTATATTTCTTTATAGCCGGACAAGAAGAGTTAATTAATAGCGAGTTAATGGTTAACCTTAATTCATTGTATAATCAAGCTTATAGCCCTTCTTCTCAGATTTTCAGTAAAGATGAATTTTTTTTCGAGTATTATTAATAACTGTTGCCAACAAGGGGTGTAACCAATTTGGGCTGAATGGGTTAGGCAATCGGGTCGGCACGCAGGGAGCTTCTTAACGGGGGACAAATCCCCTGCCCCGCGCCCCCAAACTGGTCACACCCCCAGCCGTTAACTCACCACCCCAACATTCAGCAGCTCCGCTGCCAGGGTAAGGCGTTGTACCCAGTTCCCGGGCAGAACCATGTGGTGGTTCCCAAAGGGAGTTTCCGTAAAATACTTTGAGGCCGAAGGGCTAAGCTCAACCTCTAGCTGGGTGCGACAGGCATTCCGGCTTTTGGGCTTATCGGTAACCCTGGCTAGCGTTACAAATATGTGGTTCAACGTACTGTCGAACCTAAAGATGGTTACCTCATCGCCCTTAAGCTGGCCGCTTACGGCGTAACCCTTGCCGGTTTCAAAGTGGGTATCGAGCTTAAACGAGGTTAGGTGGTTAACCGGCGCAGTACAGTGGGTAAGAATGGCTTTGCCATTGCCCACATGGGCAACATTGGCCATCCATGGAATGGCGTTGCATACCTCTGACGATAGCATCATTGCGGCAGCACTGCAAATATCGGCCTCGCAGGCTGTGGGTATGCCATCGTAGTTTAGCTTGGCCAATGCCAGGCAGGCGGTATGGCCGGTTTTATTAACCAACGGAAAACATTCCACGGCCATGGCGTTAAGCCTGTAAAACGGAATAAGTGAGGCAAGCCCCTCGTATATCTTACCGCTCTCAATGAGCTCCACCCGGTTCTCGGCCATGCCAAAAAGCGAGGTAAAGTCTGGCGAAACCTGCGATATCTCATCAAAAACAATATCATCCCAGCTAATATCAACCTGCTCAACCCCCAACTTGCTTTGTAAAAGGTAGGGGTTAACACCGCTGGCCACAAGCCACGGCGATGAGCTGCCCACCACACCAAGTCGCTGACCGTGAAGCTTGCGTACCCCCACAAAGGCATTGTAGTACTCGCTCAGGTACTCGGCGGTTGAAGGGTTATCGGCATCGAGCAGCACGGAACGTATGTTATGCTGGTTCATCCAGGCTTTAACCTCGGTGGCAGCAGCCCATGCATTGGCTTCGCGCGAGGCGAGCAGCAGATAAAAACGGTACTCCTGCACCGACTCAATGGCTATATGCTCAGAGCCCCCGGTCAGAAACATAAGCACATCGGGCTTATCGTTCACAAACTCCATCTCCTCGGGGTTAAACAAACCCATGTACTTCTTTTTGGCCTTGTCGAAAACTGAAAGCTCTGCTGCCGGAAAAGCAAGCAACTTTACCCTTAACCTATCCTTAATAAAATCGTTACTACTCATTGTTTTCAATGCTTTTAACAATACTAATTCCGAACCTGATATACTGGTAAACATCCTCAGGAGTGCCATCGATACGGTTGTTGTTCCTTACGTGTCCCAACCTAACCACCACGGCATTCAAGCTAGGAATTACAAAGATATACTGTCCCAGCAAACCGCGAGCATACCAGGTCTTGTAACCATCAACATTTATCATCCACCACTGGTAACCGTAGAAATCGACATTCTTGTTAGTTTCTGGGTCAAAGAGGTAACTTGCCGGTGTAAGCGACTCGTTAAGGTATTCTTCCGGCACAATCTGTTCCCCATTCCAACGGCCACCGTTCAGCACCAGCTGACCAAAGCGGGCGAAGTCGCGGGCATTGGTGTTAAAGCAACAGAACGCCTTTTCAACGCCATCCTTGCGGTCCAAACACCAAAGGGCATCGTGCTCGGCGCCAATCTTTGACCATATCTTTTCCGAGGCGTAATCGGCCAGCGTTTTACCAGTTGCCTTTTCAATAATGAGCGATAGCAGCTGTGTGTCGCCGCTACGGTACTCAAAGGTCTTTCCGGGTTCCTTTACCACCGTTTGGTTTAGCACCAGCTTGGGCAGGTTTTTTCCGTAGTAACCCTGCGTGGTAAGGGAGAATAGCGTGCTATACGATTCGTCCCAGCTTAGCCCTGAACTCATGGTTAGCAGATGCTTTATGGTGATTTTTGCCTTATCGCCCTCAGCAAACTCAGGGAGGTAGTTCCCAACTGGCTCATCGATACTTTTCACATAACCATCGCTTAGGGCACAACCCATGAGTAGGCTGACAATGCTCTTGGCCATTGAAAACGAGTTGGAGTATGAATCTTTTCCGTATCCATCCCAGTACGATTCAAAAAGTAGGGCGGTATCCTTTACAACCAGGAAGGCTACTGTGCGGAAATCGTTAAAGTATTTGAGTTGGTCGTTGGTAAGCTGATAGGAGTTGTACTTTTCATGCAACCTCCAGGGTTGAGGGGTACCCGCCTTAACGGTACGGTTATGGAATATTTTGTAGTCGTCGATATTTACCTGCTGGTAAATTAGTGCCCGCACAATGTAATGGTTCTGAGGCAAAGCCAAATATACTGCAAGGGCTACAACAACCACTACGCTGGCCACCTTAAGTTTTCGCTTCCAGTTCATAGCATGCTAGGTTTAGGTTGATATGTTGTGTCGAAATTAAGGATTGTTTTGGATTTTTTGTGATATTTGTTCTCAAAATATTTCATTTGACCCGAATCATGAAAAGCATGATGCTCCGAGTAGCGCTTATTTCAACATTTATATCGATTTTTTTTAATTCCATTGCTCAACCGGATAGCTCTGGGGTAGGCCTCTACCTTTTGGGACAGTCGTTTTTTGATAACAAGGAGTTTACCGGGAACATCAAAAAGGGGTATACCCACCCCGGCTTTTACATACAGCCGGCCATCAAATTTAAAACGGAACAGTACAGCATTGCAGCGGGTTTCCATACTTTATACCTTGCCGGTGCCGACTCGCTTGAACGGTTGGTACCTGTTTTTTCGGCTAGTTTACAGCTAAATAGCAGGGTAACCCTAATTGTAGGAACATTAGAATCCAAAAACGGCCACTGGCTACCCGAGCCACTATTTAAACCCGAAAGGCTATTCCTGAACCAACCCGAAACGGGTGTACAGTTCTTGTATCGAGGGACTGAGAGCAAAGCCGATTTATGGATAAATTGGGAGCGTTACATCAAAACAGGTAGCCCATTTCAGGAAGAGTTTACTGTAGGATTTACACATCTGTACCACCGAAACAAAAATACCGGATTCTCCAATGCCTTTCATGCAATGGCTTTCCACCATGGCGGGCAAATTGATAGCACCAACCTACCCGTTCAAACACACATAAACCTTGGAGTTATTCCTGCATATAGCTTCCAGCCCCTGGCTAAAACACGATTTGAATTTTCATCATCGCTTTACTACTACAAAAACCTTTCCCCATCGTTTACCTCCTATTACAGCTCAGGCTTTGGCCTACACCCTCAGCTCAGAGCATACCACAATGGCACCACCATCGATATTGGTTACTGGTACTCCGATGGGTTCATAAATCCGCGCGGCGAAGAGCTTTTTGGGTCAATATCTACAATTAATCCTACATTCAACCAAGCGGTTCGCACAATGGGTACTTTCTCAATTGAATTCCAAAAGGTATTTCGGGAAAGCTTGCTGCTGAACGCAAATTTCAAGGCATACTACGATTTTAAGTCGGGATTGCTGGAGTACAGCTACACGCTACGGCTGATGTTTGATGGAAAGCTTACACGGGTGAAGTAAAACCCCGACCTGTGGTGGTCGGGTGACATCCATCAATTTTAATGTTATTCCGTTAAACTATGCATTGAACTAAAAATATCTTTTCCTCCCTCCTTGTTAAAATGCCAGGTCAGGAAATGCTATCTTGACTAAAATTAACTACAACTGAGATTAATAACTTTATTATAAGTGTTTTATCTGTCATAATGATATCTACAACTATAAATTAGAATTTCCTGATCAATGACTTGATAAACTAACCGATGCTCTCGGTCAATACGTCTTGACCATAAACCAGCCAAATCATATTTTAAAGGTTCTGGTTTTCCAATGCCTTCATAAGGATGCTTTTGAATGTCTTTTATTAACTCATTAATTTTTTTGAGCATTTTTTTATCCTCATTCTGCCAAGATATATATTCTTCCCAGGAATTTTTGGAAAATGTAATTCGGGTCATTCTTCGATAAGTTTGTTTCGAACCACATTCCCTTCCTTCATTTGTTTAATTGACTCATAAAGTCTGTCAGCATTTGCTTTAGAATTTAACAAGTGAAGAGTTTCCATTATAGAGTTATACTCATCTAACGACATCATAACTGCGCCTTTCCCCGTTCCTCTCTTAATAATAAGGGTTTCATTGTTATTCACAACATTGTCCAGAAACTTCTTTAGGTTTGTTCTAAACTCTGTAAAATTTGCGGCCATCATAATCTTTTCCCCTTTAAGTTACTTTTTCAGTACAAATATAAGTACATATATAGTAACTTGCAAGAAAATTTACTTATTTTCTTTGGGACAGTAGATGTTAACCATCTGCTCAGCTGGTTTGTAGCCCAGCTCTACAGCTTTGCGGAAATCGTCGCACCCCGACTTGAACTCCTGAACGTTCATTTTTGAGATACCGCGGTTATAGTATGCCTCGGCATTCTTGGGGTCGGCCTTAATGATAACATCATAATCGGGGATGGCATCCTTATGGTTGCCCATAATTGCCTTTGAAACGGCACGGTTGTAGTAAGCCTGAACGTAATTGGGGTCAATGGAAATCACCTTGTTGAAATCGGTAATTGAACCCTTGTAATCCTTTTGGAACGCACGGGCAACACCCCTGCCGTAGTATGCTTTAAGGTAATCGGGCTTAAGCTCAATGGCTTTATTGAAAGCAACAACGGCCTGCTTGAACTCACCCTTTCGGAGCAATGCTCCACCCTTTACTCCGTAAGCCAATGGTAATTTAGGGTTAACTGCTATGGCCTTATCGAGTACCTTAATGGCATCGTCGAATCGCTGCACATTGGCAAAGGCATCACCAAGGCTATAAAGGGCTTCCTCGTCCTTGGGGAGTTCCTTAAGGGCTACCTCCAAATCGGCAATTGCCCCATTGTAATCCTGAATTTTGAGTTTAAAGATTCCCCTCTTCTTGTAGGCCTCAGGGGTAGCGTTAGCCCCTTCAATCATCTTATCGTAATCGGCAATTGCTCCCTTAAAGTCGGCAAGGTTTGCCAGCGACTCGCCACGACTGTAAAACGCCTCAAGGTTTGAGCCATCGAGCTCAATGCTGCGGTTATAGTCCTTGATGGCTTGCTCAAAATCCATGGTTGCAGCGTTTAACAACCCACGCTGGTAGTATGCCTTTGAGCTGGAATCGTTCATTGCTATAGCCCGGTTCAGGTCAGTCATGGCCTGCGAATACTGCTTTAGCTTACGGTACGATACTCCACGTTCAATGTACAGCTCAAAATGGGTTGAATCAATACCAATAGCCGTACTAAAATCGGCCAAAGCCAGCGAGTCGTTATTTAATGCGGCAAGGGTTACACCGCGCTTAAAGAAGTAATCGTAGCGTTTGGGGTTTAACTTAATGGCTCTGTTAAACTTTTCAAGGGCAAGCTCATACTTGGCCGAATCGAGCAGCTTTAAACCTTCATTGTAGCTGTTTTGTGCCAAACGGGGCTTAAGCAAAATGTAGGCTGCAAAAGCTATGATAACCAGCCCAACAAGTATAACCACAGTACGTTTCATACAAATCTGCTTTAATATCAATTCAAATTTATACGATTATTTTGATATAAAGGTTATTTATTGGCTTCAACTATCAACGCGCAGTTGAGTTTAGCCACCTCGCGCGCAAAACGTGGGTTTTGGTTTGAGAGTAAGTCGGTTAGCTTGTGGTAGTTGGGGTCGTCGTGCTGGCTTATGAAGAAAAGCGATTTGTAGCTCCTAAGGTAAAAGCTATAGCTATCGCTATAGTTTCGGTAGGTATTGTCGTTAACCGTTTTGAGCAGGGTGTAGGTTGAACAGATTTTTTGTGCATGCTTCCTAAAATCAACCGAATTGGGATAATCAATAACATTGAGGTACCAACCCGTTGAATCGGCAACCGGGCAGAACGATACCATATCGTTATTGAGCATGAATTTCACCTAGCCAAAGTATCGGATAAACGGTTGGTCATATGCTGGCTACCATAGAGGCCAAGTTCCTCGGCAGCAAAGGTTGCAAAAACAATGGTTGTTCGGGGTGCAAAACCCGATTGCTTAAGAACTCTGGCAATTTCAAGGGTTACCGCAACGCCGCTGGCGTTATCGTCGGCACCGGGAGCCACGTCAAGAGGGCTTTCGGGTTCAGTACTTCGTAAAATACAATCGTGATGCCCCCCAATAATGGTAAGGCTATCGGGGAACTCAACCCCTGGCAAAGTACAAACCACATTGTACTGCCAGGTTTCATAGTACTGATTTCGGAAATATACGTTAAGCTGGAATGAATCGAGACGGGCAGTAGCGTATCCGTAGCTTTTAAACTTATTCATTATTGCAACGGCTACATCGCGCCTGTTTTCGGCCAGTGCAAAACGTGTACCCATTCCCTGAAGCATGCCAATTGTAGCAGCAATGCTATCGGCATGGATTTTTTTGGTTAACTGGGCAATTTCAGGATCGGGCTTACTGGTGGGGTCAACAATTTCGTCGTCCTTTGAACAGGACACCACAATGCCAAATAGCAATAGGGCCAACAACCCCTTAAATACATAACGATAGGTAGAAGTCATAATCTTTAGTTTTGATGTAAAAATAAACATTCTGTTAATTCCGAAACGCTCCCAATTCAGAAAATTGATACCTTTGGTGGCTGAACCCTGAAATTAAAAGGTATAACAAAACCAATTGCCCGATGGAGAACTTATCAGTAAGTCAATTCAAGAAGTATAACAACCTAATAGGATGGTTCACTTTTGCCATAGCCACACTGGTTTACCTGCTTACCATTGAACCCACTGCCAGTTTTTGGGATTGTAGCGAGTTTATAGCCAGCGGTAATAAGCTTGAGGTAGGTCATCCTCCGGGGGCACCCTTTTTCATGCTTATGGTTCGTTTCTTTACTATGTTTGCACCATCCCCGCAATGGGTTCCTATACTTGCCAATAGCCTATCGGCCCTAGCCAGCTCATTCACAATCCTGTTCCTTTTCTGGACCATAACCTACATGGCTCGGCGAATTGTTTCGCCCAAAGCAACTGAGTTCACCTTAACCCAAGTAATACTCATACTTTCATCGGGGTTTGTTGGCGCTCTTGCCTACACCTTTTCCGATACGTTCTGGTTCTCAGCGGTTGAAGGTGAGGTGTATGCCACATCATCGCTCTTTACAGCCCTTGTTTTTTGGGCAATCCTAAAGTGGGAAGAGCAAGCCGATCAGCCCCATGCCACCCGATGGATCATTCTTATTGCCTTTTTAATGGGTATTTCCATTGGAATACACTTACTCAACCTGTTGGCAATTCCGGCCATTGCTCTTGTTTACTATTTCAGGAAATACAGCTACTCGCCTAAAGGCCTATTTTACACCCTTTTAATTTCAGGTGTGCTGCTAATTACCATAATGTATGGTATAATTCAGGGATTTGTTGTGATAGCTTCAAAGGTAGAGTTGCTTTTTGTAAATTCCTTTGGACTACCAATTAAATCGGGTGTTTTCTTCCTGTTTACCGTTGTACTGGCGCTGCTTGCTTACGGTATTTATAGAACACATAAGCAAGGCCGCGTGGTGCTGAATACAATTTTTGTAGGGCTTACGGTGATAATGATTGGCTACAGCTCGTATGCTGCAATAGTAATTCGCTCGTCGGCCAATCCGCCTATGGATCAGAATAGTCCCGATAACATGTTCTCACTACTATACTACCTTAACCGTGAACAGTATGGCGATAGACCTTTGCTGTACGGTCAGGTATTCAATGCACAGCCCATAGCAAGGGTTGAGGGCGAGCCTACCTATGCGCCAAAGAATGGTAAGTACGTTTTTGTTCGCACCAAGGATAAATACGAGTTTGACCCTGAGTTCAAAATGCTCTTCCCCCGTATGTGGAGCAACGAACAAAACCATGTTAACGCTTACAAGAAATGGAGCAACTTTGATGGCAACCCCATTAAACGCTTTGGGCCCGATGGCAAAACCGAAACCATATACGTGCCCACCTTTGGCGAGAACTTACTCTTCTTCTTCCGATACCAGCTTGGCTTTATGTACTTCCGCTACTTTATGTGGAACTTTGCTGGCCGCCAAAACGACCTTCAGGGGCATGGCGAGGTAACCAAGGGTAACTGGATAAGCGGAATCCCTTTCATCGATAACCCACGTTTAGGGCCGCAGGAAAAGCTGCCTGAAATTTACCGTAACAATAAAGGGCGAAACCAATACTACCTACTCCCCCTGCTCTTAGGTTTAGCCGGTTTATTGTACCATCTTAGTAGGCATAAGCACGATTTTTGGGTAACCACCATGCTTTTTGTGATGACCGGAATCGCTATAGTTGTTTACCTGAACCAAACGCCCTACCAGCCACGTGAACGCGACTATGCCTATGCGGGAAGCTTTTACGCCTTTACCATTTGGATAGGTTTAGGTGTTTTAGCAGTTTATGAACTTCTGAAAAAGATAAAAGATACACCAGCCACGGCTGTGGTTACAGCATCGGTATGCACGCTGGCCGTACCCGTACTAATGGCCAGCGAGAACTGGGACGATCACGACCGCTCAGGGAGCTATGTGCCAGTTGATTTTGGGTATAACATGCTTATTGGCTGCAAACCCAACGCCATTCTTTTCACCTATGGCGATAACGATACTTTCCCCCTATGGTACTCACAGGAGGTGGAGGGCGTTAGAACCGATGTTCGTGTTGCTAACCTAAGCTACCTGCGCGGCGAGTGGTACATTGAACAGATGCAGCGTAAAGCTTACCAGAGCGACCCCATACCAATCCGAATGACATACGACCAATACTTTACCGGCGCTCGCGATGCAATTGTGGTGATTGATAGGATAAAAGAACCCCTGAACCTTGACCGTGTGGTGGATTTCTTCCTTTCTGACAAACCCGAAAATATGATTCAATCACCATTTAACCAAAACGAAAGGATAAACTACATCCCTTCCAAACAGCTTTTCCTAACCGTTGATAAATCAGAGGTTAAAAGCAAAGTCGATTTGCCGGACAACTACCTAAACCGCATTGCCGACACCATGACCTGGACACTTAACAAGCAGGTTGTGCTTAAGGACGGGCAGGTAATCCTTGACCTTATTGCTACAAACCAATGGAGGCGTCCCATTTATTACGCCACAACTGTTAGCGGTGAAACCTATTTAGGTTTGGATAAGTATTTCCACCTGGAGGGTATGATGTACCGTGTACTACCTATTCCTGCCTCGCGGCAGTGGGGGACTGGTTCGGTTAACACCCGCGAGATGTGGGAAAACCTCATGGAAAAGTATAGGTTCAGGAGCTTGAACAACCCCAAGGTCTATCTGGACGAAAACAAGATGCGAATTGTATCTAACTACCGTAACCTTTTTGCTCGCCTTGCCAATGCTTTAGTTGATGAAGGCAAAATGGATTCGGCCATCACTGCACTGAACAGGTGCATGGAGCTAATTCCTCCTAAAAATGTTCCGCTTAACTACTTTGCCCTTTCCATGGTTGAAGGCTATTACCGTGCAGGCGATATGCAAAATGCCCTGAAATACTCTCAGCAAATGGTAAACCAAGCCTCCGAGGCCATATCGTACATGATTTATGATCTGGACGAGTTTCAAAAAAATTGGCTTGGAAACGAGCTTCAGCTAAATCTTGCAATACTTTATGAGTTAACACGAATGGCCAACCAGTACGAGAAGGGCGAGTACGCTAAACAGCTAACTGATAAGTTCAACTCATACGTTACGGTTCTTGAAGGGTAGTTATGATAAATCTTAGTCCCCCGCGTTTTTTTCAGAGGTTCTTCAGGAATGTGATTTGGAATTTCCCCTCCGAAAAGGAAGGGGTTTTCCTCACGTTCGACGATGGTCCAACGCCGGGAGTTACCCCATGGGTGCTGGAGCAGCTGCGCAAGTACAATGCAAAAGCTACCTTTTTTTGCCTGGCAAAAAACATTGAGATGCACCCTGAAATTTTTGAGATGATTGTGGCCGATAGACATGCTGTGGGAAACCACTCCTACAGCCATATCAAGGGATGGGGAACCGACACCACTCAGTATGTGCAGGATATTATTTACGCCAACAGCTTTGTAAACAGTAACCTCTACCGCCCACCCTACGGGCGTATAACGCCCAAACAGTTCAAGCTGCTAAAATCGCAATACAAGATTATTTTGTGGGATGTGCTTAGCATGGACTACAGCCGAAGGGTCTCACCCAAAAGGGTTTACCAGTACGTAGTTCGAAATGCCAAACCCGGGTCAATCATTGTTTTTCATGATTCCTTGAAGGCTGAGCGTAACCTGCGCTACGCACTGCCCCGCGTACTCGATAATCTCAGCTCTAAAGGGCTAACCTTTAAATCGATTATTATTCCATGAACAGAATAATTAGATGAGTAATATACTCTTTATTGTTCAACTTCCGCCTCCGGTTCATGGTGCTAGTTTAATGAATAAGCTGGTAATGGGTAGGGCTTCGCAATTGCCAAACAACAAATGCTTTACCATTAGCCTTAACTTCTCAAAATCGCTTTCCGATTTACAGCGGTTTAAACCCCGTAAAATACTTAGGGCCATAACGGTTGTTTTCGAAATTATTGGTAAAATCATTAAGTACAAGCCCGATATAGTTTACTTCTCAATGGTTCCCATTGGACTTGTGTTGATTAGGGATAGCTTTTATTTAATGCTTTGCAAGGCATTATCACCAAAATCAAAAAAGATAATTCATCTTCACCGGCCGGGAATGCTACAGTTTTATAGTCAAAAACCATACCTGTACCGATTCTATAGCTTTATTTTCAAAAACTGCGAAATTGTTCACCTAACCCCTCGCCTGGCCAGGTTGGAGCTTTCCCCTTTGAACTTAAAAAAAACTAAAATTACCGTTATACCCAACTCCATAATCAAAACACCCGAATACGAAAGGCACGAAAAGGACTGGAGTAATATCCTATTCCTTTCAAATTTTCTGATACATAAGGGACATTTTGAGCTAGTTGAAGCATTTGCAATACTCAGCAGCAAATACCCACAGCTTAAGCTCACCCTTGCAGGGGCATTCCCATCCGAAACAGAAGAGCAAAACTTGCTGGAACGAATCAAACAGTATGGGTTGAACAGAACGGTTGAGGTTGTAGGCCCTGTTTACGGTCCCAAAAGATTTGAACTGTATAGTAGGGCAGGTATCTTTGTACTTCCATCAAAACTAGAGTACTTCCCCCTGGTTATTCTGGAAGCCATGTCGGAACGATGTGCAGTTATAACCAGCGGAAAGGAAAATTTGCAGGATACCTTTGTTGATGGCAAGCAACTGCTTTTCCTTGAAAGCGTAGACCCCTACGATATTTCGCAGAAGATTGAAAGATTAATACAATCACCCCAGCTTACCCAATCAATTGCGAACGAAGGCTACAAAAGGTTCACCGAAATACAGGAAGAAAGCCTCTTAAAAATTGACAAGCTCTTCACCTGCCAATAGAGTTTGATTGTACTTTCAATAATTTTCATGATTGCCTTCAATCCTAGGGCATCTACCATAAAATCTATATCTTTGCAAAAATCTTTTTACGGAATGACAACCATTGAACAGGTAAAAGAGCTTGCAAAGCGCCGCGATGCGCTGAGGAGGTATCTTTGACATCGACAAGCTTAGTATAGAATACGAAGAGGAACAGCAAAAAACACAAGCCCCCGACTTTTGGGATAAGCCCGATGAAGCAGAGAAACAGCTTAAGAAAGTAGCTTCAATCAAATCCTGGATAGATGGCTTTAATAAGGTAAACAGCCTTACCGAGGATTTACAGGTTATGTTTGACTTTGCCAAGGAAGGTGCTGCAACCGAAGAAGAAATTGACTCCCACTACAGACAAACCCTGCAGGCCATTGAGGATTTGGAGCTAAAGAACATGCTCCGTAAGGAAGAGGATAGGCTTGGGGCAATCATGAAAATCAACTCCGGTGCCGGAGGAACTGAAAGTATGGACTGGGCGGCCATGCTCATGCGCATGTACATGCGCTGGGGCGAGCGGAATGGCTACGAGGTAAAAGTTGTAGATGTGCAGGATGGCGAGGAGGCCGGCATAAAATCATGTACATTGGAGTTTGTGGGCGACATGGCTTACGGATTTCTAAAGGGCGAGAATGGCGTTCACCGCCTGGTTCGCATATCCCCATTCGACAGCAATGCCCGAAGGCACACCTCGTTTGCATCGGTCTTTGTTTCGCCAGCAGTTGACGAAACCATTGAAATAACCATTAACCCAGCCGACATTAAATGGGACACTTACCGTTCATCAGGGGCCGGTGGCCAAAACGTAAATAAGGTTGAAACAGGCGTCCGCCTTTACCACATCCCTACAGGCATCGTAATTGAGAATACCGAATCGAGGTCGCAATTCCAGAATAAGGAGAATGCCATGCGACTACTGAAATCGCACCTTTACGAATTGGAACTACGTAAACGCCGTGAGATTCAGGCCGAGATTGAAGGGAAAAAGAAAAAAATTGAGTGGGGCTCACAAATCCGGAACTATGTGCTCCACCCCTACAAGCTCGTTAAGGACCTACGGTCGGGCTATGAAACCTCCGATGTAAATGCCATACTCGATGGCGACCTTAACGAATGTATTAAAGCTTACCTGATGCAATTTGGCGACGAGTAGCCAATGCTACTCGTTTTTTCTTAGCCGGGCACGGGTAATTAAACCCACTGGTATAAAGGCAAAAACACGCCGGGCATGTTCCCTTGGTACCTGCGAAAGGAATAATCCAAGCACTACAATGGCTATTCCAGCTATTTTTACAATTCCTAAAGTTTCACCTAACAGGAAATAGGCAAAAATGGCTGTAAGCACAGGAATTGCATTGGCAAACGAGTTTGCCTTGGTTACCCCAAGATGCTTAACCGAGTATGTAAATAGCAAAAAGGCAAAGGTTGATGCAAAAATTCCTAGCTTAACAAGCGGCATTAGCGAGGAAATGGTTACTCCAACGCTCATGAAATGGTTAAACTCAAACAAGAAAAATATTGGCAGAAAGTAAATTACGGCAATAGTATTCTGGTAAGTAATTATTGTAAAAACATTGTAGGCCGATGTCAACTTCCTAAGGGTAAGTGAATAGCCCAATGCGGCAAATACAGCCAGAATCATAAGGGCTATACCAACAGGGTTAGCCTCAAGTTTCCCAAATCCCTGATGGAATATAACCATGCCAACCCCAACAACCGAAACCATGATACCCACAAAATTCATTAGTGTTACTCGGGTCTTGTAAATATAAAACTCCCCCAAGGGGCTGAAAAGTGGAATGGTTGAGATAATTACAGCAGCTAATGTAGATGAAACCATGGTCATCCCAAAACTCTCACCCATAAAGTAAAGGAAGGGTTCAAAAAAGGCTAGCAAAAGAAAGTATTTCAAATCGCTAGCTTTAATTTTGGTCAACTTCCTCATTATTAGTCCTACCGTGATAAAAAGGAAAATGGCAGAAATAGATAGCCTACCAACCACCAAAGTGATAGGTTTATAGAATTGGAATACCTCCTTGTACCAAATAAAGGAGAGCGACCAAAAAACCATGGCCAGCACAGTTGCAGCGTAAATCCCAATGGAATTATTCTTCATTGTTTAAAGTTCAATTTATTGACAAAGGTTTAGAACGGTATAAACCCAAAAGGTTTACGCGACAAAAATAAAAAAAGGGCGTTGAACACTCAACGCCCTAATCTAATAATGCAAGCTTATTTTGCGGGAGGCAAAAGCACCTTGTTAATTACATGAATAACACCATTGGTAGCCTGTACATCAACCAGAACAACCGAAGTGTTCTCGTTAATTGTAACGGTTGTACCAACATTAACATTGATATCGCCATTCAATGTAGATACATTACCACTAGAAATTTGATTCGATCTCACATTACCTGATACTACGTGGTAGAGCAGAATGGGCGTTAAATCATCCTTTGAAAGCTGGTCGATTCCTGATACTCCAATTTGAGTGAAAAGTGCACTGAAAGCATCGTTGGTTGGAGCAAACACTGTAAATGGACCCTCGCCCTTTAAGGTTTCAACAAGTTCAGCTTTTACTAGAACCGAAACAAGAGTGCTGAAACTGCTATTAGCCAATGCTATATCAACAACCGTTGGTGGAAGTATAACCTTATCGATAACATGAACTATACCGTTTGTACCAACCACATCGGTGGCAACAATTTTAGAATTGTTGTTCAACTTAACAGCAGCGGCATCGACAAGTAAGGAAACTTTAGAGTCATTTGGACCTGCGCTCAAAGTTGAAACATAGCCAGTTTGAAGCTGTGTGGATTTAACTGCAGTACCTAAAACGTGGTATAAAAGTATTGGAGTCAAATCCTCGGCATTAAGCGCATCTAAACCACTTACACCTAAATCAGTGAAAAGTTGACTAAATGCATCGTTTGTAGGAGCGAAAACTGTAAACGGTCCATCAGCCTTAAGAGCATTAACCAGGTTGGCCTTGGTTAGCGCAGCCACTAAAGATGTAAAACTGCTGTTTGCAAGGGCAATATCAACCACTGTTGGCGGAAGTAAAACCTTATCAATTACATGAATAACCCCATTGGTGGCTGAAATATCGGCAGCGGTAATACCAACATTTCCGTTGAGTTTGAGCATACTTGCATCAACCTTAAGTGAAACACCTAATCCACCTGCACCGGGGCTAAGAGTTGAAACATAGCCACTCGCAAGCTGATTGGATTCAACCTTACCCGATAAAACATGGTAAAGCAGAATTGGGGTTAGCTGGTCAGCAGTTAAGGCATCTATACTACTCACGCCTAACTGACTGAAGAGCTCGTTGAAGGCGGCGTTGGTTGGAGCAAATACTGTAAAAGGACCAGTTCCCTGAAGGGTTGTAACCAAGTTCGCCTTCTGGAGGGCTTGAACCAGAATTGAGAACTGTGGATTGGAAACGGCAACCTCAACAATGTTTTTAGGCATCTCCATCTCCTTTTCTTCATCCTTTTCGCAACTTGTTAATAGTAGCGTTCCCGCTAGGCCTACCAAAGCTAGTAGAGCAAATAGATTTTTTCTTGTTTTCATAATTGTGTGTTTTAGTTGATTATGCCCTACTAACATTAAAAAATAGTCTTTGTTCATTTAGTATTCTATTTACATATTCTTTTGTTGGTTAATTTTTGTTAATTATATATCTTTTTTTTGATTGTTTTATTTGGCTGGATTTGGATTTATTTACCAAAAATCGATAATTTTACAGAAATTTGGTTGCAGGTATGGAAGAACTCATCAGGCTACGTCACGAGCTGCATCGCAACCCTGAACTCTCTGGCCAAGAAAGAGCTACGGGGAAAAGAATTCGTTTTTTTCTAAGCCGCTACCAACCACATGAGCTTTACTCAAATATTGCTGGTGAGGGAATGGCTGTAGTATACAGGGGTAAAGAGCCTGGCCCTACAGTACTATTCCGCTGCGATATGGATGCCCTGCCCATAACTGAGCTCTCCGATTTTAAGTACAAGTCCAATACTCCCGGAGTTTCACATACCTGTGGCCACGATGGCCATATGGCCATTGTTTCAGGCCTGGCGGTTCGTTTTTTTGAAAATCCTTTAGAAAAGGGGAAGGTGATTCTGTTCTATCAACCCTCAGAGGAGAATGGTTCCGGTGCCAAGGAATCCATTGAAAGGCTAAAAGAGCTAGACCTCATGCCCGACTATGCATTTGCACTTCATAATTTACCCAAGTACAAAAAGGGCAGCGTTGTGCTTGGCCGATACACCTTTACGGCAGCCTCAAAAGGCTTGATCATTAAGCTTACCGGACGAAACTCCCATGCAGCCTTCCCAGAACTGGGACTTAATCCATCGGCGGCTACAGCTGAAATCATTCAGCACCTGCTGGTATTGCCAACCAATTTTAAGTATAAGAACTTTGTGCTGGTAACCCTTATACACGTTAAGGTAGGTGAAGTGGCCTTTGGAACCTCAGCCGGTTCGGCTGTTATTATGGCTACACTCAGAGCCTTTGACGATTCCGATATGCACCTACTTTCCGATAACGCTCTCAAAACATCAACCCAAATTGCAACCAGACATGGCTTAGCCATTGAAACCGAATTTACCGACGATTTCCCAGCCTCAGTTTGCGACCCTCAGCTTACTAATGTTGTAGAGAAAATTGCCTCAGAGCAAAAGAAAGAGGTTATATACCTCAATGAACCCAACCGCTGGAGCGAGGATTTTGCCCACTTTACAGGGGTATGCCCATCGGTAATTTTCGGACTTGGCGCGGGTGAAGACCACCCCGATATACATAGCCCAACCTACGATTTTCCGGATGACCTTATTATTGATGGGGTTGACCTACTGGATTCAATAGCACGTGAAATCACTTCCTCTGAATCCTTTTTAAAATACTAACCAGCCAGCCGTCAGGACGCTGGCTTACTAAGTAAACCCCTGCAAATACCAAAGCTGCAGCAGTTATCTTTTTGGCATCGAGGCTATCCATTCCCACCGATACAGCAACTAAGGCCGCTATAACAGGCTGAGAGTAAATATATATGCTTACAGTGCTTGCCTGAACGTACCGTAATCCCCATCCGTTCAGGAGGTATGCTAAAAATGTTGGGCCAAGTAAAACAAAAAGTATTGAAGCGTAAATCATTGGTGGAATAACTGCCCACCTTGTAGTGGCTAAATCGTAAACACCAAAAGGAAGCAGGGAAATCAAACCAACCACAAAAACACCTTTCATAACCGTAATTGGTTTATACTTTAGCATAAGGGGCTTTACTACCACAAGGTAAAAAGCATAGAAAAGTGTATTCAGGAAAAGCATGGCATTGCCAAGGGTATGGTTCTGCCCAACCTCCAAGGAGCCCTTGCCCAGGATAAGCAAAAGGGCACCCGATGCTCCAATAAGCAAACCTGTTACTTTAACAAAATTGATATGTTCCGATAGGACAAAGTATGCAATAAGCATCACCATTGCAGGGTTCAAGGTTGATATGATTGATGACTCGATTGGGGTACTGTAGTTTAACCCATTGAGGAATAGCAGCTGATTGAATGAAATGCCAAACAACCCCGATGCAATAAATCGTGGATAATCTGCTTTGCTTATTCTTTCATCACTCTTGTCAAATATCGAAATCAACCAGAAAAGAAACGAGGCCGTAACCACCCGAAGGAGAGTGAATGCCATGGGCGATAGGTAATTGGGCATAACCCCTTTGGCTATTGAGTAGTTAAGCCCAAACATAATGTTTGCAAGTATTATGGCTAAATGTGCCTCGGCTCGCTTATTTTTTGCAATCACCATATACATTAAAAATACAATGCAGTTCGATTTCTAAAACAAAGTAAAGTTTAAAAATGCAAAACTTACAGAAGGGTTAAAAAGTTCATGTTTTTAACCCAATAAACAATTTAGCTTTTAATTAGCCATGATTTAAACCCTAAAACTTTAAATTTGTTAATTATTGCATTTGAAATTAATGCATAAGCAAACCGCCCATATTAAGGAAAACCCTGCACAACGTATAAAGGCAAAACTTGCCCTAATACCGGTTTTGCTTGGGCTGGGGGTAACAGGAGTCTTACTATACAATGAATTTAACCCTAGGGCTTTTGACGTTATAAACTTTACATGGAAATCAGCGTTGTGGCTAATGCTGGCTTGGCTTTTCATGGTTGGCCGCGATTTGGGTTACACCCTCCGACTAATGATTTTAAGCGATGGTAAATTCCGATTCTGGAAGGCTCTAAGGGTGATAATGCTCTGGGAATTTACCTCGGCAATCACACCATCGGCTATAGGTGGCACCAGCGTGGCAATTGTTTATGTCAATAAGGAGGGTTTAAATCTTGGGCATAGCTCAGCACTGGTAATGATAACATCGTTCCTGGATGAGCTTTACTTTGTGGTAATGTTTCCACTCCTGGTTTTGCTGGCAGGTTACCATGGATTATTCGATATTGGTACCACAAACAGCATGGCCAAGGAGCTTTTAACATTCAGCATTATTGGCTACTCATTAAAACTTGCCTGGGTAATAACCTTGGTTTACGGTTTATTCTTTAACCCCCGTGGACTTAAATGGTTGTTACTTTTGATTTTTAAACTACCATTCCTGCGGCGATGGAAGCATGGAGCAAATCGCGCCGGCTCCGATATCATAAACAGCTCCAAGGAATACCGAAACAAGCCCACTTCGTTCTGGGTAAAGGTTGTACTGGCCTCGTTTATCTCTTGGTCATCGCGGTTCCTGGTTGTAAACGCTTTACTTATGGCATTCTTCAGCATTGAGCACAACCTGCTAATTTTTGCACGCCAGT
>Ga0116186_1002046_pt1 | contig 18882 bp, 14 predicted proteins | sample AD_JPNNA4_MetaG_FD_89806 | JGI IMG/M metagenome (GOLD analysis project Ga0116186, IMG submission 89806) | Active sludge microbial communities of municipal wastewater-treating anaerobic digesters from Japan - AD_JPNNA4_MetaG | ecosystem: Engineered > Bioreactor > Anaerobic > Digestate | place...
CCGTTCGACCGCGTCGAGTCGGGCGAGACCTGCGTCTTCACGAGCGGTGTAAGGCCCGAGGGGACCTTCTCATTCGAGTTTTCCTCCGACGCGGACGCGCGCCTCAGCGTGACGGCCCGCGTGTGGTCGCGGCTCAATCCCTGGGGAATCACCCTGCGGGGGACGTCCGTGCGCCCCTCGTTCCTGCTTGAGGTCATCGACGTATCCACCGTCGGAGAGGCCGGCGACTGATGTTGCCCGCCCTTTTCTTCCACGTCGATCTCGACGCCTTCTTCGCCTCCGTTGAGCAGCTTGACCATCCCGAGTACCGCGGGCTTCCCGTCATCGTCGGCGGCGACCCCTCCCGACGAGGGGTCGTTTCAACCTGCTCCTACGAGGCGCGCCGCTTCGGCGTCCGCTCGGCGATGCCGATGTCGCGCGCGGTGGCCCTATGCCCGCGGGCCGTGTTCCTACGCGGTAACATGGAACGATACGGGGAAAAATCGCGCGAAGTCATGCGCGTGCTCGCGTCCTTCTCGCCCGACGTCAGGCAAATGTCGATAGACGAGGCCTTCCTCGACATGACCGGGACCGAGCGGCTTTTCGGCCAAGCGGAGGCCGCCGCGCTGCTCCTCAAGGACCGGGTGCGCGAGGAGACCGGACTTACCGTCTCCGTCGGCGCTGCGCCGAACCGGTACCTCGCCAAGATCGCCTCCGGACTCCGAAAGCCCGACGGGCTTACCGTAATCGAGCCGGGCGGGGAGGCAGCGTTCATGGCGTCGCTTCCCCTCGACCGCCTCTGGGGCGTCGGGGAAAAGACGCGCGAGCGGCTCGCCGACGCGGGCATCACGACGATGGCAGAGATCCTCTCCGCGTCCGAGCGCCTGCTCGCGAGCGTCGTCGGCCCGGCGGGCGGGGCGTTCATCTACCGCGCCGCGCGCGGCGTCGACGACGGGGTGTTCCGCGAGGAGAGCGCGTCCAAGTCAATAAGCAGCGAGCGCACCTTCGAGTGCGACCTCGCCGATCCCGAGGCAGTCGAGACCGCGCTTCTCGAGCTTTCGTCCGACGTAATGTACCGGCTCCTCGACGAGGGATTCTCGTCGCGCACCGTGCACGTCAAGCTTCGGTACGCTGACTTCCGGACGGTCAGCGTCCAGGAGACACAGGAGCGGCGGGTCAACGACTCGGCCGACCTCTTCGCTCGGGCCCAGGCGCTGTTCCGCAGAAAATGGGAACGGGGCGAGCCGGTCAGGCTCGTCGGCGTCGCCTGCCAAAACCTATACGAGGGAGCCTCGTGCGACCAAGGCGACCTCTTCGACAGGGGCGACGCGAAAAGGAAGCGCAAGGTTGAGGAAGCCCTGCTCGCCCTCTCGCGCAAGCGCGGCCCCGGGCTCGTAACCCGCGCGCGGTTGATCGACGCCGAGGGGGATGACCGATGAAGCGCTTCCTTCCCGCCGCCGCGTTGGCCGCCCTCATCCTCTCTCGCGCCGCCGCGGCCGACCCTCCCGCGGCCGAGTCGCCGCCCAACGAGATCCCGGAGGCAATAGCCCTCGATCCTCAAGCCGCCCTCCTCGCCCGCCTCAGCGGGCTCTTTGGCGCAGAGGATCCCACGTCGCTATACGACTTCAACATCGGGGACGAGCAAGTCGATTTCATCCTCGAGGGCTCGTGGAAGTCCGAGGTAACGAGCGGGATCAACCTCTCGTTCGACGGGGGAACATCGGCCGCCTCATTCCAAAGCCCGGTCTTCGTGCAGACCGTCGACCTCACCGCGTGGGTGCTGATCAACGGCACCTGGTACTTCGAGGCGTCCTTCGCCGAGGAATTCAGGCGGAACACGGTCGCCGCGGGTTTCATCGGCGGGGAAGACGATTCCGTCAAGCACGTTCGCCTCGGAAATGCCGGCATCTCGTTTCCCGACGATTACCCATTCATTCGCGTCGGCGGCGGCGACGTCGTCTCGCCCGGCGCGATGGCGACCTTCGCGGGCGACCGCTGGAACGCCGACGCCGTCGTGCGGTACGACACCGCCGCGTGGGAGGAAAAGATCCTCTACGGGATGAACGAGGTCTCGGACATCCTCGTGCCCGTGACCGCCTGGACCAGGGGAAAATGGTTCGTCCTACCGGACGCCGGCGTCGCGGGAGCCGTACGCGTTTTCGCCTCGGACGACGACGGCGCCCTCTCGTCTGGCGACGGCCGCCGGTGGCGCGAACTCAAGCCCGCTGAATACCGCGTGCAATCGGTATCCGGCGTCCTGATGCTCAGAACCGCGCAGACCGCGGACTTGGCGGTCTCTTACACAGGATCATGGACCGTCGCCGGCGCGCCCGGCCCATCGCTCGTCGCGCACGTCTCGGAGGCGCGCTCCTACTTCGAGGGCTTGCTCGCCGGCTCCGCCTCCGTCCTCGGCATCCCGGACCCCGCGGACATCCCGGCCATCGCCGACCGCTACCTCGTCGTGATCGCCGGCGAGACGCGCCTGCTCATCAAGCACCAAGGGACATTCTCGCCGTTCGAGATCGCCTCGCGCTACGCGATCGGCTCAATCGCGGGAGAGGCCGCGGTAGTCCACGAGCAAACGGGCTCGATCGACAAAACCTACGCCGCCCTCGCCGTAGTCAAGGACGCCGACGACGAGGGAACACTCGCGGACTGGAACGACTCGCGCGTCGAGCTTTCCCGCGTCGGCTCAGACTCAACCCCGCGCTCGTGCGCGAGCAGGTACCCGCTCGCGCCGGACTTCCCCCTGCTCTACGCCCCTGCCAATGGCGGGAAGAAGCCGGACACCGACCTCGCCGTCCGCCAGCGCGGATACTTCGCGGTATCCACGATATCGCTCGGGACCGACGTCATCCCGGGCACGATCACGGTCGAACGGAACGGCATCAGCGACAGCGACTTCAGCTTCGACGAGAAGATGGGCATCGTCTCATTAACACGGCCGCCCGGGACGACCGAAACCGTGCGGATACGCTGGATGCGCGCTGACTCAAGCGCGCGAAACGGCACTCTCACGATCGCCGCGGGCGCCCGCTATAGGCCGCGCGACGCCGTCGAGCTATTCGGCGCGAGCTCCCTCCGGTGGAACCTCTCGAGCGAGGGATACACCGACGCGTCTGAGGGAAGCCCCGGCACGTTCCTCGCGACCCTCGGCGCCTCGTACGAGGGAGCCCGCGTCTCGGCCTCGACCGCGTTCGCGGGCGAGGTATCGGTCAGCGACACCACCGGGTTCTACCGCGCCTGCGGGATGGGGACGTCGGCGATCACCCTCAACCCCGACGACGATTGGTACCGACTCACCGCCGCGGACCGCGAGCCCCTGCTCGGCGAGCCGGCCCTGCCCGTCCCCGTGCAGCTCGACGCGGCGGACCGCGTCCCGGTCGAGAATTCGGACGGTGGCGAGCCATACACCGTCGGCGATTCCTCCGTCTCCGCGCGCGTGCTCGTCATAGACTGCGAGCTCGCTGCCGCCGGAGACTGGGCCGCCGCCGAGATCGTCGACGAATCCGACTCGATCGACCTTCGGTCAGCGGCCTCGGTATCGATCGCTCTCAAGAACGCGGGGCCGAGCGACTCATATCAACTCTACCTGCAGCTCGGGGTCGGCGAGTCCGAGCTCTACGAGGACCCGTCGCTCGTGCGCACCTGGTCGGTCTCCGTCCCGCCGCCCGACGGCCATTGGTACGTGCGCACCATCCGCCTCTCGGACGCAGACCGCTCGGCGCTCGGCTCGCCGCGCGGGATGCGCCTCATCGTGGTCGGTTCCGGTCCCGCGTCGGTGGACCTCAGGTCCGGCCCAATCGAGGTCGCGTCGGCCGGCTTCACCGGCACCGCCGACTACATCGAGGAAATCACCGATGCCTCCGTCCCGAGCCTCGCCTCGGTCCAGGGATCCATCGTTCGCCGTTTCAACGCATCGCGAACGAATTCGGTTCTCGCGGTCGGCTTCAACCCGTCCGTCTCGAATCCGGATCTTTCAGCGTCCCAATACCTTCCTCCGCTTCCCATCGAGAACTATGACGAGCTCGTCTTCTACCTGAACGGGGACTCGTTGCCCTCACCCGCTTCCGGGCGTATCGACATACGCCTTGACCGCGCCGAAGAGGGGGAAACACGCAACGCGCTGAGCGCCTGGGTCGCCGTCGACGCGCTCACCGAGGGCAGCTGGCACGAGATCAGGATCGACCTCAAGGGCGGCACCGTCTCGCGCGACGGCACCGCCCTCGGCGCCGCGTCGGCCGGGGTCACCCACATCGACCGGTCAAAACGCCCCTCGCGCGTCACCTTCGAATTCGTCGGCTGGCCCGTGCCGCCAACCGTCCCCGACTTTCCCGAAACCGCGTACCGCGTTCTCGTCGACGAGATACACCTCGCGGGAACGGAAACTGACTACGTCGGCCGAAACAAAACGGAAGTGGCGTGGCGATGGGACGGTCCCGAGGCGAAGCTATTCGGCCGCCGCGTCCTTGGCGACCTCTCGCTTCGAAGCGAGGCCGAGACCGCGACGAGGGTATCGAGCCCGGAGCCGGCGTTCGCCGGTCAAGCGGAGGCTGGCGCCACCATCCTCGGCGCCCGAATCGAGGCAGGGGCAGTGGCGGGAAACTCGTCCGACCGATTCGTGACATCGAGCACGCACTCCGTCCTCGTGCCCGTCGGTCCGCTGACCCTCCGCGAGCGATACTCGGTCTCATTCGAGTCGGAAGAGGTGCGGAGGGAAAACGCCATCGCCCTATCCTGGCCGCTCTCCATTTCCGCGACTTCCATCCTCGCGTCCAGTCCCTCGGCCCTCGACCGCCGCCTTCTATTCTCCCTCGACGCGCCGACCCTCGCGACGCGCGTAGGTAGCTGGTCGGCCGACGCGTCCACCGCGCTCATCCAAACGGGCCCAGACGAATTCGGCGACCTGGACGGCTCCGCGTGGGGCCAGATATGGCGAGAGAGCGCGACCAGTCAAGCCTCCGGCGGAGAGCCCGACGCGCGACTCCGAAGCGTTACCGCCCGGCTGCGCGCCGGATGGGCCGCGCTCCCTTCGGACGGAGGGTTCTCCGTCTCCGGCGTGCGCCTCGAGACGGAGGGGAAGTCATCGTATTCCCGCGCGACGGAAACCTCTATCGCCGGGGCCGGCACGTTCCGCCTCGCCGTGCCCCTTCGCATCGGCTCATCCACGCTCACGATCGATTGGTCCCGCATCGCCCGACGCGAAGAGCCGCGCGACCCGGGCGGCGCGTATCCCGACGACCTCGAGTACCTCCGCGCTTCCCTTGCGGCCTCCGACTGGGCGTGGCGAACCCCGCCGATCGCGGACCTCTTCCTCGACTCGGTCCCCTCGAGCATGCGCGGCGACGACGGGTCTGACCGTTCCTTCTCCAACGCCTACGGGTTAGGATGGCAGCGGCCCTCGCTCGGCGCGATTCGCGACCTCGCGCTGCCCACTAGCCTCGCCGCCCGCGTGTGGCGGGAGACCGTGGTCGAGTCCTCCGTCTCGGGGGAGCGGGACATCAGAGGAGCGTCGGTTACGGGAAGCTTCAGCGCCCTTAACGTGGCCGGTCGGCTCGGCGTGCTGCACCTATTCGACTGGTACGAGCAGGACGAGGTATCGCAGCTGTACGTGTGGGAAGCCGAGTGGGGCAAGGGCTATTACGCGTGGTCGCTCGACGCGTGCCACGCGTTCGCCTTTCTCGACGGCGAGGCCGACGCCCTCGAGGCGGAAAGCGTGTTGCACTACGAGTCGGACACTATCGAGGGAACGGGCAAAAACTGGGTCGAGAAGGTCAGGCTCACGTGGAAGCGTCGGGGAGACGGATCGTTCGTGACAAGCCTCGTCTCCCGCTTCACGGACCTCACGCTCGGCACGAGGCGAGAGGATAGCGCGACCTTCAGTATCGGGTCAGGCGAAAAGACCTCCGCGAGCCTCGACGTGCTACACGAGCTCATCACGGAAATCGGCGCCCACGCCGAGGCGTCCGTCTTCGCGGGCGCGACGGCCCTCGCCCAAGACGGGTCGCTTTCCTACATCCAGATTAGGTTCGGGATCAGCGGGACGATCGAGTATTAGCTCACTCGAGCGGGGCGAAGTACCCGGTCTCGTCGCGACCCGAGCGCTTCATCACGTAGGCCTCGACCTCGACGGGCAGGTAGGCGCGCCCGAAGTCGGTGGGCAGCACCGAGGTATACGACAGAAGGTACGACCCGTTCGGCGCCGTCCGCGCCCGCTCGACGAGGGGGGCTATTCCCTCGTTCCGATACAGGTAGCAGGATTCTCCGCCGGTTTGGCGCGCGAGATAGTCGAGCTCGCCGAGGGACGCGCCGCGAGCCAGGTACACCGTCGAGAATAGCACCCCGTTATTGTTTAGGTAGGCGGCGAGGTCGTTGAGCCCATAGCGCCGAAAGGCCGTCTCCGGCATTCTCCCCGCGCTCAGGAAGATGACGGCCCTCCTCTTCTCCGCGTTGACGAGGTCGTTGACCGCGAGGCGAAGGCCAAGATCGAACGCCCACTCAGAAGAGACCGGGGACTTAAGCTTCGCACGCTCGAAGACGCGATCTCCGGCGGGACCCGCCCCCTCGTTGACCGGCACCGAGCCGGCCGACACGATGCGCAAGGTCCCCTTCCCGCCCATGGCGGCGTTGATCTCGGTGATCGCGGCGTTAATCTCGGCGACGTATCGCGCGGACTCGGGCGAGCGGTCCACGAGGACGGTGACGTCGCACGCGTCGTTCAGGAAGGCGGAGCCCTCAAGGGCTAGGCCGGATACGGGCCGCTGCTCCTCCGTCACGTGGAAGTTCTGCGCGCGAAGCCCGACGATCGGGTTTCTGCCTCGGTCCTCCACCCGAACCTCGACGAGCACCTTCGGGAACTTCTCGGCGTTGACGCGCTCGATCTGCACGAACATCCCGCCGGCGAGCTCGCCCATCCGCGACAGGACCTGGACGGTCTGTCCCTTGTAATCGGCGAGTATCAGGTTCCCGTTCGCGTCCGGGACGGCGCTGGTCACCCGGATCGGGGCGTTCCCGAGCCGGGCCGCGTCGAAGAGGGCGCCGGTATGGGGATCGACCATGCATACCCGATTCCCGCACGCGACCAATAGGTATCCATTCCACACGCGGATCGACTCGCTTACCGGTATCGTGCCCTCGGGCAGCAGGGTCTCGACGTAGTTTCCCGCCGTGTCGAATACGTGAAGCGAACCCTTCACCGAGTCGGCGACGTAGAGCCGGTCCTCGAGGAAGGCGATGCCCGCCGGGGCCGTGAAGCCGGGGAAGCCGGCCGACTTGGCGCCGAAGGTAAACAAGGGCGCGCCCTCGGGATCGAATACGACGACGCGCGCGTTCCCGTAATCGGTCACGTACACGTTGCCCGCCGCGTCGAGCGCCGCGTACTGAGGCCCGACGAGCTCGCCGTTCCCCCTTCCTTTTTTCCCGAAGGACCGTATAAAGGAACCGTCTGCCCCGAGGACGGAAAGGCGGTCGGCCGCGACCTCGGTGACGAGCATGCGCCCGTCGCCCATCGGCACGAGGTCAAGGGGACGGTCGAGCCCGCCTGCGGGCCCGCGCGCGCGCGAAAGTATGACGCCGTTGACGTCGAATCGGATGATTTCGTTCGAGCCGTAGGCGGCGACCCAAAAGCTCCCGTCGGGAAGGGCGAGCACGGACGAGGGCTGGCGGAAGAGGACCGTCTTCCCCGATCGCGACGGTATCTGGCCCGCCTCGACGAAGCGCGACGCCTCGTCGAAATCAGGCCGGATGCTCCGCCGCTCGCGGACGACCTCGATCCTGCTGCGCAGGAGGGCGCTCCCGTAGCCCGCGTCGGCGGCGAACTGCCATTGCTGGAGGGCGGCGCCCTCGATCCCGCTCCGGTAATACGCCTTCCCAAGCCAGTCGAGGATCAGCGGCTCGCCGGGTATGTAGGACAACGCCTTCTCGAAGACCAGGATCGCGTCGTTGAATGCGCCCCGGTAAAAGGCCTGCACGCCGCGGCGGAATTCCTCGCCCGCGAGGGCGCGGTCGGCGGCCGACGGCTCGGCGTGCGCCTGCGCGGCGGTCACCGCGATGGCGAGGGCGAGGATTGCTAGGGCGCGGCGCTTCATCGGCGAACCTCCGTTCCTTCCTGCAGAATGACGTCGAGATGCTCGCGTATCGTTTTGCTTTCCGGCGCCCTCTCGCGGGCGCGCCTGACGAAGGTTCGCGCCTCGGCGGAGAGGCCGAGCTTATGGTACACCCATCCAAGGGAATCGAGGTACGCGGGGTTATCCGGCACCGAGTCGACCGCCTTCTTGCAGACGGTCAGCGCGCGGGTCAGCTCCTTCCCGGCGGACGCGAGCACGTAGCCGAGGCCGTTCAACGCGGTCGAGTTGTCGCCGTCGAGGCCAAGGGCGCGCTCGTAAAGGTCGGCGGCCTCCTCGATGCGGCCATGCTCGAAGGCTATGTACGCGAGCGACGAGTATATCTGGGCCGACTCGTAGCCCGAGTCGACGAGCTTGCGGAGCTCGAATTCGGCGAGCCGCGTCCGCCCGGTCAGGGTATAGATCACGGAGAGCACGAGACGGCACTGGTAGACGCGCGCGAGGTCCGTGTCCGCGGTCACCACCTGCTCGAGGTAGACGAGCGCGTCGTCGTATCGCTCGAGGCGCGCGTACGCGAGCCCGATGTAGTAGGCGAGCTCGAGGTTCCCGCCCGACTCGCCCGCCGGCACGCCGAGAAAGGACACCAACGCGTCCTCGTACCGTCCCTCGCGATACTGCCTGATCCCCTCGCGCATCCCCTCAGCCATTCTCTCCCCTCCCGTCGGCCTAAACCCGGAACGAAGGCGCCGCGACCCCGCTCGCCGCCTCGGGCTGCGAGCGCACCCGCGTCACCGAGACGTAGCCGTCCCGGACCGCTTCCCAATCGGACGAGCCGTCGCCCGAGGTCTCGATCTCGCCGCCCATGAAAAAACTGTATTTGCAGCCGTCAGGGCCCTCGCGCATCACGATCGTGTCGCGGTACGAGCGGCGCGAGACCGTCGTGAGCCGGGCGCCACGGTACGACGCGGCGGACGGCGCGTTGACGTTGACGAACACGTCCCGCGCGCACAGGGACATCAGCGTCTCGAGGTTCTCTGAGACGAAGCGGGCGAGCGGTTCCCAATGAAAAGGCGCCTCTTCCGCGACGAGGCTCACCGCAATCGCCGGCGTTCCGTCGAGCGAGGCTTGGCAGGCTGCCCCCGCGGTCCCGGAGAAGATGATGTCCGTCCCGAGGTTCGCTCCCTTGTTGATCCCGGACACGACGACGTCCGGCCTATTCGGCATGATGCCCTGCGACCCGACGATCGTGCAGTCGACGGGAAGGCCGGTGCAGGAAAACACGCGGTCGCCGAGCATGCGGAACCTGAGCGGCTCGTCCATGGTGAGGGCATGCGACACCCCCGAGCGGTTTTTCGTGGGGGCGACCACCCATACCTCGTTCCGCTCGCCAAGGGCGGCGGCAAGGGCTCTGATCCCCTCGGATTCCACTCCGTCGTCGTTCGTCACCAGGATGTTCATAGGGCGAAGTATATCATAAAACGCGGGCGCCGTCAGAGGGGGTAACGGGGTAGCGGATCGGCTTGAAGCCGAAAATGCGCTCGTATTCCTCGAGCCTCGAGGCGAAGGCGTCCACGTCCTCCTCCCGCAGGATAGAGTAGGTGCAGCCGCCGAATCCCCGTCCCGTCATCCGGGAGCACACGAGGTCAGGGACGTCCGGGACGGCGAACTCGAGCGCGCGCTTGACGAGCCAGTCGAGCTCGGGGCAGGAAATCTCGAAACGGTCCCGCAATCCCTCGTGCGACCGATTGACGATCTTGGAGAACGAGCCATACTCGCGGCTCGCGAGGGCGGCGACCGCCTCGCGCACGCTTTCCGATTCCCGTATGATGTAGATAACCCGCCGCCTAACGGACTCCGGGATGTCCGTGATCTCCTCGAGGACCTCCTCGGTCAGCTGTGAGAAGTCCGCCGGGGCGTCGGGATCGGCCTTTACCGTCTCATAGGCTTGGACGCATTCCTGAATGCGCAAGGCGAGCTCCTCGCGCGCGAGGAGCCGGGGGACGCGGGAATCGACGAGCTGGACGCTGTACCCCTTCTCCGGAAACGGCACGAGGTCCGCCGACACCTTGTTGTGGTCCGTGCGGATGCAATGACCCTTACGCGCGAACAGGGCGGTCAGTATGTCCGCTCGGTGCGCGTGCGTCTTCAGGAACTGGACGTTCGCGCGCTCGAGCAGGGCGACGAGAACCTCGTCGGCGAGGCGCGGGGCGAAAAGGCGGCGCAGGGCAAGGGCGGTCCCCACCTTGAGGGCGTTCGGGGTGCCAAGCCCGGCGTCGGCCGGGATTTCGGAAAGGATCGTGAAATTCAAGCCGGAGACGGGAACCCCATACTCGATGAACGAGGCGATCACGGCCTTCACCGAGTTCGCCCAGCGATCTTCCTTGCGGTATTTTAGGTTGGAGGACGAGATCTTCTTTCGCTCGCCGAGCGAAACGGAATACAGGCGATAGTTTTGGTCAGGGCGAGCCGACACGCAAAGGTACAGGGCGTGATTAATCGCCATCGAGAGGGTATTGCCTTTCGCGAACCAGGTATGCTCGCCGAGAAGGTGGAAGCGCCCCGGAACGGCAATGGTCAGTGCAGGCTTCTCGTCATATTCTTCAATATGATACGGGGCGATTTTCTGCATATCACTATAATATGGTCAATATTGAAACTATTCAACAAAAATGAGTAAAATACCGGCAAATGAACCGAGCCCGCGGCCTTCTATCGGCCATCATCTCCGCCTGCGCCCTGAGTCTGGCGATACCAAACGAGATTCTCCCCTTTGGGTCTTCCCTGATCGGCCTCGTCGCCCTTATTCCCCTCTACCTCGCCCTCGTCGAAAGCCCTTCCTGGGCGTGGGCCGGGCTTCTCGGCGGCACGATGACCATGCTCGTCCACCTCCTGTCGAGCTTTTGGCTCGCCAACTTCAAGGAATTCGCGATCTTTACCCTCGGCGCCTCGAGCCTCGCCTATTTCCTCATCGGGATCGTCATAGGCTGGATGTGCCGCCTTACCGCGCGCTACCCGGCGCCCGCGCGGCCGTTCGCCTTCGCCGCCTACTGGATGCTCTGGGAATTCGGCAAGTCGAGCGGCTTCCTCGCCTACCCCTGGGGCACTCTCGTGATGACAAGCCGAGGACTCGGCCCCCTGATCCAAATCGCGGACATAACCGGCACTTGGGGAATCTCCTTTCTTATCGCCCTCATCTCGGCGTCTTTTGCCGAGATCCTGCGCTCTACGACGAGGTCCACCGCCTCACGCAGGATCGCCATCAGGCCGATCGTCCCGTCACTCGCCCTCGCGTTCGCCCTCGTCGCCGCGGCGTCAGTTTACGGCGCCTACCAGCTCGCGAAACCGAGGGCGGCGGATAGGTCCATCGCCCTCGTCCTCGTGCAGCAGAACGGGAATTCCTGGGAAGGGAACGGGACCCAGCGGATGATCCAAACCTCGCAGCGCCTCACGCGCGAGGCGATCGAGCGCGCGGGTAGGAAGCCCGACCTCGTGGTGTGGAGCGAGTCAGTCCTCTCCTACCCCTACGTTCAAAACCGCGAGTACTACCGTCTCTTCCCGCGCCAGGACCCCTTCGCCGCCTTCCTCGCCGAAACGGGAGTCCCCCTGCTCGCGGGCTCGGCCGTCCTCGTCGACCCCGCGAACCGGGGGTACTCCAATTCCGTAGTCCTCATTGGCCCCGACGGCGAGCAGCTCGATTGGTACGCCAAGATCCAGCTCGTGTGCTTCGCCGAGTACATGCCCTTTACCGAGTACGAGTGGGTGCGAAAGACCTTCGACACCCTCGTCGGATTCTCGTCGGGTTGGGTGCCGGGAACCGAGCTAAAAACCCTCGCGGTTCGGAACGCGGCGGGCGACGAGGTTCGCTTCGCCGCCCCCATCTGCTTCGAGGACGCCTTCTCCGCGCTCTGCGCCCGACTCCATAACGCGGGGAGCGACCTGATGATTAACCTGACGAACGACTCCTGGTCGCTGACGAAGAGCGCCGAGTATCAGCACTTTACGGTCGCCTCGTTCCGCGCCATCGAGCTTCGTACCCCCCTAGTCCGATCGACCAATGGCGGTTATACCACCGTCATCGACCCGCTCGGCAGGGTCACCCACGAGCTTCCGCTCTTTACCGAGGCATCCGTATTCGCCGACGTTCCCCTTTACCCGCGAACGACGACCGTCTACGCCCGTTTCGGCGACTGGTTCCCCTCGGTGGTCGCCCTCCTCCTCGTCGTCGAGTTCCTTTTGGCGCGCCGATGGCGCGTTCGCCCCGCCTTACCCACGGCTTAAGGCGACGTATCGCGGCGGCATGCCCGCCGCGATAAGTCGCTTGACCTTTCGCGCGAGCTGCGTTAACCTAGCATTCAATGCCGGTTAACGCCGTTGCCCCGAAAGAGGGCGGTTCGCAAACGAAGCGACTCATCCTTTCCCGCCTCCGATCAGAACGCGCGCCCGTGTCGGGCGAGGATCTTGCACGCGAGGCGGGCGTGACCCGGGTCGCGGTATGGAAGTCGATACGCCAGCTTCGCGAGGCGGGCTACGCCGTCTCCGCCTCCGCACATGGCTATGCACTCGACGCCGACGTCGCGGACGGGGTGTTCCCGTGGGAGTTCCCCGAGGAACCGTCCGAGGTTCGCTACTGGCGGGTTACCGACTCGACGATGAATCGCGCGCGCAAGGCGGCGATATCGGGAGCGCCCTCAGGATCGTTGTTCCTCGCCGAGGAACAAACGGCCGGACGCGGGACATCCGGACGATCCTGGGTATCGGTCCCCGGAAACCTTCACTGTTCGCTCGTCCTCAGGCCCCGCCTGATTCCGGCGTACGCGCACCGCGCGGTGCTCGCCGCCCAATGCGCCCTCGCCTCCTCCGTCGAGGAAGTCACCGGCTTTCCGGTATCCCTTCGCTGGCCGAACGATGTCGCCTCAAGGCCCACGGACGGGAATCCGGCAAGAAAGATCGCCGGCGTCCTAGCCGAGTATCACGCGAGCGGCACCGGGATCGATTACCTTGTCCTCGGGATCGGGGTAAACCTCATTCCGCCGCGCGCCCTCTCAGGCGCGGGGTCTCTTCAACATGGCCCGCAACGAGGCCCGCAACGCGGCAGGCGCCTCGCCATCCTGGACGCCTTTCGCCAAGCCCTTCCCCGATACCTCGCGTCGGACGACGATCTCATCGCCGAGTGGACGGCCCGCTCGGCGGACGTAGGGCGCGGATTCGGTCTCCGTCCTGGCGTCTCCGGCGAGTCGCTCCCCGCCACGGACGGGATTTTCCTCGGGCCTGACCGCGCCGGCTGGGCGCGCGTCTCGATTCACGACGTCGAATACCGCTTCCCTCCGGGAGGCGTCAGTCTGCAGAAGAAAGGATAAAACCATGCGCACGAATTCCCGAAGCTCCGTGTTTACCGCCCTCTTCGCCGCCCTGATCGCGGCGGGTTCCCTGATCGCGATTCCGATCGGGCCAATACCGATCGTGTTCCAAAACGCGTTCGCGATCCTGGCGGGCTTGCTGCTTGGCCCGCTCCAGGGTGCCGGAGCAGTCGGTCTCTTCCTTCTGGCGGGGGTGCTCGGGCTTCCCGTCTTCTCGGGCGGGAAAAGCGGGATCGCCGCGATATCCGGCCCGACGGGCGGCTACCTCATCGGTTATTTCATTGGCGCCCTCGTCGCCGGCTACTCCCTTGAGAAGGCGACGGCTGAGAACCGTCCACGCCTCGCCGCGGTGACCGCAGCGGCGATCGGCGGCTTCCTCGCGATCTACGTCCCGGGCGTCGTCGCACTCAAGAATAAGCTAGACCTCAGTCTCGCCGACGCCATACTTAAGGGCTTCGTCCCCTTCGTAATCGCCGACTTCGTGAAGATCGCGGTCCTCGTCCCGATCACCCTCAAGCTTCGGCCCATCGTCCAGCGATACCTGCGCCCCGATGCTTGAGGTTGTAAGCCTTACCCGTCGATTCCCCGACGCCGAGAAGCCCGCCCTCGACGGGGTAAGCTTCTCCGTGCCCGACGGGAACTTCCTCGTCGTGGCGGGATCGAACGGGTCCGGGAAAAGCGTGCTCATGGGATTGATCGCCGGGCTCGACACGCCGACGGCCGGATCGGTGCGCAGCCTTCCCGGCCGCGTCGGCCTCGTCTTTCAGGACGCCGACGCGCAGATACTCGGAGACACCCCGGAGGAGGACGTCGCCTTTGGACCGAAGGGCCTGCGCCTTCGCCCCGACGAGGTAACGAGGCGCGTGGAAAAGTCCCTCGCGCGCGTCGGTCTCTCGGAGAAACGACAGCATCCCGCGCGAAGCCTCTCAGGCGGCGAGAAGCGCCGCCTCGCCGTCGCCGGCATCCTGGCGATCGACGCCGAGCTCATCATCTTCGACGAGCCCTACGCCGGCCTCGACTGGCCGGGAGTACTTCAGGTGAACGAGATACTCGGCTCCCTCAAGGCCGACGGCAAGACGATCATCGTGCTGACCCACGAGCTCGAGAAGGTCCTTGCCCTCGCCGACCGTCTTCTCGTGCTTGACTCGGGCCGCCTCGTCTTCGACGGGAATCCCTCCGCCGCCCTCGAGTCCGCCCCGCTCGCCGACTGGGGGATCCGCCATCCCCTCGTCTCCTATCGCGGGGTATCCGACCTCGTTTGGGAAGCCCGATGAGCGCGCCGCCCCTATTCGCCTATCGCCCCGGCTCGAGTCCCGTCCACCGCGTCCCCGCGCTCGTCAAGCTCGCCCTCTACGCCCTCGTCGCCACCGGCGCCCTCGCCGTTCCGCCTCTTGCCCTCGTTCCCCTTGCGGCCTGTCTTTTCGCCGTCTCCTGCCTCGCCCGCCTTTCCCCGGCCTCCCTTTTAGGCGCCGCGCGCGCCCTTCTCGCCTACGCCCTCGCGGTCGCGTTCTTCCGCGTCCTCGGGGCGGATAAAGACGAGCTCATCCCCGCCCTCTCCGACGCCGGCGTCTACCTCGCCCGCCTCGCCCTCATACTCCTCGGAGGTTCGATCTTCTTCGAGACGACGAGTTCCTGCGCCCTCCGCGCCGGTCTCGAGTCTATCCAAGACGCGATTCAATCCATCATCGAGCGCCTTCCCGGACCGACGAAGCGACTCCGCGTTCCCGACCTCGCCCTCAGCCTTTCCCTAACCGTCTCCTTCATCCCCCGCGTGTTCTCGGCCTGGGAAAAGGTCGATCGCGCCTATCGCGCCCGCGCGGGCAACGGTCGCGGCCCCCGCGCCGCCTATCGGCGCATCTGCGTTCTCATCCCGGCGATGATACTAGCCCTGCTTTCCGGGGCGGTCGACACCGATCGCGCCCTCCGAAACCGATCCCCGCGCTACCACTAAACCTAGCTTCCGTCAAGCGTTTTTTGCCTGTCAAAGCGTACTTTTTTTCACATTTTATCCTTGCATCCCACTACGAATGGTGCTAAGATGAGATTCGCGAACCGGGTACACCATATCTGGTACACCATAGATAGAGGTTTTAAAGATGCGCTGTCCCCATTGCGGCAGTTTCGACGATAAGGTAATCGAGTCCCGAACGCTGGCGAACGGGGACAGTATCCGCCGCAGGCGGGAATGCATCGGGTGCGGATACCGCTTCACGAGCTACGAACGGATCGAGGAAAAGCCCTTCATGGTCGTCAAGCGCGACGGCCGCAGGCAGCCCTTCGACCGCTTGAAGGTCGAGCACGGGATCCAGCGCGCCCTCGAGAAGCGCCCGGTCTCCTCGATGACGATCGAGAACATCGTCAACGAGATCGAGGACCTGGCGGTGATGGCCGGCAAGGCGGCCCACGAGATCCCAAGCTCGGCGATCGGGGAGCTCGTGCTCTCCAAGCTCCACGAGGTGGACAAGGTCGCCTACATACGGTTCGCGTCGGTGTACCGACATTTCGAGGACCTGGACGAGTTTATAGAAGAAGTGCAGAAAGTGGGGGGAACGCATGGCAACGCAGAATGATTCGACGATCGCGCAAGGGGTATTCCCCGAGTGGAAGGCTTTCCTCGGGAACGCGCGAGATCCTGAGACGGTATCCTTCATAAAGAACGTCGTGAAGCGCTCGGGCGAGGTAATGGAGTACAACCGCGCCAAGATCGAGCACGCCATCTCCAAGGCGATCGGCGCCGTCGAGGGGACCGAGGACCCAGAGCGCGCCGCTCAGCTGACCGACCGCGTCGAGGAGCACCTGCGCGCGATGATGGCGGGCCGCCACGCGCACTCCATCCCGGCCATCGAGGAAATACAGGATATCGTCGAGCTCGTCCTGATCGAGGAGAAGGAAGTCGCGATCGCGAAGGCCTACATCCTCTACCGCGCCAAGCACGAGGCGATCCGCGACGCGGAGAAGCTCATGCTCGACATCGACACGACGATGAACGGGTACTTGAGCCAGTCCGACTGGCGCGTCAAGGAAAACGCGAACGTCAACTTCTCCCTCGGCGGGCTCATCCTCCATAACTCCGGCACGATCACGGCCAACTACTGGCTGAAGAACATCTATCCCGAGGAGGTTGCCGAGGCGCACAAGACCGCGGCCTTCCATATCCACGACCTGTCGATGTTCTCCGGCTACTGCGCGGGCTGGTCGATCCGCCAGCTGATCGCCGAGGGCCTCGGCGGGGTGCCCGACAAGATCACCTCGAAGCCCGCCCGACACCTGTCGACCCTGATCCAGCAGATCGTGAACTTCCTCGGCATCATGCAAAACGAGTGGGCGGGCGCCCAGGCCTTCAGCTCGTTCGATACCTACCTCGCCCCCTTCGTCAAGAAGGACAGCCTCACCGACAAAGAGGTGAAGCAGTGCCTGCAGAGCTTCATCTACGGGGTCAACACCCCGAGCCGGTGGGGAAGCCAGGCGCCCTTCACGAACATCACCCTCGACTGGAACTGCCCGCAGGACCTCGCCGAAAAGGTCGCCGTGGTCGGCGGCCAGGAGATGCCCTTCACCTACGGCGACTGCCAGAAGGAGATGGACACGATCAACCGCATCTTCATCGAGCTGATGCTCGAGGGCGACGCGGCCGGCCGCGGCTTCCAGTACCCGATCCCGACCTACAACGTCACGAACGACTTCGATTGGTCGAGCCCGAACGCGCGGCTCCTTTTCGAGATGACGGCGCGCTACGGCACCCCGTACTTCCAGAACTTCATCAACTCCGACCTCAACCCGAGCGACGTCCGCTCCATGTGCTGCCGGCTCCAGCTCGACAAGCGCGAGCTTCGCAAGCGCGGCGGCGGGCTCTTCGGCTCGGACGAGTTCACCGGCTCGATCGGCGTCGTCACCATCAACATGCCCCAGATCGGGTACCTCGCGAATACCGAGGCGCAGTACTTCGCGCGCCTCGACTTCCTGATGGAGCAGGCGCGCATCAGCCTCCAGCTGAAGCGGAAGGTCATCGAGCGGCTCCTCGAGTGCGGGCTCTTCCCGTACACGAGGCGCTACCTCAGCCACCTCAACAACCACTTCTCGACGATCGGTATCTGCGGGATGAACGAGTCCTGCATGAACTTCCTCGGTGTGGACATCGTCGACCAGCGCGGGAAGGCGTTCGCCGAGAAAGTGCTCGCGCACATGCGGCAAAAGCTCGCGGACTTCCAGGAGCAGACCGGCGAGCTCTTCAACCTCGAGGCGACACCCGCCGAGAGCACCTCGTACCGCCTCGCGCGGCACGACAAGAAGAAGTACCCGGACATCATCACCTCCGGGGACGCGGATCCCTTCTACACCAACTCGAGCCAGCTCCCGGTCGGGTACACGAGTGACGTCTTCGAGGCGCTCGACCATCAGGAAGCCCTGCAGACGAAGTACACGGGGGGCACGGTATTCCACATCTTCCTCGGCGAGGCCGTCAAGGACTGGGAGTCCTGCCGCGACCTCGTGAAGGCGGTGGCGTCGAACTACCGCATCCCGTACTTCTCGATCTCGCCGACCTTCTCGGTGTGCCCGGTCCACGGATACATCAACGGCGAGCACTTTGAGTGCCCGACCTGCAAGGCAGAGCGCGAGGAAACCCTTCGCGCCCGTCTCGCCGAACTCGAGGCCGAGCGGGCCGCCGCCGCGCGCTGACGAACGACAAAAATTGGATAACTACAATACTGTGGGAGGTATGTGTAAAATGAGAGCAATCGCCGAAATCGACGCCGACATCACCGCCGCGCGCGAGGAACTCGCCAACGTCCGCGGGACGTCCACCGAGGTGTACGCACGCATCGTGGGATACTATCGCTCCGTGCGCAACTGGAACAAGGGAAAGCGCGAGGAGTATAACCATCGAAAGCTCTTCGTCGCGGACGAGGGGAAGGTGGCCAACCGCCTCGGGGGGCTTGCCACCGTGATAAACCCGGCCGAGGTAACGGCGGCGGCCATGGCCGAACTCGGCGCGACAGCCTCGGCCTCCAGTGCCCGAGTGGGTTCCGTCGACCGCATCGAGGTCTTCACGCGAAAGGCGTGCCCGAACTGCCCGCCCGTCAAGGAATGCGTGGCGTCCCTTTCCCTCGCGAAGACGGAAATCGACGTCGACACCGAGGCGGGCTCCGCCCGCGCCGCCGAGCTCGGCGTGTTCTCCACCCCGACGGTCGTCCTCTTCGACGCCGCGGGCGCCGAGGTTTCGCGCGCCTTTACCGCGCGAGAGCTCAAGGCCGCCCTCGCGCGCGAGCCGGAACCCGTTCTGGGCTTCTAGCCGCCGATTCAGGATGAACGTCGGTCTCCAAAAGACGAGTCTGGTGAATTTCCCCGGGAGGGTGGCCGCGGCCGTCTTTCTCCCGGGGTGCAATCTCCGTTGTCCTTTTTGCCACAACCCGGAGCTCGCGACCGCGAGCGTCGTCTCGGGGCCGAAGCAGGCGGCGGATGGGGACTTCGTTCCGCTCGAGGCG
>Ga0116186_1002056_pt1 | contig 18812 bp, 18 predicted proteins | sample AD_JPNNA4_MetaG_FD_89806 | JGI IMG/M metagenome (GOLD analysis project Ga0116186, IMG submission 89806) | Active sludge microbial communities of municipal wastewater-treating anaerobic digesters from Japan - AD_JPNNA4_MetaG | ecosystem: Engineered > Bioreactor > Anaerobic > Digestate | place...
TATACAATTTGTAAGCAAACAAATTAATGACAGACCCAGAAAAAAATTAAACTATTATTCACCTTATGAAATATTTAGTAAATTTACAGCATGAAAAGTTGCACTTATAACTTGAATCTACCATAGTTCTTTTTTTGTTTCTATTCTACAGGAGCCAAAAAATTAACATTTTGATGAAATGAAAAATTTTCTATATTTTTGACATTGAAAATAACTTGACAATATTTAAATAGTAAATTTAATAAAATGTGGTCTTTTGTATTAACCATAATTAAAAAATAAATAAAAGGAAATATCAGAATATTAATAAATTATGAATTATTGGACAGAACTAAGTATAGAATATGCAAATCAAAGGTCCTATCTTGATGACCTTTTTCAAGTATATCCGACTATTCCGGAAGGGATTAGGGAAATAAATAATGAACGTTGGGCAAATATTGAAAAAGCTTTCAAAAAGAAAAATAATGATGCTTTAATCAAAGAACTTTTGAAGCTGGACTTATTTCCAATTAAGGACAGTTATATTGCATATCTTAAACGAGACCCTTCTTCGATTGAGAGAAACCCAAAAACAATCAATCGTATATGCGGGCGTCTTTACGAAATGGGACTTGATAAAATCTTTGAACGTTGTAGTGAACCCAAAGAAACGAACAGACAAATCGGACCTTTTTTCAAGCGTTGGGTTAATAGTAAGGCATTAGGTATTCAACCTATATCGCTTAAAGAATTTACAAAAAACGAAAAAGATGCAATTTTAAACGGAAGCGATAAGCAGTTAATGGATTTTGCTTACAACAAGTTAAATTACAAACACAACAAAGGGCTTGATTTTATTGGTCGTTTTAATGGTAAGTATGTTATCGGTGAAGCAAAATTCTTAACCGACTTTGGAGGACACCAAAATGCACAGCTCAATGATGCAATTAGCACGGTTCAAGCAAAAAATGTAAAGGCAGTAAAAATTGCTATACTTGATGGTGTTCTATACATAAAAGGCAAAAACAAAATGTATAAGGACATAACCACGAAATACAAAGACTTAAACATTATGAGCAGTTTAGTGTTGCGAGATTTTTTATATCAATTATAAAATTATGCTGCTACATTATCCAAATAAAAAAACAGAACAGGAAATTTTTAATAGCATTCCTGATGTTGAATTGGAGCAAATCAATTCTAGCGACAGTCCTAATTTACTTATTCAGGCAAATAATCTGATTGCATTAAAACAGTTAATCACTAAACACAAACTCAAAGATAAAATTGATCTTATTTATATAGATCCGCCTTTTGCTACAAATAACACTTTTACAATAACTGATGGTAGAGCAAGCACGATTAGCAACAGTTCGAATGGTACAATTGCATATACTGACACATTAAAAGGTTTTGATTTCATAGAGTTTATTCGTGAGCGTTTAGTTCTTTTAAAAATGTTACTCTCTGACAATGGTTCTATTTATTTACACATAGACTACAAAATTGGTCATTATGTAAAAGTGGTAATGGACGAAATATTCGGAATTGAAAATTTTCGCAACGATATTACACGAATAAAATGCAATCCAAAAAACTTTGCTCGTAAAGGTTACGGTAACATTAAAGACTTGATTTTATTCTATTCAAAATCTGACAACTTAATTTGGAATGAGCCTAAAATACCATATACCGAAGAAGATAAAATTAAACTTTTCCCAAAAACTGAAAAAGACGGCAGGCGATATACAACTATTCCACTTCACGCACCCGGAGAAACTCAAAATGGTAAAACTTCACAAGCATTTAAAGGTATTCTACCACCACCCGGCAGACATTGGAGATGCGATGTTACCGTTTTAGAACAATGGGACAAAGACGGTTTAATTGAGTGGAGCGACAAGGGTAATCCAAGAAAGAAAATTTATTTTGACCAACAAGAAGGTAAGAGAGTGCAAGATATATGGGAGTTTAAAGACCCGCAATATCCTATTTATCCGACAGAGAAAAATCCTGACTTGTTAGACTTGATTGTAAAAACTTCTTCCAATGAAAACAGTATCGTGCTTGATTGTTTTGCAGGTTCAGGCACAACACTAAAAGCAGCACAAACAAATGGCAGAAAGTGGATAGGTATTGACCAATCAGACGAAGCAATTAAAGCAATTATTCAAAAATTAGAAAGTATTGAAACTAATTTATTTGTTTCAAAATCAGATTATAAACTATTAATTGGAAAAGGAATGACTTATAACAAACTTGCATATAAATAATTATTTTAATTCATTAATGTCCGACAAAAATAAAAAAGTATTTTAACGAAACAAATGTCTTTGAATATGAGCACTTAGTCTAATTTGCAAAAAAACATTTAAGAAAAAACGATACCTGACAGATATCTAAGCAACCACCCTGTGCTACTCTGTAACCTCATTGGTGAATAAGGAAAAAAGAAAGGACGTTTAAATTTTAATCGGGTAGTAGTAATTATAACTATATAAACAATTGTGCTAAAAAAATAATGACAAAGTAACGGGCTGCCTTACCGATAAGCATAAAAAGAAGCACTTTATAAACGTTGGCTTTAAATAAGCCTAATACCAATGCTAAGGCGTCGCCAATTCCGGGCAACCATGTAAACAATGCCGATAATACGGTATATTTCTGCACGTATTTTTGGGCTTTTTGAATTTTATTATCCGAAATTCGTAAGTATTTGTTGATCCATTCGGTTTTGCCGGCTTTCCCTATATAATAGTTGGTCATTCCCCCTAAGGTGTTCCCTATTGAAGCGATAATAAATACCCACCCGGCATTAAATTTAAGTGCTACCATCGTTGCAACAAAGGCATCGGAGCTAAACGGGATGATGGTAGCTGAAAGAAACGAAACAAAAAACAATCCCCAGTATCCAAAACCAAACCAGAACGTCATGGTTGATTTTCCTTATTGCTGCTGACTTCTATTAAATTATGTAAAGACGGGTAAACCGTTGTTACGAAATTGGAAATGGGATAATACAACAACGATTTGTTTTTTGTATCTTGTTCAATAAGACTACTGTTTTTGTCAAAGCTATTTATCAAATAAATAAATGCACCCACAATAAAAACCCCTTTCAGTAATCCAAAAGCAAGTCCTCCCAACTTATTAATCCAACCGATTCCTATTTTAGAGAAGAACCGATCGGCTGCCCATGTGCCAAGTTTCATGCTGAGTAATGCCAAAATAAAAGTAATGGCAAAGCAGGTTAATTTAAAATAGGGAGAGGTGGACGACATCAAACCGGCCAAAAGATTTCCAATGTATGACGAAAAATGTATAGCAATATATAAACCGATGAGTAAAGCAAGTGTAGAAAAAATTTCTTTTAATAGCCCGTTTGTCAAGCCTTTGAACCCGAACCACAAAAAAGGTATCAACAAAATGATATCAAGTATCTGCATATTTTTTAATTTTGTGTAAAAATATAAAAAATGCCTTTAATAAATTCATTGATTCATTGGATAAATTTAAAACGAATCAATCAGATAGATTTGTTTAAACGATATCCGCAGGAAGTACAAGATGAAGTCCTTGCTGACCTGCTTTTAAAAGCAAAAAATACTGAATTTGGCTTAAAATATAAATTTGAGCAAATAGAAACGGCAAAACAGTTTTCCGAAACGGTTCCTGTTGTTGATTACGATGCTTTTAAACATTATATAGAACGTATTATGCAAGGCCAACAAAACATAATCTGGCCTTCGGAAATTAAGTGGTTTGCAAAATCATCCGGAACCACTTCCGACAAAAGCAAATTTATTCCGGTAAGCCGTGAATCGCTCGAAGATTGCCATTATAAAGGTGGTCGCGATGCCATTGCGCTTTATTTAAAACAATATCCCGATAGTGAAATCTTTAACGGCAAAACATTGGCACTGGGCGGCAGTCATAAAATAAGCGAGTTTAACAGCGATTTATATTATGGAGACCTTTCTGCTGTATTGATGCAAAACCTCCCATTTTGGGCAGAATTTCTAAGAACTCCAACGCTAGATATTGCATTAATGGACGAGTGGGAAAGCAAGATTGAAAAAATTGCACAGGAAACATATAAACATAGAGTTTCGGTTTTGGCTGGAGTTCCATCATGGATGATAGTTTTAATTAAACGTTTGATGGAAATAACCGGCAAATCGTATCTTGACGAAATTTGGCCTCAGCTCGAACTTTTTATGCACGGAGGCGTTAGCTTTGAGCCATATCGCGATTATTATCGGGGGCTTTTCCGCAATAAACCTATCCGCTATCTTGAAACCTACAATGCATCGGAAGGCTTTTTTGCCATTCAAGATGATTTGTTAGAATCGGATATGCTGCTTATGCTCGATTTAGGCATTTATTATGAGTTTATTCCTATGGAAGATTGGGATAAGGAAAATCCAAACACCTTAACCATTGGCCAAGTCGAACTTAATAAACCTTATGCAGTTGTTATATCCACCAATGCCGGTTTGTGGCGTTATAAAATTGGCGATACCGTAAAGTTTACTTCGCTCTTTCCGCACAAAATTAAAATTACGGGAAGAACCAAACATTTTATCAATGCCTTTGGCGAAGAGTTGATGGTCGATAATGCCGAGTATGCCATACGATGGGCTTCAGAAAAAACCGACGCTGTCGTTCGCGAGTATACTGCCGCTCCCGTTTTTATGGATGCTAAAAAAAGCGGAGCACACGAATGGATATTAGAATTTGAAAAACAACCTCGCAGTATTCATGCTTTTATAGAAGAACTCGATATCGCGTTAAAAAGTGTGAATTCTGATTATGAAGCCAAACGATATAAAAACATGTCGTTGGATTTTCCGCATTATTTGGTGGTTAAAGATGGTACTTTTTACGAGTGGCTGCGGCAAAAAAATAAATTAGGCGGACAACATAAAGTGCCCCGATTAGCTAATAACAGAGATGTTGTGGAAGAATTAAAACAAATCCATTTTGCTTTGAATCATGTTAATTAAAACGGCTATATGGTTAATCATCGTTGGTTTTGTTCTTTCAAGACAAATTCCGATTAAATCAAATTTTATCACTTCCGATATTTTTGATAACGTTTATGTTATATCAAAATCAGATTTGAAGCAATTAAATTCAACCGGCGATGTTTTAAAAACTTATTCCAACCGTAATTTAGGCGATATAACATTTGTCGATGCAACAAATCCGATGCGCATCCTTTTATTTTATGCAAATTTTAATCAGGTGGTTTTTATTAATACGAAGCTAAGTCCCATATCTGAGCCTGTTTCGCTTGACGACTTGGGGTTTACAAGTGTGGGCATTGCTTGCAGTTCGTCTCAAAATGGTTTTTGGATTTTCGACACCCGAAACAGTCAACCGGTACTGATTTCTTCTGCGTTACAAGTTATTTATAAGGGGACTAAAATTCAGTTTACCGATTCGTTATGGCCTGCGCCTATTTATATGAGTGAGCAGGGCAAAAAGCTTTTTATTGCCTTTCAAGGGAAAGGTATTTATGTTTTTGACCAAACAGCCAAGTTTGAAAAGTTTCTCCCAATACAAGATTTAAAATATATACAAGTTATGGGGTCTTATGTTTATTATTTAGCAGAACAGAAGCTCCGGGTCTTGAATTTAGAAAACATGGAAAATTTGCCGTATTTTGATGAAAATCAGCAGTATGATAGTTTCTGCTTAATAAATGAACAACTTGTAATAGCCGACAAACAGCAGTTGTTTTTTTATAAAAAAGACAATTTGCAGCATTAGTTAAAACGACAATTTACAAAACGATATACTGTCGAAGAAAACAGAACCCGAAGCGTCTTTAAACATTAGCTGATCAAGTGTTGCAGAGCAAGACTTGTTCTTAATGTATATATTAAAGAGCCCTTTAAGAGCAGAAACTGAGTTTTCGCAATCTTCTAAAATAGTGGGCAATTCATCTGTCGATTGAATGTTTAATTTCTGATTGATATAATAAACCTGAACAAGGGAATTTAATCCGGCGCTGTAAAATTGCTCTTTATTCGCTTCGGGCAAATAAAACTTAATATAAATATACTGCTTTAATCCGACCTGCTTTAAAAGGAATAATGTGTCGTTGGCATAAAAGGCTTTTTCGTTGACAAACATTGCTGACTGATTGCAGTTTTCAATTATGTTTGCTGCCTTTTGTTCAATTAACAAATCATGAATATTTTTGTCAAGCTGTGGCAATATGCTGTCTGTTTTTTGATAATGGATGGGTTTGGCTGACCATTCTTTATTTTTAATTTTTTTCCTGAATTTAATGGCTGAACGAAGTGCATATAAATTAACTCCGATTCCAATATTGGGTGAAATATTCCACTGGTCTCCATAGTGAGGGTGTTGGCTTTTTTGAAGTATCAAAACACCCGGATCGAGCGACAAGCCTAAGTCAACATTTAGAATTTCTTCACGAATTTCAATACCGATTATAGGTGAGGCACCATAAACCATCGGGTTGTATTTTTCTTCGCCAATTAGCGGTAAATAATAATTGCTCAGCCAACCAAAATAAAAACCTCCGTATGCCTGCCAACTTCCATTTTTATGGAAATAATAATAACGAGCATTAAAACCGGCGTTGTAACTTGGTTTTACGGTGTGTTCGTATATATATTGTTCGCTCTGATAACCTCCATCCAGTCCTATTCCGACATGTTTGTAGCGATACTCGATATGGATTCCTCTGCCTCCGTATAAAACCCCTTGACCTAATTTAGCATTAACGTAACGGTCGCCGATTAGTTGTGCACGTAGTGTTAGGCTAAAAACAACTAGAATAATAAATACTATGGAACGTAATATTTTCATTAACTTATTAATGTGGAATGGAAATGGTGTACGAAATCCCTTTTTCTAAGCGCTTAAATTCTACCTCTCCCGACAACATTTTTAAGCGATTTATGAATGACCTTAATCCCTGTGTTTTTTTATTTATGTTGTTTTTTATTATCTCTTCTTCAAAGTCGAACCCGATTCCGTTGTCTTGGAAAAAAATAAATAAAAGGTTTCCATTTTGCTCTATTTTAAGTTCTATTTGCGTGGCTTGGCTGTGTTTAAAGCTATTGTGAATAAGCTCTGTTGTTGTTCTAAAAATAACGTTTTCTATTGCCGGTTCAAAGCGATTATTTTGGGTGTTGAAATGAAAGTTAACGTTTGTGTTTTTTATTTTGGAGTGTTTTTGTATAAATTGCATCAACGCTTTTTCGAGTCCAAATTGGCTCAATACTTGGCTAATCAGATCCGAAGATAAATTTCTGATATGTTGTATTCCTTCGTCTAATAAACTCAATGCTTCGTTGAAAAGTTCTTGGCGTTCGTTTGGGTCTTTATTCTGGTCAAATGCTCGCATGAGGTACATTTTGCTTGTTGCAAACAAGGGAGCCACCTGGTCATGCAAATTTTCGGATATTTCGCGGCGTTCCTTTTCTTCTGTAACTGATACAATATTAAGTAATTGCTTTTGCAGTTTTTTTAGTTCAGATATATCACGAAGGGTAATAACAGCGCATTTTGAGCCATTCATTTCGATAAGTTTTGCATTAATCTGGCAAGTGGCTTGAATGTTTTTAGCTTTGTTATATAATTCAACTTCGTGATTCAACAATGTTTTATTTTGAAGCAATTTTTTTAGTCCGTCTTTCCATTGTGTTCGATTTTTAATGATATAAAATACAGGCTGATGAATAAGCATCGAAGACGGAATTTGAAGAATATTTTCAATGGAGGGGCTTATTTCTTTTATATGGTAGCGTTGGTCTAATATCAAATATACATCCTGAATGTTTTCAAAAATCATTCGGTATCGTTCTTCGTTTTGAGCGATAATTTTTTGTTGTTCTTCAATTTGAATTTTATAGGAATAGGATTTTAGCGTTTTATAGATGGAATTTTCTATTTTGGTAAGAAATCCTAAGTCTTTAATGATATAGTCTTCGGCACCTAAACGTAAAAAATCGCCGGCTATTTCTTCGCTTCCTGCTCCGGTTATAGCAATAAAAGGAAAGTCATGTCCCATCTCTTTTAATTGCTGTATAAGCACATCTCCTGTGATGTCGTTTAACTCATAATCTACAATTACTAATACCGGCTTATTGATGATTTTAAAACATTCAAATGCTTCTTTGCCCGATAGTGCCTGAATAAGCTGTATTCCGTTTCCTTCTAATTTATATTTTAATAATGTACCAAGCGTATGGTCATCTTCAATTAAAACAACGGTATTTATATGCAAATTATTCCCAATATTCATAAAAAATGACAAAACCAACGTTTTCTACGTAAAAGCAGCTTTGGGGTTTCAGTTCTTTATAAATAATCGGCTTTTTGATTTTTTACAAAAGGAGCAATGGCTCGTTGATATACTCCTTGTACGTATGCGATGGTCATTCCGTAATTGGTAACCGGAATACCGGCATCTATGGCGGGCTTTAATCTGTTAAAAAGTTGTTTGCGGGTTATCATACAACCACCGCATTGAATAACTAAGGCATAGTCGGAAATGGGACGTTCTAAGCTGCTTAAACCAGCTACTACATCGTATTGAAGATTTTTCCCGGTAAACTGGCTTATCCAACGGGGTATTTTTACACGACCTATATCGTCGCACGAGACATGATGCGTGCACGATTCCAGTAAAAGAATTCGGTCGCCGTCTTTTAGCTCGCTAATTTTGGGCGTGCCTTTTAAATATTCATGAAAATGTCCTTTGTAATGAGCAAGCAAAACGCTAAATCCTGTCAACGGTATGTCTTCCGGAATCATGGCTGCCGCTTTTAAGAATAATTGACTGTCGGTTATGGCCAATGCGGGTTTTATTTTTGTATTGCGTAAAAAGGCATCTACTTCACGTTCTTTTAGAATAATGCAAACAGCATCGTTGTCGAGCACGTCCCTGATTACCTGTACCTGTGGTAATATAAGCCTTCCTTCTGGAGCTTCGACATCAATGGGGGTTATAAGCAATACAATATCACCTTGCTTTATTAAATCACCGACCAAAGCAGGCATAGTAAATGCTGATTCGGGAATGGCTTGTTTTATAGCCTGTATAATGTTGTTTAATTGAATGGGTTGCTTAACACTAAATAAATGGAGTTGCTGATGCGTTATGTTTTCTACTTTTTCTATAAATTCCTTTTGAGCAGGATAAATATCGGTTTTATTATATATTACGATATACGGAATGTCTAATTTCTGAAATTCGCGAATTAACTTTTCTTCAAAAGCATCAAATGTGTTTGCGGTAATAATAAGAATGGCTAAGTCAATTATAGATAATGTTTCGAATGTTTTTTTTATCCTTTTTTGACCTATTTCGCCTTCGTCGTCTAATCCGGCGGTGTCGATTAATATTACAGGACCAAAACCCGTAATTTCATACGATTTTTTTACAGGATCGGTAGTTGTCCCCGCCACATCCGAAACTATAGCAATATCTTGTCCTGTAATACAATTGATAAAACTACTTTTTCCGTAATTTCTTCGTCCATAGATACCAATATGCGGTTTTTGTTCTTTACCTTTTTGCATAACTTTTCTTTTTAAATACAAATGTAACGGTTCCTGATTTTTTTTGCCATGATTCTATTAAATCTAACAGAATATAATAGGGGGTTGATAAAATAAAAAATAAACGATGAAAGAAAAGTGTTTTTTTAGGTACGTCTTTTAAATAGTTTATATTTCCTTTCATCGATTCAAAAAGTATTTCACGCTTCTTCGATTTTTTATTTAAAAAACTTTGAACGTAGCCATAAGGGTTTTGTTCGAGAGAAAAATAGGAACTCTCTATATGCTCAAATCCCAATTGATTCATATGTCTAATAAAGTCGTTTGGAGTGATGAAGTTTAAATGGCGGGGCGGGTCCATATGAAGCCACATGCCCCTATATTTTTGAGCTTGCTTTGATGCGATATTGGGAAATGAAACCATAAAAATACCTTCGTCTTTCAACCAACTCGTCATTTTTTGTAATATTTGAATAGGATTTTTCATATGTTCCAATACATGAAACATCGTAATGGCATCGAAAAAATCGGCAGGGTAATGGGCATGTTCAATTTCTTCAATTTTTATGTTTAAAAAAGGTATTTTAGATGCTCTCTCGGCACTGTTTCCGGGTAATTCGATTCCATAGAGATTTTTCAAACCAATTTTTTGCAAATAATATAAAAAGCGTCCATTACCGCAACCTACGTCCAGTATGAACGATGAAGTGTTTTTGTTTAAATAGTTATTCAATTTTCGAGCTCGTCCGCTTCTGAAAAAATCGAGCACATTTTCAACTAGCGGAAAGCTAAATTTTTTTTCTCCTGCGCCGTAATAATCTTGGGTATATGCTTCTTCTAATTGTTTTGGTGTAGGGAAGGGGTTAAGAAAGTAAAAATGGCAAGCCTGACATTGATACAATGCCCACGTTTGATTTTTTAAATCGGTTGTTTCCCATTGAAAAATGCTGTGGTTGTTATGGCAAAAAGGGCAGGTAATGCTCATACATTAGGTTGCTCAAAAATTGAATATTTTGCCCAACCCCATTTTTGAAAGCGATATTGTAGGGAGGTTTTTAATACCCCCAAGCCATATTTTACACTTCTTCTGAAGTTAATGGACGATGCTCCTTCAAAATATTTTGTCGGGCACGAAATTTCGGCTATCGAGAAGCCGGCATAAAAAATTTGAGCCAGCATTTGGTTGTCGAAAACAAAATCATTGGAATTTGCCTGATAGTTAATATTTTGCAATACTTCTTTTGTAAAAGCTCTATATCCGGTATGGTATTCCGACAATTTTTGAGACATAACGAAGTTTTGAAAAAGCGTTAAAAAACGGTTGAAAAAATATTTGTATTTGGGCATGCCACCTTTTAATGCTCCTTTTCCCAGTATTCTGGAGCCTAATATTACCGGATATAATCCGTTAGCAAGAACAGATGCCATTGCCGGAATTAATTTGGGTGTATATTGGTAATCGGGGTGGACCATTATTACAATATCGGCATTCAATTCCAAGGCTTTTTGGTAGCACGATTTTTGATTTCCGCCGTAGCCCAGGTTTTTTTGATGCTGAATGATGTGTTGGATACCAAGACTGTTCGCAACGTGTATGGTGTTGTCGTTGCTGGCATCATCAACTAATATTACTTCGTCAACAATATCAAATGGAATTTCGGCATATGTAGCACGAAGCGTTTTTTCGGCATTGTATGCCGGCATTACAACCACTACTTTTTTGCCTCGAATCATTTATTCGAACTTAACTTTTAAATTATCAAATAATCCTACTTCGTGTGATGGCGACCATACATAAACCAAAATTTCGGTATTCGAATTTATCTCTTTGGGCAAATCGACACTCAGTTGAACATTGCCCCATGTTGAAGCTTCTTTTATGTTTTTGTCAAACGATTGCGATTGCCAAAAAATATTGTTGCCATCGTTTTTAATATCAATGACCAATTGTACTTTTGACGGAACTTGATATAAATATCCATCGCAGGAAACGGTTATTTTTTTTGCACTTTTATTTTTTAAATCTTTCACTTTAGCTTTAAATCCATAGCTAAATTCGTGCGTAGTATCTACAAAAAATACATAAGGATGATTTTCCATTTTTGCTTCTCTCATTGCATCAGAGCTAATCCATGGGAGCAATTCGCTTGCTTTTCCCAAATACGAATTTTGATCCGAATCGGTGTTATTCGAATTACACGAAAACAATGTAAAAATGAGGCTAATAAATAAAAATACAGTTAAAACTTTCATATGCTTTTTTTTCTGCAAATCTACATGACATTTTAATTAATACCAAATATGAATCCTATTCGTTATGTATAAAGAAAGACAAAAAGTATTAAGTATAATATACTTATAATGAAATGATTGTGATTTTAACGTAATTTAATTTAAACACGTTTTTTTATTTGACGTAAAAATATTATTTTTGCATATCATTCGTAAAGTATGGATACAACATTTGAAGTTCTTTATAAATCGTTAGAAGCAAACGTGTTAAGACTTCAGCAAAAGATGATTGAATTAAAGAACGAAAATGTACAGTTGAAAGAAAAACTTACTCATCAACTGGAGCAAAACAGTCAAATGCAGTACCAGCTAAACGAATGGCAAGAAAAATACAAGTTGTTGAAAGATGCCGGAGTGTTGTCGTTGGTAGAAAAAGAGGATGTAAACAGGATGAGGCATCGTATAGACAGCTTGGTGCGGGAAATAGATGAATGTATAGCTCTAATGACCAATGAATAAATGATGAACGGAGAAAAAATTACCATACGCTTAAATATTGCCGAAAGGTATTATCCGCTCACTATTGCTCGAAGCGAAGAAGAAGCCATGCGAAAAATGGCAAAGCAGATTAACGAAGTTTTATTTCAATATAGCCAACGTTATCCTGGAAAAGAAACCCAGGATTATATGGCAATGTCGCTGCTTCAATACGCTTTAAAAATTCAATCGTTGTCCAATCAAAATAACGTAGCTCCCATAATAGAAAAGCTGGAGCAATTGGATAAAAACATGGAAGAATTTTTGGTTCAAGAGCAGGTTCTTTAACATAGAATAAGGCTATAGCCCGCATTAATTCTAAAACCGTTTTAAAAATCAACACCATTAATTTAGGGGTTGAAACTCGATTAGCGTATGATAGGCCTCAACCTGCATGCAGGTGCTTTTTGCCGGTGGACATCAAAAGCTAACGGTAGGCCCCACTGTATAATTAGGGTTTTCTAAAATGCTTTTCAGAATATAATGCGGGTTTTTTATATATATTAACTAAAATTTATTTTATATGGTATTAAGTATTATTATTGGAATTGTAGGATTTGCGATGGGTTCAGGCTTGTCTTATGTTATTTGGGATAAGGCGTTGGCAAAGAAAAAAGAAAAAATTTTGAAAGATGCGCAAAACGAAGCAGATGTAATTTTAAAACAAAAAGAATTGCTCGCAAAAGAAAAATTTTTGCAATTAAAGTCTGACCACGAAAAGTACACAAACGAACGCAATTCAAAAATGGCTCAGATGGAGGCCAAAATTATTCAAAAAGACACGTTGCTTTCGCAAAAACTCGAAGAAGTGCAGCGTAAAAAGAAAGAAGTGGACACGCTGCAAGTTAATTTGAACAATCAGGCAGAAGCCTTGAAAAAAAGAGAAGAAGAAGTAGAAAAAATTCACCGTCAGCATTTAGAAAAGCTCGAAGTGATAAGCGGTTTAACTGCCGAAGAAGCAAAGCAACAATTGGTAGAAATGATGAAGGCTGAAGCAAAAACAGCTGCGATGGCATACGTAAACGAAATAATGGAAGAAGCAAAATTGACCGCTACGAAAGAGTCGAAAAAGATTGTTATTCAAACCATTCAACGTATAGCTCCGGAAGTTGCCATCGAAAACAGTGTTACCGTGTTCCCCATCGAAAACGATGAAATCAAAGGACGCATTATTGGTCGCGAAGGTCGCAACATTCGTGCTTTAGAAGCTGCTACCGGTGTAGAAATAATCATTGACGACACGCCCGAAGCTATTGTATTGTCGGCATTTGATCCTGTACGACGCGAAATTGCCCGTTTAGCTTTGCATCAGTTAGTAGCTGACGGCAGAATACATCCTGCACGTATCGAAGAGGTGGTTGAAAAAGTGAAAAAGCAAATCGAAGAAGAAATTATGGAAATAGGTAAACGTACGTGCATCGATTTGGGAATTCATGGAATGCATCCCGAACTTATGCGTCTGGTTGGTAAAATGAAATATCGTTCTTCATACGGACAGAACCTGTTGCAACACTCTCGCGAAACAGCTAACCTTTGTGCAGTAATGGCCAGCGAACTGAAACTAAATCCAACCATAGCCAAACGTGCCGGATTGCTTCACGATATAGGAAAAGTAGCCGACGAAAATCCGGAATTGCCTCATGCATTAATGGGTATGCAGTTAGCCGAAAAATACAAAGAAAAACCCGAAGTTTGCAATGCAATTGGTTCGCACCACGAAGAAGTGGAAATGAATACTCTTATTGCTCCTATTGTTCAAGTATGCGATGCCATTAGTGGCGCACGTCCCGGTGCACGCCGCGAAATTGCCGAAGCATACATTAAACGCTTAAAAGAACTCGAAAATTTAGCTCTTTCGTATCCCGGTGTTCTTAAAACGTATGCTATTCAGGCCGGTAGAGAATTAAGAGTTATTGTTGGAAGCGATAAAATGACCGACAAAGAAGCTGAAACATTGTCGTTTGATTTAGCTAAGCGTATTCAGGACGAAATGACGTATCCCGGTCAGGTTAAAATAACCGTTATTCGTGAAACAAGAGCGGTAGCGGTAGCTAAATAATTTAAAAAAGAAGTAGTTTTTAAGAGGCTTTCTTTTAATTAAGTAAGCCTCTTTTTTATTCGCACCACAAATATTGATGGATTATATAATCCACAAAATACAACATCGCGGTTACAGTGAGAAATAATTAAAACAAAAAGGCCTTCTCGAAGTTGAGAAAGCCTTTATTGTATAAACTTGTCTTTTTAGTTTCCTACTTCCGAAATAAACTTTAGTCTAACCAGTCGTATTTCTTCTTCTGTAATGTCCGGTGCATCCAGTTCTTTGATAGCGGTTTCGATATCGTCTGTTTCAGCTGTTTTAAAATAATCGTATATTTCTTCTAATTTTTCTTCTTCTACCATTTGAGCGACAGCATATCCGATATTTATTTTTGTTCCGCTATAAACAATCGATTCGAGTTCGTCGAGCATTTCGTTTAAATCCATTCCTTTGGCTTTGTATATGTCTTCTAAGGGGATTCTACGGTCGATGCTTTGAATAATGTAAACTTTAAGGCTGCTTTTGTTTACGACCGACTTAATGACTAAATCTTGCGGACGCTCAATTTCGTTTTCTTCAACATATTTTTTTATAAGGTCAATAAATGGTTGTCCGTATTTTTGTGCTTTACCGGAACCTACTCCTACAATGTTTTTCATTTCGTCCATTGTAATGGGGTATTGTATGGCCATTTCTTCCAGTGAATTGTCCTGGAAAATGACAAATGGTGGCAGATTGAGCTTTTTAGCCATGCTCTTACGCAAGTCTTTGAGCATGGAGAATAGAACGGTGTCGCTGGCATTGTCGCCAATTTGACGGGTTTGATAATCTTCGTCATCACCTTCTTCGTATTCGTGGTCGCGGAGAAGCATAACTTCAAATGGATGTTCAATAAATTGACGTCCTTTGTCGGTTAATTTTAGTAAGCCATAGTTTTCGATGTCTTTTTCTACCATCTTATTAATCATGGCATGACGGATAACCGAAAGCCAGAATTTTTTACTTTCGTCGCTACCAATACCAAACGAATCGGTAAAATGGTGGTTGTAGCTTTTTATGGCAGCCGTAGCATTGCCGGTAAGAATATCGGCAATGTGTTCGGATTTGAATTTTTCGTTGACTTCAAGAATGCAATTAAATAAATTAACAAAGTATTCCTGACCATCGTATTGGGTTTTAGGATTGAGGCAGTTATCACAGTTTTCGCAATTTTCGTGATTGTATTCTTCGCCAAAATAATGCAATAATACTTTTCTGCGGCACAATGACGATTCGGCATATGATACGGTTTCGAGCAACAGATGTTTGCCTATTTCTTGTTCGGCAATGTGCTTGCCTTGCATAAATTTTTCGAGTTTAAGAATGTCGTCGTAGCTGTAAAAGGCAATGCATTGTCCTTCGCCGCCGTCTCGTCCTGCTCTGCCGGTTTCTTGGTAATACCCTTCGAGACTTTTGGGCATATCGTAGTGAATTACAAAGCGAATGTCGGGTTTGTCAATGCCCATACCAAATGCAATGGTGGCAACAATAACGTCCACTTCTTCCATTAAGAATGCATCTTGGTTACGACTTCGTGTGTTAGCATCCATGCCTGCATGATAGGGTAAGGCCTTAATGCCGTTGGCTACGAGCTTTTCGGCCATTTCTTCTACTTTCTTGCGACTTAAGCAATAAATGATACCGGATTTTCCGGGATTATTTTTAATGTACTTGATGATTTCTTTGGTAGCACCGATTTTAGGTCGTATTTCGTAATATAAATTAGGACGGTTAAAGGAGGTATTGAAAATATCGGCATCTTGAATACCCAGCGTTTTTAAAATGTCATATTGAACTTTGGGTGTTGCGGTAGCAGTAAGAGCAACAATGGGAGCTTTTCCTATTTCATTTATCATGGGTCTGATACGGCGGTATTCAGGTCTAAAATCATGTCCCCATTCAGAAATACAATGTGCTTCATCGACAGCATAAAACGAAATGTTAATTTTTTTGAAGAAGTCAATATTTTCTTCTTTGGTTAACGATTCGGGGGCAACGTAAAGCATTTTTGTTTTGCCTTGTATAATATCGTTCCTAACCTTTGTGATTTCTGCTTTTGATAATGATGAGTTGAGAAAATGAGCAACACCATCTTCCATGCTAAATGCTCTCATGGAGTCAACCTGATTTTTCATTAAAGCGATAAGTGGCGAAATAATAATGGCAGTACCATCTAATGCTAAGGCAGGCAATTGATAAATGAGCGATTTCCCTCCCCCTGTTGGCATCAGAACAAAAGAATCTCTACCATTCATAATGTTGCGGATGGCTTCTTCTTGTTTTGTTTTAAATTTGTCGAAACCAAAATACTTCTTCAAAAGTTCATGTAAAGCAGTCTGGTTGGCGGTTTCTATTTCCATAACGATATGATTGTTATCTATTAAATTAATATTTAAATTTGCAATCTAAATTAAATAGTTTTTTACAAATAAATCATGCCATTTGTAAGTATTTTGACGAATCTTTAAAAAAAATCCATGAAAATCAATGTTAAGCAAGTTGTAGTTCAAACCATTTTGACAGAGGCTCAAGCAATTAGCCGTTTAGTAGATGGTTTAGATGATTCAATAAACGAAATTATTTCAAAAATTTTAACATCTAAAGGAAGAGTTATTGCAACAGGTATTGGCAAAAGTGCAATAATAGCTCAAAAATTTGTTGCTACGCTAAATAGTACCGGTACGCCCGCTGTTTTTATGCATGCTGCAGATGCCATTCATGGAGATTTAGGAGTTATATTGCCTGACGATATAGTTTTTTGTTTATCGAAAAGTGGAAATACTCCCGAAATAAAGGTGTTGGTTCCTTTAATAAAACATAATGGCAATATATTGGTAGCCATCGTATCTGATACTCATTCTTATTTGGCCAACCATGCCGATTATGTTATTGCAGCTACTGTAGAAAAAGAGGCCTGTCCTAATAATTTGGCGCCAACTTCGAGCACTACAGCTCAATTGGTTATTTGCGATGCTGTGGCAGTTGCGTTGCTGCAATCGAAAGGTTTTACAGCCGATGATTTTGCTAAATATCATCCCGGAGGAACATTGGGACGCAAGTTGTATATGAGGGTATCGGATATTTTGCAAAAAGAAAAAGCACCGCAGGTTAATTCGACAGATGATATAAAAAAAGTGATTCTGGAAATTTCGTCCAAACGATTGGGAGCAACTGCCGTAGTAGAAGATGATAAAATAATAGGTATCATAACCGATGGAGATTTAAGAAGAATGATTGAACGCAATACGGATTTTAGTAATATTAAAGCTCATCAAATTATGTCGCTCCATCCGAAAAATATTCAAATGGACGAATTGGCTGTAAATGCCTTTTATTTAATGGAAAAACATAAAATTACCCAGCTTATTGTTTTGGACGGCCATCGCTATGTCGGTATGATTCACTTGCATGATTTATTTCAGGCAGGAATTGTTTAACGTTATTATTGTCTTATTTTATCATTACCTTTGCATGTATGGAAATAATATCGCGACTATATACAGAAAATCTGGTTAAAAAATACAAGTCACGCACGGTTGTAAATGGTGTAAGCGTAGAGGTAAAGCAAGGCGAAATTGTTGGTCTCTTAGGTCCCAATGGTGCCGGCAAAACAACAACTTTTTACATGATTGTGGGGTTGATTAAGCCCAATGATGGAAAAATATTTTTCAATAACGATGAAATTACATCCATGCCGGTTTATCGCAGAGCACAGATAGGAATAGGTTATTTGGCTCAAGAAGCTTCCATTTTTCGTAAGATGACGGTTGAAGATAATATTCGATCTGTGTTAGAAATGTCAGATTTTACAAAAAAATATCAAAGTGAGCGACTTGAAACTTTATTGGAGGAATTTGGACTTAACAGAATACGAAAAAGCTTGGGAATACAACTTTCGGGTGGTGAGCGACGAAGAACTGAAATAGCACGTGCTTTGGCTTTAAATCCTAAGTTTATTTTATTGGATGAGCCCTTTGCCGGAGTTGACCCTATAGCTGTTGAAGATATTCAAGAAATTGTTAGTAAATTAAAAGAAAAAAACATAGGTATCTTAATTACAGATCATAATGTTCACGAGACCCTTAGCATCACAGACAGAGCATATTTGCTGATTGACGGAACTATTTTTAAATCAGGAACGGCAGAAGAATTAAGCGAAGACGAACATGTACGCAGATTATATTTAGGAAAGAATTTTGAGCTAAGAAAAGCAAATAAAAATATTATTCAAAAAGATTTGCAGGAATAGAACGTACAGCTTGTCTAATATCTATTTCATTAAATCCATTTACAAACAAACATAAGCATAACGCAACAAGTGCTTCTTTCATGTATTTTTCGCTTTTTGGTATAAATGTTACTTCGTCCAGATATAATACAGTATGCCTTTCACGTTCTGAATAGATTACAATTCGATCGTTTTCGTAAATAGCAA
>Ga0116186_1002067_pt1 | contig 18729 bp, 19 predicted proteins | sample AD_JPNNA4_MetaG_FD_89806 | JGI IMG/M metagenome (GOLD analysis project Ga0116186, IMG submission 89806) | Active sludge microbial communities of municipal wastewater-treating anaerobic digesters from Japan - AD_JPNNA4_MetaG | ecosystem: Engineered > Bioreactor > Anaerobic > Digestate | place...
CCCGAGAGGCCCTGGACGCGGACCGTGTACTCCCCCGCGACCAGGTCCTGCAGGGTCCACCCATCCCGGTCCGTGTAGTTCGTATCGAAGGTCCGCGTGGCACCCCCGAGGATGAGGCCGGCATAGTACTCCGGCGTCACGACCACCTTGTTCCAGGTCTCGAAAAGTCCCCCGGGCTCGCGCACGAGGTCCGGTACCATCACCGTGCCCCGCGACGAGCCGTTCCGGTAGTCGGCCTCGATCGCCGAGAGCGGGGTCGTTCCGGTGAGAGGGTCGACATGGCTCTCGATCACCCGGACCGGGGTGCCGGCGACATCGGACCCCCGGAAGACCTCGATCCGGAGATCGCCGGGGGTGGTGATCCCTGCCGGGATCGGCCCCATCACGTAGAAGTCTCGCATCTCGGCCATCAGCGTCTCGTTCGGGGACGGTACGCTGATCGACAGGGATGGGACGCCCGTGGCGCCTGCCACCGGGACGGACCCGAGCAACACGAGGACTGCGATCAGGGCACGACAGGGTACCATCAGCACTCTCCGCAGGAATCCTGGTCTGTCTGCGGGGATATAGTACCGGTACCCGTCGGTCACCCGGGGACGATTCAATCATGTTAACTCCTCCCCGGGCCCATACCCTCCCCATGACGTGGTCCTTTCCAGGGATGATCGCACTGATCCTGGCCGGATCGGTCCTCCTGGCCGGTTGCATGGCCCAGACGGGGCCCGGACCGGCCGGCACCACCGGACCGACGACGGCATCCCCTGTCACGGGCACGACCAGCCTGTCGCCGCAGCTCGGGGAGCTCGTCGCCTTCGTCGAGGAGGCGGCGGCCCATGCCCGGACGAACGGCCGGGCGTCGTCGATCGCCTCCTTCAACGACCCGAACGGTTCGTGGACCCGCAAAGAGCTCTACATCTTCGCCTACGATATGAACGGGACCGCGCTCGCCCTCCCCTTCCAGCCCGAGTCCGTCGGGACGAACCGCTACGGGATCGTCGATGCGAACGGGGTCCACTTCGTACAGGACGCGATCGCGGCAGCCCGGAACGGCTCGGGATTCTTCCGATACCACTACCCGAACCCCGCCCGGGGCTACGCGGTCGAGGAGAAGACGAGTTACGTGATCGGGCTCGGTGACTGGTTCGTCGGCGCCGGCGTCTATACCCCCGGTGGGGAGGGTACGGCGAACGTCTCGACGAGGAGCAGCCCGGGCCTGGTGGCGTACGTCGAGAAGGCCGCCGCGTTCGCGCGGGCGAACGGCCGGGACCGGGCCATCGCGGCCTTCAACGACCCGAACGGCTCGTTCGTGCAGGACGACCTCTACGTCTTCGCCTACGATATGAACGGGACCGTGCTCGCCCTCCCCTTCCAGCCCGAACTGATCGGGGAGAACCGGTCGGACGCGGCGGACATCCAGGGGACGAAGTACATCCAGGCCGCGATCGCGGCAGCAAGGAACGGTTCGGGGTTCTACGAGCTGTACTACCCGAACCCCGCCGATTTCTATGCCGTCGAACCGAAGCGCTGTTACGTGGTCGGCATGGGCGACTGGTTCCTCGGCTCGGGATATTACACGGCCCGCCTGGCGGCGAATGCCACCAATCTCTCGACCCGGGAGGGGCTGGCGACCTTCGTCGAGCAGGCGGCGGCCCATGCCCGCACCGTCGGGAAGGAACGTGCCCTCGCGGACTTCAACGACCGGGCCGGCCCGTTCGCCTCGGGCGAGGTGTATGTCTACGCCCTCGACTATAACGGAGTTGCGCTCGCCCTGCCGTTCCAGCCCGAGAAGGTCGGGACGAGCTTCATCGACTCCGTCGACTCGACCGGCCAGTACTACACCCGGGTCGAGATCGACCTGGCGCGGCGCGGCGGTGGTTTTGTCTACTACGACTACCCGAACCCGGCGCACGGCATGGCCGTCGAACCGAAGATGAGCTACGTGAGGGACGTGGACGGGACATACTGGATCGGTGCCGGCACCTACCTCCCCGTCGTGAACGCGACCGCGCGCGGGTGATCCGGGGGGTTGTTTTAACTCATGCGGGGCCGACCACCTCACATGGAACGGATGGAAGGGAGGTACGTACCGCATCTCGTCGCCGAGATGGAGAACGAACTCTCGCGGGGCCCCGATATCGCCGCCACCGTGCGGCTCCTCGACCTGCTCGGCCTGCCGGTGGACCCCCGCCTGCTCGACGAGGGTCGGTTATACGCCGAGTACCTGCCCGTCCCTCCCGGTGCCGGCCCCCTCTCTACGTGCGAGCGGCACCTCTCTCTCCTCTGGGAGGCCCTCGACCGCTCGCCGCTCTCCCCCTTCGTGAACATCGCCTTCCCCTTCCGCCGGATGATCGCCGAGCGGCTCTTCGGGAGGTGCGGACGCGGTTTCATCGCCTGCGAACACGTCCGTTTCAACTTCGGGAGGAGGATCGAGGCCGGCGATGCGCTCTTCATCAACATGGGCGCATTCATCGATGCGAAGGGGGGTGTCTCGATCGGCGACCGGGTCGGGCTTGCCGAGCACGTCCGGATCTTCACCCATGCCCACGGTGAGGCGGACCACGCTGAGCGTTCCTACGCGCCCGTTACGATCGGCGACGACGTCAAGATCGGGGCAGGTGCCACGGTGCTCCCCGGCGTGGAGATCGGCGAGGGGGCACTGGTGGCGGCGGGGGCGGTGGTCACCCGTGACGTCCCGGCGGGGATGGTCGTCTCCGGGATGCCGGCGCGAGTGGTCCGCGAGCGGAGGAGCGACGGACGGAAGGGGCTGGAGTTGCGGCACATCTGGCTCGCCGATGGCGCCTTCCAGGACTAGACCGACTCCTCCATGCCGACGTCGATCGGGGCGAGGCGGAGCGCCACCTCCTGGACGACGTCGTCCTCCATCCGGACGGGCTCGAGGGTGCAGTTCAGGGTCTCCGGCCCGATGCACTGCAATAAGCGGGTCGGCATGCGGCTCTTTCCCACTCTCTTCAGCGCTTCCACCAGGCCGGCCCACAGCCCGGGCGGCTCCAGCCCGAGGAGGCACCGGCCCCGCAGGTCGTCGGGTGCCCCTCCCAGAAGGGAGGCAGCCTTCCCGTTCAGGTCCAGGATCGTACCGTCCGGGTCGGCCAGTATCATGGGGTGCGGGACGAACCCGAGGAGGGCACTCGCCCGTGCTTCGGCGGCCCGGAGCGCCCTCTCGCCCGTCTCCTGCCCGGTGATATCAAGGGAGAAGACCGCCACCCGCTCCACCGTCCCCCCCGGTCCGGCGATCGGCGTGATCAGTGCGTCCTGGGTGCGCCCGTTCCGCAGATCGCGGTGGCGGACCGGTCGACCGGATCGAACGGTCTCGGCGACCGCCCTTCGCCGCCCGGGTTCGACCGCTTCTCCCATCAGCTCGAAGATGGACCTGCCGGTGCACTCCTCGTCGACGGCATCCCAGGCAACGAAGGCGGCCCGGTTCGCCGCGAGGAGCCGCCCGTCCGGTTCGATCAGGAGGGCAACCCCCGGGAAGGCATCCAGGAGTGACCGCATCAGCACCTCGTGCTCCCGGACCGCCCTCTCCGCCGACCTGTGGGCGACTGCCTGCCGGCACTTGGATGCCAGCTCGGCGAACTGCACACGGGGGTCTCCCCCCTTCTGGAGATAGAAGTCGACCCCCCGGTTCAGGGCCTCGATCACCACCTCCTCCCGTCCCCTTCCCGTGAAGAGGATGAAGGGAATCGCCGAGTTCCGGCGGATCGCCGAGAGGAGCTCGATCCCGTTCATCCCGGGCATCTGGTAGTCGGATACCACCACGTCGACGCCTCCTCCTTCGAGTCGTGCGAGTGCCTCCTTCCCGGAACCGGCCGTCTCGACCGTGAACTCACCGGTTCGTTCGAGGAAACGCCGGCAGATATCGAGGAGAACGGGGTCGTCATCGACGTAGAGGGCGTGGATCATGGGCCTGTCCTGATCTCGTCCCCGTCCGAAAAAAAGGGTGCGGTCGGCACCCTGCCTCCGGGGGTCAGTCGCCCGAGAGCCAGTCGTAGAGAAAGGCGGCCGCCAGTGCCCCCAGGATGGGGCCGACGATGTAGATGGGTAGATGCGCCCAGAGGTTCGGTCCTCCGAAGATCGAGTCGGCCAGGTACGGCCCGAACGTGCGGGCCGGGTTGAGTGAGGCCCCGGCGATGTTGCCGGTGGTGGTGATCACCCCTCCGACGGTGAGACCGATGACCAGCCCGGCGAAGCCCGGTGGCGCCCGGCTGTCGACCGCGGCGCCCATGATGACGAGCATCAACACGAAGGTGCCGATCGCCTCGGCGAGGATTGCCTGGCCCATCCCGATCCCCGGGAAGGGGGCGGTGGCCCCCAGCCCTCCCACGAGGACCGCATCGGGACCGGCGGAGAGGGCGAAGAGGATCGACCCGAGGCTTGCTCCGACACACTGCGCGACGATGTAGACGGACGCGTCCGACCAGGGGAAGCGCCGGGTGGCGACGAGCGCAATCGTGACCGCGGGGTTCAGGTGTGCCCCCGAGCACCGCCCGAGGGCGTAGATCGAGCCCGCGATGACGATCGCGAACGCCATCCCGATGGCAAACCAGTCACCCAGGCCGCCGAGCGCACCGATCCCGATCGAGAACGGGGTTGCCGGTGTCGTCCCCCGGGCGAGCATCAGCGTGATCGCCGCCGCCCCCGCGCCGAAGTAGACGAGAAGGAGGGTGCCGACTCCTTCGGCCACGGCACGACGCCCGATCGATGGGATCCCCATTCATCCGCTCCTGTAGGCCTCGAAACACTCCGGGCAGAGCATCCGCGGCAGGGCCTTCTTCAACCTCCGCGCGGGGAACGGGTATCCGCCCTCGACCAGTTCGACCTCCTCGCGCCGGACATGGGTCATGCAGACCCCCATGCCGCAGGCGATGCAGGCGGCAACCGCGTCGGTGTCACGCCCCTCCCGTGCACAGACATAGCACTTCATGCCTAGACCGCCTCGTGCCACTGGCAGTACTGGTGGTGGAGCTCCACCAGCGAGGCGGCGGCGCAGTCCTTGCAGGCCCGGACGGGTGCCGCCGGCTCCTTCGGCCTGAGCGCGATGATGTTGGTCATCATCGTCGCCGTCACCGGCTCCGAGGTGAGGAGGCACGGGTAGTCGGAAAGGCGCATCATCGCCGAGAACCGGACCGTGATCGCGCAGGCCGGGTAGGCATACCGCTGGGGGTTCATCAGCACCTCGTTCTCGTGGATCGGCCCGAGGTCGACGGGGAACCCGCCGACACGGGGCATGAGGGCCCCTTCGGCGCCGTTCCGCGCCCTGCGGGCCTTGTCGATCAGCTTCCAGCCCCGGTAGATCATGTCCATGAAGTCGCAGTTGTGCAGTTCGGCCGCCGCACCACGGTTCGGCCTGAGCTGGACGAAGTTATGGTACCGCCGGGTGAGCAGGTCCACGACCATCGGGGCGTTGAACCCGTCGAGCTCGAGGATGTACTCGGCCGCTGCCGCCGTCGCACCGGTTGCGACCGCGAGAGGCTGGTAGACGTCGGTGAACCGGGGCAGCGACTCCTTCAACGTCCTCTCCATCACCTCGGTCGCCGCCTCGATCGCGGCCATCACCACGTCGTCCTTGCACATGTTGTAGGTGGACTGCGAGATGTGGTGGGCGATGTCCCCGACACAGTAGGCGGGCACGGTGACGATGTTCGCGTAGTGGACCCCCTCATCGAGCGCTGCCTTGACGGCGCCCTCGATCCCCCGGCGGTACTCTGCCATGTACGCCCGGTGGTCGAACGAGGACTGGCCGGCCCTGTCCATCAGTGCGGCCTGCGCACCGACCGGATCGCGGTAGATCTCCTGGAGCTGCGCCACTTCGGCCGCGCTCGCCTCCGCCGGGGTGCTGCCGGCCTCGAGCCCGTTGGCGAACGTCTCTCCGATCCCGTACGAGGTGTTCATTCCCCAGGACTTGGCAGCCAGAATCGCCTGCTTGTGGTCGACCGGTATGGGGGTCTTCTGCAGGATCCGGTTCACCACGTTCGATGTCGAGCCGGGGATGAGCGCGAAGTCGACCACGCAGGTGGGGCCGTAGAGCCCGCCGTACCGTCGGATCGACTCCCGGCCGATCAGGGCCTCGGACTTCGCGATCTGCTCGATGAAGAGGTCGAGGCTCCGTTGAAACGCCTCGTCCTGCTCGACGAGCAGTGCCAGTACGACCGGCGTCTGGTAGTGCTCCACGAACGGGTCGTCCTCGGGCCGGACCCTGTCCGTCAGGCCCGAAAGGACCCTGAAGTGGGTCGCCACGGAGTCCAGGTGGAGACGGAAGACCGCCTCAGACTGTTCGCCGATCGGGTGCATCCCCTTCGCGGCCTCGAGATAGGCGCCGGCATCCGCGAGGGTAAACTCGCTCCCCCGCTTCTTCTTCACGGTCTCGACATCGGCGTGCTGGGCGGCGAGCGCCTCGTCGATCATCTTCGCACAGACTTCGTGTGTCATTCGATCCCTTCCTGGAGCAGAAATACTGCTCACGGACGGGACTCATCGCAAAGACAGATAAGCATTTGCTTTATTCCGATTGTTTTGAACCGTCCCTGTCCGGTCGTCACCCGACGCCGGACGGTTCCGCGGGACAGTAGTTGCAGATGGAATACGGGAGGTCTCCCTCGCGATCACGGACCGGGCAGAGGTAACGGTTCCGCCGGGCCTCCACCCTGAACCCGCCAGGAAACGGTGTTCCCACCGGGTGCCCGGGCCGGTCGAGGACGAACATCGAGAACCCGGCGAGGAGGTAGTAGAAGAGCCGGTGACGGGGCTCGTAGAGGTGGGCGTGCCGTTCGTGGCGATGATCCGGTTCAAAGCACCCCGCCGGGACCATCGCCCAGTAGGCGCGGCACCGGTCGAGGTCGGTGATCCGGGCGTTCAGGCGTCCGAAGGCCCCGGTACGGTGCATCAGGAGGAGCTCGTGGTGGGCGCCGAAGAGCTGGTCCATGAAGTACGGCCTGATCGCCTCCCGGTACGGTGAGGGGAGCCGGTCGACCTCGTTCCTGAGCCTGCCACCGATCACCTGGAGGTCGAGGATTGAGTAGCGGGAGACCTCCTCCGCCAGCACGGCTCCGAGCTCTCCCTTCCGCTCGGTACCGGCACACCGGCGGCAGACCCTGGCGACCGCCTCCACGATCACAGGTTTCAACTCCATGGTCTTAACCCCCTCCGACCCTGTCACCCGACGCCACGCCGCCCCTCTCCCGGATACCCCCTCTCCTACGGTGGTGGTCCGGCACCCACGTCGTTTCTACGACCAGGGTTGGTTCGAGTCCGGTGAAAACCTTTTTACGCTAGGTCCAAGAACAATCGGCTAGTTGATGACGATGTCTCTGAAAACCGAGGTAATGACCCAGATCGCGGCACTGGTGACCGCGGCGTTCGGCCTGGTGGCTGCCCTCGCATGGAACGGAGCGATCCAGGCGATCTTCAAGGCCCTGTTCGGCAGCTCGGACAGCATCCCCGCGCAGCTTGCCTATGCAGTCATCGTGACCATCATCGCCGTCGTCGCCACGATGGCGATCGCACGGTCGGTCGCAAACGCGAAGGCCGACGAGGCCTGACAACACCCCCCCCCCTTTTCGACCCGGCGTCTCAGGCCTCCTTGCCCACGCCACTCCTGATCGCCTCCCTTTTCACCGCCGCTGCCACCGCACGGGTGACCGCACGGTCGAGGGGGCTCGGTAGGATCCTCTCCGCCGTCGGTTCGGCGACGCAGTCGGCGAGCGCGTGGGCGGCGGCGATCTTCATCCCGTCCGTGATCCTGGTCGCCCGTGCGTCCAGGGCACCGCGGAAGACCCCGGGGAACGCGAGGACGTTGTTGCACTGGTTCGGGTAGTCGGAACGACCGGTGGCGACGATCGCGGCGCCGGCGGCACGGGCCTCCTCCGGCAGGATCTCGGGGATCGGGTTCGCGAGGGCGAAGACGATCGGGTCCGGGTTCATCCCCCGGATCATCTCCCTGCTGATGACGCCCCCCGCGGAGACCCCGATCACCACGTCGGCCCCCTGGAGGGCGTCCGCGATCGAACCGGAGCGGTGGTGCCGGTTCGTCTCGTCGGCGAGGATGAACTTGTACTTGTTCGCGTAGAGCCCCGGTCGTCCCCGGTGGATGATCCCACGCGTATCGCAGACGATCAGGTCACGGATCGGCTGGCAGACGTTCTCCTCGTAGCCGATGCAGCGGAGGAGCCGGGCGCAGGCGTAACCGGCGGCCCCCGCCCCGACGATCACGATCGAGAGGTCCTCGTACCGGCGATTGGTCACCCGGCAGGCGTTCAGCAGGGCCGCGAGCACCACGATCGCGGTGCCGTGCTGGTCGTCGTGCATCACCGGGATGCCACAGTCGAGGAGCGCCTCCTCGATCTCGAAGCACCGGGGTGCCGCGATGTCCTCCAGGTTGATCCCGCCGAAGACGGGCGTGAGGTTCTTCACCTGGTCCGCAAAGTCGGCGCCGTCGGCAGCGAAACAGAGGGGAAAGGCGTCGATACCGGCGAACTCCTTGAAGAGGGCGGCCTTTCCCTCCATCACCGGCAGTGCGGCGGTCGCACCGATCGAGCCGAGGCCGAGTACGGCCGTCCCGTCGGTCACGATCGCGACCGTGTTCGCCTTGATGGTGTAGCGGTATGCGAGGGAGGGGTCCGCGGCGATCGCGCGGCAGACGGCAGCCACTCCCGGGGTATAGGCGAGTGCAAGGTCGTCCTGCGTCTCGAGCGGGACCGTCGGGCGCACCTCGAGTTTGCCGGGGTGCCGTGCATGGAGGGCGATCGCGCGGGCGTTCAGGTCGTCGGAGTGCATGAACGATGCAGGGATGCGTGCCGATTTGATGGTTCCGCTGGATCGGCATCCCAACATCCGCTGCCAGACCGCGAGCACCCGAACCGGGAACACCCGTTGGGTCTGCCGGGGATGCGGGGGCCAATGAAGGTCGGAGTCCGGGGGACCCCCTCCCGCTTCTGCCGGCATGGCGGCAGGCATGGAGACCAGGGAAGGCTCGACCCCTCCCGTCCGTGCAGACCGGTATCGTCGGAAATCCCCGGGGTCCGGAGGATGTGGTTCAGTCGAGCTTCCGCTTGCCCATCGATTCGATGTACATGAGCTCCTTCCCGGTCTCGATCGACTCCATCTTCTCGGGAGGGATCTCGATCTCGAAGTTCGTGAAGTCCTTCATGTCCATCATCTGGGCCGTGGTCCCCGCGATGGAGAGGACCTGTGCGGACTTCCGCTCGACGACGGGTACATACGTCTTTGCCGAGACCGGCTGGACGATCGAGCGCTTGACTCCGTCGAAGAGGCCCATCACGTCGATACGGGCCTTTGCCGCGCCGTGCTTGCCCGGCTTCGAGACAGAGATGGAGAGGATCTTGCAGGGCTCGTCATCGACGACCACGTACCTGCCCTCCTTGAGCTTGCCGACTTCCGTCTGTTCTTTCATGGGAAAAACACCAGTGCCTGCGAAAATGCAGTAGTAATTTATCTTGATTGGGCTACATAAATACCTCGGAGATACGAATTTTCCAGTCTGGCCTTCTTTCGGCCCGGTTCCGCCGATCGGGGGCTTCTGGAGGTGTATCCCCGGGGTGGGACGTGGAGTTCGAGGCGGCATGCAGGGAGATCGCGGCGGCGGTTGAGGAGGTCGCTCTTCCGCTGGTCAACACGCTCGAGGGGGCGGAGCTGGTCGAGCCCCGCAGCGTGCACTCGGAGACCAAGCTGCTCGATCAGGTGGCCGAGGAGGCGGTGATCGAGTGCTTAAAGAGCCGGCAGCTCTGCCGGACGCTCGTCTCCGAGGAGTGCGGCCGGATCGAGATCGGGGGCGAGCGGGGAACGATCTTCCTTGACCCGATCGACGGGACCTTCAACGCCCTCAATGGCATCCCGTTCTACGCCCTCTCGATCGCGTACGCCGAGGAGGGGCGGGTGATCCGGGGTTTCGTCCGCGATCTCGCGAACGGCGAGACCTTCTTCGCCGAGCGGGGGAAGGGGGCCTTTCTGGACGGGGTCCCGATCAGGACCTCGATCACCCATCAGCTCGACCAGTCCGCGATGTCGATCTACGGGCGCAAGTTCGACCCGGGGAACGTGATGGCGCTGGGCCGGACCGTCCGCCGCTGGCGCCTGCTCGGTGCCTCCGCACTCGAGCTCTGTTACGTCGGGGCAGGGAGACTCGACGGGTTCATCGACCTCCGGGGGACTCTCCGGGTGACTGACGCCGCCGCCGGCATGCTCGTCTGCACCGAGGCGGGGGGCGTCGTCTCCGATCGCAACGGCTTCGACCTGACGTTCCCCGAGGAGGTCCGGATCGGGCGCTGTCTCGTTGCGACGAACGGACCCCTCCACCGAAAGGTGATCGAGTACCTCCGGTGAGCCATGAAGGTCCTCTTCCGTTCCCGCCCCGACTCCGACGAGGCCCTCTCCCTCGCCGCCTCCCTCGCGGACCGGCTCGCCTCCCGCGGCGTTGCGGTCACCTTCGACGCGGGGACCGGCGCCGCCCTGGGGCGGCAGGGAGAGCCGATCGACAGGACCGACGCGGATCTCGTCGTCTGCATCGGCGGTGACGGCACGATCCTGCTCGCCGTCCAGGAGATGAAACGGCAACGCCCGATCCTCGGCATCAACCGCGGCGAGGTCGGTTTCCTCACCGACCTGGAGCCGGAGGAGGCACCCGCCTTCCTGGACCGCATCTCCCCGGATATTTCCTGCGAATCACGGATGAGGATCACGTTCTCCCTCGACGGGCACCTCCTCGGCACCGCCCTCAACGAGGCGGTGATCGTGACCAGCCGACCCGCAAAGATGCTCCGTTTCTCCATCTCCATCGACGGGAACCCCTCCGACCAGTTCCGCGCCGATGGGATGATCGTCGCGACCCCCACCGGGTCGACCGCGTATGCGATGTCCGCGGGGGGACCGCTCGTCGATCCACGGGTCGAGGGCTTCCTTCTCGTCCCGCTCGCACCCTACATGCTCTCCTCGCGGCCCCACCTCATCTCGAGCCACCGGGACGTCGAGCTCGCGCTCGAATCGCCGAAGCCCGCCCACATGGTCCTTGACGGCCAGGTGCAGTTCGAGATCGACGGAGAGGCACGCATCCGGGTGGAGCGGGCGGTGGAGCCCGCCCTCTTCGTCAACACCGGCCGCAACTTCTTCGGTAAGGTCGAGCAGAAGCTCCGCCGCCTTTAAGTACAACGACGTCGAGATGAACCCTGGTGACATCGCATGCCAACAGCCGCCTCTGACTATGCGGCCCTCTCAGAGGGCCTGAAGAACCTGCTCGGCCTCTCCGGATCCCCGGTCGCGTTCCGCTTTGCACACATAAAAGACGAGATCCCCGAGGGGATGGCGGAGGCCCCCGAGCAGCTGCGGCACTGCAAGATGGTCTCGATGGCACGGCACGAGGGGGCCGTCTTCTATGCGACGGTGGATCGGCATCTCTGCAACGGTGGCGCATGGGCACTCGGGCTCCGTCCGCTCACCGAGTCGCTCCAGACGGGAGACTTCTACTTCAAACTCGGCAAGTTCTCCTCACGTGCCGCCTGCCGGAGGACGATCGACCGGATCCCCCATCTCACCCCGGGAGAGACCTACGCCACCCTCTATGCACCGCTCGAGGCGGCCCCGTTCGTCCCCGAGGTGGTGCTGATCGTCGCGACACCGCTCTCGATGCTGAAGCTCGCACAGGCAGCGCTCTTCGAGGTGGGCGGGCGGAACACGGCGGAGTTCGCCGGTATCCAGTCGGTCTGTGCGGACGCGACCGCCCAGACCTTCCTCTCCGGGAGGGCGAACTTCTCGCTCGGGTGCGACGGGTCCAGGAAGTTCTCCGGGATCGAGGAGCAGGAGATGGTGATGGGTATCCCGGCCGAACGGCTCCCGTCCCTGGTCGCGGGGCTCGAGATCGTGATGGGGGCACCCGGTTCGGTGAAGAGGACCGGGTAGAACGGCCGTTCAGGAAAAAATGGCCGGGAGACGACCCCTGGCCCTCACTTCTTCTTTCCACCGAAAAGGTCCGAGAGGTCGGAGAAGAAACCGCCCTTCCTCTCGTCCTGCGGCGCGGTACCGCCACCGAGTTCGAGGAGACGGGCATACAGCTCGCGCTCCTGCTCGGTGAGCTGGCGCGGGATGACGATGCGCACCCGGACGAGCAGGTCCCCGGGCCGTCCTCTCCGCCGGACCCCCTCTCCGGGAATGCGGAGGGCGGTGCCGTACTGGACGCCCGCCGGCACCTTCAACTCCACCGTCCGCCCGTCGATCGTCTTCACCTCGACCGTGCAACCGAGCGTCGCCTGTGCCGGGTTCAGGTCCAGGACCGTCTCCAGGTTGTCGCCGTGCCGGACGAAACGGTCGTGCGGCGCGACGTGTATCTCGATGTAGAGGTCGCCGTTCGCCGCCCCGTACTCTCCCGCCTCGCCGTACCCCTCGATCCGGAGGCGCATGCCGTGCTCGATCCCGGCGGGGACATGGACCATGACCTTTCGCTTCACCCGCTGGTTGCCCCGCCCGCCGCAGGCACGGCAGGCGCTCTCCGCGATCGTGCCCCTGCCACCGCACTGGGTGCAGGGGGTCATCCGGACGAACTGGCCGAAGATCGTCTGGCTCGCCTGGCGCATCTGGCCGGTTCCACCGCAGCGCGAACAGGTGTGGCGCTTCTTCGTCTCGCTCCCGGTGCCGTCGCAGGCATCGCACGGCTCCGTGTGCCAGACCTCGACCTCGCGGTCCGCGCCGGCGACCGCCTCCTCGAGCGTGATCTGCATCCGCATGAGGAGGTCGTCCCCCCGGCGCGGGCCGCGCGGTGCGCCGCCCCGCGCTCCGCCTCCGAAGAAGGCGTCGAAGATGTCGCCGAAGCCGGAGAAGTCCGACGAGAACCCGCCCTCGAACCCACCCCCGGCGTAGCTCCCCTTCGACGCATTCGTGAACGTCTCGTGGCCCATCCGGTCGTACTGCGCCCGTTTCGTTGCATCCGAGAGGGTCGCGTATGCCTCGTTGATCTCCTTGAACCGCTCCTCTGCACCGGGCTCCTTGCAGACGTCGGGGTGGTACTTCCGTGCCAGGTTCCGGTACGCCCTCCTGATCTCCTTCTCGTCGGCGGTCCGTGGGACCCCCAGGCGCTCGTAGTAATCTCCGGCGGCCATCCGGGGTGCGCTCCTTACTCCTTCACGTTGAAGTCGGCGTCGACCACGGTGTCATCCTTCGGAGCGGAGCCGGAGGCGTCCGTCGTCCCCGTCGACTGCGAGGCGGCCGCTTCGGCCTGCGCCTTCTGGTAGAGCTTCGTCGTCGCGGTGTAGATCGCCTCCGACAGGGCCTCCATCTCCTTCTTCATCGCCTCCAGGTCGTCGTCCTCGAGCGCCTTCTTGAGCCGGGCGGTCGCCTCCTCGACCCGGTTCCGGTCATCGGTCTCGAGCTTGTCGCCGTTCTCCTTGATCAACCGCTCCGCGGAGAAGACCGCGGTATCGGCGGAGTTGCGCAGCTCGATCTCCTCGCGCTTCTTCTTGTCCTCGTCCGCGTAGGCCTTCGCGTCCTCGACCATCTTGGAGATCTCCTCGTCGGAGAGCTTCTTCGACCCCTTGATCGTGATCGTCTGCTCGTTCCCGGTCCCCAGGTCCTTTGCCGAGACATGGATGATGCCGTTCGCATCGATGTCGAACGTGACCTCGATCTGCGGGATACCGCGCGGTGCCGGCGGGATGCCGGTCAGCTGGAACCTCCCCAGGGTGAAGTTGTCCTTGGCCAGTGCCCGTTCGCCCTGGACCACGTGGATCTCCACCGAGGTCTGGCCGTCGGCGGCCGTTGAGAAGATCTGCGACTTCCGGGTCGGTATGGTCGTATTCCGCTCGATCAGCTTGGTCGCGATCCCGCCGAGGGTCTCGATCCCGAGCGTGAGGGGCGTGACGTCGAGGAGGACGATGTCCTTTGCCTCACCGGTCAGTACGGCCGCCTGGATCGCGGCACCGAGCGCGACGACCTCGTCGGGGTTGACGCTCTTGTCCGGATCGCGCCCCATCACCCGCTTCACGGTCTCCTGGACGAGCGGGGTGCGCGTCTGACCGCCGACGAGGAGGACGTGCTGGATCTCCGCCGGGGTGAGCTTCGCATCGGCGAGTGCCTGTTTGACCGGGCCGATCGTGGACTCGACCAGGTCTCCGACGAGCTGCTCGAACTTGGCCCGGGTGAGGTCGATGTCCAGGAACTTCGGGCCCGAGGCATCGGTCGTGATGTACGGCAGGTTGATGTTCGTCTTCTGGACCGTGGAGAGCTCGATCTTCGCCGCCTCTGCCGCGTCACGGAGGCGCTGCATCGCGATCTGGTCGTTCCTGAGGTCGATCCCCGAGGACTTTTTGAACTCCTCGACGAGGTAGTCGACGATCCTCTTATCGAAGTCGTCCCCGCCCAGGTGGTTATTGCCGGCGGTGGACTTGACCTCGAAGACACCGTCACCCAGCGTCAGTATCGAGACGTCGAAGGTGCCGCCGCCCAGATCGTAGACCAGGACGGTCGCCTCGTTCTCCTTGTCGATCCCGTATGCGAGCGCGGAGGCGGTCGGCTCGTTGATGATCCGCAGGACATCGAGGCCGGCGATCGTCCCCGCATCCTTGGTCGCCTGGCGCTGGGCGTCGTTGAAGTAGGCCGGAACGGTGATGACGGCCTTGGTGATCGTCTCTCCCAGGTAGGCCTCCGCGTCCCGCTTCAGCTTCTGCAGGATCATCGCCGAGATCTCCTGGGGGGTGTAACTTTTATCGTCGATCGTGACCTTCTCGCTCGTCCCCATCTTCCTCTTGATCGAGAGGACCGTCCGGTTCGGGTTGGTGATCGCCTGCCTCTTCGCCAGGGAACCGACGAGCCGCTCCCCCTCCTTGGAGAACGCCACGGCGGAGGGTGTCGTCCGTGCACCCTCGGCGTTCGGGATCACGATCGGCTGTCCGCCCTCCATGATCGCCATGCACGAGTTCGTGGTCCCGAGATCGATACCAATTACCTTCTCTTTTGCCATGTAACTCACTCCTTGCCTTTTGAGACTGCAACCTTCGCGCAACGGATGACCCTGTCGTTCATGCAGTATCCCCGCCGGATCTCGTCGATGACGGTCCCCTCCTCCGCGTCGGAAGCGACGTAGGCGATCGCATCGTGATACGCGGGGTCGAACCGCCGGTTCAGAGATTCGATCGGGGTGATTCCACGCCGCTCCAGGATGGCCCCGAAGAGCTTCCGTATCTGCACGAGCCCCTCGCGGAGCCCCTCGCCGTCGGCCTGCTCGGCCCGCTCGAGGTTGTCGTACACCTCGAGCACCTCGCAGGTGAACTCCTCGAGTGCCGCGTTCACCCGAAGCACCAGGTCCTTCGCGGACCGCTTCTTATAATTCTCGAAGTCGGCCGCGAGCCGGAGGAACCGATCGTTCAGCTCCTCGTGGGCCGCCTGGAGTTCGGCAAGGCTGGCGGACAGATCGACAGGGTTCTCCACCGTCTCCGTGCGCTCTTCGTTCGCCTCCTCCTCTGGTCTCATACGTGAACCAGATTATATTGGCTAGTGGTTCTATATAATGATTTCTTTTTATGCCGTTGTTTAATCGATAATTCTTCCCCCGATACCTGTTTTGGGCTTGAATTTCGTGTATTTACGGAATTCCCGCTTCCGTTGGGGGACGGACGGAACCGGTGACTGCGATCATGATAAATGATCCCGTTCCCCACACTGGTGCACCATGAGGTATGCACTCCTCTCCGTCTGGGACAAGGAAGGCCTCGTCCCGCTTGCCGGTGCCCTCGTCGGGCACGGCTACCGTCTCATCTCCTCCGGGGGAACCGGGAAGGCGCTTGCAGACGCCGGTATCCCGTTCGTGGAGGTGTCGGCCCACACGGGCTCGCCCGAGATGATGGGAGGGCGCGTCAAGACGCTCCACCCGCGGATCCACGGAGGCTTGCTCGGGCGGCGGGGCATCGACGACCGGGTGATGGCCGAACAGGGGATCGAGCCGATCGACCTTGTCGTGGTCAACCTCTACCCGTTCGAGGCGATGCGCGACCAGGGGCTCTCCCTACCGGACCTCGTCGAGTACATCGACATCGGGGGACCGGCGATGATCCGCGCGGCCGCCAAGAACTACCGGGATGTCGGCGTCGTCGTCGACCCGGCGCAGTACCCGCTCGTGATCGCGGCCCTCGAGCGGGGTGGTCTCTCGGAGGACGAGCGCCTCTCGCTGGCGAGGGCGGCCTTCGCCCGAACCGCCGCCTACGACGCGGCGATCAGCAACCACCTCCACGCCCTCGACGGGGGGCTGCCCGCCGTCTATACCCGCCAGTGGACGAACGGACGCCCGCTCCGGTACGGCGAGAACCCGCATCAGCAGGCGGCGGTCTACGGGGATCGGGGAGTCGCCGGCGCCGTGCCCCTCCAGGGCCGCGAGATGTCCTACAACAACTATCTCGACCTCGATGCAGCCGTTCGCCTCGTCGCGGAGTTCGAGGAGTGCGCGGCGGTCATCGTCAAGCACAACAACCCCTGCGGGGCTGCAGTCGGCCCTACCCCGGCGGAAGCCTACGTCACCGCGCGGGAGGTCGACCCGGTCTCTGCCTACGGGGGGGTCGTTGCGCTCAACCGGCCGGTGGATGCCGACGTCGCCCGGGAGGTCGCGTCCACCTTCGTCGAGGTGATCGGAGCGCCCGGCTTCTCGGACGAGGCGCTCAACCTCCTCGCCAAAAAGACGAACCTGCGCGTCATCCGGACCGGTCCCCCCTTGGTCGGCGACGAGGTCCGCACGATCGACGGCGGTCTCCTCGTCCAGCGCACCCCCCCGACCCCGGAGGGATGGCGGGTCGTCACCCGGCGTCCTCCGACCGCCGCCGAGGAGGCAGCGCTCCGCTTCGGTCTCCGGGTCGCCGCCCATACCAAGTCGAACGCGATCGTCTTCGCGAACGAACGTCAGACCCTCGGGATCGGCGCCGGTCAGATGAGCCGCGTGGACGCCGCCCGGATCGCGATCGAGAAGGCCCGACAGCCTCTCGTGGGGTCGGGTGTCGCCTCCGATGCCTTCCTCCCGTTCCCGGATACGCTTGAGGTCGCAGCGGAGGCGGGGGCGACCGCCCTGGTCCAGCCCGGTGGTTCGATCCGCGACGACGAGGTGATCGCCGCTGCCGACCGGCTCGGGGTGGCGATGGTCTTCACCGGTGTCCGGCACTTCCGGCACTAGAAGAAAGAGGTGAGAGGTCGGTCCGGGTCTACGCGACGCGGTCGCCGGCGTTCGGTCCGGGCGTGCAGGAGTAGGCCTCCTGGACGCGGAGGACGAGGAGGCCCTTTGCCGGGTAGGCCTCGTTCTTTGCCTTCATCGTCGCCTTCATCTTCTCGTACTCGGGCCCCTCGGTCCGCACCTCGACCGATCCCTTCACCTGGAAGCACCTCTTCGAGTCCGGATCCCAGGCGAAGATCGACATCTTCGGATTCTCGAGAACGTTCTTCAGGGTCTTCTTCATGTAGTTGTCCCCGATCCAGATCTCGTCACCGCCGACCAGCTGGACGAACGCGATCGGGGCCACGTTGGGGGTACCGTCCTTCGCCGCGGTCGCGACCGAAAAGATTTTGTTCTTCTCGAAGACCGCCCTGATCTCGTCGTTGATGATTCCCATCTTCCTCTCCATCCTGCGCCCGACGGGCGTCGTCGTCTGTAGCACCTGGTACCGCATATCTCTTTCCCCCGGTCACGGGTATCTATAAATCGGCGCCCCGATCATACCTCATAGGCCGGATGGTGGATGGATGGACTACGGCGAAATGCTCACGGATTCGTTCGATTTTACGCGGAACGCCCTGTTTGGCGACCTCCGCCGGGGATCCCTGCTCCTGGTCCTCTATGCTCTTGCCACCTCGTCGCTGGAGGTGCTTCCCTGGTTGCTTCCCCTCGATGCGCTCCCCCGGTTCGTGTTCTTCGTTCTCCTCGTCGTCGTCACACTCGCCTCCCTGCTCGTCCTGAACGGGTATGCCTGCGAGATCTACCGCGGGGCCCGCGGACCACCCCCGGTGGAGGACCCCGTCGGCCTTGCGCTGCACGGCGTCCGGCTCCTCCTGGTCTCGATCGTCTTCCTGGTCCCGGTCATCGTGGTCCTCCTGATCTTCGGGGGGATCGGCGTGATGGGGATCCTCGCGAGCGGGCAGTCGCAGGACATGTCCGCCCTCTTCTCGTCGCTTGCCACCCTGGGGCTCGGCATGCTCCTCGCCGTGATCGTCTGGGTGGTGGTCGGCATGGCGAGTTCGATCGCGATCGTCCGCTGCGCCCGGTCCGGGGAGTTCTCGGAGGCGTTCAACCTGGAGGCGATCGTGCTCCACATCTCGCGGATCGGGTGGGTGAACTATGTCGTCGCCCTGCTTCTCCTCTGGATCGTGCTCGGGTGCGCCTACGCCGCGATCGGCATCTTCGGCGGGCTTCCCGTCGTCGGGTGGGTGATCGGGGTCGTGATCGGTGCCGCTGCCTTCGTCTTCGCCGCCCGGTACCTCCTGCTCGTCTTCGACAGTGCGCCCGCCCCCTAGGACTCGGCGCCGGCGATCGAGCGGGCGAACCGTTCCGCCCGCTCGAGGTCCTCCTCTCCCGGTCGCCCCCGGTTGATCCCGCCGACGAGGCCGAAGATCGCGTAGGTGTCGTACCCCGGCAGGCAGAGCTCGCCGGCGATCGTGACTCCCTTCTTCGTCAGCTCGGCCCGGAGCGCCCGGTGCCAGAGCCCGGAGAGGAACGGCAGACCGGCGGTCGAGAAGATGAAGACC
>Ga0116186_1002075_pt1 | contig 18672 bp, 12 predicted proteins | sample AD_JPNNA4_MetaG_FD_89806 | JGI IMG/M metagenome (GOLD analysis project Ga0116186, IMG submission 89806) | Active sludge microbial communities of municipal wastewater-treating anaerobic digesters from Japan - AD_JPNNA4_MetaG | ecosystem: Engineered > Bioreactor > Anaerobic > Digestate | place...
GCCCTTACATACAAATAAAAAGACGCATTGGATAATAGATGAGAGCCTGACAGCAGGGGGGTTTCATAGAACTGGTAGTCCATTCCTGCGGTCAGAAACTCCAGGGCCAGCAATACAAGCCATGCGGACAGTATTTTATCCGATACGGTCCGTTCATTTTTTGTGAACATGAGTATGGAAGCAAACAATGCCTGGCAAAATCCTATCCAGACCAGTGTATTCATGTATTGCATACACAAAGATAACAAAACAGAAGACAGTCACCACCAACACAAGAGCCGGGAGCTTTTTATTGTAAGCCGAGGCTCCTCCTGCATGCAATGGGCAGTTGCTGCCCCATGAAGAACCGGGAGCTTTTGTTTTACGCCGAGGCTCTATCTGCTTGTTTTAGGCAGCAGTTGCACTGCAAAGAACAGAGCGCTTTTTGGTACGCCGAGGCTCTATCTGCTTGTTTTAGGCAGCAGTTGCACTGCAAAGAACAGAGCGCTTTTTTGGTACGCCGAGGCTCTATCTGCTTGTTTTAGGCAGCCGTTGCACTGCAAAGAACAGAGCGCTTTTTGGTACGCCGAGGCGCTCAGTTCTTTGCAATGCAGCGACCTTGCCGTTGAGCAGCATTACTGGTCAATAACCGCACGGTGGTCTTTCAAGGCAGATCTTTCAAATTGGTGAGGGTGACTAAAAAGTCAAGTTGACACATAGTCACCTTCTTTTTTTTGTATCAACGAAGTTACAGTAAAAAAATAGCTATTATTCTGTATAACAGATAAATAGCTATTGTTTTTGTGAGATGTTTTTAGTATATTTGTATTGAGTAAAAATAACTTACGAACTGTCACACAAAGCAATGGCAAAGGTAATCTATAAATCTTACACTCAGAACGACAATCTGCTTTTTCCTCCGAGTTTGGGAGACTTCATCGCTGAGAACGACCCCGTTCGTGTGCTAAACACAATCGTTGACCACCTTGATCTGAGCAAGATTGAAGCGACGTACGCAGGCGGTGGTACCAGCAGTTACCATCCCCGGGCTGCTGGTCAAGACAGTGTTCTATGCCTATCTGCAGAACGTTTTCTCCGGCCGAAAGATGGAAACACTTCTAAAGCGAGATGTGAACTTCATGTGGCTGAGCGGGATGCAGGCTCCGGATTTCAATACCATCAACCTCTCCCGTAAAAACAGGCTGGCAGATGTGATTGACGACCTCTTCACGCAGGTGGTCCAGTTGCTGGTCGACGGCCAGCTTGTATCCTTGGAGGCCCAGCGATTGCGGCACGTTCATCCACCATCTGGATACCTTTGAAGCCCGTTACAACAGGCAGAGCCAGGAGGTGGTGGCCGACTCCGGGTATGGCAGTGAGGAAAACTATGAATACCTTGACCAGAACACAATCGAAGGCTATGTCAAATACAATATGTTCCACATGGAGTTGAAAAAGAAGCATATAGAGAATCCGTTCCTCCCAGGGCATCTGTACTGTTACATGGAGAAAGATTACTTCATCTGTCCGATGGGACAGCATATGACTTATATTGGAGATAATTCCAGAAAATCAGCACTTGGATACGTAAGTTCGACAAGACTCTATCAGGCACAAAAATGTGAAGGGTGTCCTCTCCGGGGACAGTGCTTCAAGGGGAAGAGCTCTCGTGTCATTGGCGTGAATGTCAAAGGCCGACAATATAGGGACAAAGCGAAAGAGTTGCTCACCGGCGAGAGGGGGCTGTATCACAGAAGCAGGCGCCCTATAGAACCGGAAGCGGTCTTCGGACAAATCAAGTACGACAGCGGCTTCAAATGCTTCCATTATCGTGGAAACAGACTAACAAAAGCTGAGTTCGCCACTATCGCTATATCGCACAACATAAAGAAAATGGCATCATTGATGGGGCTCAAAGCGAAGCAGGGCGTGTGGCAGTCTCCTCCGCAAGGCGTGTCCACCCCCGGACACGGGCAGGGGGAGGGGCCCAATGGATACAAGTGGTCGTAGACCACACAGAAGACGTTGGGAGGGGCCGGTGCACAGCAAGTTGATAAACTTGCGAAGCAGAGTCCTTCCGAAGGAGAACTGCCACACGCCGCGAGATTGGAACCTGCTAAATGAAAGAAGCCGGCTAAAAATCACTTTTTAGTCGGCTCCTTGTGGAGATAGACGGAGTCGAACCGACGACCCCCTGCTTGCAAAGCAGGTGCTCTAGCCAACTGAGCTATATCCCCGTAGCCTTATGCAGTAGTCCCGAGCGGAGTTGAACCGCTGACCCCTACATTATCAGTGTAGTGCTCTAACCAACTGAGCTACGGGACTGAATATAAAAAAATTGGAAGAAAGAGCAGAACACGTAACATGACTTGCTCCAAAAAGGAGGTGTTCCAGCCACACCTTCCGGTACGGCTACCTTGTTACGACTTAGCCCCAGTTACTTGTTTTGCCCTAGGTCGCTCCTCGCGGTCACGAACTTCAGGCACCCCAAGCTTCCATGGCTTGACGGGCGGTGTGTACAAGGCCCGGGAACGTATTCACCGCGCCATGGCTGATGCGCGATTACTAGCGAATCCAACTTCATGGAGTCGGGTTGCAGACTCCAATCCGAACTGAGAAGGGTTTTGGAGATTGGCGCTCCGTCACCGGATGGCTGCCCTCTGTACCCCCCATTGTAACACGTGTGTCGCCCCGGACATAAGGGCCGTGCTGATTTGACGTCATCCCCCCCTTCCTCACACCTTACGGTGGCAGTCTCGTTAGAGTCCCCAGCTTTACCTGTTGGTAACTAACAACAAGGGTTGCGCTCGTTATGGCACTTAAGCCGACACCTCACGGCACGAGCTGACGACAACCATGCAGCACCTCGATACATGTCCCGAAGGACTAAACAATCTCTTGCTTATTCATGCACCGTTCGAGCCCGGGTAAGGTTCCTCGCGTATCATCGAATTAAACCACATGTTCCTCCGCTTGTGCGGGCCCCCGTCAATTCCTTTGAGTTTCAACCTTGCGGTCGTACTCCCCAGGTGGATAACTTATCGCTTTCGCTTGGCCACCGACTGTGTATCGCCGGCAGTGAGTTATCATCGTTTACAGTGTGGACTACCAGGGTATCTAATCCTGTTTGATCCCCACACTTTCGTGCCTCAGCGTCAATCTTGGCTTTGTGAGCTGCCTTCGCAATCGATATTCTGTGTGATATCTAAGCATTTCACCGCTACACCACACATTCCACCCACAGCAACCAAATCCTAGCCTGGCAGTATCAACGGCACTGTTACAGTTAAGCTGCAAAATTTCACCGCTGACTTACTAAGCCGCCTACGCACCCTTTAAACCCAATAAATCCGGATAACGCTCGCATCCTCCGTATTACCGCGGCTGCTGGCACGGAGTTAGCCGATGCTTATTCATATGGTACTCTCATCAGTCTACACGTAGACCTTATTGCTCCCATATAAAAGCAGTTTACAACCCATAGGGCTGTCTTCCTGCACGCGGCATGGCTGGATCAGATTTCCATCCATTGTCCAATATTCCTCACTGCTGCCTCCCGTAGGAGTCTGGGCCGTGTCTCAGTCCCAGTGTGGGGGGCCTTCCTCTCAGAACCCCTAGACATCATTGCCATGGTGAGCCGTTACCTCACCATCTAGCTAATGTCACGCGAGCCAATCCTATACCACCGAAGCTTTAATTTATAGAAGATGCCTCCTCTAAATACTATGGGATATTAGACCAAGTTTCCCTGGATTATCCCCCTGTATAGGGCATGTTGCTCACGCGTTACGCACCCTTGCGCCGGTCGCCACCAGGTATTGCTACCCGTGCTGCCCCTCGACTTGCATGTGTTAAGCCTGCCGCTAGCGTTCATCCTGAGCCAGGATCAAACTCTTCATTGTAAAATTGTTTTACTGGCTTGTCCTGTTACGCTTTCCTATTCCTTACGGAATTAACGTTCTGCTCTTGTACTCTTTGTTGTACTTGTTCTTCCAATCTGTCAATGAACTTTTTTATTCTCCCTCGCAAAAGGGGTTGCAAAGATAAAGAGAAATTTGAAACTCCAAAAAAAATGAACAAAACTTCTCATTATTCAGGGTGAAAGAGGGGATTCGAACCCCCGACCTCTAGAGCCACAATCTAGCGCTCTAACCAACTGAGCTACGATCACCATTACTTTCAGGGACTGCAAAAGTAAAACAAAAAATGGAATCCACAATTAAAAAGAGTCTGCTTTCCAGTCATCTATTGTGAACCTGAACCGATACCTGTATATGATACGGTTAATCTCCAGAGGAAGTTCCACCGATACACGCTGTCCGATATTTCCTTTTCTGTCGTAAAACAGGTGGTTGATCCTCCATAGGGTATAATTGTCAGGATCGTAATGTATGTTGGAAGCAGGCAGCAAGAAATCTTCCAGCGATCCCAGGGGCTCCAGGGGTGTTATCTCCTGTATAGAGTCTTTCAGGAAAAAATCAACCCCGTCATGGATCAACCTGAGTGTGTCTCCGTCCTGGTCCAGGTAGGATGCCTTATCCCAGTCAATGAACAAAGTGTCTGCAGTAAGGTTGTCCAGGATAAACCCGAACCGGGTGTTTGTCAGGGACCATGTAATCCTGAACATGGGATTTTCATAAACATAAAGCGTGGTCCCATCGGGTTGTTCGGCAGTTGAAAGCATCATGTCACGGGTCGGGGCAACAGGGATGCTTTCTGCATCCTGCAAACGGATGGAATAAGTCCCCAGACGGGGTGTCCCACACGATACGAACGCCAGCAAGGCGATCCATGCTCCGTAATGTGTAATAGTCAACCGCATACATGAGCAAAGATACATAAAATTGGCAGATGATCAGTTTGTAACCAGCCTACTGAGCCATGAATAAATTTTCACAGCCTTGTCATTTTCGTTGGTTCGGATCCAATCTCCATACTGATTCAATATCACCTGCCGGTACCGGCCCTTCCGTTGGTCATACCAATAGCAGGAATACATCCGGATGCCCATGTCGGCGCCATGTGGTTCGGGCTTGGTCAGTGAACCCTTAGAGGCCGGGAATACCAAATGATTGTAGTATGACATTTCTCTTGCAGAAACTTTCCCGATTACCGAGTCGCAGTAAGACAGGTTTTCCTCCAATTCAAACCTGGTAATATATCCCAACGAATCGGGATAATTCCATTTATGTGGATTCTTATAGGACCGGATGATCCCGTTTTCGTCAATTATCCAGCCGGAATGTACAGAAACCCAGGCATGGTTTTCATATGAAAAATGAAAATACGCATGAGGAGCGCATGAAGGTCGCCATGAGTCCGGGTCGCAGCCATTCAGGCATACAAAACACAGAAACAACAAAACAATCCTTTTCATATAGTTAAACGTATTTTTTGCATACAAATATTCAAATTATATTTGGACTTTGTTATATTTTTTCCATCAATGAACGATAATAATAATGTTGTCATCATAGGGGCCGGAACAGGTGGCATAGCTACTGCCATATTTCTGGCAAGAAAAGGATACCGCATAAACGTATACGAACAGTCAGACACCCCCGGAGGCCGGTGCAGCTGCTATATCCGGGAAGGACACCGTTTTGACCTGGGGGCCACCATCTTTCTGATGCCTGACCTTTACAGGAAAGTTTTTGACTCCCTTGGGATTTCTTTTGACAGTGCCATAAAATCAAAACACCTTGACGAGATTTACCGTCTATATTTCGCAGACGGAACCACCTTCCGTTTTACCACAGACAGGCAGGTCATGGAAAAGCAGCTAGAGGCCCTCGAAAAGGGAAGTTATGCCCGTTTCCAGGAGTATGTGGAAAAAGGGTACGGTTTTTACCGAATTGCCATTGACCAGCTGCTGGGGCGCAATTACACTTCCCTGTTTCAGTTCATAACATGGAAAAACATTAGCATCCTGTTCCGTATCAAGACCCTGACCAGTCATATGCGTTATATTAAGCGCTTTTTCAATCACCCCCACCTGCGGACCGCTTTCACCTTTCAAAACATTTATGTGGGTCAAAATCCGTTTACCGCTCCGGCGCTTTTTTCCATGCTCCCCGCCGCCGAGATCAGCCAGGGATCGCTGGTAGCTGAAGGCGGTATGTTCAGTGTTGTGGAAAGCCTGGTGAAGACTGCCCGGGAACTCGGCGTGACTTTTCATTACAATAGTCCGGTGAGGAAAATCACCACCAGTGGGAAAAAGGCCACGGGTATTGAACTGGAAGACGGAACGGCTGTTCCGGCCGATGTGGTGGTTGCCAACGCAGATCTGCCCTATGTGTACAGGGAGTTGCTTGAGGACAGGTGTTATACAGCCTGGCTGGACAAGCTGCGGTATTCCTGTTCGGCAATATCATTTCACTGGGCAATGGATAAAACATACCCTGAACTCACCCTGCACAATGTTTTCATGTCTGAAAACTACAAAAACAACCTGGACCACATATTCAAAGAAAAAAAAGTATCGGATGATCCCAGTTTTTATGTGTTTTGTCCCCGGGAAACCGATCCCGGAGCCGCTCCACAAGGACAGGACACCATCTCCGTAGTAGTGCCTGTAGGCCATTTGCACAAGAAAAACAAAGACCAGTGGGATGCCATCCGGGAACAGGTCCGCAAAGGGGTGCTGGAAAGATTTGAAAAACTGGGACTTACGGATTTTGAGCAGCATATTAAATTTGAAAAATGCCTGATGCCCGAAACATGGGAAACTAAATTCCACGTCACCAAAGGATCTGTGTTTGGCAGCATCAGCCACTTCGTTTTGCAGATGGGGTATTTTCGTCCGCACAACCGGCACCGCACCTACAGGAACCTGTATTTTGCAGGTGGTAGCACCCATCCCGGAAACGGAGTGCCGCTGGTACTGATGTCTGCAGCTTTGACCTCGGAACGGATCATTAAGGAACACGGACATGAGTAGAAGATCTGACAAGGACCAGATACTGGAGATATTTCAATCCCTGGATTTTGAACATATTGACAAGCATCCAAACATCCTGATAGCTGCTGCTTTCTGGGAGCCGGAACGCTACCGGGCAGCCTGCACGGCCTACTGTTTTTTGCGATCGGCAGATGATCTTGTAGACAATTATAAATCTGAACACCCTGTTATCGGAGAACAGGAACAGGCTGCTCTCAGGAATAATCTGGACAGACTGACCGGATTGCTCATGAACAACTCCAACATGGCTGCGGACAGCGAGCTGACAGCTACCTGGGAGAAATTTCTGATTCCCCTCTGGCCCGTAGAGGCTTTTACCCGATCCATGATTTATGACATTCACCACCAGGGTTTCCCCACTTTTTCCTCTTTTCTTGAATATGCCGAGGGGGCCTCTGTGGCACCAGCCGGAATTTTTGTGCACCTGTGCGGCCTCCGGAAGCAAAACGATCATTATCTGCCCCCCGTTTTCGATGCCCGTGAGACGGCACGTCCCTGCGCCATCTTCAGTTACCTGGTCCATATCATCAGGGATTTTCAACAAGACAGGCTGGATAACCTGAATTATTTCCCTTCCGACCTTCTTCTTCAATACGGGTTGAGCCAGGAGCAGCTGGACACAATGGCCCGCGGAGGCACCGTGCTGCCTTCATTCCGTCTCCTGGTCAGGCACTACATGGATGTTGCCGATGCATACCGCAGGGAAACCCTTAACATGATCAGAAAAGTCTCTCCCGTGCTGGATACGCGTTACCGGTTAAGTCTTCAGATCATCTTTGACTTGTACCTTATGGTTTTCCAACGCATTGATCCGGAAAATGGACAGTTTACCAGAGAAGAGCTGAATCCCCGGCCGGATGAGGTCAAATCCCGGGTTTTTAACACCTTGATGAAATTTTTATAACTTTACGGATCCATGGCCAGGATCCTGAAATACCCATTGACCGTCCTGCTTGTTACAGCAGCCCTGCCAGCCCTGTCTGCCATACTGACAGGCACCGGGGAGCAGGATTTTGCACGCTTGCGCAGTGCCATGGTCCGGGACCAGATCGTTGCACGGGGGGTAACGCACCGCGCAACCCTGCAGGCCATGCGCACGGTAGAACGCCATCTTTTTGTAGACGCTTCCCTCAGCTCAAGGGCTTATGAAGACAACCCCCTTCCCATAGGATACGGGCAAACCATTTCCCAACCCTTCATTGTGGCCTACATGACAAGCCTGCTGGACCTGAAGCCGGAAGACAGGGTCCTTGAAATAGGCACAGGATCGGGTTACCAGGCGGCCATACTGGCCCGGATGGCAGATTCTGTCTACACCATAGAAATTGTGAAAGAACTTGCGGCCAGTGCAAAAAAAAGGTTGCAGGACCTGGGATACCATAACGTTGAAGTGGTACCGGGCGACGGGTATTACGGGTTGCCCGGAAATGCGCCCTTCCAGGCCATAGTGGTGACAGCCGCTGCCGAACACATACCGCCTCCTCTGATAGAACAGCTTGGGGAAGGGGGTAAAATGGTCATACCCGTTGGATCCCAGTTCATGGTACAAAACCTGATCCTGGTGGAAAAGAAGAAAGGACGCATCACTACCACCAATCTGATGCCGGTCCGTTTTGTCCCTTTTACAAGGGAAGAAACCCGGTAAAGAAAGATCATGAAAAGAAGACTGGCAATTTCCATAGGCCTGCTATCCTGCAGTATGGTGGCATTTCAGGTTGCCCTCATGCAGATATTGTCCATCTCTCAGTGGAATCATTTTGCCTACATGGTAATATCGGTGGCCATGCTTGGTTTCGGAGCAAGCGGGACCGCCCTGGCTTTCCTGAGAAATCACCTGGTCCCAAAAATCGGGTCCAACCTGGCTTTTCTCATGATATTCACTTCATTAAGCATCATGGGAATTCTTTTTTTCTCCCGCACAGTGTTCGGAGGCTTTGATTCCTACCTGGTTTTTTACGAGAAACGCCACTACCTGAACCTGATCTGTTCCTACCTGATGTTGTTTGTCCCCTTTTTCCTGGGAGCATCTGCTCTTGGTCTGGCTTACAGTCATTATGCCTCAGATATTGGTCGTTTATATTTTGCTGATCTGGCAGGTTCGGGAATGGGGGGACTGCTGATGTTGATACTACTATGGCATGTATCCCCGTCTGTAGTACCTTTTGTGATCGCCTGTCTTCCTCTGGTGGCCGGTTTGCTGATATTCCGGCACAACGGGAAAACAGTTGCTGAAAAAACGGGCCTCCTTACACTGGCGCTGCTGGCCCTTGTCCTGCTTGTGGCAGGTTTCCTGAATCCTCCCATCCTTCCCTCCTCACAATATAAAAGCCTGTCACGAGCCCTGTTGCTGCCCGATGCCAGGGTGGTGGAAACCATAAACAGTCCCTACGGACAACTCAAACGCGTGTCTGCCCCTGCCCTGCGGTATGCGCCTGGGCTGAGCCTTGGTTATACCGGACAGGTACCGGTAACCGAAGTGCTCTTCCATAACGGGGACTGGCTGGGCCCGCTTGTGCCCATGGCACTGCCGGAACGGGAAGAAACGGTGGTCTTGTCAGCCCTGCCGGGCACACCGGACGCGGAGGGCGCACAGGAATCCCTTGATGGCAAGGAAACCGGGCACTATCTGGATTATTCAACCCAGGCACTCCCCTATGTTATTGGCACCCCGGGGAAGGTATTCGTTGCCGATGCCGCCACCGGACTGCAGGCCGGATATGCCCTTAGCCGGGGAGCCAAAGAGATCGTGGCTGTGGAACCCAACAGCACAGTGGTAGGGATGGTCACCAGGAACATTGCCGTGCCCGGGGAACAAATAAGTTTCATAGCGGGGCATTCCAGGTATCATGTGCAGCAGGACGACCGGTATGATCTCATCCTCCTGCCCGAAACTGGTTCCTTTGGAGGCAGTTCGGGCATCCTGGCCCTGGAAGAGCAATACCTGTTCACCCTGGATGCTTTTTCGCTCCTTTGGGACAGGTTGTCCCCCGGCGGTATGATTGCTGCAACCCTGTGGGTGGACTATCCACCAAGGAGCACCTTTAAGTTGCTGGCTACCATGGCAGTAACAGCAGAATCCAAAGGGGTGGAAGACCCGGCAGACCATATTGTGGCAGTGCGAAGCTGGTCAACCATCACCTGTGTCCTGGTAAAAAACAAGGTATCGGCCAACAACATTGATAAGATCCGCACATTCTGCCAGTCTCGGCAGTTCGATCCCCTGCTCTATCCGGGGATCCATCCTGAAGAAAGAGAAGTGTACAACATGTTGCAGGACAAGTCCTTTTTCCGGACAACCGATCTTCTGCTGACACGGGAAAGGGAAAAACTGTTCAGGGAATATGATTTTCAGATAAGGCCGGCCACCGATTCCCGACCCTATTTTTCTCAGTTTCTCAAATTGGGGCGGTTGTCCAAAATGCGGGAGGTATTTGGATCGGCATCTATGCCTTTCCTCGAAGTCGGTTACCTGATTGTGCTGCTGACCATGGCGCAGATTTTCCTGGCCTCTTTCCTGTTTATTGTGCTTCCGCTGATTTTCAAAAAAGTGCCTGGGAAGGGGAAAACAAGCCTGCTGGTCTTTTTCTCGTTCATCGGCATTGGTTATATGTTTGCCGAGATGGTTTTCATCCAGCAATTTACCTTGTTTTTTGGCAGTCCGCTCTACGCTGCCTCGGCCGTTCTGAGCGCAATGCTCTTTTTTTCCGGGACCGGCTCGGCCTGTTCCCAAAAAATGGTCACCGGCAGCCCCCGCTTACGGCTCGTGGCAGGAGTGATTGCCGTGCTGCTGGCACTTTTGGCCCTGTTCCTGCCTTCCCTGATGAAAGCGACCATCGGAAATCCGCTTCCGGTAAAGGTATTGCTGTGTGCCCTGGTGATTGGACCTCCGGCGTTCCTGATGGGCATGATGTTCCCCTCGGCAATCCTGGCCATAAGACATGTGGGTGACGGATCCCTTATTCCATGGGCATGGGCCGTCAATGGATCCTTCTCTGTAATCAGTACGGCCCTTGCGGCTGTGATTTCAGTAGAGGCAGGTTATCAGACGGTTATGTGGGTGGCTGTTGCAGCCTATCTGATGGCAGGAATAAGTACACGATTTCGACTTTTTTCTATATTTGTCAAATAAACTCTAATTTGAATGTTATGAAAAAACTTGCCGTTTTGTTGTTTCTCAGTGTTTATTCGCTTACAGCCCTTGCACAGGATGCAGGCAAAATCACCGGTGTATGGTGGAATGAAGATAAAACCACCAAGATTCAGGTGGAACTGAAGGATGGAAAATATATCGGTACAATCATATATATGATTCCTGAAAAGTATGAAAACGGGGAAGAACCCAAAGACGACAAAAATCCCGATCCGGCCCTCCAGAGCAGGTCACTCATAGGTCTTCGGATCCTGAATGGTTTTGTATACAATGAAAAAAAGAACGAGTGGAAAGACGGAACCATATACGATCCGGCCTCGGGCAAGACTTATGACTGCTTTGCCCGCCTGGAAAGCAACGACCTGATGAAACTCCGTGGCTTCGTGGCCGGCATGAGGATGCTGGGCCGCACCTCCCAATGGTTCAGGACCACACTGTGACAGGGTGGCAAACCCGGAGTGCCGCGCAAGAGGGATTTCGTGTTTTGCAGACCGTTGATAATCTGATATTTATATTTTAGCAAATTGGTATTGCGCGGTAAACCGGGTTTGCCCTGCGCAAAAAAGGGATTGCCTTCGCTCCGCTCGGCGTTCCCTCCTGGGCCGAATACAGCCCAAGCAAAAAAAGCTGCAGGAAGCGTGTTCGCTCCCCACAGCTTTTTTTTTCTTGTAGCGTGACCCAGGAGGGACTCAAACCCCCGACTTTCAGAACCGGAATCTGACGTTCTATTCAACTGAACTACTGGGCCGGCTTATTGAAGGGATGTAAAGATACGCAGATTCCCGGACATTGAAAAAAAATGTATATTTGACTTATGAGAGCATATGTATTTCCGGGCCAGGGTGCCCAATTTACCGGTATGGGTAAGGATTTGTACGATTCCAATCCAAAAGCCAGAGCGCTTTTTGACCGGGCAGACAGCATTTTAGGCTTTTCTCTTTCAAAAATCATGTTTGAAGGAGGAGCCGATGAATTGAAACAGACGAAAGTTACACAGCCGGCCATTTTCCTGCATTCCGTCGCCGCAGCATTGTGTGACCCCGATTTCAAACCCGATATGGTTGCCGGGCATTCCCTGGGGGAGTTTTCTGCCTTGACCGCAGCCGGGGCCTTGTCCTTTGAGCAGGGCTTGCGTCTTGTAAGTGCCAGGGCCCTGGCCATGCAGGCAGCCTGCGAAGAGCAACCTTCCACCATGGCTGCTGTATTGACCCTGGAAGATGAGAAAGTTGAAGAAATCTGTGCTACGATTTCGGCCTCCGGTTGCATAGTGGTCCCGGCCAATTACAATTGTCCGGGCCAGATAGTCATTTCAGGGACCGTGGAAGCGGTGGAAAGAGCCTGTGTGGCCATGAAGGAAGCCGGTGCAAAAAGGGCTGTCGTATTGCCTGTTGGAGGAGCATTCCACTCTCCTTTGATGGAAAGTGCCCGCAAATCGCTGGAGGATGCGATAGGCACAGCTGTCCTGGTCAAGCCTATATGTCCTGTTTACCAAAACGTTGACGGACTTCCTCATACAGATCCGGGAGAGATCAAAGAAAACCTGGTGAAGCAATTGACATCGCCGGTTAGATGGGCCCAGACCATTCAGCATATGGTGGCCGATGGCGCCCGGAATTTCACGGAATACGGACCGGGAACGGTGCTCATGGGAATGATAAAAAAGATTGCCCCTGAACTATTTATTTAGTATCTTTGCGTTCCTTTAGTTTTGTGATCCACTATGGGCGATGCACAGCTGATTGTCACGCACTTTTGCATCCCGGAGCATGTTATGTGTGTGGCAGCTCTGGGGGAAGGTTTCATAAACAAGACCTTTCTGGTCAAAACCTCAGCAAGGCAGCAATACATCCTGCAATGCAAAAACCGCTCAGTCTTCCCGAACATTCCTGCCATGATGGAGAATATCAGCAAGGTCACCCATCACATACTTTCGGAAGGCGGCAACACATTCAGGCTGGTTGCCGCAAAAGATGGAAAATGGTATCACAAAGACACGGACGGTGAGTACTGGGCCTGTTTCACATACATACCGGACACATATACTTTTGAACATGCTGTGGATATTGACCTGGTCAGGGCGGGTGGCCAGGGTGTGGGCCTTTTCAATAGCCAGATGGCCGGTTTTACTGGTTTCCTGGAAGACACGCTTCCCGGCTTTCACAACATCAGTTACCGTTTTGAGCAATTTGCCGGGTCGCTGAAAAGAGCACAGAGCCGCTCTTCGGACGCGAATGAAAGCAATGGTATCTCCCATCTGGAAGAGGTCTCATCGCTGGTGGAGGAAGTTTATAGCAGGAAGGAACAAATGGAAGCATTCTGGGAACTGGTCCGCTCAGGCACCCTCCCGCGCCGGGTGAGCCACAACGACACCAAACTCTCCAATTTCCTGTTTGACAAAGACCGGCAGGTTGTATGTGCCATTGACCTGGACACTGTCATGCAGACAACCGTATTGTTTGATTTTGGTGATGCTATCCGTTCTTATGCGAATCCTTTTCCTGAGGACCACCCCCTGTTGCAGGAGGTAAAAATGGATCTGGAACGTTTTTCTGCTTTTTCTCAGGGTTATTTATGCAAAGCGGCCTGGTTTTTGAACAAAGAGGAGAAAACCCACCTGGCCTTTTCTGCATTGTATATTACTTATGAACAATACCTCCGGTTTTTGATGGATTACATGGATGGTGACACGTATTACCGGACACGTTATCCCGGCCACAACCTGGTCCGGGCCCGCTCACAACTGGCTCTGCTTAAAAGCATGGAAGCACAGCTTCCTGCCATGCAACATGTTTTATCTGAAATTTTTAACACCCTTTAATAACATTACATTTAATTCCATATCATTATGGCAAAAGAAAAAAAATTCATCACTTGTGATGGCAACTATGCGGCAGCTCACATTGCTTACCTGTTCAGTGAAGTTGCTGCCATTTATCCCATCACTCCGTCATCCACCATGGCTGAGTATGCCGATGAGTGGGCAGCCCACGGGAAAAAGAACCTTTTTGGAGAACCGCTCAAGATAGTTGAGATGCAAAGCGAAGGCGGTGCAGCAGGCGCAGTTCACGGCGTATTGCAGTCCGGAGCGCTGGCCACTACCTTTACCGCTTCGCAGGGTTTGTTGCTGATGATACCGAACATGTACAAGATCTCCGGGGAATTGCTTCCTACGGTATTTCATGTCTCGGCCCGTTCCCTGGCTGCACAGGCCTTGTCAATCTTCGGTGACCATGCCGACGTTATGGCTTGCCGCCAGACAGGCTTTGCATTGCTTGCCTCGGGCGGTGTCCAGGAAGCTATGGACATGGCAGCAGTGGCACACCTGTCAACCCTCAAATCCCGGGTGCCCTTCCTCCACTTTTTTGACGGATTCCGGACATCTCATGAGATCCAGAAAATTGAAATGCTGGATTCAGGTGACCTGAAAAAGATGATCAGTTCCAAATCCCTGGCAGCTTTCCGTGAAAGGGCCCTCAACCCCAACCAGCCGGTTACACGAGGTACGGCCCAGAACCCTGATGTATATTTCCAGGCCCGAGAAGCATCCAATCCTTTCTATGATGCAGTTCCTGACATTGTTGCCCGCTATATGGGAGAAATCTCGGAACTGACCGGACGTTCATACCTGCCTTTCACCTATTATGGAGACGAAAATGCAGACCGTATTATCATTGCCATGGGTTCTGTATGCGACACCATCAAGGAAACTGTGGACCACCTGAACGCCCGGGGTGAACGCACCGGTATGATCACCGTGCACCTGTACCGTCCTTTCTCGGCCAAGTACTTCCTGCGTGTGATGCCCAAATCGGTAAAGAGTATAGCTGTGCTGGACCGCACCAAAGAACCAGGTGCCCTTGGCGAACCCCTCTACATGGACGTGAAGAATATCTTTGCAGAAGACCCGAATGCTCCCGTTATCGTGGGTGGCCGCTACGGATTGTCCTCTAAGGATACGACTCCCGCCCAGATCATGTCGGTGTTTGAAAACCTGGGCCGCAAGGAAGCCAAGAATAATTTCACCATCGGCATCATAGACGATGTCACCTTCAGGTCACTCCCCATGAAAGAGGAGATATCCGTTGCCAAACCCGGAACATACGAATGCAAATTCTTTGGACTGGGATCGGACGGCACGGTGGGGGCCAATAAGAACACCATCAAGATCATCGGGGAAACAACTCCAAAATACTGCCAGGCATACTTCCAGTACGACTCCAAGAAGTCCGGTGGTTTTACCTGTTCCCACCTGCGTTTCGGGGACAAGCCCATCAACTCGCCTTACCTGGTGACAACCCCTGATTTCGTTGCCTGCCACGTGCCCAGTTACCTGCACAAGTATGATATCCTGAAAGGGATCAAGAAAGGGGGCACTTTCCTGCTAAACAGCCTGTGGGATGCAGAAGAAACCAAGAAACAACTGCCTGATTTTGTAAAGAGGACACTGGTAGAAAAGAATATCAATTTCTACATCATCAATGCTACAAAAATTGCAGAGGAAATTGGCCTGGGAGGCCGCACCAACACCATTTTGCAATCTGCTTTCTTCAAAATAGCCGGCGTCATACCCTATGACCTGGCTGTTGCCGAGATGAAGGACGCAATTGTCAAATCCTATGGCAAAAAAGGGGAAGAGATCGTTTCCATGAATTATGCTGCAGTCGACCGCGGTGGAGAAATTGAAAAAGTGACCATTGACCCGCAATGGAAGACTCGTTCCGCAAAATTCGAGGCCGACACGCACAAGCGCCTGGCCCCTGAATGGGTAAAGCATGTGGCTGATGTTGTGAACGCCCAAAACGGAGATGACCTGCCGGTAAGCGTATTCAAAGGATATGAAGACGGTACCATGCCCGCCGGTGCTGCCGCCTACGAAAAACGTGGTATTGCAATCTTCATTCCCGAGTGGACCCCGGATAATTGCATCCAGTGCAACCAGTGCGCCTATGTATGTCCCCACGCAGCCATTCGCCCGTTTGTCATGACCGATGAGGAAGCTGCCAAAGCCCCTGAAAGCATCAAAAGGACGGCCGGCAACGGACCTCTTAAGGGATATCATTTCACCATTCAGGTAAGTCCTTACGACTGTGCGGGTTGCGGCAACTGTGCCGACGTATGCCCGGCCAAGACCAAAGCCCTGGCCATGAAACCTGCCGGAACGCAGTTCCCCGAGCAGCAGAACTATGACTACCTGCATGCCAACGTCGGATATAAAGACACCATTGTCCCCAAATCCCAAAACGTGAAGAACCTGGGATTCACACAGCCCCTGTTCGAGTTCTCGGGAGCTTGTTCCGGTTGCGGGGAAACCCCGTACACGAAAGTGCTGACACAGCTATTTGGAGATCATATGATGGTGGCCAACGCCACAGGCTGCTCTTCCATATACAGCGCTTCTTTCCCATCCTCACCTTATTGCAAGGACCGCAACGGACGTGGCCCGGCATGGTCAAACTCACTGTTCGAGGATAACGCGGAATTCGGTCTGGGTATGCGCCTGGGATCCGAGCAAATCCGTGAAAAACTGGCCAACCTGATTGCCTCGGCACAGGAAAAGGACGGCGTAACCGATGAGCTGAAGTCCCTCTTTGCAGAGTACCTGCCTGTACGCAACAACTTTGAACAGGCTGTGGCATTGGTAGAAAAGATGACCCCCCTGCTCAAAGGTTCCAAGCTGCAACCTCTTCGTGAAATTTACGATTTGCGTGGTTACCTGACCCCCCGTTCACAATGGATCATCGGAGGTGACGGCTGGGCTTATGACATAGGCTACGGAGGTCTTGACCATGTCCTGGCCAGTGGGGAAAACGTCAACGTACTGGTCCTTGATACGGAAGTGTATTCCAACACAGGAGGCCAGTCATCCAAATCAACACCGGCCGGCGCAGTGGCCAAATTCGCTTCTTCAGGGAAAAAGATCCGCAAGAAAGACCTGGGCATGATGGCCATGAGCTATGGTTACGTCTATGTGGCACAGGTCGCCATGGGTGCCAACAACGCCCAGTTGCTCAAAGCTTTGAAAGAAGCCGAGGCCTATGACGGTCCTTCCCTGATCATCGCTTATTCTCCGTGCATCAACCATGGCCTGAGCCGCGGCATGGGACAGTCACAGATGGAGGAAAAACTGGCCGTTGAATGTGGCTACTGGCAGCTTTACCGTTACAATCCGTCACTGATTGACGAGGGCAAGAATCCCTTCACCCTGGACAGCAAGGAGCCTGACTGGTCCAAATTCCAGGACTTCATCAAGGGAGAGGTTCGATACAGTTCGCTGCTGCAGACATTCCCCGACCAGGCTGCCGAACTGTTCGTACTGACGGAAAAACATGCCAAAATCCGTTACAATAATTACAAACGGCTGGCACAGTAATAATTCTGTTGAATATATTAAAAGAGAGGGTGACAAAAAGGTCATCCTCTTTTTTTATGCCGAGGCTTTAATCCTTTTCCTTAGTACAACAAATGGTCGCTTCCGCCACAAGACCGGGAAGCTTTTTCTTTATGCCGAGGCTTCAATTCTTCCCTGCAGGCGGTCGCCTGACTGCTAAGAACGGAGCGCTTTTTCCTTTAAGCCGAGGCGCTCCGTTCTTAGCAGTCAAGCGACTTTGCAGTTATGTGTATTGCTGCACCAACAGTTGTCCGGTGGTCTTTCAATGCGGATCATTCAAGGCGGTGCACCAAAGGCTTTTGGTGCTTATAATATGCTGCTTCGCAGCACCACTTATTGTTCCTGAGTGCTTTTGGGAAGGTGGTAAGTAACAATTGTGTTACAAAAACTCGTAACAGGAAGGAGGTGGAACCTCATGTTTGGCGGGCGTTACTGCCGCGGGCTGAAATGGGTGTCTTTGTCGCCACCTGGAACAGAGAGCCTCGGCGTACCCCAACAAGCTCTCTGTTCCAGGTGGCGACAGAGACGGCAGGCAGAAAAAAAGCGGGAGTTTCTGCGTACCAAAAAGCTTCCCGTTCTTGTGGTGTCAGCAATGACTGCAGGCGGAAAAAGAACAGAGAGCCCCGGCGTACCAAAAGCTCTCTGTTCCAAGTGGGGGTTGCTGTCAATCAATCCTCTGCGATCATTTCCGGCAAATCCTTGAAGGCCTTGATGCCCAGTTCTCTGAGCTTACTGGCCTGGCCTATGAGGTTTCCCTGGCCATCCCGCAACTGACCCATGGCCTTGTCGTAGGCTTCCTGGGACTTTGCTATGGTGCCTCCCAGGGCGGACAACGTCTCGATAAAATTCTCGAACTTCTTGAGCATCAACTCCCCGCGCCTGGCTATCTGCATCGCATTCTTGTTCTGCATTTCACGGCTCCACAAGTCTGACATCAGTTTCAGGCAGGCTATCAGATTGGTGGGACTGATAAGCACTATGCGCTTGTGGTAGGCATAGCTCCACATTCCCGGGTCATTCTGGATTGCAATCAAATAGGCCGGCTCCACGGGCACGAACATCATGACAAAATCCAGGGAACCCTGGAAACTGTCGTATTGTTTGGCAGCCAGTTCATCCACATGTTTTTTTATGGACAGGATGTGTTCCTGCAAAGCCTGCTGCTGCAGCTGCTGTGATGCGGCAGAAACATAC
>Ga0116186_1002081_pt1 | contig 18620 bp, 15 predicted proteins | sample AD_JPNNA4_MetaG_FD_89806 | JGI IMG/M metagenome (GOLD analysis project Ga0116186, IMG submission 89806) | Active sludge microbial communities of municipal wastewater-treating anaerobic digesters from Japan - AD_JPNNA4_MetaG | ecosystem: Engineered > Bioreactor > Anaerobic > Digestate | place...
GAAACCGAGACGTAAGGCGCGCAAGTGACGACGCAAGGGCTATACCGACGGCAATCGCCGCCGCGGCCGTCAAGGCGCGAAATCCCGCCGTCGCCGCCTCCTCTCCCCTTCCCAGCACCGAGTAGAGCATCGTCTCGTACATCCCGCCGCCCGGCACGAGGGGGATAATGCCAGGCACGATGAAGACGGTCGCCGGCTTTCGGAGCAAGACTGCTGCCGCCTCCGACAGGAGGCCGACCGAGAGGGCACCCGCCATATAGGCCGCGGCCTCGCCCCCCGAGGCGTCACGGACGGCGAGGTATACCGTCCATCCCACGGCTCCAAAAAAGGAGGCCCACAGGATATCGTACCGGCTCGTCGAGAAAAAATAGGCGAAGGACCCGGTGGCCAGGAACGAGAGGGCAAAGGCGAATGGCGCCTCGCGGAGGACGCGAACCGCCGAGACGTAGCCCGGGTCTACCGGGAACAGGGCGATGGCGAACGCGCCGCCAAGAGAGAGGGCCGCCGCGACGACGAAGGCCTCGAGGAGACGGGCCGATCCCGCGACAAGGTCCCCGGCGATGGTGTCGCGGATCGCGTTGACGATGGCGAGTCCCGGCACCAGGGCCATCAGCACGGAAATGCTCACCGTGCCCGGCGAGGGCACGAGGCCGGCATACACGGCGAGCCCCGAGAGAAAGGAGATCGCGAACCCCCCGATCACGGAAAGGAAGAAGGGCGAGAGGGACAGGGGCGCGAGGGCGTAGAGCGAGGCGCGGGTCAGGGCGCCGACCGCGAGGGCGGCAAGGGCGTCGCGGGCCGAGCCTCGGAACATCAGGGCGAAAAACAGGGCCGAGAGGGCCGTCGCGACGGTGACCCCGATTGGGCCGTGGGCGCCGGCGGCGTCGATGCGCCGAAGCGTCGTCGAGACCGCGCCGAGGTCCGAGGCGCCGGGCCGGGCGGCGAGGCGGCGAACGAATTCGTTAACGCGGGCGATCTTACCGAGGTTGATCGACCGCTCGGTGATGCGCTGGATGCGGGTTCGCCCACCGAGCGAGGCGTCGAGGCAGGTAAGCATGGCGACGGTGGGCGTCACGAAGGCGGAGGCGGCGCCTGAGCCGAGGGAGCGGGCGACCGAGAGCATCGTATCCTCGGCGCGATACGTCTCCCCGCCGTTCTGGAGGACCATCGTCCCCGCCCGCAACGAGATGTCGAGTATGTCGTCGGCCCCGCGCGCGGCGGACGTTTCTTCCATAAAGACGTTGTACGACGGCGCGGCGCGCAAGTCAAGCGGCGGGTCAGCCATCCTTGTAAAGGACGGCGATCTCGCGGAACGTCCCCTCGACCGCGAGGAAAGCGTCTACCACGTCGGGATCGAACTGCGTACCCCTCCCCTCGCGAATAGCCCGTACGGCCTCATCGTGCGGAAAAGCGGGCTTGTACACGCGCGCGGTGGTAAGAGCGTCGTAGACGTCGGCTAAGGCCATGAACCGGGCCTCGATCGGGATAGCCTCGCGCTCCAGTCGCTCCGGATATCCGGTGCCGTCCCATCTCTCGTGGTGGTACGCCACGATTGCGATAACGGTCGCCATGAAGTCTCGGTCCTCGATGTCCACCTGGGCCATCTCGAGCGCCTCGCGCCCGTAGGTTGTGTGCCTCTTCATCTCCTCGAATTCATCCTCGGTCAACCTGCCCGGTTTCAGAAGGATACAGTCCGGTATGGCGACCTTTCCGATGTCGTGGAGGGGCGCGCAAAGGACCATCAGCCTCACCCGCGACTCGTCGAGGGGCGAGCCGGCCCTCCGTTGGCCGTAGGCGCGGGCGATGACGTCCATGTACTTTTGCGTCCGCAGGATGTGAAGGCCGGTCTCGTTGTCGCGTTTTTGGGCGAGCGAGGCGAGGCTGGTGATGACGAGAAACTTCGTTTTCTTCAGCTCATCGCCCTCGCGCTCGATGAGGTCGACGAGGCTGTTGTACTTTTCCTGGAAGTCGGCGAGCTCGCCGGACGCGGGAACGCTCATTCTCTCGGGTTGCCCCTTCGCCGCGGACAGGGAAAGGACCGCCTCTATCCCCTTAAGTGGGCGGAACAGGTAGGCTTCGAGAATGAGCACGAGCATGGCGAGGAAGGCCGAGAGGATGACGAGTATGTAGGAAAACCTCTCGCGAAACACGGCGTTTTCCCTCTCTCGGACGAGTGCCTCCGGCACGAAGGCGACGACGCTCCCCTCGGGGACGGAGACGCGGGTCACGAACCGATAGAACCCGTTTCCCCGCGTGGCGCGCGAGCCTCGGGGGACGCCGGCCTCGCGGTAATTCCCGTCATCGCCGGCGAGCCCGACGCGCCCCGGGTCCGGCGATATCAGCACGGTCCCCGCGGCGTCCCAGAACTCAAGGTAGCCGCCGAACTCGAGCGGGACCGAGCGAAGGTCCGCCTCGATTGCCCCCAGGGTCACGTCCATCCCAAGGACGCCGACGACGCGATGGTCTGACCCGAGCAGGGCGATCACCGTGCCGATGTTCACGTCCCCGTTCGTAACCGAGCGGTACGGGGCGGTTCGGGCGGGAACTCCGGGGTTATCGAGGGCAAGGCGATACCAGGGACGGTCACGCGGGTCGTAGCGCGTCGCGCTCGTGCGCGGATGCGAGCGGACGAAACTCCCATTCTCCCGACCCATATAGACGGAATTAACGTACGGATGGTGGGCGCGATAGCGGCTGAAGAGGGCGATGATTGAGGCTTCCTTCGGCCCGATGCGGTAGCGGAAGGTCGCCGGGTCAGCGTCGAGGAACGAGGTGAACGCGGAATCGTCCGGCTCGACGACGGTAGGATTTTCGGCCAAGGTCCGGATGTCCGCCTCGACGGACGCGAAATGCCCCTCCAGGGACCGCGCGACCGCAATCCCCTGGGTGACGTATTGCCGTTCCACGGCGCCGAGCATCTCGGCACCCACCTGCGACCTGGTGTACACGAAGGACACCGCGGCGATAACGACGAGAAGGCAACCATAGGCGATGAATATTCGGGCGCGAAGGGTCATTGCAGGCCTCTTCCTCCAGTATTGCCGACCCGGCGCGCCCTGTCAAACCTTGTCGAGGGCTTTTTTTTCGGCTACAATGCCGGCCATACCGAACGGAACAAGGATGGGCGAGATGGCCAAGATACAGATGAAGAACGCGATCGCCGAGCTCGACGGCGACGAGATGACCCGGGTGCTCTGGGCGGTGATCAAGGAAAAGCTGATCGCCCCCTTCGTCGACCTGAAGGCCGAGTACTTCGACCTCGGCCTCAAGGCTCGCGACGACTCAGACGACCGCATCACCTACGAGGCCGCGCGCGCGATCAAGCGGTTGGGGGTCGGGGTGAAGTGCGCCACGATCACCTCGAACGCCGCGCGTATGGAAGAGTACAAGCTCAAGGCCTTAACCCCGAGCCCGAACGGGATTATCCGCGCCGAGCTCGACGGGACGGTATTCCGCAAGCCCATCCCGGTCAAGAACATCAAGGCAACCGTCTCCTGCTGGGAGAAACCGCTCGTCCTCGGCCGCCACGCCTACGGGGACGTATACAAGAATTGCGAGATCGCCGTCGACGGCCCGGGCAAGGCCGAACTCGTCTTCACCCGAGCCGACGGGACCGAGGTACGCAAGACCATCATGGAGATGAAGGGGCCGGGGGTGATCCAGGGGATACACAACCTCGACGCCTCGATCCGAAGCTTCGCCCGCGCCTGCTTCCTCTACGGGCTCTCCGAGCATGTCGATGTCTGGTTCGCGACGAAGGATACCATATCGAAGACCTACGACGGGCGCTTCAAGGAAATCTTCCAGCAGACCTTCGACGCCGAGTTCAAGGACCGGTTCGAGAAGGCCGGCGTCGAGTACTTCTATACCCTGATCGACGACGCGGTCGCCCGTGTCATGCAGTCGAAGGGCGGCTTCCTCTGGGCGTGCAAGAACTACGACGGGGACGTGATGAGCGACATGGTTGCCTCGGCCTCCGGCAGCCTCGCGATGATGACGAGCGTGCTCGTCTCACCCGACGGGGTGTTCGAGTATGAGGCCGCGCACGGCACGGTCCAGCGCCACTACTATAAGTACCTGAAGGGCGAGAAGACGTCGACGAACCCCGTCGCCCTAATCTTCGCCTGGACGGGAGCCCTCGCCAAGCGGGCCGAGCTCGACGGGACCCCGGAGCTCGCGGCCTTCGCCCAGCGCGTCGAGCGCGAGACCCTCGCCCTCATCGAGTCAGGCGCGATGACCGGCGATCTCGCGAAGCTCGCCTCGCCGAAGGCGACCGAGATCCTCGACTCATGGCAGTTCATCGACCGCATCGCCGAGCGCGTGGCCGCGGGGGCCTAAGGCTATGGCCGAAGCGGTTTCGATCGCCATTGCGGTCGCCGCCGACCGGGAGGAGCTCTTCGCCCTCTTCGGGGACTGGGACCGCTCGTACGCCTTCGACGAGGGGGATTTCCTCGACTCATTCGCGCGCATCCTGGCGGACGGGAAGAACCGCGTCCTCGTCGCCCGTTTGGGCGGCCGGATCGTCGGATTTCTCCAGTGCTTCCCCTGCGTCGAGCTCGGCCTCAAGCCATACCTCGAGATCGCCGAGCTCCTCGTCGCCGAGGGCAAGCGCTCGCGCGGGGTCGGCAAGGCGCTGCTCGCCGCCGCCGAGGCCCGCTCGCGCGAGCTCGGCCTACGCGTGGTCAAGCTTCACTCGCAGACGCACCGCGACCGCGCCCACGCCTTCTACGAGCGCGAGGGCTACGTCCGGTTTAAGTCATCCCATTTTTACGAAAAGAGCATGCCGCGGGTATAGGCGATCAGAGGATCGGGACCCCGGCCTTCTTGCACGCGTCGAGCATCGGCTCGGGCCACACGGAAACCTGGGTCTCGCCGATGTGCGCCTTCTTCAGGAAGTACATGCACAGGCGCGACTGGCCAATGCCCCCGCCGATCGACTGCACCAGCTCGCCCGCGAGGAGCTTCCGGTGGAAGTAGAGGCCGGAGCGCTCGGGGCATCCCCGCGCGTCGAGCTGCCGGCGCATCGAATCCGGGCTGACGCGGATGCCCATCGAGGAGAGCTCGAAGGCCTGCCCAAGGACGGAGTTCCACACCAGAAGGTCGCCGTTGAGGCCGCGCTTTCCCGCGCCGGTCTCCGTGATCCAGTCGTCGTAGTCGGGGGCGCGCCCGTCGTGCAGGGTGCCGTCGGCGAGCGGCGCGCCGATCCCGATGATGAACACGGCCCCGTGCTCGCGAGCTGCCTCGTTCTCGCGCTCCTTCGCGGTCTTGCCGGGATAGCGGGCCAAAAGGTCCTCGGCGTGCACGAAGGCGATGTGCTCGGGAAGCTCGGGCTTAATCGACGGGTGGTTATCGTATATGAAGAACTCGGTCCGCTTGAGGCAGCGGTATATCTTCCGCACGACGTCCTTCAGGAAATCGAGGTTCCGGTCCCCGTCGGACATCTCCATCTCCCAGTCCCACTGGTCGACGTAGAGGGAGTGTATGTTGTCGAGCTCCTCGTCGGCGCGGATCGCGTTCATGTCGGTGTAGATACCGAAGCCCGTGCCCAGCGCGAGGTCGGTGAGCTTGAGGCGCTTCCACTTCGCGAGGGAGTGGACGATCTCGAGCTCGGTCTCGTTCATATCCTTGACCGGGAAATGCACCGGCCGCTCGATCCCGTTCAGGTCGTCGTTGATGCCCTTCCCGCGCTGGACGAAGAGCGGGGCGGTGACGCGCGTCAGGTTAAGCTCGGTTGAGAGGGTAAGCTGGAAGAAGTCCTTGATGCGGATGATGGCCTGTTCGGTTTCCTTGACGGTCAGCATGGGCCGGTAGCCGGCCGGAATCGTCAGTTGCGGCATGATATCCCCTTTCGACGTTGAAAAGTCGCGGGTCTTATATTACCCGTCCCGCCGCGTTTGCGCAAGCGCCGCGTTCCCGGCGATCGAGCTTCGCTTTACAAGCGGCGCCGGGCCAGGCTGCACTTATCGAGTGAAATACCTACCGCAAACCGAGCCCCTCGGCGACCTCGAGCTTCCCGAGCCCCGCCTCGAGCGTCCGTTGATCTCCTTTTTTGACCTCGTCATCCAGCCGATCGCGCGCCGGCTCGGCTTCGACGAGCCGGTCGTCCTCTCGCCCGAGCGCCTCGTTGGCGCCTACCGCGACTTCGCCGATGGGAAGGCTCGCCTGATCGTCGGCTTCCGCCACGCGTACGGGGACGATCCCCAGGCGGTGGCCTACCTTTTCCATCACGCCCTCAAGAAGGCGGCGAAGTCGCTTAGGGTCCCGCTTCGCGGGATCACGCACGCACACTTCGTCTACGGGGCGGAGGTGCCGCGCTGGTCCTCTGCCTTCGTCGGTTGGCTCCTTCCCCGCGTCGGCGCCGTCCCGATCAACCATCTCAAGATGGACGCGCGCGGCATGACGCGGGTGCGGAAGCTCGTCACCGACGGGCCCTTTCCCCTCGCGCTCGCGCCCGAGGGGCACGTAACCCACGACAGCGAGTCGGTCGGCGAGCTCGAGACCGGCACCGCGCGCTTCGCCCTCTGGGCGTGCGAGGACCTCGCGCGCGCGGGACGGGCCGAGCGCGTCGTCTACCTTCCGCTCTCCCTTCACTATCGCTTTGGGAAGGACGCCCGGAGGGAGCTCCCGTCCGTGCTCGCCGAGCTCGAGAGGCTCATCGGCCTTGACCGGTCTGAAGGCATGCCGCTTCCCGCGCGGGCGCGGCGAGTCGCGGTCGCCTGCATGGACATGCTCGCCGCGCACTACGGCGTCGGGCGGGGAACGGGGCAGGACGGGGCGATGATGCCGGACCGGGAAGCGCTTGTCGACGCGGCCCTTTCCCGGGCCGAGGGGATGCTCTCGGTCGCGCGCGCGGGGAACCAGATGGAGCGGGTATATCACGTGCGGAACGCGGCGTGGGCCATGATCTTCCGCGGGGAGGTCGCCTCGATGCCGCCACTCGCCCGCGAGATCGCGAGCCGCTCGTGCGGGGAGGCGTGGTACGCGATGCGGCACCTCGAGACGGCTCAGATACTCTCCCAGGTCGATCCCCGCGACATACCCGACGACATCCCCTTCGATCTTCTCGTCGAGCGCGCGCTGAACGTCCACGACCTCGTCGAGCGCGTACGGGGCGGCACCCTTCGGAACAGGCTCAATCGATTCCGCAAGACGCCGGTATACCTTCCCGGCGAGCCCATCGACATGGGCCCGTATTACGAGCGGTATAAGCTTGATCGGAAGGCGTCGCTCGAGGAGGCGACCGCCGCGATGCGCGCGCGGTTCGTCGACTGCGTCGCCGAGTATCGGGCCACGCGGGATACCGCCGCCGGGGTCGAGGCGCGCCGCGGCTAGCGGCCGCCCACCTTGAATTTTTTCTTAAGGAAGGCCGCGAGCTCGCGGAGCCTCGGGTCATGCGAGTCGTTGTCGATCTCGAGGTCGGCGAAGGTGTCGGACCGCTCGGACTCGAGCCACCGCCGAATCCGCTCGGCAACCTCGGCCTCGGAGCCGGGCCCCTGCGAGATCCGCACGAGGGCGAGCATCTCCGCCTCGTTGAAGAGCTTCCACTTCCCGCCCGACACGATGTGGTAGTTTGCCCCGTCCGGCGAGCGCTCGATGCGATAGTTAGCCGCGCCAGCCTCGATCGCGCGCTGCTTCCCGCGAGCGCCTGATCGGCGCGAGGCGGCCATCGATTCCGCCTCCTCCCGCATATCGTTGATCCGCTCGACCTCCATGTTATAGAGGTGGACGTTCGCCTGCTCGACGAGGAAGGCGAGCCCCGCCTCGTCGAGCGAGGGTATCAGGGCCTTGAGTTCCTTCGCGAGCTTCGCGTGAAGCGCGCTTTCCTTCTTGACCGGCCGGCGCGAGGCAACCGCCGGCGATTTCTTCGCCGCGGCGGGCTTCCCACGCGCGGCCGGCTTTGCCTTGGCCTGCGGCTTAGCCTTACCCGCGCTCATTTCTTGCCGTCTTTCCCGCCCTTAACGATCGTGCGGGTCGGGTTGTCGAAGACGACCACCGTGCCCGCCATGTTGATGACGTCGCCCGGCTCGAGCTTCTTCGACTTGACGGGCTTGTTGTTGACGGTAAGGTCCGCGCCCGCCGTGATCGTGTATTCCTGCCGCGTCTTGTCGAAGACGATCGTCGCGGCCTCGGCCTTCAGCGCGGGGTTGCCCGATATCGTGATGTCGGCGGCCTGCGACCCGCCGATGACGGTCTGCGCGCCGGTCAGGGTGAACATCTTCGTCTTCGTGCCCGCGGCCCCGTACAGGAGCTGGATGCCCGCCTCGTCCGTCTCGCGCTCGAGGCGGAACAGGAGAAGGGCAAGCCACACGAGCAAGGGCAGGCACACGAACAGGAGGTAGTACCAGGCGGCCGGCTTGGTGTTTGAGCCAAGCACGGTTCCCGTGAAGTAGTAGCGCGTCGCCTCCGCGCCGCCCGACTCGACCTTGACGTAGCGGCGGTCGCCCGGCAGCATGGCCGCGGTGTAGGTGACCGTGTACTCCTCGAGGACGTTGTCTCGGATCGAGTTGTAGATGCCGGCGAGCTCGTCCGCGTCACGCGCGTCGAACACGAGGCCTCCCGACTCGAGGGCGACGCGATGGACTTGGGAATCCTTCGACTCGCTGAAGTTGACGACGTAGCAGGTGACGCCCTCGCGGTTCGCCGCGTCGATCCCGTCCTCGGCGCGCGCGAGGCTCGCGGCCGCGTCGAGGGGGAAGTTCTCGCCGTCAGAGAGGACGATCAGCACCTTACGGCGACCGTCTTCCCCGAATCCGTTGATCGCCTGCGCCACCGACCGGTAGAGCTCGGTGTAGGCCTCGTCGCGCGCCGGCTTCTTGATCCCGTCGAGGCTCGACGGTATGCCGGACGCGTCGGCCGACATGGGCCTGACGAGCTTAAAGTTGGTGTTGAACGAGGCGAGGGCGACGCGGTCCATGACCGAGAGGTTCGAGACGAAGTCGTTCACCGCGCGCTTTGCGTGCGCGACGCGCGTCGCGTCGGCGTCCTTCGTCGGCTTCCCGTCGAGCCCGTCCCACATGCTGCCCGAGTTGTCGAGGAGGAGATAAAACGAGATGCCCTCCTCGCGGTTCTGGTTCCGCTTGACCGACCGGACGGGGACTTCCCGCCACTCGACGCCGTCGGCCGACTCGCTGACCTTCAGCGTCGCCGCGTCCACGGGCCCCGAGGACCTTCCCGCGTCGAGGTACAGCTTGACGGTCTGCGTCGCGAGGAGGGACGAGGGGTCGATCTGGGTAATCGTCGCCTCCTGGGCGACCGCGGCGTGCATGGCTATTGCGAGGGCGATAACGCCCGTGATAACGCGCTTCTTCATGGCTTCCGTCCTTTAGGAGAAGATCCCGTACATGAACTTCGCGCTTCCGACCGCGATGACGTCCTCGCGGCGAAGCTGCGCCTCGTTCGTCCGCTCCTCGTTGACCTTGAGCGGGCGTTCAGTCTGCGCGGAGGTGACGTACATCCGCCCCTTCCGCATCCCGACCCAGGCGTGCACGGGCTCGACGTCCCGATACCCCTCGAGTACGATGTCGCAGGTGCTCTTCGTCCCGACGCTCATCCGCGCCTTGACGAGGTGATACTCCTTGTTCTTCAGCGGCCCGTTCAGCAGCTTAACCGACCCCCACGAGAAGCGGTTCTCGAAGAACGAGTAGCAAAAGCTCAGGAAGAACCCGAACAGGACGAGGCCGGCGAGGAGCGCGTATTGGCTCGACGGGAAGAGGAACAGCAGCGCCTGGAGGGCCGCGCCGCCCATCACGCCGCCGACGATCCCGCCCGCGAGCCCGACAAGGAGCTTGCGGGCAGAGCGCGAGCGGAAGCCCTCGATCATGGCGACGAAGAGGCCGATCAGCGCCCAGCCCACCCCGTTCGCCGCGACGATGCCGAGGTCGCGTCCGCTCTCCCAGGTGGAGAGGATCTCCTCGGCCGCGCGGAAGAGGAAGGACTGCCCCGCGAGCACGCCCGTCGCGCCGGCGACGAGCCCGGCCGCCGCGCCGAGCGCGAGGCCCTTGAAGGCCTTCGGGCGCGACGACACGACGATCCCCTCGAACGACCCGAATATCGCGCCGAAGAAAAGCCCGAAGAGCATCCCCTGGGCGAGCGAGAAGAAGAGATACCCGGGAAATGCGGTTTGGTAATACTGCACCGCGAGGAGGCAGGGCCACACCATGCAGGCGCCGAGGACGCCGAGGGTGACCATGATGATTCGTTTCAGCGTAAGTGACATGGCTTACTCCTTTTGGATCTTGAGCGCCCCGTCGGACGCGGTAATGGCGAGCTTCGTTTCCTCGCCGGGCTCGACGACGACGACGGTCCGGGCCGAGGCCTTGCCGTTCGCGGCCTCGATCTCGTATCGCCCCGCGGGCAGCTCCCAGGTACGGCGGCCGCCTGAGTAATCGGCGAGGCTCGCCCGCTTCATCTCCTCCCCGCCAAGTATCACCTCGTCGGAGCCGTTGACGAATAGGCTGAGCCGCTTATCCGAATTCACCGTCAGCTTGCCCGGCAGCGGCACGAGGCTCGCGCGGAGGCGAAGCTCGTCCTGCCCCGGCATGATGCGAAGCGAGAATAGCTCGGGGAAATACCCCTTTGACTCAGCGCGGAATTTGCGTATCGCCCCCGTCGTGAGCCGCTCGCGCGGCACCGAATCAAGGGGAACCCAGGAACCCGCGTCCTGAACGACGACGTTCGTCGCCTGGGTAAGGTTGCGCCCGGACAGGGCGTCATAGGACTCGCAGCGGACGGAAAGGGGCCTCGTCGCGACCTCGTCGTAGGAAAGGGCGATTCGCTGGACGCGCGGTTCCTTCTTTCCCGGGTTGGCCAGGGGCTCGACCGAGCACGACTGCCAGTAGATGCGGTTCTCGACGAGGACTTTCGCGCGGTAGGCCCCAGGCGCGACGTAGAGAAGGTCGGTCTCGTAGGTCAGCGCCGACTCGCCCTCGACCGGGTTCACGCGCCTGAATGTGATCTCGGGGACCGGCGCCTTCGGGAAGTCCTTTCGGTCGTTGACGAAGAGGCTCGCCTTCAGGAAGAGGTCCTCGGGGTCCTTAAGGTACGACGGGACGCGGACCGATATCCTGATCGCCCCGAACCGCTCCGGAAGGAGGTACCGGTGCACGAACCCGCGCGTCCAGGCGTAGTAGCCGCCCGCCCCCGCCGCCGCGAGAAAGAGGACGACGGAAAGGAAGACCACGCGCTTCTTGGTCCGCGGCTTGAAGGTGGGCTCGGCGTAGTTTTGCGCGGTCATGCACTCGACGAGCGAGGCGACGATCTGGTCGACGGGGAAGCGGCGCAGGTACTTCACGATGATGTGGATTACCTGCGAGATGTCCTGGAACCTCTTGCGGGGGTTCGGCTTGATCATCCGGCGGATCAGCTTGATGATGATCGGCGGGATATCCGGGTTGATGCGCTTCGCCGGGGTGAAGCGACCCTTTTGGATCATCATGATCGTGTCGGGCGCGAAATTCCCCGGGAAGGGCTTCTTGCCGGTTACCATCTCGTAGAGCATGACGCCCATCGCGTAGATGTCGGCGCGCTTGTCGACGTTCTTTGAATTCTCGAACTGCTCGGGCGGCATGTACGAGGGGGTGCCGAGGGTCATCCCCTCCTTCGTCAACCCGCTGTCCTCGTCGCCCTCGGTGGCGGCGATGCCGAAGTCGGCGAGCTTCACGTCGCCGGTCTTCGAGATCAGGATGTTCCCCGGCTTGATGTCGCGGTGGATCACCCCGTGGTCGTGCGCGTACTTGAGGGCGCGGCACGCGTCGAGGAAGATAAGCAGGGACATCGGCGCGGAGAGGTAGCGCCGCTTCTTTATCAGCATGTCGAGGGACATCCCGTCCACGAACTCGAGGACGATGTAATGGGAATTCCCTTCCTTAAAGTAATCGAAGAGGTGCACGATGTGCGGGTCGTTGCAGTCAAGGAGGATCTGCGCCTCGCGCTTGAAGCGCTCGATGATCGAGGCGTTCCCCCGGATCGTCAGCTTCTTGATGATCACGTAGCGCCGAAGGCTCGGGTGCACGGCCTTGTAGACGGCGCCCATCCCCCCCTTCGCGACGAGGGACACGATCTTGTACTTTCCAATCATCTCGGGTAAGTCTGCCACGTCACGGCTCCTTCTCTATAACGAGCATGTCGCGCTCGGGGTCGAAGTCCCGGTCGGGGGCCACGAGCGCGGCGTTATTCACGTCTGGGTTGTGTATCTGCACGTATCGGTTGCCGGCGCGGAACCGGTAGCGAAGCGGCACCGGCCGGTGCCCGCCGAAGTAGACGGCGTTCCCGCCGCCGGGAAGGTAGTGCTCGATCATCCGCTTGACGCTCCCCTCGGTCGCGGCGTCGTTATCGGTCCAAGTGAGCCCCAGCACGACGTCGGCGCGCACGCGCGCGTTGACGATATCGTCCTCGCCGTAGAATTCCTGCGGCTCTGCGTGCGACGCGAGAAACCGCCCGCCGATGGCGAAGAGCGGAAGACTCCGCTCGAACAGGGCGTAGGTGCGGAGGAACTCCTCGCCGTAGAACGCGACGACGTAGCTCTTCACCATCTCGCCCTCGAACGAGAATTTGCGGAAGGGATGGTTGCCGTTCCCCTCCTCGTTCATGATGTTCTCGTGGTTTCCCTTGAGGAAGTGAAAGCGCTCCCGGTAGGCGCACTTCATCAGCATCACCATCTCCATCAAGGCGAGGCTCTCGCGCATCTCGGCGTCCATCGCCTTGTGCCTCTTCCACTCGTGCGAGTACTCGCGGAAGGCGTCTTGCCAGCGCTCCTGGCCGCGCCGCTCGGAATGGAAGCCGTCCCCGAGGCAAAGCACCTGGAGGTTCCCCGCCTCGAGCTCCTCGAGCACGGTGAGCCGGCCGAGCGGGCGCGCGAGCGTCATCGCGTGGAAGAACTCGGTTCGCGCGTGGAGATCCGGGATGATCAGGGTCGGGAGATTCGGGTCAAGGCGCACGAGCCCCCCCGAGAGGCCAAGGGCGTCGGCGGGGCGGACGGCGGGGTCCTCGTGCTCGAGGGCCGTGATCGTCCGCTCAACCAGGCGCAGGTACTCCTCCCGGGGGGGCAGGGCGCCGCGCGCGTGCGCGGCGTCGATCGAGGATTGAGTGGACATCACTGAATGATCGTCTTATTGACCTCGACGAAATCCTCGGTCACTTCCTGAACGACCTGGGTCAAAAGCTCGACCTCTTCCTCGGCGTCGAGCTTCTCCGCGCTGATCGCGATCTTGAATATCGGCGAGCTTTGCTGGATCGGGCCTTTCTTAAAGGAAACGACCGCGTCTGTCTCGACGTCGCTCGAAAGCTCGGAGGCCTCGTCCACCGCGGAGGCGGGAACGTCCGTGCGAAGACCGACCGAGGTATACTCGACGCGGCGAACGCCGTCGACGAGGGGGCCGATATTGATCAAGGAACCAGAATACGTGAGGGCAAGGGCGCCGCGAGCCTCGTCTCTCGAGAAGAAGGAGACATCCTCGAAATTGTGGTCGGCGATGGAGTCCTCGAAACACTGCTTCTTCTCCATCCACGCGACGGCGAGGCTCTCGTAGGTCTCGTCGTTAACCGGCATGCCGGAGGTCTTGGCGATCTGCTTCACGTGATTTTGAATAACCGGAGACAAAGTGTTGAATGTTTCCATAAAAATGCTCCTTTGTGGTGTATAGTGTAACACAGAATAAACGCTTGTCACGAAAGAGGTGCGAAATGGAAAAGAAAGTTTACGGAGAGCTTCCGGAGGAAATCCGCAAGCAGATCGACGCCCTGCTTGAGGGCGAGAACGGGACCGCGGCCGAGGAGCGCCGAGAGCAGTACGCCCGAATATGGAAGAAAAAGTTTGATCTCTTTACCGGGCAGGTCGCGAACGTGGGTTTGGAGATTGTGAAGAGTTTGGAAAAAGACGACCCCCGCGCGATGATCCTCCTTACCTACTCCGGTTCCCTCGTCAGCATGGGCCCGGCGCAGAACGGAAAGCGCTGGCTCGAGTACGCGTCGATCAAGTTCCGGAGCGACGTCCCCGACTTCGTCACCGGCCAGGGCGTTTCCCTCGCCGGCCCGGTGAAGCAGGACTCGACGGTTGGCTTCGATGGATCGACCCTCAAGCAAAGCTCGGCGATCTACCGCATCGCGGTATGCCCGGCGGGAATGACCCCCGGCGACCAGGACCAGCGCGTCCGCGAGGCGACGATCTACCTGACGAACGGCTTCGTCAAGATCAACCGGACGATGAACGGGGAATCCGACGTCGGGCTCGATCAGTTCAGCCCGAAGGCGATCATCGCCTACGTCGCGAAGAAGAACGGGATCACGCAGACCGCGGCCCGCGGCATCGTCGAGGACTACCTTTCCACGGTCGAGGCCGGCGTGCTGCTCGGGGAGCGGGTCACGGTGGGCAAGCTGGGGGCGATCAGCCTCAAGCTCCACGCGCCCAAGAAGGCGCGGGTGATGAAGCACATCACCACCGGCGAGGACATCCTCGTGCCGGCAAAGCCCGCCTCGCTCGCGCCGAAATTCAGCTTCTCGCGCGCGATGAAGGACAAAGGACTGCGCACCGACCCCGCCCTGATCGCCTCCGGCGAGGCGGACGAGGACGACGAGGAATAAAAGACAAGCGGGCCTGGGGGATTATCCATCCAGGCCTGCCGTTTCGTTACTTTACGATGAGATTCATCTTCCCGATGCAGACGGTATCGCCCGCCTCGAGCTTTACGTATTTGCCCCGCGGTATCGGCACGCCGTTCAGCAAGGTGCCGTTCGTGCTATCGAGGTCCTTTAGGAAGTAGTCATCCTTAATCTTCTGGATTAATGCATGATAGCGGCTCGCGAGCTTGTGGTCGATGACGACGTCGTTGTCGGTAGCGCGGCCGATCTTGATTTGACTGACGATCGGCACCTTCCCGTTCTCGAACATGAGATAGGAAACGCGTTCCTTCTTCTCGATGGACTCCAGCCGCTTTCCGATCGGGCTGGTGTTAATGATCGTGTCTTCCTGCATAGCTGAAAGTATACCCCCGTTTCCCCGCGGGCGCAACGTCCTACCCGAGGTTTCCGCATCGCACGTCCGCGACGCTTCGCGCGGCGATGTCCCTGAGCTCAAGAAGCCGGTCGCGCGCGATCGGCTCGATCTCGCGCATCAGGTAATCGGGATGGTGGCGGTTTAGGTGAAGGACGATATCCGGCGACGCGGACGCGACCCATGAGGCGAGGCGGGCGATCTCGTCGGGATCGTCGTTGAGGCCCGGGATCACCAAGGTCGTGAGCTCGACGTGCGCGCCCGACGCCACCCCCGCGCGGATCGTCTCGAGCACGGGCGCGAGACTGCCGCCGCAGACGTCGCGGTAAAAACCTTCCGTGAACGCCTTAAGGTCGATATTCATCGCGTCGACGAGAGGGAGCAACTCGGCGAGCGGCTCGGGGTTGACGTAGCCGTTGGTGACGAGGGCAATCGAGAGGCCTGAGTCGTCCCGCGCCGCCCGCGCGGTGTCCCGAACGTACTCCCAGGCGACCAGGGGCTCGTTATAGGTGAACGCGATCCCGACGTTTCCCTCGGCCTTGGTCGCGCGAGCCGCGTCGACGAGGGCCTCCGGCGGAAGGAACGTGAAGCCCTCCCCCTCCTCGGGCCCCACCTGCGAGATGCGGTGGTTCTGGCAAAATCGGCACGAGAGGTTGCACCCGAAGCCGCCGACGGAGAGGATGCGCGCGCCGGGATGCCAGCGCGCGAAGGGTTTTTTCTCTACGGGATCAAGGGAGAGAGAGGATGCGATTCCCCACGTGGCCGCGTACAAAACCCCGTCGCGGTTCTCTCGTGCTCGGCAACGGCCAGCCGCGCCAGGCTTGACCAGGCACCGATGCGGGCAGAGGACGCACCGGGCGGCCCCTGAGGGCGCCGGCTCCCAATGCTCGGCGACGCGGAGCGCGGCCATCATCGATACCGGGTCACGCGAAACCGCTCGATCGAGTAGGGCTCGCGCGGGTCGATCCCCGCCTTCCGGCACGCGATCGACAGCTGCGCCTCGACGGTATCGACGCCCTCGAGATCCGGCAGCAATAGGCCGCGGCGACCGCGCGCCGTGACGATGACGCCCCACACGGAGGGGTCAAGGTCGGCGCGCGAGGGCGCGGGCTCCGGCTTCTCGAGGACGTCGACGCTGACGTCGAGCCAAGGCAGTTCCTCGGGGCGTACTGGGTCGAAGCGCGGGTCCTGGGTCGCCGCGCTGACCGCGTTCTGCACGATCTCCGCCGCGACCGAACCGGTCGTCGGCGCGGTGGTACCTATGCATCCCCGAAGGTCGCCGAACTTCTTCAGCGAGACGAAGACGCCGGCGCGCGAGGACCGGAGCTCCGCGAGAAGGGCGCGATCCTCGTCGGACTCGCATATCTCGTCGAGCCGGTCGTCGGGGAGGACGGCGCCGAACTCGACGCAGGCCGCGAGCGCGCGCTCGGCGACGCGGACGCGAAGATCCTCGCCCCCCGCCGACTCGCGCCTCGACCGCGCCGCGTCGAGGGCCGACGGGGCTTCCCCGTCGCCGGGCGGAACGCGGATCGACGCGACGCAGTAGCCGATCCCGAACGGGGCCTCGTACCCGTGAAGCCGGGACTCGACCCGCAGGCGATCGAAGGCGCCGGCCATCGCGACGATCGAGCGCCACCCGCATTCGGCCGCGCGCTCGCGCGTCTCGGCGTCGATCCCGATGATGGTGGCGAAGGGATCCCCGCCCCGGAAGGCGTCCGCGACAGCCCGGTCGAAAACTGCGCCCGAGGGACTCTCCCCGTACGGGCTTTCCCGGCTCACCTTGTGCGACATATCCCCGCTCGCCACGATCGCGACGCGGCGACCGAGCCGGCCCCCGACGATCCGGATCATCCCCCCGAGACGATACAGGGTATGCGGGTCGAGGGCGGCCGAGGCAAGGACGACGAGCCGGAAACCAGAGGCCTCCTCCGATATGAAATGGAGCGGCACGAGGGCCCCGTGGTCAAGGCCGGACTCGATCCCCAGTCGGCGCATCTCGGACGAGCCGAGCGAGCCGCCCGATATCCCGCCCGAGTGCATCTCGTCGAGAAGGGCCGAACGGAACTCGGCGTCCGCGTCGTACCGATACCGATCCTCCGCCGCGCCGAAGCCGGCGAAGGAACCGACGAGCGGGTCGCCGTCGTAGGCGAAAACGTAGTCGCTGAATACGGGGGCGTGCGGGGAAAGGAGGACGATCGTTTCGGGGGCGAAGGCGGCGAGCTCCCGCGCCGCTGACTTTAGCGCGTCGAGGGTCGCCGCGGCCTCGCGCTCGCGCCCCTTGCCAACCGATGGCACCACTACTGGTGGATGGGGAAAGACGAATCCCATGATCTCTGCGCGCTCTTTCATACCGCTAAGTATAGTCCATGGACGCGGCCATTGTTCTTTTTTTCGCGTTCTTCTTGTATACTGTTCCCGATGATTGCATCAGCCCAGCGGCAGGCGACTAAAGTCGCCACGACTTTAGTCGCCACGACAAAAAACGCCGCGATTTTAGGCGCCGCCTGTATCCTCGGCCTCGCGCTCGCCTCCTGCGCGAGCGGACCGCGACTGTATCCCGCGGCGCCGACCCTCCTTCCCGGCGTGACGGCCGAGATGAACGGGCCGGGCTATTGGATCGCGCGCCATCCGGCGCCCGACGAGCTTATAATGGGGGAAACCGAGATCGCTGCGTTCAACGAGGGGCTTCGCGAGCGTGGACTAACCCATGATCTCTGGGGCGCCCTGCCGACGGGACCCGCGCTCGCGCGCGAAATGGAGGCGGCCGCACGGTGGTTCTCCGCCGCCGGCTATTATACCGCCAAGGGCGCGCGCGTGAACGAGGCCTTCGTTGAGCCGATCCGCCGGCTAATGGCTATCGACGCCCTTCCCGCCTACCCCGAACCGCGCTTCGCCTTCCTCTCCGAACGGACGGGCTTACGCGCCCTCCCGAGCGCGGAACCCCTGCTCGACGCCCCCGGCGACTGGTATACCGACAATCTCCTCGCGAGCAGTCTCGAGCCGGGCCTGCCCCTCGTCGTCCTTCATGATTCAGCCGACGGGCGTTGGTCGTACGTCCGCGCGGAGCGCGCCTCGGGATGGGTCCCCGCCGAGGCGCTCGTTCCGGCCGACGCGGAGACATTCGCCGCCGGCCGCGACCGCGCGGGCGTCCTCGTGGTCGCGGCGCGAGCAGAGCTTTTCGAGGATCCCACCTGTACCCGATATGCCCTCTTCGTCCGGATGGGAACGCGCCTGTGGGACGCGCCCGCCGAGGAGGCGACCGGTATGGGTTCAGACGGAACCGCCCTCCCCGTCGTGCTTCCTGTCCGTGACGCGACGGGCGCCTACGCCGAGCGGATACTCTGGGTCGCCGCCGACGCGGTCCGCGATCGTCCCCTGCCCTATACCCCGCGCGCCGTCATCACGCAGGCCTTCCGCCTCCTCAACGCCCCGTATGGCTGGGGTGGCGACTTCGGCGAGCGCGATTGTTCCCAGTTCCTCTGCGAGATCTTCGCGACCGTCGGCCTCGTCCTTCCCCGGAACTCCTCCGCGCAGGCGAAGGCCGGGCTCCCCGCCGAGGGTTTCGTGGCGGGCGCGACCGATGAAGCCAAGCGAGCGGCCCTCGCCGCCTGCGTGCCCGGCGCCACGGTCATTC
>Ga0116186_1002086_pt1 | contig 18568 bp, 14 predicted proteins | sample AD_JPNNA4_MetaG_FD_89806 | JGI IMG/M metagenome (GOLD analysis project Ga0116186, IMG submission 89806) | Active sludge microbial communities of municipal wastewater-treating anaerobic digesters from Japan - AD_JPNNA4_MetaG | ecosystem: Engineered > Bioreactor > Anaerobic > Digestate | place...
GTAACGATAAAGCATATTTTACTCTACTATCGCCACATTTCGACCCCGACGATGTTGAAGTAGCACACTTTTTTAGAAATTTCAATGCTATGCCACCAATAGAACAACGGGCAATAGAAGAATGTAAGGGACGTATATTAGATGTTGGGGCAGGTACCGGAACTCACAGTTTAGAATTACAAAAACGTGGGTTTCAAGTTACTGCTCTCGATATTTCACCGTTGGCGTGTGCAATTATGAGCAAACGAGGCATTTCTAAAGTTGTATGCGAAGATTTTTATACCCACGCTTATACAACATATCATACTATTTTATTTCTCATGAATGGAATAGGAATAGTGGGAACATTGGAAGGATTTCCGCAATTTTTTGAGTCACTTTCGCGAATTCTCGAACCGGGCGGACAGGTATTGGTAGACTCATCGGATTTACGCTATTTGTTCGAAGAAGACGATGGATCGTTTGCCATACCCCTGTGTGGTTATTATGGCGAATTAGAATATACGGTTGAATTTGAACAATACACTTCGCAACCATTCCCATGGGTATATGTAGATTTCGACACCTTAGCATCGGCAGCAGAATCAGCAGGTTGGAATTGTACTCTGGTAGCTGTAGGAGAACATTACGATTTTCTGGCTCGATTGACTCGTAAATAATTTCTAATTCCTTATCAAGCTTTCATATCCAACAACTCTTTCCCCGATTCTTTAAGTAACGATACCGACCACATAATAATAACCAGAGAGCTAATAATTGCACCTAACGCGTCGAGCCACAGTATATTCCATAGCATTGCAGCTATTAATGCTATGATAGCGGTAAGGCTGGTAAGTGCATCGGCAAGTACATGAATATAGGCAGCACGAATACTATGATCGGATTCTTCATGAGAATGATGTAACATGAAAGCACTTAGTATGTTTATAACCAATCCTATACATGCTACGATTAGTGCTTCTTGAAATTGAATTTCAGAAGGATGAATATATCGTTGAATTGCCTCGTATACAATAACCAAAGCAAATATCAACAGAAGCAACCCGCTGGTATATCCCGAAAGTGAAAGAATTTTTTGTGAATTTCCTTTGTATGCCGAATTTGTAGCTAATTTGCGAACAATAACATACGCCAACCAACTTAAGCCTATAGCAAACACATGTGAACCCATATGAATACCATCGGCAAGCAATGCCATAGACCCGGTAGAAATACCAAAAAGAATTTCGAGTACCATTGTACTAGCTGCTATTATAACAACCCACATGGTTTTATGTTCGTTAGTGTGTATGTGATTCATGGGTATATAACATTTTAAAATCAAACGAAGTAAACACCTGATATCCATCAGCAACGGTTACATATACATGAATATGATAATAACAATTCATATACTTACAAATATATAATTTATTTTGCACGCATAATTGTATTGAATACAATATAATCGGTTTTGGAATATCGTTTTTTGATACAAATACTTCATGTAATAAAATTTAAACAAGGTCTTAAGAAATAAAAAAAAACACTACTTTTGTGCAATTATATTAAAAACAAAAGCAGTATGTCATTTGAATCAGAAAGAATCGTATCGGAAGGGTTAACATTTGATGATGTGTTACTTGTTCCGGCATATTCGGAGGTATTACCTCGCGAAGTTGATGTTACTTCAAAAATCTCACGAAACATTGTGATTAATAGCCCTATAGTTTCCGCAGCAATGGATACTATAACCGATTCGCGATTAGCTATTGCTCTTGCACGCGAAGGTGGGATTGGAATTATTCATAAAAACATGAGCATAGAACAGCAGGCTCGCGAAGTAAAACGAGTTAAACGTTCTGAAAATGGTATGATTTACGACCCAATTACTATTACACCCGATGCCACAGCAAAAAACGCATTAGACTTAATGACCGAATTTAAAATTGGAGGAATTCCGGTAATTGATGCTCAAAAAAGATTATTGGGAATTGTAACAAATCGTGATTTGCGTTTCGAAACAAATATGCAACGCAGTATTGCCGATATCATGACCAAAGAAAATTTAATTACCATAAAACAAAGTGATGATGTATCGAAAGCCGGTGATCTTTTGCAACAATATAAAATAGAAAAATTACCTGTGGTTGACGATAATAATTTATTGGTTGGATTACTTACCTATAAAGATATTTTCAAAGCAAAAGATAACCCACGTGCTTGCAAAGACAAAAAAGGCAGGTTACGTGTAGGTGCTTCTATAGGTGTTTCGGCCGATACTTTTGAGCGATTAGAAGCATTGGCACAAGCCGATGTAGATGTAATAGTTATAGATACAGCTCACGGACATTCACGGGGAGTAATAGAGACATTGCGTAAAGCTAAAAACAAATATCCACATATAGATTTTGTTGCAGGTAATATTGCTACTCCCGAAGCAGCTTTAGCACTTGTAGAAGCTGGAGCAGATGCAGTAAAAGTAGGTATTGGCCCGGGGTCTATTTGTACTACACGTGTAATTGCAGGAGTAGGTGTTCCACAATTATCTGCAATTTTTGCAGTATCTAAAGCATTAGAACATACCGGAGTGCCGGTAATTGCCGATGGTGGTATTAGATATTCTGGCGATATAGTTAAAGCTCTTGCAGCCGGAGCAAGCTCTATTATGGCAGGTTCGTTATTTGCCGGATTAGAAGAATCACCCGGTGAAACTATAATTTTTCAAGGAAGAAAATTTAAAACCTATCGTGGAATGGGGTCGGTAGAAGCTATGCAACAAGGCTCAAAAGACCGCTATTTTCAAGATGTAGAAGATGATATTAAAAAGTTAGTTCCCGAAGGAATTGCAGCACGTGTACCATACAAAGGCACTTTGTCGGAAACTGTATATCAACTTTTAGGCGGTTTGCGTGCAGGTATGGGGTATTGCGGTGCTCGAAACATAGATGAATTACATACGGCTAAATTTGTAAAAATAACAAATGCCGGACATGCCGAAAGTCATCCGCATGATGTAACTATAACACGCGAAGCCCCTAACTATAGCAGAGAATAACTTATACTATTTCTGCTTATGAAAAACAATACGTTTTTTACAGTAAGACATATGTATAATACCATCAGTATAATTTAAGTATAACACAAGGATTTATGAAACATATCTTGAAATATACATCAATATATTTTAAGACTCAAAAAGTTCACATTTTCTTAAAACATTAAACCGATATTCGAATGAAAAAACAGTTTGTAAGTTTAGTATGCATAGTGCTTATTGGTTTTAGTTATATCAATGCTCAAACCATTCAAATTCCCGATTCTATTAAACAAAAAGTATTACTCACTGTAGATACGGCAAGTATAACTGCCGATGAATTTGCATGGTTTTACAATAAATACAATTCATATCTCGATTCGTCGCTCATTGTAAGCATCGAAGAGTCTATGCAATTATTTATTGATTATAAAATGAAAATCATAGATGCCGAACGACAAAAGCTTGATACAACTGACAAATTTAAAGATGAATTTTATTCGTATCTTAAATCAACCGCAAAATCATATTTATATAACGATACACTTGAGCATTTAGCAAAAGTTCAAGCTTATGAACGATTACAAACCGATTATAATATTTCGCATATTTTTATTAGATCTAATGTATACTCTAATCCTAAAGATACCTTAGCTGCATATAAAAAGGCTCTGTCTCTGAAAAAAGAACTTGAAGCCGGTGCGGATTTTGGCAAATATGCGCAATTATACTCCGACGATACCTTTACTAAAGAATATGGCGGTAATTTAGGCTATATTACATCTATGATTCTTCCATTACCATATGAGCATGCAGTATATGCTTCCAAAAAAGGAAGTATTATAGGTCCTATCCGAACCGAACAAGGCTATTATATTACCAAAATTAATGATATTCGCCCTACCAAAGGTCAAGTAAAAGCGTCGCTTATAGTTATATATCACGACTCCAAACATGCCGATTCTGTTCGAAAAGCAAAACTAATTGCCGATACCGTATATAATAGATTACTTGCCGGCGAATCGTTCGATACGTTAAGTAATATATATAACCTTAATCAACGATTATATTCATCAAAAGGTGATATTGGCTGGCTCGATAATTCTATGAGATACGACCCGCCACTGAAAGAGGCATTGTTTGCAATGCAACAAATAGGCGATATTACTAAACCATTGTATTTCGACTATGGAGTAGTTATAGCTCAATTAACGGGGAAATCGGAATTAGCCGACATAAAATCGTATGTGAAAACTATAAATAAATTGTTCAAAAAAGACGAAACAAGAAAAAATGTAGTAAAAGAAGCATTTTATGCTGAATACAAAAAAACGGCACCGTATAAACAACAATCACAGACAATCGCAAATTTTATTTCACTCGTTGATAATTCTATATTGTTAGGCAAATGGACTAAACCAAGTTTTACTGAAAATAAAACACTATTTACAATTGGAAAAGAATCTTATACCTATGAAGATTTTTCGCAATATTTATTTGAAAATCAGAAGAGTAAACACATTTCCGATAAAGAAGTGCTCGTACGCATGCGATTACAGGAATATGTAAACAATATGCTTGAACAACATGCCGTTCAACATCTGCATTTGCGAAATCAAGAATTTGCTCGAATTATGCAAGAATACCATGATGGAATGATAATTTATGAGCTTATGAATAACGAAGTATTCCAAAAAGCAAATAAAGATTCGGCTGCCGTGTATCAATGGTACATAGCACATCCTCAAGATTACTTACAAACCGAAGGCATACGAGTATCATATTTTATGTGTAAAGATGCTAAAATTGCTAAAAAAGTAGTATCGCTTATTCAAAAACCACAGTCATCTTTTACTGACCAAAGTATTGTTACAACCATAAACAAAAAATCAATGGACAATGTATTACTTGACTCTGCGGTTTTTTATCGTGGACAAGATAGTTTTGTTGATTCATTAGAATGGAAGACTGGAAGTTATCATATACTGGAAAATAACAAAGTAATGCGTATTACAAAGCACATTCCGGTTCAACCTATGCCATTTGAAACATGTAAAAATGCGGTAATTTCTGATTATCAATCGTATTTAGAAGATGTATGGGTACAAAGTTTACGCAAAAAGTATTCGTATTCGCTTAATCAATCCTATTTTTCTTTAATTCTTGCTAAAAATTCTCAATAATGAAACTCTTACTTCGGGCTATTATTATTTCATTTTTTGCCGTATCATGTAGTTCGGGAGATTCTCCCGATGATGCATTGCTACTTGCCGAAGTAGGCGACCATCTTTTATATAAAAAACAAGTAACGAGTGTAATGCCTCAAGGTTTATCGTCGCAGGACAGTATTTCTTTTGTTAAAAATTATACCGATGCATGGGTGCTAAATAAATTATTGTACGAAAAAGCTGTTCGCAATATAAGCGATAAAGATGGAAGTATAGAAGAACAAACCAATAGATATAAAGAACAATTATATATAACAGCTTACGAACAATTATTTTCTAATCAAAAACTTGATACTCTTATTACACAAGCTCACATAGATGAATATTATTCTGCTCACAAACATGAATACATTTTATCGGTTGATGTAGTAAAACCAATTTTTGCGGTAATACCTAAACAAAAACTTACCAAAAAAATCCGTACATACTTTCAAAGCTCCGATTCTGATGAATTCGACATTTTTAGAGAATTTGTGTACGAAAATTCTCATAAATTCTATTTAGGCAAAGAATGGGTAATACTAGACCAATTAAAACAAGAAGTGCCGGTTACTCTCATATCAAATGCAAATCTATTTAATTCAAAAGGAATTGTTTTAGAAGATTCGGAATTTGCTTATTGTATAAAGATAAATGAACATGTTCAATCGGGCAACCCCAAACCTAAAGAAATGGCGTACGAAGAAATTGCTACAATTCTATTGCACAAACGAAAAATTGAATTGCTTACATCAATGAGAAATAAACTCTATCAAGACGCGTTACATAAAAAAAATTTTGAAACCTATTATTAATCTACACTTATGAAATTATATAAATTATTATATGTATGTGCCTTATGTATTGGTATTACGGCACACGCCCAAACTCCTATTGTGCTAGATCAAATTGTAGCTGTAATAGGCGACGAAATGATAAAACAATCTGATATCGAAAATCAAGCAATACAAATGAAACAATTTGGTGCAAAAGACAATGAAATAGTACCTTGTAAATTATTTGAAGATATGCTATTTCAAAAATTATTAGTGCATCAGGCTCGTATTGATAGTATTGCTGTTTCCGATTCAGAAGTTGATGGCGAAATAAATCGCAGAATTGATATGTTTGTTGGCGAAGCAGGCAGTATTCAAAAATTAGAAACTTTTTACGGAAAATCAGAACTTGAAATAAAAACCGAATGGCGACCTCTCATAAAAGAACAAATAATGGCTCAACGAGTTCAAAGTGGAATAGTTGGCTCTATTGAAGTATCGCCAAACGAAATTCGTAAATTTTTTACTGCTCTTAATCCCGATAGTATTCCACTTATACCTTTACAATACGAATATGCTCAAATAGTTATAAAACCTAAACTTTCTGAAACTGAAGAGGCTGAAATAAAAAAGAAATTAGAAGAAATTAGACAACGAGCTTTAAAAGGCGAAAATTTCTCGAAATTGGCAGTACTATATAGCGATGATACCGAAAGTGCTAAAATGGGAGGTTTATTAGGCGATTATATTTCGCGTGGTGAATTAGTTCCGGAATTTGCTGCTGCTGCATTCCGACTTAAAGAAGGCGAAATATCAAGAATAGTTAAAACAAATTACGGGTACCATATAATTCAAATGATAGAACTCAAAGGTGAGAAAGCGAAACTAAAGCATATTCTTCTTCGCCCCAAACCATCAATGAAAACCATTCAGCAAGCAGGGAAAAAAGCTGACAGTGTATATGCATTGTTGCGTGACACTTTAAAATTTGAACGTGCAGCCTTACTCTATTCAAGCGACGAAAAAACAAAAAACAATGCAGGAAAATATATCAATCCCTACACAAATTCGTCGAAATTCGAAGCTCAAATGATAGAACCTACGGTATTGCACAGTATTAAAAATTTACAACCCGGTGCTATTACACAACCTGTGTTAACATACGACGAAACAGGTATGCAAGTATATAAAATTTTTAAATTAATTTCGGTTACTCCCGAACACAAAGCTACATTACTCGATGATTATCAAACAATTAAAGAAATGGCTTTGCAAGAAAAAAAACAAAAGGCTATAAGCCAATGGATTTCGAACAAACAAGAATCTACATATATTTCGTTACCCGATTCTAAATATTCTACGTGTGCATTTAAACATGTTTGGAAAAATAAATAAGATACTATGAATATTGCAATAGTTGGAATAGGTGGCATTGGTGGATATGTGGGGGCTTATTTAGCTCACACTTATGGCACAACAAACCAACACTCTATTACTTTTATTCAACGAGGTATTCATGGAAAAACTATAACTGAACACGGGCTAACATTTATTGCAAAACAAACATTTACAGTACACCCTCATAAAGTATTGGCAAATCCTGAAAAAGGTGATATATTCGATATTATATTTTTTTGTGTGAAAAGCAAAGACTTAGAATCGAGCGTACTATCATTAAAAGAGTATATGCATTCTCAAACAGTATGTATAAGTTTGCTCAATGGAGTGTGCAATGCACAGCGTATTCAACAGCTACTTCCACAGCAAAGAGTGTTAGACGGTTGTATCTATGTAAGTGCCGCTATTACTGCACCCGGACAAGTAACTCAAAAAGGTGGAGCGGGAACTATATATATAGGTGATGTTAGCGGTGTTACTCAAGATATAGATTATATAATTTTAGAAATCCTTACTCGTGCATCTTTAAAAGTTCAAATTTCAAATGATATTCTTACAGAGGTTTGGAAAAAATATTTATTCATTTGTCCGTTTGCGACAATGACTTCGCTTTATAATATGCCTATTGGAATTCTTATTCGTAAACCAGCATTATGCGACCAAACTAAACAATTAATGCACGAAATTGTTAGCCTTTCACATGTATATAAAGCTCAACTAACACAAACCGACATAGACGATGCTATAGAACTGGCATTTAAAATACCCGAACATACACCAACATCAATGCAACTCGATGTATATAGTGGGAAAATTCCTGAAATAGATGTTTTTACACAATTTGTAGTAGAACATGCTGCAAAAACAGGAATAGATGTACCTATATACAAAAAATTATTACCTCAATTGCAAAAAATAATTTCTGAACAAATTCATAATGGCTAAAAAATATTATGTTGTATGGGAAGGACGCGAAAAAGGGGTATTTTCGTCATGGGATATTTGTAAATCACTTATCGAAGGATATAAAGGTGCTGTATATAAATCATTTGAATCGTACGAAGAAGCAAAAAAAGCATTTGAAACTCAAGCTTCACAAAGCATAAAAAAACAAAATTACTCTCACGTTCAGCGTGTTACAACTGCCTATCCTATGCAAGACAGTCTTTCGGTAGATGCAGCATGCAGCGGAAATCCTGGCGATATGGAATATAGAGGTGTATATGTAAAAACAAGGCAAGAAGTATTTCGTGTTGGACCACTCGAAGAAGGAACAAATAATATTGGCGAATTCTTAGCAATTGTTCATGGATTGGCTTATTTAAAAAAAATTAATTCTTCTATTCCAATATATACCGATTCTGTTACTGCTATAAGCTGGATTCGAAATAAACATTGCAAAACTACTCTTCAAGAAACTGTAAGAAATGCACAAATTTTTGAATTAATTGACAGAGCCGAACAATGGTTACAAAATAATACATATACTACACCTATAGTAAAATGGGACACCAAACATTGGGGCGAAATACCTGCAGATTTTGGAAGAAAATAGGTGTATGTGCAAGTATTTTTTACTATTTGTCAAATCTTTGTATTTCAACACGTTGCAAATAATTTTTAAAAAATAAAAAAAAGAAATCCTTTCTCATATCCTTTTTATTTTTATATTCGTACAAATGTATACAAAGTATTGACAATGAAAACAATAATTACCATAATAGCTGCTGTTTGTATAAGTGTTTGGGCTGTAGCCGAAGGCACGAAACAACTCATGCCCGCTAATAATGGTAAATGTTATGTGCAATTTAATGAACGCATAGGTGGTCAACGATACTTTGCTATGACTACTAATACTGATACATTAAACAGATTATACATACATATAGCCAATGCCGGCGAAATTATAAATATGGGGTTTAAAAAATTAGTAGCTGCTAATCCTACTGGTGGAGATGCTCGATTTAGAATAAAAAATGCTTCAGGAACTGTAGTGTATGCGTTTACCGATATTCCAACATCGGATAATGGATACATAAGCACTTTTGACCAAGCTAATATTGGTCCAAATACACTTACCGGAGGCAGTGGTGGATATACTCCGTTAACATACACAACTACCTCAACCGGAGATTTTTATATTGAATTTGAAAAAACATCAGATCCAACATATCGATATTTATTTGAATATTTCGATATTACCGTAAGTTCCGGTACTACTCCTATTAACGGAAGAGTATGGTCATATGCATGGGATTTAAATACCGAAAGTTTTACAAATAGTGCTTATGCCAAATTTTATGTGTATAGTGCCGATAAATATGTAACTGCAATAGATTTAAACGGCATGCAACCATATAGCTTTGTAATAGCATGTAATAGCAGCGGTGTTCAAAATACCGGAGATTTATTTGTTGACCGTCAATCGGTACCCAAAACAAATACAGTTCGTCCTCAGTATAAAATATTTCTAAATACTCCCGACCCCGCGGTTTATTCTGTTGCACAAATCCCTACCATGATAGAAAATCTTCGCATAAAGGGAACACCTACGGCAAATCAACCGGTTGAATTCTATATAAATATGACCAAAGGTGGAACTCTTGAAATATTTCTTGATATTGATGGAGTAAAAGGATATCAATCGGGAGGAAGAGACGTAGTGTTAGTAGAATATGTAAATGCAGGAGGAGACATACTTATATGGGATGGAAAAGACGGATTGGGCAACCAAGTAACCTCAACTATATCTGTAATTGTATCGTCAAAATTTGCTACAGGAGTTACTCATTTACCCGTATACGATGCCGAAAAGAATCCTAATGGATTTAAAGTTACCCGTGTAAGTCCCGACGGACCACAAAATTTGGTTTTGTATTGGGACGATTCAAAAATACCTTATGGAACCATACCAGCAGGACAAGTTATTACTATGCTTTCGGGGAACACAACAGACAATGGCCATATTTGGACTACCGACAGCAAAAATAGTGATGGTTTTGGTAATGTTCATACTTTAAATTCATGGTGGAATGGGTATGAAATCGACAATCTTTCATCGTTTGATTTTATATTATTACCCATAGAATTAGCTTCGTGGGAGGCAAAAAATATGGGGACATATGTGCAATTACTATGGTCTACCGAATCGGAAACTAACAATCATTTTTTTGCTATTGAACGATCGGCTGACGGAATTATATGGGAAACAATTTCTACAATTGTAGGTTCCGGAAACTCTACACAAACCATGTATTATACCGAAATTGATGAACAACCATTACAAGGCATATCGTATTACCGATTACAACAAGTAGATTTTAACGGTGTATTTTCATATTCTAACATCATAGCAATAGGAACCAAAACTGAAGATAATACAAAAGTGCAGGTATATTCGGTGCAAGGAAACAGATATATAAGCTACGAAAACTATACGTCAACTATCGATAATATTGACATTTTAAATGCACAAGGAAAATCGGTATTATCGTTTGTTCGAATTGAATCTACAGAAAATAATACTATAAAAATAGATGTAACCCGGTTACCAAAAGGAATATATATATTTAAAAGCCCACAAGGATCGTCGGCATTCTATATTTTATAAACTTTGTTATTTGTATCGTCTTTTTTTATACTGACTTCTAAACGATTGTTTTGCAAATTTGGGGAATTCTCTTTTGTTGCCCCATAATTTAGTACCTAAAAGATTTAGTACAAAATTTTTGAGCCCTCCTCCTACAGCATCAATTCGCGATGCTTTTGAAGCTGCAAAAGCAAAAGCTTTCATGCCTATTTGTTCTGTTAGCGGAAAATAATTCTGAGATACTGCTCGAACTCTATTTTCGTGAATAAGTTCGTGTAAAGGAATTTTTACCGGACATACTTCGGTACAATTTGCACACAAAGAACAAGCGGTATTTAAATGCACATGCTCTTCAAAACTTCCTAGATGCGGCGAAATTACAGTACCGATAGGACCTTGATACGTTGTATTATATGTATATCCTCCAACATTTTTATAAATAGGACATGCATTTAAACAAGCACCACAACGAATACACGACAATGCTACTTGTAATTTCTCTTGAGCATATAAATTTGTTCTCCCATTATCGAGTAATATTACATACATTTGAGATGGTCCGTGAGGCTCGCTCTCTTTACGCGGACCTGTAAACAAGGTATTGTATGACGAAATTGCCTGACCGGTTCCATGTTGTGCCAAATGAGGCCAAAACAATGCTAAATCAGCATATGAAGGTAACACCTTTTCTATGCCTGCTATTGCAATATGAATATCGGGAAATGCCGTAGACATTATAGCATTACCTTCATTTTCGGTTACACATATCCCTCCTTTATCGGCAATAATAAAATTAGCACCGGTAATACCTGCACCCGCAGCTAAATATTTTTCGCGTAATTTTTGACGGGCAAGATTTGTCATTTCTTCGGCAGTACTCGTAAGAGGAAACCCAAATTTTTCATGAAACAATTGAGCAACATCTTGCTTAGATTTATGCATAGCAGGAGTAACAATATGATATGGTTTTTCGCCTGCTAATTGTACAATATATTCGCCTAAATCTGTTTCTACCGATTCTATTCCTATTCGTTCCAATTCATGATTAAGTTCTATTTCTTCGGTAGTCATTGACTTACTTTTTACAATAGAACGAACTGCATGTTTTTGCAAAATTTCAGTAATATATCGTATAGCATCATCTGCCGTGTTAGCCCACAAAACTGTACCACCGTTTTTGGTGAAATTACGTTCAAACTCTTCTAAATATTCAGGTAAATATGCAAGAGTATGGCGTTTAATTTCAGAAGCTTTGGTACGTGCTGCATCTAAATTTGCATATCGCAATTTACCCAACCCTACGGCAGTATGATATTTGCCCATATTGAACTGAATAGTTTTACGATGTTGTTCGTTAAACGCTATTTGTTCGGCATCGCGAATAAATTGTTGTTTTTTAGATGAAGCCATACTCTATAAATTATTTATTCAAAGGGATTTTATTCACTCTTCGTTCATGCCTGCCACCCTCGAATTCTGTATGTAAAAAAACATTTACAATTTTTATAACATCATTGGCAGTAACAAATCGAGCAGGAATAGCACAAATATTTGCATTATTATGAGCTTTAACCAATTGTGCAATTTCTTCGTTCCAACACAATCCCGAACGAACATTTTGGTGTTTATTTACGGTCATATTTACACCATTGCCCGAACCACAGAATACAAAACCAACATCGTACGTGTTATTTTCAATTGCATACCCTAATGGATGAACACAATCTGGATAATCTACATCTTCGTCGGAATGTGTTCCAAAATCATGTACCGCATATCCTTGTTTTAGCAAGTGTTTACGAATTAATTCTTTCATGTGAAATCCTGCATGATCGGCAGCAACTGCAATTGTTGGTTTATTCATCTGTTATTATTTAATATTCAAATATATAATGCATATACTTTTATAATATAAAAACAAAATATAGCATTTTTTTGCAAATGTACTTTATTATTTTTCACAATCAAATATATAGGGTTTTCTGTTATAAAAATATTATAGAAGTTACTATTTCAAAAATTAAATGAATGGTTAGTAAAGCCTTATTGAACTAACATTATTTGTGTACAACCAAAAGTTTTGATACTCTGGTTTGAGTACCATCTTCGCTTGAAATATACACTAAATAAACTCCCGTTGCAACCCGCTCACCTTTTAAATTAGTGCCATTCCAAACTCCGGTACCTCCATTAGCAATCGTTTGAAACACTAAATCACCCGAAATATCAGTAATTTTAATAATAGCATTTGCTACTGTTCCTTGAATATAAATACCACCTTCATAATCTTCACGAACAGGATTTGGAAATATTTTAATATCCTCCATACTATCTGCACCTATGGTTGCATCGCTCATTATTGATACCAATCCTTTATCTGTAGATATGTATACTTCACCCGAGGCATGATTAATAGCTATAGATTGTATGGTATTAGATGGAATTGGTGAATTTTGAATTGTATAATTTGCCATTTGAATAGTTCCATCGGGAGATAGTAAGAATACTCCTGAATTTTGAGTTCCTATCCATTTTCTGTTTGCACCATCTACAGTGATACAAGTAATCCGCTCGCTACTAAGTAAATACCCTATTTCGCCGTCTATTTCAATTTTAATACGAGCTATTGATGTTTGTGCTTTAAACACATTTTGAATATTGGTATGTCGGGCTATTCCTTGTGTAGTACCTATCCACAGTACATCTTCGGTGTCTATTGCCAAACAAGTAGTCCTATCGGCTATATTACCCTCTTCGTCAGCCAAATCAATATACGCATACAAATCATCAAGTTCATTATCTATAGTATTTTGTGCTGAAAATGCAATCAACTTAGTTGTTCCTGCTATCCACACAGTATTTCGTGTATCTATAACTAAACGTTCAAAATTTTTATCGGAAACACCAGAAAAATAAAATTTATTCCAAGTTTGTTTGTTCGATTTAACTACCAAAGGATATTGAACAGACTTATTTATACACCATATATTATCTTGATAATCGGCAGCTATATCGGTTATAAATTCATAGGGAGAATTATCATTATACATATTTTGAATGGTACTATTATCTTTAGTATATATACTATCATACGTCCATACTTTGGAACCCTGAACGAGTCCCCAGCCGGCAGTTCCATAGTAGTATGTGTCAGAATTTCTTAATGGATACACACATATACTATTTTTAACATTCCAATTAATATGACCATACCAAAACCCGCCCGATAACATATTATATTGACCTATTTGATACAAATTTGCTCCCCCGCATACTAAATGAACTACATTTTTGCGACAAAAAACTTCGGCGGTATTATTAGAATAAGGACCTTGAGGATATTTGCTTTGAACATCTTGTGCTTTAAAAATACCATTTTGATAATCACTTATCCAATAGGTATTCCCAACAGTACATATATCGCTAAAGTTACGTTGAATAGCAACAGAAGCAGTGGGCAAAGAAAGAACATGTTGGTTATCTGATGAATACAATTTTATAGCATTTCGAGATATAATTGATACATTTTCCGATACATGTTTTATTTTTTCTACAAACGTTAGCGTATCATACAGTGTTGATATCGAATTACTTAATTGATATATCGTATCTTGAATTTCCCAACTTTTATGCGAAACACTATACAACAAAGAATTATTATAATAACAGATATGTGTTATAGGCGAATGTTGATGAATTGAATTTGGAACTAATTGCCATAGAGAACCATCGGAAATATTTTCATGTAATCCAATTCGTAAAATACCTCGTTCACTGGCAGCATACAGGGTATTGTGCAAGCTGTCTATTGTAATTTGAGAAACTCCAATAGATTCACCATCGGAACCCAATACGGCAGAATGAATAAACTCATGTGTTTGAACATGAAACGTAACCAATCCGAAATCAGTAGCAATATAGGCAGTATCATTTTTAAATTGAATATCGCGTATAGCTTTGGATCCGTATACATTTCGTTTAGAAATAGTAGGAATATTATGAATGGTTAGCTTAGGGAATTGAATAATATCTATACAACCATCGCTATAGCCTATAAGTAAGGATTTATATCGTGAATTATATTTCATTGTAGTTAATCCAACACCCGACAATCCTTGCAGTTTTGTGATTTTCTTATACGTTTCGTTTTCTGTAGAATATATAAATACTCCATTTGCAGTAAGTGCAGCAATCGAACTGTCTATAGATTCTATACAAAACACCGAATTATACGCATACCAATCTTTCCATGTATTTGGCGCTTGAGCACTAACAGTATTACAAAACAGACTAAATCCAAGACCTAAGAATATGTAAAATCGTAATTTCATTCTATGTAACTTTGTACGTTCAAACGTATTGATTCCAAAAAACAGTATAGAGAATATCTCAATTCAATAAACTTTTTCAAAATTCGTATTTTTATTTTACATTTTAATTCAAAAATTTACAATAATTACGATAATTCTATACAATCTCTTAAGCTAATTAGACTTTTTTTCATCTGTTTTTCTCTTATATCAGCAATCTTTTTGTATGTTTGTGTCCATAAAAAAAAATACATGAAATCTGATTCTACAGTATTTGAAATTAGTCCTAAAACTTCATTATTTGCCTTTAATTTTAAGGAAATCTGGCAATATCGCGATTTATTGGTTCTTTTTGTTCGTCGCGACTTTGTAGCTATGTACAAACAAACCATTTTAGGTCCCTTATGGTTTTTCATACAACCAATTATTTCATCATTTGTATTTTATATTATTTTTAATCGTGTAGCAAATATTTCTACCGATGGTATGCCGCCGTATTTATTTTATTTGGCAGGACTTACGGCATGGAATTATTTTAGCACGTGTCTTAACAGCACTTCAAATGTATTTGTAGGAAATGCAGGTATTTTTGGCAAAGTATATTTTCCTCGACTTATTACTCCTTTGTCTATTGTAATTTCAAATTTATTAAAGTTTGCAATGCAGTTTGTTATTTTTATGCTGTTTTATGTGTATTTTTATATGCAAGGTGCTCATATACAATTTACTGTGTATGCATGGTTATTTCCTGTACTATTGGTTCTTATGGGAGGCTTAGGTTTGGGTATGGGAATTATTGTTTCTGCACTTACAACAAAATATAGGGATTTAACATTTTTAGTAGGATTTGGTGTACAACTTTTTATGTATGCCACGCCGGTAATTTATCCGCTTTCACAAATTCCCGAAAAATATCATACATACATTATGCTCAATCCTATGACAGGTGTTATTGAAACATTTCGATTAGCATTTTTAGGTGTTGGTGTAATGAATTGGACAGCATTATGGTATAGTGTAGCAGTAATGATTGCACTTTTGTTTATAGGAATAGTACTGTTCAACAAAACCGAGAAAAATTTTATGGATACCGTTTAAATGTAATATATGCAAACAATTCAACTTATTATAAGTCTTTCAATACTCGTTTTAATTCACGAATTAGGGCACTTTATGTTTGCTAAACTATTTGGTGCTCGTGTCGATAAATTTTATTTGTTTTTTAATCCTTGGTTTTCAATTTTTAAATTTAAAAAAGGCGATACAACCTACGGATTGGGCTGGTTGCCATTTGGCGGTTATTGTAAAATTGCCGGCATGATAGACGAATCGATGGACAAAGATCAAATGAAACAAGCTCCCCAGCCATGGGAATATAGATCAAAAACTATATGGCAACGTTTTTTTATAATTTCGGGTGGAGTAATTTTTAATTTTATTCTTGCGCTTATCATTTATTCGGGAATGTTATATACCTGGGGCGAATCGTATTTACCTAACAAGAATGTAGAATATGGTATATATTGCGATTCATTGGCTTTATCTATAGGCTTACAACATGGCGATAAAATTCTAAAAATTGATGACACAGAACCCGAACGCTTTTCTGATATTCATACACTTATTTTATTAGATAATGCCAAAACTATTACCGTAGAACGCAATAAAAACAGAGAGACTATTACAATTCCAAAAGATTTTAATTTACAGGTAATTGCACAAGAAAACCCTTTATTTATTATGGAATTTATTCCATTTTTTGTAGACTCCGTAATTCCGGGTACTCCCGCATACAACGCACAACTTCGCAAGAACGATCGAATTATTGCAATCGATAGTATTCCTACACCTACTTTTATAGATTTTGTAAAACACATAAAACAATATGTCAATAAAGACATACATATTACAGTACTTCGAAATGGTTACGAACAATCTATTCCCCTAACCGTTTCGCCCGAAGGAACTATAGGAGCGTATCGTAGAGAATTGAATGATATTTATACATTTGAAACACGTACCTATTCACTTTTAGAGTCAATTCCCACAGGAATAAGCATGGGATTTTCTACTTTAGTTTTCTATGTTAAACAAATGAAATTTTTATTTACCAAAGAAGGTTCGCAGCAAGTGGGTAGCTTTGTATCTATGGGTAAATTATATGATTCGAGTTGGAATTGGCAAGTATTCTGGAGTCTTACTGCTTTATTTTCGGTAATTTTAGCATTTATGAATATTCTACCAATTCCTGCATTAGATGGCGGACATTTATTGTTTATTATATACGAAATGATAACCGGCAAAAAACCAAGTGATGCATTTTTGGAACGTGCCCAAATGATAGGAATGACTTTAGTACTTACAATATTTGTATATGCTATAGTTATGGATATAGGCCGTTTATTTAATTAATATAGCACATGCTCCGAGCACTTATTTCATATATTGCTAAAAAAGTTAAACAAAGTTCATTTGTTCTTAATTATTTAGAAGCACCCATTAACGAATTACAATTCCCTTCAAGTGGCGTATTCACCGATTCAAAAGGAGATTCTTTCGAAATTCGTAAAGGCTTACGATCTCTTATTAAACCCGGATGGGAGGCTATGTTTGAACCCAAGCCAGCAATACCATCGAATCAGTATATTGCAACGTGTAAAAAAAACGGCAAATTATTGGCTCAAAAACTTCTATCAACAGCTGCACGTTACGGAAAACCCATACAAACATCACATATACTTGAAATAGGATGCAATACAGGAGCGGCATCGTATTGGCTTGCCGAGCTGGGAGCAAAAAAAGTAACAGGAACCGAATTTTCGGGATACAAAGTAGAGTCAGTAACATCTGAAACAACAACTCAAGCTTTACAAGAAATTACTAACGACTTACTATTTATGAGAACCGAATTAGCAAAGTCGTTTACAAATCATTATGCAGTATCGTTTGTCGACGACGATATTTGCAATTCACAATTACCACAGCAATCATTTGATATAATATGTAGTTGGGACGTTTTAGAACATTTACACAATACAAAGCAAGCTTTTGCCTCAATGGCTCAATTACTTAAATCAGGGGGGCTACTAATACACGATTATAATCCATTTTTTTCCATCAATGGCGGACATAGTTTATGTACACTCGATTTTGTGTGGGGACATGCACGATTGAGAGAAAAAGATTTTGAAACATATATTTCTATGTATCGACCAAACGAACAAGAACAAGCCTTGTCGTTTTATTACAAAGGTCTAAATCGTATGTCGATA
>Ga0116186_1002104_pt1 | contig 18520 bp, 23 predicted proteins | sample AD_JPNNA4_MetaG_FD_89806 | JGI IMG/M metagenome (GOLD analysis project Ga0116186, IMG submission 89806) | Active sludge microbial communities of municipal wastewater-treating anaerobic digesters from Japan - AD_JPNNA4_MetaG | ecosystem: Engineered > Bioreactor > Anaerobic > Digestate | place...
ATCTTCTATACTTTTTAGTTTACAACCTATCTTTATTTTATCGCCTATTATTGCGCTATCCCATTTACAAAACATAGGTATAGATGCTAAGTCTATATTTAGCACTCCCTTTAGTTTAGTCCAGCTTATGTTAGTCATTCCTAGGTTAGCCTTATATAAGTCAGCCTTTCTTAAATCAGCCTCGCATAAGTTAGCCATACATAAGTTAGTTTCGTGTAAAGTAGCCCCATGTAAGTTTGATTCTCTTAAATTAGCCTCTCTTAAATTAGCTTTTCTTAAATCAGCCCCGTATAGGTCAGCCTCGCTTATATTAGCCCTGCTTAGATTAGTCCTGCTTAGGTTAGCCCCGATTAGATTAGACCCGCTTAGATTAGACCCGCTTAGATTAGCCTCGTGTAGGTAAGCTCTTCTTAGATTAGCCCCTCTTAGATTAGCTCCGTATAGATTAGCCCCGTATAGGTAAGCTCCATATAGGTCAGCCCCTGTTAGGTTAGCTCCTGTTTTGACTGCATATTCTAATGTATCTTTAATAGTATTATTTTCTTTTTCTAATTCAAACAATACGTTTCCGTAAATAGATTTTATTTGTATTTTCATCGTTTTAATTTTTTAATTTCTTCTTCTAGTTCTTTGTTTTCTTTAGACGAATCAATTATTGTTTTCATACAGAAAATAGCTGCTACGATTACAAAAATTATTATTACGAATAGTATTGCTTCCATGGTTTTTAGTTTTGATTAAAATTTTAATATATTTAAAATCGAAGTTTCTATTTATTTAAAGTTTCGCAAGTTTTTTCTAAAAAAGAGATAGCCTCTTCTTCACTATCGAAGTCCATTGTATTTAATGACAACATAATTTTATCTTCTTTATAAATAAAATATTCGGTTTTATTTAAAATGTTTTTTCTGAAATTGTACATAATATATCTGTTTTTAGTTTGATAAGTCAAAGATAAACAAAATATGTATACATTTTAAGTCTTTAACATATATTTAACATATTTATTTTGAAAATAAAAAAGCCCGTTACTACTAACAGGCTTCAGTCAGGGTAACCACTCCCTAATTACTAACCAAATAAAAACTATCTATTTATATTAAATATTGAAAAATTATACCCAATCCAAATGGTATTATTAGTGTCGAATGATGCCGACATTATATTTCCTTTTCGATTTTGAAGCATCAAATTTGCCTTTACTTTGAAGTCATCAAACTTATCATTATTTCCAACTTCAACACCCACTAAGAGCCTTAACATAGTTTCTTTTGGTTTTACATCAATCTTTTTTTCTTTTATAATGTAGTTCGGCGTTATTTCTTGAACTTCACCTTGAATAACTCCGTTAATATTTAAAAGTATATTATCGTCTTCAAATTTTGTAGAGAATTTATTCAAAACTGTAGATTTTTTGTACAGCTCTTTTTTTAAGCTATCGTTTGCTTTCTCGTAAAACGCCAGCTTCTCTTCATTTTCTATTAACCCATTTGAAACTATTAATGAAGTATCATTAATTAGTTTTTCAGATTTTTCTTTGGCTATTAAAACCGGCTCATGAACCGGAACTTTTGACTCAAATTTTCCCTCCACTTTCGGAACTATAACTTTTTGTATTTGCACTACGTCATTTGTAGAACTTCTTGAGCATCCTTTAAGCCATAAGAATAAGCACAAGAGTACCCAACCTAAATATTTTATTGATTCTTTTAACATATTATCGATTTTAAGAAGTTGTAATAATAATTAGCTATCAGTTTAGCCTTATCTTTTCCATTAATTATTTTACGAGCATTTATTGGCGACTCAAGAACGCCATTGAAATAATCACTCAATTTTTTACCTGTATAAAGACCAGTCGACATTCCGTAAAATGTCGCCCAAATAGACGGTTTCATTTCAAGTAATAACGACGGTTTGTTGACAAAGTCCCACTCATTACTGTTTGCCTTTGTTAGCTTATAATAATTGTCCCTCCAAGTATTTTGGACGTGCCCCCGCCCGTAATAAATGTGGGGGACATCATTATAAGTCTTACCGTTATACCAATTCTTTTTCCCATAAGGTAGATTTTTACCTTTCCCAAACTCTTCTATCGGCTGCATAGTAAATTCAGTTTCGTGCCATACGGTAGCTAATATATATGCTAAATGTCTAGCATCTGCAACCTTATAAGAGTCCCACTCATCAAAAAAAGATTCAAACCCACGTACTTGACTCACTTTTAATTTTCCAAAATGCTTATTTATCTCCTTATAAGTCTCTTTTCGCTTTATCATCTTCTAATATATTAAATGAGCTATCGATACTTTTAATAGCTTTCCGTTGTATTGCGTCTAATATTTTATCAAAAAAACCAAATATTTTAGGCTTTTCACCATTATTTCTTTTCGCTAAATTCTCTCCAATAGAGTAAAATTCAAATGAACATGTCATTATCCAAAATGTAATTAATGCCCAAGTGAATGCCCAATTAGTGTAACTACTTTTCATTAAAATACTTATAATAGATAAAAAAGTAAGCATAAGAGTCAGCATTACGACGCCAAACGACTTCCAAAATGTACGCCATAATTTTGAGCTCCTTATTACTCTATTTGATGGGAGTGGATATTTTTTTTGAGAGTTATAAAAAAAAGAAGCCTGTATCCCTGTTATTAAATCTATAAACGAAAATGTAGAAAATAAGAATAAAAAAATACCCTCGATGAAAATAGTAAGTAAAATGTCACGCACTTCTACTCCTTTAAATATAATACTAAAATAATATGTAAGACCTGTCGATATGCAAGTTGAACCCAAAAAAAGCCCCCCTTTTTTAAAAAATATAATCTTAAATAAAAAAGAATAGGCTATTCTGATATAATCCATCTTACTATTTTTAATAAAATTAGTAATATTATACTATACAATAATATAGGGTAAACAACCAAGTCATAAGTATTCATAGTTATTTTAAAAAGTATCGATAATACATTTATTATTTGGACTAAAAAATAAATCCCAGTTACTATCTTAGAGTATATGCAAGATTTGTATAGTATTACTTTTAATACAAAGAAAAAAGAAAAATTTAAAATGATAATACTACTAAGTAATGGATACCAATATACTAAGTTGTAGTCTCCAAAATCTGTTATCGTAGCTACATTTTCAGTATTTTTATACCAACTTAATATTTCAATTGCCGTAGCGTTAAAAATAGTAATCGCCATCAAAAAATCAAATATTTTTTTGTTATTACTAATTGTTTCTTTCAATTTAGACAATATTTTACGCCCGAGAGTTTCTCTCGGAGGTTTAATTTTTCCTAATGTCTCCCTTGGGGGCTTAATTTTGCCCAGAGTTTCTCTTGGTGGCTTTGGCATAATTTCTTTATTTTATCTTTCCTGTTTGGTCGTTATCTTTTGACAATATAAGTCCTATTCCTGCTAAAAATGCAGTTAAACACACTGTTAACTGTGTTTTATCGTTTAAATATGTAATTATTGCGCCTACGCACATTACTATCCCTGCCGAGGTTGTTTTCCAATTTTTTAAAATGTTTTCCATAATTAATTATCTTTAAATGTTTTAATAATATTTATTTGCAAATCTAACTCTTTTTTTAAGTCTTGGTTCTTGTGAACCAAAGATTTTATATTACTTTTCAAAATAGCATTTTCACTTCTATTTTTTGATGTTATTTTTAATAAGTAATATAATATTATTATCAATAACAAGAATATTATTGATATTGATATTATGATTATTATGTTTAAATTTTCCATTTTAATAAATATTATTAACTATCAATCCTTCTTCGATGGCATTTTCAAAAGTTCTAATTTGTTGTTTTTCATATTCACTAAAAGACAAAGTAGTTAAACTCTCCTCTACTCTAAGCCAGCAATACAACTCGTTATAGGCAATGTAACCGAAAACATACGAAATCGGTTGCTACCTATTTAAAACCTATTTTTTTGGTTTTTGCTTTGGCTTTGGCTTGGGTTTTGGCATTGGCATACCTGGTTTCATTCCCATAATGTTTAAATTTAAAAATTATTCCGAAATTTTAAAGGCATTCGGATTCTCCTATTTCAATTTAACTTCATCATTTGTTAACCATTTGTGGTTATTCATTTTCATACCATCTTTCATTGTAATATCTGAAATATTTGCGGGCAATGAATAACTTTTAATAATTGCAGTTGAGCCTTTCATTCCGTCCATATGACCAACTAAAACTTCAACTGAACTACCTTCTTTAATTATTTTATTTTTAGCATCATTAGCATCATAATTGATCGAAAAAGTATCTTTTAATTTTTGCTTTACTTCTGTATGCTTCTCTTGTGCGGGTAATGAATGAATATTTATCGCCCAATCTTTTAGATCATCATCTTCGTACATACTTCTTGCAATTATAAAAACTTGCTCGTAAGCCTGAATTAGATTTGCCATTTTTTGTTTACTTGTGTCTTTTGCCATTTTATATTGTTTTTTTTTCTTTCCGTTTAAAATGGGTGGAAATATAAACCCTTAATGCACTGCCTATAACAGCGTATATAAGAGATACGCTAGGCGTTCAGTTTTTCAGTTCATAATCTCGGTGGCGTACCTCTCATATACGCAACCGTTAATATCGTCAAAAATCTGTAACTCTAGCTCTTGCTTTAAGGATTGGTTCTTGTGAACCAAAGCTTTTATATTACTTTTCAAGATAGCATTTTCACTTCTATTAATAGCAAGAATATTACTGATATTGATGCTATAATTATTATGTTTAAATTTTCCATTTTTTTTAGTATAATCCGATTACCGTACTTTCTTTTGCCAATCCCGTCAAATCATTAATAGGTGAATTTTGTAATGCAGTTGCCTTAAATGCTTGTTGACCGGATATTACTTCTATCATTGCATCTAACTTGTCAGTTACGGCTTTTATTGAGCCTAACGCAGCATTCTCACTCGTCACAACTAAACTTACCGAATAGTTACCAGCACCGGCAGGAACCAAGTAGTTCTCTATAATATAACTCCCATCCAATGCAGTCATCCTGTACCATATATTTGTGTCTCCATAAACTGAACTCAAATATCTAAAATTAAGCCCCGACCCTATTTGATTTGTTTCTGCCTCAGCATCTACAAGCGTCGGATATATTACTACATTGTCTTCATATCCCGATGGAGTAGTTACCGCAATATTACTATCGCCATTGGCGTCCGAAATATTCCCAGTGATTGTAGCTCCATTTGTCATTGTGACTATTCCCGTTGTTGTTATATCTCCTATAAAATTACTAGTTTTTATCGTGATATTAGTTCCATCAAAAGCAAATACATTTACGGCAGTAGCATCTATTACAATATTATACGGAGTTGCAATAAGAACATTACCAGACCTTGTAATTATCGTTTGTCTTTGTCCTGTAAAATTATCAAACAGAAAAGACTTTGCAAAATCATAAGCCTTATATGTTGTGTTTAGTTCGGTATAAGCGTCTGTTATTGTTCTATTAGTTTCGGTAATTAGTGCATCTGTTGGCAGATAATAGCTTTGAGTAAAAGTATTCAAACCTAACAAGGGTGCATTTATAGTTATAAAAATAGACTTATAAGAGAATGCAACTAAGGGTATATTTCCATTCCCATTTGTTCTTGAATCGTCATAACGTTGTGGCGTTCTGCCTTGAACTAAATTCACTATATTCCTTAAAATATTGAATGTTATAGGGCTATTTTGAGATGCAGAATATATTTTATCAGCAACATCGTCCTGCCCTTGTGGGCCAATAAATCTACTACTGTTGTTAAAATCTTTTCCATAAACAACCACCTCCCCAGCATCTGTGTCATCTGTATTTAAAAAAGACAACGAAATCGCCCTTTCGATTTTAGCATAGCCAGACTTTGTGCCTGCCAAAACTTCAATGAAACTAACCTCTTTTGAACAATTCCTAAACGTAACGGTGCTTGCGTAAGATGGGAGTGAACTATTAAAAAAAACATCTGCTGATGATACAGTGTTTAAATTGTTAAAATTTAAAAATAATAGTGCTGGTTGGTAATTTAAGTATGTTTGAAAAGACGCCTTTTTAAACGTGAAAACTCCTACGTTAAAACCGCTCGTTGTTAATAGTCTTGATTCTACGTTTGCATACGAGTCGAGAGTTAAATCATTTATATTAATCAATAAATCAGCTGCACTGTTAGCAGATTCAATTCTAAATTGAAATGTATAAGTATTGTTTAAATTTATAAAACTTCCCGAAAACTGATTTATAATACATCCACTTCTCATAACAAAAGATGCAGCAGCTAATACACCACCTCCATTCCAATTAAAAGTACCTCCACTCAACACTATTATTGAACCATTATTCAGACTAGACCCTCCTTCGCCAGTAAAGATGAGACCAGCACCACTACTATATCCTATTGAACTGCCTACAATAGTCTTTATACCGTAATTGTAAATTGCTCCTGAATTTATCAGCAATGGGGGATTTGTTACACTTGCTGGGGATCTACATATTATCACATATTTATTTGGGTCATGCGTCATTACTGTAGTTGAAGACAACACTAATCTTGTTGAAGAGTTAATATCATATTGCGTGATATTACCAATAACAGTTACCGTTACTCCTGTTAATCCTGTTAAATCTGAGGGGGTCGAAACCCCTGAGAATGTTATTATGCCTGATAAATAAGATGCTGCCATTTCTTAAGAATATATTATGTTAGTTAACGTATCTCCAGAGTAGATGAAAGTTTTAGTTAAACTTATTCCTAACGGCGTTGCTCCACTAAATACTATACTTGTTAATTTATTACCAGTGTAGTTAAATGTCTTTGTAATATCTCCACTTGGAGTGTCGTAAACTATATTTGATAAAATTTGCCCTGCATAGTTAAATAAATAATTGAGTGATTTCAAATTCTTGGAAACTGCCTCAAAACTATACCCAAGTTTTAAATTTAATCCAGTATCGACGTAAGAAGTCGTGGCAATTTTATTACTATTATCTCCTTGAGATTGAGTAGTTGAATTACCATTAAAACTGTTTGCTGTTATCGAATAAGTACCAAGGTCAACATCTTTTACCGCTCCATTATACGGCAAGAAGTTAGATGCGCTAATTGATGGGCTTGGAAAATCAGTCCTGCTATCAGAACCATCACCTATATATATATTTAAGTGAGGGGCAGAACCCCCTCCGGTAATTACTGCATATATTTTGGTTGAAATTCTTGATTTCGCACTTGCCAACGTATATTCTAAAATCGAATCTGCAATTATGTATTCTGCATTAGTACCTGATATTACAGACGAAGCCCCTAAGTCTGCAATCTTACCAATATCAACGCCAAGCTCATTCGCTTCCCAAATCTCCGCTCTAATTTGACTTGATTTAGTACCACTTATTTTAGCAATATGTACATGACACGCATATTGCCCAGCCTGTATGTTAGTCAGTGCTGGGTTATTTGGTTCGGTTATCCAACTTGCCAATAGTTGTCCATCAATAACATCAATATTTTGTATAGTTTCAAGAGTACTTATTGGATCTATTTGCTGTTTATAATAACCAACGACATCAGAGGCTGTATTTGAATAATAATAAACTAAACTACCACTAACAGGCACTGGTTGCCATGATGGTAAACTCCCATCACTTGAGGCTAAGAATAATAATGATGAACCTGTGTTGTTCGGAAATTCTGTTATACTATCATTAGTATTTGCATACACCAAAGTATTTTGAACTATATTATTATTATCAACTTTTAAATCTAATGCATTTTGAGTAGCTGTCGAAACAGGTTTATTGGCATCACTGGTATTATCCACATTTGAAAGCCCGACGGAAGATTTTGTCAACAGCTCCCAAACTGGTGTGTTACCGGTCGGTTCACCGCTCCCTGTTGTAGAGAGGAAACGTGTGTCTAAGTTAAAATTTGGTTCTAATAAATTGCCGTTGTCAAGTAATAATCTATTACCAGTATATCCATTTACTGTGTAATTAGATGCTGTAATGCCATTAGCCCCTAGGTCTACCTCGCTTGTAGCCCCAGTATATGGTACTACATCAGTTGTATTTGCTTTTAAATCCAATTCCGAAGTTGTAGCAAATCCTGACAAGTCTTGGTCACCAGTATTGATTCCTGACTGTTGCGATAAATTAGATTTTTCGTCTGGTGAAAACAATCCCGCATTTACATCGGTAGCCAGTGGTATTACTGCACCAGTACCCGTACTTGATGTTATTATACCATTAGTGGAAGTGGCTTCATAGCTTAGATTAGTCTCGCTAATAGGTGTATCAATCCAGTGGGTATTGAAATCTGTGTTGTCAATTTTTGACAAAACTTGTCCAGTAGTTCCGCCTACCGGAACTCCAATGCCATTAATGCCCGGACTCCCCAGTTCACTTATCTCAATAGTAACAATGTCCTCTGAATTTATTATCTCAATCGAAGTAATATCCTCAGTATTATATATCTCTATGGTTTCGTAAATCATGGTAGTATCGTTACATTTTCAACTTTATCTTCTATCTTCCAGTGGCTATAATAGTATACCTTAACTCTACCCGTGGGAAATATAATTTTTAAATTATAAACGAAATCGCCCACCATTGTTAACTTATTTGTAGGCATCATAAAAAACTCTCCATTTAGCGGTGTTGGAATAGTAATGCTATTATCAGCTGTTTTAAATTCAAAAACAACCGATGAATCCAAGGACTTCTTGAACTGCATTATAATTTCAACACCAGTTAAATCTATAGGCGTTTTATCTACGCCACGACCATCGTACATCTTTAGCATTCTGCCATTGAATGTACTGCCTCGGGTATGAAGGTTGAAAGTATCTTTAGTTTCGCAAGTCATAATTTTTATGGGTATATTTCAATAATAAAAAGAGTATTATAATAACGATTGTTACTATATGAACCAGTAACCGGGTCTATTGATGTAAGCCAAATACGGTTATCATTATATATAATTGAGCCATTCAAAGACCCAGAATTATTTACAGAGGTTAAGGCTGTTTTATTTGTTAAAAATAAATTTCCAGTTATATTTAAAAAATATATACCATCATTTCCGCTATATTCAAATGTAGGGGTAACTCCTAATGTGTTTTCCAAGACTATTGCAGTTGGATCGGCAGTACCCGATTGAGATATCAAAGCTTTATATATTATTGGGCGTGCAGATGTAGACCCATCTGCCATTAGATATTGTTCTGACGTACCCCCTGACTTTATAAATGCGTCTCCTATAATATTACCAGAAAAGTAATTATCAGTTACACTTGTGTTACCAATAACCACAGTATTGCTATCGTTGACAATTGCTCCATTTCCAATTACGGTAACATTTTCTAAATTACCAGAGCTAACGTTTGCCCCAAAACCGAGCGCAGTATTATTATGTCCTGTTATATTTGAGTATAATGAACTTATTCCTATTGCGATGTTATTATATCCTGTGGTGTTAGAATACATAGAACCTGAGCCGCAAGCTGTATTTTGACCTCCAGTAGTATTGGATAAAAGTGACTGTGCTCCAATGGCAACGTTATCACTCCCAGTGGTATTATACGATAGAGACGAAACTCCATTTGCAGTGTTACCATTTCCAGTGGTATTATATCTCAAAGATTGTATTCCTAAAGCTGTATTACTAGACCCAGTAGTGTTATCGGTTAGAACTTCAAATCCATATCCAGTATTACTATTACCTACGGTGTTAGATTTTAATGTACTATCGCCAAAGGACGTATTCGTTGATATATTCCCCTTGCCATTATTCCATACAGTTTTATCGATCGGATTAGATTCTAGCTCTGAAGTAGGTACGATCATATCCGTTACCCATTCTATTCCGTTAAATTGCCAAAGATATACAGGAATATCAGATATATCTAACTGCATATAGAAATCAGCATAATTATAAGTGCCGGGAGGTGTTACATTCGGGTCATTTATACCCGTGTGTAGTTGAACTCCGTTATTAACTAAATTATTGAAGTCAGTTTTTAATGAGTTAATAGAAGCTACAACATCTGAGTTTGCAGGTGTTGTTAAGCTGCTTAAATTTCCAATATTGTTGTTGGTAAATTCAGCAATTAGTCTCAATATAGGATTAAGTACATTCGCTGTAATATCATTGTTACCATTTGCTACAATGTATGTATTTATCTGTGCGAGTACCGTTGCGTAACTTGGTGTAGCCATTATTAATAATTATTAAAGTCGTTATTGAAATCATCATTAAAATCTCCACGAGGTACAAATATAACATTTTTAAATAGATTATTAAAATCATTATTATTTCCGCCATATATAAATGGAAGTTCATCCTCTAAAGCATCGGACATAGATATTAATTTTATCACTGCTCCCCCGCCTGCATTTTGAGGGTCATAAGTATAGTTAGCTGTTGTCATTCCAAACTCAAAACCATATATCTCTACTGTACCATCATACAACTGAACCGCCACGAAATAATCAGAACTATCTAATTGTTTTAACGTACATTTTACATTTTGATTTACCCCTAATACATTTATCGTTACTGAATGTGAGTATTGCGGAATACCGTTAACTACTGATTTTTCAACTGTACCAAAAATAGTGCTTCCATTTTCAGTCATTGAAAATAAAAACCCTGATAAATCAGGCTTCAAGTTAAATATCACACTGTGTCTGCAACTGTAAATATCTTCAATAGAGAGTGTACTCGTTAAAATCAATTTATTAAGAACGTCCTCACGATTAACAAGCACGGCTTGTTGGTAATAGTTCTTTACAACATTACCGCAACTTAAATCCAGTCCACTTCTTAATTTTTCGAAACTCATTTATTTACATTTAAACCTTTAAATCCGTAACCTTTCGCTTTTGTAGTTCCGCAATCCTCATCGCCACAATTACAGTCTACTTTTGAACAATGATTGAAATCGAAGATATTAGTATTCTTACAAATATACTTCACTGTCCTGCCAAATGAAATGAAACCCATATTTCTATATTTATCTGCAAATAATTCCAGTTCTTTTAATGTTTTTGGAATTGAAAATTCATTTGTTTTTTGAACTAATCCATTTGGCGTATCGGAAAAACCATTAAGTACAATATATCTTGAATAAGAGTAATAAGCCAAAATTTTATACACCCCCTCGAATACTCTTGGTTTATTTTTACAATCTAAATAAGTCCCTCCTCTTAATAATGCACATTTTTCCGTGTAGTTCTCGGGAATAGGAGGTATCGAATCAGATTCGTAGGCTATTATTTCTGCATTTATATTCTCTATTTCTTCCCAAAAATCGCAAAATAAATCAGCTAAATCAAAGTTAGAGGCTTCATTTTCTGAAATAGTAAGTTTTAAATTGTCACAATGTCTTGCAACAACTCCTATTTCATTATATTGGTCTTGAAGTAAGTTCATTATATAGATGGTGTTATTTCTGAAATATCCATTATAGGTATAATTTTACAGGGAAATCCCAAGTATTCAAGTATGTCCTCAATCTCTTTTCTTTCGTCTTGAGTTTGTTCCGTGTAAAATTTCTTCATCTGAATATAGGTTTCGGATTGAGTGCCAAAAATTGATGTATCAGATTTTACTAATTGAGCGGGAATATTATTTGCAGAGGCATAAATATTGTCTTTAACCCCTGTCTTCGTTTCTGAAAACAATTTATCATCTATTTCGGCTTTAACTTGACCTATTTTAAAAGACTTTTCAATATCTGTGCCTTGCTCTGCTTCCAAATGGAAAGTTCCGCCAGAATTATCAGACCCAAGCCACTGCTGTATTCCATCTTTTATTGCCTTACTCTCTTCGTCATCTAAACCAGTTGTTACCACATAAGTCTTGCCTAAGAACCCAGTTCTAACTTGTCTATTAGTGTACATAGAAATTCGATACTCACTATCCAAGTCGTTATACACTGCATCAAATGGAGATAATGCATATTTAAACTCCGGAGTCATATTTAAGTAAAACACTTGACCTCTATAATATGGTAACATTGTAGCTAAATCCGCATCCTCTTTTTCGCCTCCATGTTCTTCGTAATCTGCCAATATTTGAGCCATAACTACTTCCTCATTATCGTTATATGAGTAATACCATACGTCTTTAGATTTTGACTGTCGCCAATCTCTTTCTAGGCAGAAATCTTTAAACCAATATTTAGACACATATTCGTTTACGTCTTCCTTTCCAAGCCTAGTCTTCGTATATTCTAAAATATCTAAAGTTTTAATTAGCTTTAAATCAGCACCTATTGTTCTTCCGATGTGAAAAAACACTCCATTTTGTCTCGAGATATCCGAAGCCGCTATTTTAGTTATCTTGGAAAGCTTGTAATTTTTATCTGGATTTACAATGTAGTCATTTGTAACGCCTTTCCCTGATATATACTTAGCCATCATCTTTGAGGCATTCTTACCTGATGGACTATTCAAGATTGCTAATTCAATTTCATTTGGATAAAGATTGTTTGCGCCGTTGTAAAATATAGAAATATCTTTGTCTCCCGAAAGTTTTACAACTCTTGAGTACAACTCTACAAATTTAGCTCTAAATTTACCTACTAAACTTTTATTATCTTTTCTTTCTTCCACGTTTTAATGTAATTTTTTTAGCTTCTAAAACTTGTTTTGAAAAGTCAACACTTTCTTTTTTGGATAAATTTTCTTCGGCTATTTCTTCAAATGTCTTTTCTTCTTCTTTTGGAAAATTAAACATTTTTTTTCTTTCGACTATTTCTTCATCAGTACCATGAGTAATAAATTCATTTATAAATGAATCAGTAAGAATGTTATCATATTGCCGATAAGTTTTACCGTCTTTTTTATACGTTAATATTTTACCTTGTCTTTTTTTAATAGAAATAGTATTCATGACTTTCTCTTTTTGTAAAAATACTGTTTTTTTTGAATAAAAAGAAATTAATTTATTCCAATCTGAATTAAATGAACATCCGGCACAGCTTGGAGTGCTATTGAAAGTCTGCTTAAAAAAATCAAGGTATAAAGACATAAGGTTAGAATCGCTTCTAACCTTATGTTTATTTAATAATATGAATTCTTCAACTGTCATAACCTATACGCTTGGTGCGCCATTATCAAAGTTTGAATCAAAATCTGCATTTTCACCACCAAGTGTCCCTGATTTGTAAACCAAAGGTACATAATTCTCGGGAGCAATGTCTAAAGAAGATAAAACGATAGCTGTTCCGCCACCACCTTCTTGAACGTCGTAAGTAAAATCTCCAGTTGTTAGTCCATTTTCGAAACCATATATTTCAACTGTGCCATCTGTAAATTGATAAGCAACTACATACTTTCCTTTACTCAAGGAATCTAAGATACATTTCGCTTCTTCGGTAGAACCTACTATTAGTATTTGAGCATTGTGCTTGTATTGTGGGTATCCCAAATCAGACAAAGTCTTATCGAAGTATCCTTTGTAAGTACTACCAGCTTCTGGGGCAGTATATCTATACCCTGTTTCTCCTGTTTTTAATGAAAATTCTACATTATACAAGCAGTCAGGGGCTTCGGCTGTCGGAACGCTAATCACGACAGATGCAGGGTCTATGTGTTGCTTGTTAATAATTACTGCTTGTTGGTAGAACCTACGGGCTGGTGCAATACAAGATGCATCTTGCCCGTTCTTAAGTGTACCGCATATACTTGCTACTGCCATTTCTTTTTAGTTTTAAAATTAAACACTTGGCGAAGCTGTCTCAGCTCCGATGTATACATATTCATTTGTTACAAGTGCAGCGCCAACATTTGCTCCACCTTGAATGTAGATTTGTCCGTTATCTTTAGAATACCAAATGTCAAAATTAGGCAATTGGTCTAATTCTGATGTCCCAAGTAAAATATTACCAGTTGAAGTCAACAAAGCTCGGTAAGGATTACCTAAAGAAAAAGTAGAAATTACACCGTCAAATTCTCTATGTACGTGAATTTCAATTCCAAAGATTCTTAATTGCAAATCAACTGAAAAAGTTCTTTGAGCCACTAAGCCATCAGCAGAGTAACAGTCACAATTATAAGCAGATTTATCTGACATACCATTTAACCAAGCTACTAATACAGACGCCATTGCTTGTGTCATTTCAATTCTAGCTGTAGTTGGATTCCACCAGGGTTGAATTGCTGCATGCTCATAAGCCTCTTTTAGATATGCATATAATGCATCTCCAGTTAGACCTGTACCTACTATATTTTCATTTACTTCAATCTTATATCCATCCATCGCCTCGGCTTGAGTGAAAATACCGTCAGCACCTTTTAAATAATCACTTAAACTAGCGCTATCGGCAAACCAAGCTCTACGCCATAACGAAGCTTGCAAGTCTTTTTGGAATAAGTCATAAATATATTGAATAAGCGCACTTGACAAATCAGCGTCACCTGATAGTCTTTTGTATTGATTCCAGAAACCTAAAAAGTTATCATCAAAAGTATTTATACAGATAGGTATTTTACAGGCAATCATTGACGTTTGCCAAGCTTTTGCAGAAAAACCTAAATCTAAATCGCACACTGGTATTGCGCAATCATTCATCGACTTAACAGGGAATGAGTCATATTTTGGAGCATTCGATAAAATTGGAATTAGATTACCATTTCTAACACCAGTTATTACCTGATGCCCATCGGCAATATTTCCGACCTCGAAAGCATTAGTAAAAATTGCATTTGATATATTAACTCTATCCGCGGTTACCAAGTCATCAACTAGGTCTAAGATTGCGGTTTGAAAATTAGTTGTTATCGCCATTTTTTATTTTTTTAAATTTTTATTTATGTTTAATATTGCTTTTGAAGCATTGGAAACTACTTCTTTTTTCGTTACTTCCTTAGGAGCTTCTTTGCCCAAATCAACGATAGGTTTAGAACTTACCTTATAACTTGAAATCAAAGCATCTTTAGATCTATTTTGTACAGATAGTTCCATTACTTTATTTGAAAGCGCTTCTAACTGCTCAGAAAGTAATGCGATTGTCGCATTGGCTTCCGATAAGGTATTTTCATTTGTAGTATTATCTGTTTGAGCAGGTTGAATTTCAGTTAACTCCCCAGCCACGAAGACATAAGTCTCACCGGTTGGCATTAAAAAACTACCATCTGCATCAACCCCATCATAATAAGCCATTGCTCCTACTGCAATAACATCGGCATCCTGCAGTTCATAAAAGTCTAATTCGCTCCCATCAGCTGTCGAAACAACTTTATTATAAATCAACCCTAAAGCCTTAGCCGCTTTATTCAAAATCGACTGTGTTCTTTTATTCATTTTGTTATCATTTATGTTAATATTAAATCTTTTTAAAGCTACTGGTCTGAATACATGTTCTATTGAAGTCGCAAAACGCATTTCCTTAGATAATTCCGTTGGAATTCGAGTTTCGTTTACCATTAATTCCAAAGCTTCATCTTCTGTCAAATCAGTGTGCAATGCGTAATGACTTGCTATTCGTTTATTTATTCCGTCTAAAACAAGTTGTTCAGATTCGTTGGGTGGTTCTTTTCTATCAATAAAAGCTTCGTGGACAAATGGCTGTAAATCTGTGGTCAGTTCTCTTTCATCTCCTGCCAAAAAGACTACCGTAGCAATAGAACCAAGTCTGCTTTCTGCAAATGTTTTTACTTTTGCGTTATTATCCTTAGCATATCTTCGTAGCTCGTAATACATAGCGAATCCCTCTTCTACATCGCCACCGTTTGAATTTATTCTACACAAAATGTCTTCACCGTTTGCCGATTTAAGTTGGTCTTGCAAGTCTATCAAAGAGACTTCTTTTTCCTTTTGTTCAGCGACGTTTGAAATATATCCGTATATTTTTATTTCGTACATTAAGTAAAAATTTTCATAAAAGTAAATACAAAAAGAATTTTGAAGAATTATTTTATTGCTAAAATATTTGTCTAATAAAAATATTATTGTATATTTGCTAAACAGTTACGGTCTGAATCTTGGTAACTTAAACTTTTAGCCTTTTTATTAAAACAAAGCATCAGACCCTTTGCCTTTAATTTAAAGGCATTTTTAATTTATATTATTATGAGAAATAAATATGCTTTTCTTGATGATTTAAAAAAACTAATAGAAGATAAAGATAAATTTGCTGTTAGTACACTAAAAAAAAGACTTAACAAATTAATAAGTGAATTTGACGAAATAATCTATTATGATTTAAGTGCAAAAAAATACTACGATAATTTATTACAATGTAGAAATGACACTTTAAAAGTTCTTCAAACTGGCATAGTAGAATATTCTGGCGGATTTTTTAAAATAAAAAATGTAGTAGAAATTTTTAAAAATGAAAAAGGAAGTATTACATGTGTATTCAAAAATGGAAATACAAAACATTTGAGTAAAGATTTTGATTTCTTACTGAATATTTACAAATAACAAGCTTTCCAAACCCAATTATCAACAAAATAGTCAAAGGCTTTTAAAGTCGATGGCTATTTTTTTATAATCTAATTACTCACATTCTTCTCCATCTCACTAACTGCTCTCTGAACTGTTTTAGCGGATACTTTAAAATTCTTTGCGACAATATCGTATCTTTTCATTTGAGCTTTTTCGTAGTCAATAGCTTTGTAAAATTTATAGATATCATAATCGGTCATGATTGATAACGGCATTCTACCGACTTTTACAAAGGTTCTTATCAAGGTGATATTCTTATCTATCAAATCTATTATTCTTGCCATCTTTCACATTTTAAAATTGACTGCCTTGTTTTATAAGATAATGTACATCCACACTCCCCGCACATCTTATTTGAAAGCGCAGGAATAAAATTATCTTCTACTTTTAAGAAGTCGATAGGTTCATCTACAAAATGCTCGCACTTAATACAAGTGGATAATCTATTTACTGCCAATCTTTCAACAGGCTTTGTCGGATTGTTAAAATTGTGAATACCATATTTTAATGGTGAAATACCGGTTTTAATTAATGTATTTATTTTTTTTCTAAAACTTTGCATCTTGCATCACTCTTCTATTATTACTTAATCCGACTATTCCTTTTTCAGACCCTTTTGAAGTACCTCTCTCTGCGCCAACTGCAACGGCTTCGGCAATCATGCTCGCCATTTGTGAGTTATTAGCATTGTTCGATAATTCATTTTGATTTAAAATATTTGATGCTCCGTTTAATCCAACTCCACCGCCCGCTTGGTTTATTGCACTTAATTCATTTGCAAACATCGATGTGCTTCTTGCGTTTATAATACTTTCGCCTGTCGATAAATTTGCGTTAATATTATCGCTTGTTCCCGACCCTACGCCTCTTAACCCAATTACCCCCGTTGCATAACTTGGTTTTTTTATAGTTGGCTCTTTTACCGCTGTTATTTTTTTAACATTTGCTATTCCGGCGGCGACTGATCCCGCAGCCGCTATTATACCCGCAGCTATACCTATAGGGCCAGGTATTGCTTGCACCATTCCTGCATACGCCGATGTTGCAGACTTATATGTATCCATTGTAGTCTGAGCTATTGCGATTGCCTTTCCTGCCTTACTTTCCTCTCCGAATATAGCTGATAGTGAACTTAAAGTGTTACTCGCAAGTTGTAATTTGTTATCAAATACAGATTGGTCAATAGTTTTCTTTTGTGCCGCCGTTGCTTCATCGAAAGCAACCATGTCAGCACCTTGCTTTATAGCTTGCTCTCTCTCTATTGCTCTTTTTGTATCATATTGCGCTTGTTGGTCTTGTAGATTTACCGCAAACGCCGCTTCATTTGCTATTCTTTCATTTTCAAAGTCTACTAATTTTTTATCTTTTTCAGCTACTGCTCTATCTTCTTTTAGCTTTTCATTCGCTAATCTATTTTTCTCCTTAGCCGCCTCGATAGCTAAATCATATTCGTCCTGATTTATAACTGCATTTTCTAATCTTGCCTTTTGATATTTTTCTTCTTCGGCTAAATCGGCAGCTAAAGCTTCTTGTTTTATTCTTAATTGTTCTTCAGATAAATATTTATCGCTATCTAAAATCTTTTGGTTTTTTTCGAGTTCGGCATTATATTCGAGTTCGGCATTTTGAACTGTAAGTTCCGCATTCTTCGCCAAATAATCAACTCTCAATTGTTGAGCCTTAAGGTCAAATTCTTTTTGAGTTATTACCTTTTTTTCTAACTGTAATTTTAAATCTGCATATTCTTTATTATAAAGTTGATAGTTATAATCATAAGCATCTTGAGCGGATTTCTTTTTGAAGCCTTGCTCGGTAATGAATAAATCTATATTGTATTTTGAATTAGCAAGCGCTCGGTCTATTTCTTCTTTAGCTAATTTTTCAGACTCAAGTGCTTGTTCTTTTTTTAAACCTGATAACACTTTGCTTTGCTCGATTCTTGCGGCTATACCTCTATCATTTGCGTCATCAATTTTAGCAATTAAATCTGCCTCTTCATTTTTATCTTTTAAAGTTAAATTTTGTTGACCTCTTATATCTTGTCTTA
>Ga0116186_1002110_pt1 | contig 18482 bp, 17 predicted proteins | sample AD_JPNNA4_MetaG_FD_89806 | JGI IMG/M metagenome (GOLD analysis project Ga0116186, IMG submission 89806) | Active sludge microbial communities of municipal wastewater-treating anaerobic digesters from Japan - AD_JPNNA4_MetaG | ecosystem: Engineered > Bioreactor > Anaerobic > Digestate | place...
GGGGATGTAAAAGAAATATCAAATCCTATTGTTTTTGCACCATTTTCGAAAAGTTTTTTTACCAGCTGTCCAAAGTGTCTTCGTTCCCAAGGCCAACTATCATTATTTTCTCCTGCTTCCATATTTATTATGGATTCTTCGTCAATAGCAACAACCACAACATCACTTTCTATCTTGTCTGTTCCTCTTATTTTATAACGTAAATCCAGTGTTTTTAATTCAAAAATCTCTATCCATACATTTTTTACGTACGGAGAGATTATAAAAAGCAATATAAGAAGGACGCTAAGCAGTATTTTGACTTTTTTAATCATACCTATCACTTCTCATTCAGAGAATATTTAACAGCAATTTAATTATACTAAAAAAAAAAATAAATTACAAATTAAATCGGTAACAAAAAAATGGTGCATAGCACCATTTTTTTAACTAAACATTGATTTTCTTTTTATCTTTATCCGGAAGTATTAGATTAAGTGTAATTCCAGCAATTGCTGAAAGTGCAACCCCTTTTAACTCTACGTTTCCTACAGTAAGTGAGGCTCCACCTATGCCCAAAGTCAGCATCACGGCACCTATAAGAAGATTTTTGGAATTTGCAAAATCGACTTTTTCATTCACTAAGGTTCTTATACCTACTGAGGCAATCATCCCAAAAAGTACTAAACTTACTCCTCCTATTACTGACTGAGGAATAGTTTGAAGAACAGAACCGAACTTAGAGAAAAAAGCCAGAACAATTGCAAGTATTGCTGCGCCTCTTATAACGGAAGGATCGTAAACTTTTGTAAGTGCAAGAACACCGGTGTTTTCAGAATAAGTTGTATTGGCTGGTCCCCCAAGTATACCTGCAAGCGAGGTTGCAAGGCCATCTCCCATAAGTGTTCTGTGAAGTCCTGGATCTTTGACAAAATCTTTTCCGACAACTGCTCCATTTGTAGTAATATCGCCGACATGTTCCATAAATGTAGCTATAGTAAGAGGCACAGTCATAAGTATGGCTGAAATATCAAACTTTGGAAATACAAATTTGGGAAGTCCAATCCAGTCAGCTTGTGTAACTGCTTGAAAATCAATATTTCCGGTTGCAACAGCTACAGTGTAACCTATAAGTACTCCCATGAGTACAGGAATCATACTGAAAAATCCTTTGAAGAAAGCGGAAAAGAATATTACGGCAGCCAAAGTGCAGAGAGATATCAACCAATTAGAAGAGGACCACTGAATAGCGACCGGAGAAAGCGAAAGACCGATAATGATTATCATTGAACCAGTTACTACAGGGGGGAAAAGTTTTTTGATTTTTTCATATCCCACCAGATTGACTAAAAGAGCAAATAGAAGATAAACAAGTCCTGCTATTGCTATGGCTCCTGTTGAATACGCTAGATCTCCAAGCTTATCTCTTACTATTAAAATAGGGGTTATAAAAGCAAAACTAGAGCCTAAAAAAACAGGAACTTTAAAACCAGTTACCGTGTGGAAAAGCAATGTACCCAAACCAGCAGTAAAAAGAGCTAAAAGCGGGTCAATTCCGGTAAGTAGCGGAACCAAGACAGTTGCACCAAACATAGCAATAAAATGTTGAAGTGAAAACACGTACTTTTTCCAACCACGTATCTTGTAACCAGAGCTTAAATCTGACATATACTCCTCCTTTTTAACCTCACCGGGCTAAATTAAAGTGTCTGAACCGTACAAAGGTTACATCAACGGTATTAACTTTAAGTGTTTCAAATATGTATTTTATGTTAATCTAAAGAATGTATAATAAGTTAAATATTGGAGCGCATAAATTTTCAGCTATATATTGTATAATTAATTAAGAAAAATAAAGTAAAGATTGAGGTGCTAAATTGTCAAAAAAGGTATTTATCGTTGGAGCCACAGGGAGTATAGGAGAACAGACACTCGAAGTATTAAGGACTTTAAATTCTCAAGGCTTTGAATACAAAGTAGTTGGTATCTCTCTTAACTCCAGATGGGAAAAGGCAGTTCCGATAATAGAGGAGTTCTATCCAAGATTCTGTTGTGTTGCGGATAATAATGCTACTGTTCCACAGAAATATAATAACACTGTCATAAGGAGAGGTTTTGAAAGTATCAATAGTAGCATAGAAGAACTTTGCCCTGATATAACAGTAGTAGGATCCTCAGGTTTTAGAAGTCTTTCAAATACTATGTGCGCAATAAAAAATTCTGAAAGAGTATGTCTTGCAAACAAAGAATCGATAGTATGCGGTGGAAACATTATTTTTAATGCAGCTCAAAGGTATTCTACACAGATAATTCCTGTGGATAGTGAGCACAGTGCAATTTTTCAGCTTTTGCAGGGTGAGAAGAGTGCTATTCAAGAGTTAATTATAACAGCATCGGGTGGTTCTTTGAGGGATCTTCCCTTAGAAGATTTTGCCAGTATAACTCCTGAAAAAGTTCTCAGCCATCCTGTTTGGAAAATGGGATCTAGAATTACTGTTGATTCTGCAAGTATGGTAAATAAAGGATTAGAAGTAATGGAAGCGTTTTATCTTTTTAAAACTTCTTCTATTAAAGTTCTTATTAACAGAAAAAGTATGGTGCATTCTGCTGTAAGATTTACTGACGGAGTATACAAGATTCACTATGGTCAACCTGATATGAGAATACCAATTGCATATTCAATAACCTATCCGCAACGTTCAAGATTGGATTATGGAGGACCTGATCTGTATTCAGAACCGATAATTTTTGAAAATGTTGACTATCGGAGGTACCCTTCTTTGAAGCTTGCTTTTGATATTCTTGGGAATCAGTTGCTTCATATAGCCTACAATGCAAGTGACGAAGCTGCAGTAGAGATGTTTTTAAATAAGCGGATAAGCTTTCCAGATATTTATAAACTGGTCTATGCAGTGACAAGCTCGGTTAATGAGTCTAAAACAGAGCTCAATGATCTTGAAGAAATAAGTTTTTATGATGAACTTTTCAGAAGAAAAACATATGAAATTATTGGTGGTGATAAATGATGACTATAGTATGGTTTTTGCTTATAATAACTGTTTTGGTTATTGTCCATGAATTCGGCCATTATTTGGCGGCTGTTTCGCTGAAAACAAGAGTTGAAGAGTTTGCTATTGGTTTTGGTCCTGCACTTTTTAAGCTTAAAGGCAAGTATACTCAGTTCAGATTAAATGTTTTTCCTTTGGGTGGTTATGTGAGACTTGCAGGAGAAGACAACGGAAATGAAAACTATGATCCTTCCGATAGTGGACTTTTTATAAACAAAAAGCCATGGCAAAAGCTTGTTATTGCACTTGCTGGGCCTTTATTTTCAATTCTTCTAGGCTATATTGTCATAGGATTTTCTGGAATGGTGTATGGATTCAATGAGGTAGTCATTGAAAAAGTAATCCCTGGTTCTCCTGCCGATGAAGCAGGCTTACTTTCTGGAGATATCATCAAAAAAGTTAACTCTGGGTATGCTTTTGACCGTTCTATTTTGAGTCTTAATATTGCAGAAGGTAAAAAAGTTGATATGCAGGTTGTGAGTTCCGGCAAGATAAAGGAGCTTTCTGTTTTTCCTTCTTATACTGAAAAGGTTGATACTATAGTACTTGATTACTTTGAATATGAAGGAAATCTTGAGGAACTTTCCAATAAAAAGCTTTTAAAAATTAATGGATCGGATAAAATAAGTGAGGTTTTTTTAAGACTTGAAGCAGGTGATCCTATCAAGCTTGAGTTTGAAGGAGGAACTTTTTTAAAAGGAAAGCTTAGTTCCTATTCTGTTGAAAAAGAACGTTATACTATAGGTGTATATTTTGCAGTATTCTCCAATATCATAAATATTAATCAGGGAAAATTTCAAAAAGGCGATAAGATAATAGCAATAGATGATTTTGAAATAAACGGAGGAACCGACTTTCTTGAATGCATAACTAAGTTGTCTCTTTCTTCAAGACAGTTTTATCTCCAGACAGAAGCAAACCGTACAACGAAATACTTTTCTCCTTTTTCGGGGGACGATATCTTTATAAAAATTCTAAGAGAAGGTAATGAGATTATTATTAATATTGAAAAAAGTGAGTTTATGCAGCTCCTTTCTTCTGTTAATGCAGTAGCCCCGGGGTATGGAAAATGGAGACCAAAAGGAGCCGAAGTTATAGGAGTGTCGATACAATGGGCAAACAGTCTGCTTAAAGCAATGCTTCAGTCCATAGGGCAGCTTTTTACAGGTAAAGCCAACACAAATGATCTCATGGGGCCAGTGGGAATAGCCAATATAATTGGTCAGGCTGCTCAGGCTGGAATAGAAAGCATATTAAGTCTTATTGCCCTTATAACGCTGAATCTGGGAATATTTAATCTTCTTCCTTTACCTGCATTAGACGGAGGACGAATAGTATTTTCTCTTTATGAGATGATAAGCCGCAGAAAGGTAAATCCTAAAGTAGAGGCAATAGTTCATTTTGTAGGGTTTGCTTTGCTTATGGTTTTGATGGTGTACGTTACTTTTAACGATATTACAAGATTTATGAAGTAGGTGGAGTATGTTTTCAAAAAAAACTGTAAAAGTCAAAAATATTTTTATAGGCGGTGAGCACGAAATTGTAATTCAATCCATGACAAATACTGATACTTTAGATATAAGCTCTACTCTTAATCAAATAAATAATCTGCATGAACTTGGAGCTCAGTTAATAAGAGTATCTGTAAGATCTCTTGACGATATAGATCCTTTCTGAATAATATGTGCAAGTTCAAAGGTTCCGCTGTGTGCAGATATACACTTTGATTACAGAGTTGCTGTTGAATCAATTAAAGCAGGAGCTTCTAAAATAAGGCTTAACCCCGGGAATATAGGTGCAGAATGGAAAGTTCGAGAAGTGGTAAATATTGCAAGAGAGCACGGAGTCCCAATAAGGATAGGTGTAAATTCTGGCTCGATAAAAAAAGAATTTTCACATCTTGAAAGGTATAAAGCACTTGCCGAAAGCTGTCTTGAAGAGTTACGAATACTTGAGTCCATGGAATTTGGCGACGTTGTTCTATCGTTGAAATCATCCGATGCTATGGAGACTTATAATGCAAATCTTTATGTTGCCGGAAAGGTTGATTATCCGATGCACCTTGGAGTTACTGAGGCAGGAGTATGGGAGGACTCTATTATTCTCTCATCTGCGGGAATAGGTTCTCTTTTATTTAATAAAATAGGAGATACAATCAGAGTATCTATTTCGGGAGATCCTCTTCAGGAGGTAACTGCAGCCAAAAAAATGCTTACTCTTTTGGGATATCTTAAAGGCCCAAGGGTAATTGCGTGTCCCACATGTGCCAGAACTCAGATAGATGTTGCTGAGCTGGCTAAAAAGGTAAAGATAATGACAGCAGATATTCATCAGCAAATCACTATAGCAGTTATGGGATGCGTAGTCAATGGTCCAGGAGAAGCAAAAGATGCTGATATAGCAGTTGCAGGAAGTGGCGGAGCCGGAGTGATATTTGTAAAAGGAAAGATAGTAAAAAAAGTTGAACGATCCAATTTGGAGAAGGAATTAATGTGTGAAATACAAAAAATGATTTACAGAAGGTGATATATGTTTATTAATCCTGCTTCAGATAATAAAAATCCGGAAAGCGAAAAGATTAAGAGTAAAAAAGTAAATAAGAAAAAAGCTTCATCAACAGGAAAAAGTGAAGAAAGCTCAGATGATTTTTTTGATATACTACTTACTAAGGACTATGAGCTTACAGAGAAGGAGCTTAAGAAATTAATAGATATGATTTTTGGATTTGGCAATTCTTTTGTCCGTTCACCAACAGAATGGAATTTGAAAAGATATAAAAGTGCTATAAAAGAGTATTTACAAAAGATTGAAAAAAAACTTTATAAAATTAAAGAAGAACTGGGAATGGATGTGGATTATCCCAGACTTCACGTTATAGCTGAAGTAATTGATGAGAAGATAGGTCAGATAACCCAGGCGGTGTTCAAAAAAGAGAAAGATACTCTTTTTTATGCTTCAAGAATAGGTGAAGTAAATGGTCTTTTGGTTGATCTGTACCGTTAAGCGGAGATAAAAATGTTTGAAGAATGGTTGGAAAAATTCATTATTAACCTGAACTCATATAAAGGATGTTCCTTGTGTATGGTTTCTTTTGACGGTACTCTTAACAACCATGTTGCAGTAGAAATTTGTAAAAGAACAGAGGGGCTAAGTCCTTATGAAGTACTGGTAATTAAGCCTGATAAAGGAAATATAAAAATTGACTCTGTACGTGAAATAAGGGAGTTTAGTCTTTTTCGTCCGGTTTATTCTGATAAAAAAGTTGTTATAATAAATGATATAGAGACTATGACAGTCGAAGCAATCAATGCATTTCTGAAGATTCTTGAAGAGCCTCCCGAGTTTATGATTATAATAGCTTTTACATCTAGATGGAACTCTCTTCTTTCCACAGTAAAAAGCAGATTTTTAAAGATAAATATTCCTTTTCCAGTGAAAATGAGGAAGGAGTTATCAGAAAGATTTAAGGAAAATCTTAATTTGATTGCTCCGGTTATAAACTCTGATTATGAAATAATTAGATATCTTCTGGAATCTGATAAAGAAAGTATAGTTGAAACGGCAAAAAATTATATTGATACTAATGATATAGACTTTCTTATAGATAGTCTTTCTGTAGGCTTAAGTACGGTGCCAGAGCGATTAGGATTCGTTTTTTCATACTTCCGGTTTCTTACAGTTATTTCTGCGATGAATGAGAAGAATTTTTTAAATGCTGTTACAAGTGTTTGTCGTGTAAAAGAGAGTGTAGATCCCCTTGAATTTCTTAAGTATCTATCCAAAAACGGAATTTCTTTTCTTCATGATGCATTTGTCTGTAAGCTTGGAACCAGATGGAAGTATATGGATAACTCCGGAGCAGCTCTTTTTTTCGGAACACAGAATTTTAAATTTAACAGCAATATTATTTACGATACAATAAAGCATTTTGAGGTATTAAGCGCTGCAACAGTATCTAAATTTAATTTTGAGCTTGAAGTTTTTTCCCATTTTTTCAGGATAGCTGAATGTTTTTTTCTTTTGAAATAAGGAGGATATTAGAATGCTTGAAATGACAGCAAATGTTTATGGTATAGAACAGATGGAGTTAGAAAAAATATACTATTTTTCTTATATTGGAGATCAAGAAGAAATAAAAAAAGGTGATCTTGTTATAATAAATACAGAGCTTGGAGAAGATATCGGAAAAGTTGTTTTTGGTCCTAGAGAGATGAGCTTTGATCAAATTGGATACGAACCTACTAATATAATACGCAGACTTACTTCAGAGGATATGGTGGAGTATAACAAGGCACTATGTGAAGCATGTGAAGTAACGGAATATACCAAAGAAAAAGTAAAAGAGCTTAATCTCAAGATGAGATGTCTTAAATCGAAGTATACTTTCGATAAGTCAAGGCTAGTAATCTATTTTGGAGCTGATTCCAGAGTTGATTTTCGTGAGCTGGTAAAAGAACTTGCAAAAAAGTACAGAGTCAGGATTGAACTGAGACAAGTGGGTATCCGTGACGAAGTCAAAATAAAAGGCTCTTTAGGACTGTGCGGGCAGGTTTCATGCTGTTGTAGATTTTTAAGGGAGTTTGATTCAATAAAAATGGAGTTAGCAAAAACACAACAAATGATGATAAATACAGCTAAAATTTCCGGAAGATGTGGAAAACTTCTTTGTTGTCTCAAATATGAAAATCAATTTTATGAAGAAGTAATGCAAGGTGTTCCTTATGAGAACACAACCATAGAGTATGACGGAAAACCGGCTAGGGTAATAACTGTTAATGTTTTTTTGAAAGAAGTAACTTTACAGACCATTGAGGAGAATCAGCCCATTCTTATTAAAGTACCGTTTGACTTTTTTAAAAATAATAGCTTTATTACTTTTGAAACAGAGAAAGAGTCATTCAGAGGGAAGAACAAGGATCAAGTTTTCTATGAAGAAGACTCAGAGGATATAACCAACGGAGAGTAGTTAGTACAAAGGAGAAGACATGTTTAATGAAAAAAAAGTTATAGAAAACGCAATTAAAGAGTTTAATCTTCCTCAGGGGATTAACGAACAGCTTATATTTAACTCCTTATGCCATACATCTTATGTGTTTGAAAAAAGTAATAAGGATAGGCACATTTCCTCTAATGAAAGACTAGAATTTCTTGGTGATGCTGTTCTCGAACTTGTTCTTTCTGAGTATCTTTATCTTGAGTATAAACTCTCAGAAGGAGATATGTCAAAAATCAGGGCAACAGTTGCAAGTGAGATTGTGCTGTCTGAAGTAGCTAAAGAGATAGGCGTGGAAAAGTATATCTTTTTAGGTTCTGGTGAGGAAAAGTATGGTGGCAGGATGAAGTCTTCCATACTTGCTGATACGACTGAAGCATTAATCGCTGCAATTTATTTGTCGTTGGGTTATGAGTATGCAAAATCATTTATCTTAAAGTATATAGATTTTTATGTAAAAGAGGCTATAAATGGTGTACTGTTTTTAGATTATAAAACCAAGCTTCAGGAGATTACCCAAGAAAAGTATAAGGTGCTTCCCGAATATGTGCTGATTGATTCTAACGGTCCCGACCACACAAGACTTTACACAATAGAAGTAAGAATAAATGGTTTAAGCTGTGGTACAGGGAATGGCCAGTCAAAAAAAATTGCAGAGCAGCTTGCAGCTAAACAAGCATGCCAAAAAATTCTTGCAGAGGAGTTAAAAAGTGAATGAGCCTTCTTATATAAATCTTTACAAAACAGGTGAACTAAAAAGAAGAAAAGAGATGCTTTACAAGAAATTGAAGAGCTGTGATCTTTGCCCACACAGATGTATGGTTGACAGAACCGAAAAACCAGGATACTGTAAAGTAAGAGATGTGACTAGAATATCAGAGTATGTTCTTTATCCTGGGGAAGAACCCCCGCTTACCGGTAAAACCGGTGCAGGCGGTATTTTTTTCAGCAACTGTAATATGAAATGTATTTACTGTCAAAACTTTAAATTTAGTCAAGAAGGATTTGGCAAAGAGGTTACGGTACAAGGGCTTTCAGAAATTTTTCTTGAGATACAAAATAATAAAAAAGCAGTAAATCTTGATCTTATAACGGCGACCGCTTATCTTCCGTTTATATATGATGCTCTTATAATAGCAATAGAAAAAGGGTTTAGACTTCCTATTGTATGGAATACTTCATCTTACGAGAGTGTTGAAACGCTTAAACTGCTTGATGGAGTGGTGGATATATATCTTGCAGATATAAGGTATACAAGCAACGCTATCGGGAAAAAGTATTCAGGAGTAAAAGATTACTGGACTGTATGTGAACAGGCTATTTTTGAAATGTACAGGCAGATAGGCAATGATTTTATTTTAGATAATGAAAATATTCTTAAAAGAGGTATAATATTAAGAATACTGGTGCTGCCGTCTAACATCCAGCAAGCTATCCAGGCTCTTAAGTTTATAAAGTATGATCTTTCTGATAGAATTGCTGTTAGTCTTATGGATCAATATGTTCCTGTAAACCATACAAAGAATTTTCCAGAAATGGACAGATTTCTCAAAAAAAGCGAATATGAAGCGGTAGTAGAGGTTTTGCAGGAACTTGAACTCATTAATGGCTGGGTACAGGAACATAAGTTAATAGACGAGTAATTATTAATATATTGGGGTGAGCTATTTTGACTAAAGAACAACTTGTTTTAGAGATACTTAATCAGCTTCAGGAAGGTATACTGGCAGTCGACGAGAGAGAGAATATAATATTTTTTAACAATTCAGCCTGCGGTATTCTTGGAGTAGAGAAAGATGCTGTCCTATATAAAAATGTAGTGGATACAATTCCTAATACCAGATTGCATATAATTTTAAGGACAGGTGTATCAGAACTTGACCGTCTTCAAAATCTTGGAAATAAAGTCATTATTACTTCTAGATTTCCTATAAGAAATGAAGAAAACGAAATAGTGGCTTCGGTTGCTGTTTTCAGAGATGTTACTACAGTACAGAAGCTGGCGGAAGAGGTAACTAATCTTCGTGAAATAGAAGCAATGCTTACATCGGTTATTGATTCTACAACCGATGCTATATCAGTGGCCGATGAAGAAGGGCGTATTGTAATGGTTAACAGAGCGTATACCAAGATAACAGGACTTACTCCTCGTGAAGTAATAGGTAAACCTGCTACAATAGATATTGCTGAGGGAGAAAGTCTTCATATAAAGTGCGCACGCGAAAAAAAACCGATTTTGAATGTAAAAATGCAGGTTGGTCAAAATAAAAAAGATGTAATTGCTTCTGTTACACCGATATTTGTCAAAAATGATTTTAAAGGAAGTGTTGGTGTAATTCATGACATATCGGAAATTCAAAATCTGCTCAATGAGTTGGAGGCTACTAAAAGACTTCTTAAAAAAGAAAAAGCCAGACATACTTTCAACGATATTGTAGCGGTTTCTTCAGCTATGCAAAATGTTATAAAGCAATCTCAAAAAGCCGCAGAAACAAAAGTAAATATTTTAATACAGGGCGAAGTCGGAGTAGGAAAAGAAGTTCTTGCCCAGGCTATTCACAATGCTAGTGAACGTTCCTCAAAACCATATATAAAGATTAATCTTGGTCTTGTTATGCCTGATAAACAAGAAGAGTTCCTTTTCGGAGAAAGAAGTTATTTTATAAAAGCTGATGGAGGAACTTTGTTTATTGAAAATATACAGTCAGCTACTCCGTTTGTTCAGTCGAAGATCCTAAAATATATTAAGGATAATGAGTTTGATAGTCAATGTTATGACTATAAGCCGGATGTTAGATTAATATTTTCAAGTCCCGATGATCTAAAGACTCTTTCAAGCATAGGTAAGTTCTCTCCTGAAATATATTATAAAATTTCTGTAGTGACTATTAATATTCCTCCCTTACGAGAAAGAAAAGAAGATATCCCAGCACTTGCAAAACAGATACTTCACTCATTGAATCAAAAGTACGGAAGGATAATTTATGATTTTACGGAGGATTCTTTAAGCAAACTTCTTAACTACAACTGGCTAGGTAATATTAGAGAACTGGAAAATCTTATTGATCGAGCCATTCTTAATCTGGGTCCTGCTGACAGAATAATAACCTCTGCACATATACCAGATATTGTTGAAAGCAATGAACGCAGTACTGGTAATATAAAGGAACTTTTGGATGAATATGAGAAAAAAATTATAATAGAAATGCTCGAAGTTTGTCACGGAAACAAAACAGAAGCGGCAAAAAGACTTGGTCTTACAGTGAGAAACCTTTATTATAAGCTGGATAGATATGGTATAAAATCATGAGGTTTAACTTCAGTCTTGAGAGAATAATGAAGTTAAGAAAAAAATTTGAAGACCTAGCCAGGGAAGAGCTTTCAAAGAAGATAAAAGAAAGGCAGGAAGTTGAAGAAAGAATTCATGCGACTGATTTTAAAATAAGTGAATTTGAAAGGGAATTTAATAATGAGCTTAAGTTTACAATTTCTCCTCAAAAACTTCAGCAGCTTATAGAGTATCGGGAGTTTCTAAAAAAAGAAAGGATCCGTTTGATAAAATTTCTTCAGAAAAAGCTTTCTGAAGAAGATGCGGCGCGCCAAGAGTATCTAAAAAAGAAGAATGAAAGGGAAGTGCTTGAAAAGCTAAGAGAAAGAAAATATGATGATTTTATTACTGAAATGAGGAAGATTGAAAACAAAGAGATGGATGAAGTAGCACAGAATAAATTTTTACGAAATAAAATAAATTCTGATGAAAACAACAAAAAACAGGCTTGACGCCTGTTTTTTGTTGTTTTAGAAGTAAAGCTCGTATTCCTGTGAAGTTGGAGCATTATAAACATACTCCGCTTCCTTAGACTTTATTTTTATCCATTCATTTATAAGAGACTCTGGGAAAACAACCCTGAGATACTCGCTGTCTTTCTTAAGACCACTAAGAACTGTTCTGAGATCAATTGGAAAAATCTTATCTTCAAGCTCAATATCTGAATTATAGCCTTTTTTAATAGGGTCACTTTTTTTGTTTATGCCGTCGATTCCAGCAAGCACCATAGCAGAAAGTGCATAATAAATATTACATGAGGCATCAGCTGTTCTGTACTCTATCCTTACGGAATTTTTCTTAAGATATCCCGGTATCCTTATCGCAGCGCTTCTGCTTCCTTGTGCAAAAGTAGCGCTTATAGGTGCTTCATAACCAGGCACAAGTCTTCTGTAAGAGTTGGTGCTTGGATTGGTAAAACCTAAAAGCGAGCCTGACAAACTGTGATCAAGTATACCGCACAGATAATTAAGTGCAAGTTCACTCAATCCATGAATCTTGTCACCAATGAAAATACTTGCTCCGCCTTTTTCCATAAACTGGTGAACGTGCATGCCGCTTCCAGGCATCTTATACATAGGCTTGGGCATGAAGGTAACCTTAAAGTCAAACTCCTGAGCAATAGACTTTATAATCCATTTGGTAAGGCTAACCTTATCTGCAACCTGATCTATCGATATAAAATCAAGTTCAATTTCTAGCTGTGAAGCTCCAACTTCATGATGATGGTACTTTACAGGTATCCCTATTGCCTGCATTTGATCAACAATGGCATTTCGGAATGTAAAGTATTTCTCTTCAGGATACAGTCTGTGATATCCGGCCTTGATATCGAATCTTGCTTCTGTATTATAGCTTTCACCTATTCCTTCAATGCTTTCGACATTATAATAAGAATGATCGATTCCACTGGAGTAATTGACAGTATCAAATACATAAAACTCAAGTTCAACAAGCATTTTTAAATCTTCAGCTATCATGTTCTTAGTTAGGTAATCTTTGGTCATTTTGATTATGTTTCTGGGGTACTGATCAAATATCTCTCCGGTAGAAGGGTTTATTACATCGCAAAACACGTGAAGTATTTTGTATCCTTCTTTTTCTTCAAGAAAGGCGGTAGTCATATCCGGAACAGCAACCATATCTGATTTTGCTATCTTTGCAAAGCCAAAATTTGATGCATCAAAACCTATTCCTTCTTTAATTACCTTTTCAGAAACATAATTTTTTGGTAAGCTAACGTGTCTGATATTACCGTGTATATCAATCATCAGAAGATCCAAATAATCGATATTCGATATCTTTCCATCATAAATACTGAGATTCATATGTTACCTCCTTTTTCTGTAGTAATAAAATTCTAACATTGAAAAACTAAAAAAGCTATTTTACATAAAGTAATTTATTGACTATGGGTATTACGGAAAAATCAATATCATATTTTTTCTATGAAAATCAAAGAAATTCTTATTCCTGTATGAAAAAACTTTCATTTTTCTAAGAATGTTAATTCAGTACACAATTTAAAAAAATATGAATCAAAACTTCAAATAATGAATATATAATATTTTTGTACGCGTATATTATGCAGGTAAAATTAATGAAGGTGATTAATTATGTTTATTCGAACCAAAAAGATTGAGGTAGACGATTTCAACCCAGATGTATCCAAGCTAAAAGAGGCAGCAGAAAAAATAAAGGATGATTCCACGGTTGTTTTTCCGACTGAAACCGTTTATGGCTTAGGAGCTAATGCCATGAGTAATAATGCTGTACAAAAAATATTTTTAGCAAAAGGACGTCCTTCTGATAATCCTTTGATTGTCCATATTTCCAGTGTAGAGGGATTTAAAAGGTATGCCCATATAAGTGATAAGCTGCTTTATAAGGTCAGCGAGTTTGTACCGGGTCCGATTACATTTGTACTGGAAAAACGTGATATGATTCCAGATATAGTTACTGCTTCTCGGAAAAGCGTAGGAATAAGGTTCCCTGCACATCCTGTTGCCCAAAGGTTCATAGAGCTTTCTGGTTTTCCTATAGCTGCTCCAAGTGCCAATATATCAGGCCGTCCTAGTCCGACCAATGCAGATGATGTAATAGAAGATATGAATGGAAAGGTTGACTATATAATTACTTCAGGAAATTTGAAATTTGGTATAGAATCTACCGTAGTTGACGTTACCGGAATTGCTCCGGTTATCTTAAGACCAGGCCCCATTCCACCTGAAAAGATAGAGGAAATTTTTGGTAAAGTAATTATACCTGATTTTGTTTACGGCCAGAGCACTGTTGATGTAGCTCTTGCACCGGGAATGAAGTATAGACATTACAGTCCTTGTGTTCCGGTAATTTTGTTTGAATATAAACAGAAAATAGATCTTTTACAGATTTCTGATAATCTTTCATTTTATGAGAATCCTATATTTTTATTCCTTGAGGAACATTCAAGTATATTTGAATCGATAGGGTACGATAAGCAGTGTATTGGAACGATTAGCAATTTATATGAGATAGGTGCAAAAATATTTTCCATGTTCAGAAAGTATGAAAAATCTCATGATGCCATAATAATTGAAGGTGTTCCGGATAAGGCGATAGGAATAGCTATAATGAATAGACTGAGAAAAGCTGCTTCAAAAATAATCTAATACAGAATGCCAGACAAAAGTTTTTCTTCTGTCTGGCGTATATTATTTTTTATAGAGATGACAAGCCACTGAATGCCCTTCTTCACATTCATGAGGTAGAGGCTTGACTTTTTCACATTCAATCATTTTTAACTGGCAACGTGGATGAAAAGGACAGCCGTTTGGTGGATTTATAGGACTTGGAGGTTCACCTTCGGTGATGGTTTTTCCAAGTTTTTTTTCTTTCGGATTCCAAGCAGGAATACATGACATGAGAGTCTTTGTATAAGGATGAAGTGGATTGTTAAAAAGTTCTTCAGAGGCACAGCTTTCAACAATATTTCCAAGGTACATTACTATTATCCTATCGCTCATATGGTGTACTACATCAAGGTTATGAGAGATAAAAATAAGCGACATCCTGTTTTCCTGCTGAATATGCTTTAAAAGATTGATAATTTGGCTTTGAACTGAAACATCCAGAGCGGATGTAGGTTCATCACACACTATTAGTCTTGGCATTACGGCCATGGCTCTTGCAATAGCAATTCTTTGCCGTTGACCACCTGAAAATTCGTGCGGATAACGTGATGCGTATTCCGGATAAAGTCCGACTCCTGTAAGTAATGAAGCGATATAGTTGTTCATTTCTCTTTTGTTTTTATACATGCCGTTAGCTGCAATAGGTTCTTTTATTATATCGTATATATTCATTCGAGGATCAAGTGAATCAAAAGGATTCTGAAAAATCATCTGAACATCCCGTCGGAATTTTGAGGCAACCGTCTTGCTTATTCTCGAAGTAATATCGTAAGAGTTGTTCTCTTTATCTGTGTAAATGATCTTGCCATCAGTAGGATCATACAGTTTAAGCAGTAGCTTTCCGAGAGTGCTTTTGCCGCATCCAGACTCGCCGACTACCCCTATAGTCTGCCCTTGCTCTATTTTGATGTCTGCTTTTTCTAATGCTTTAACGTTTCCACATACCTGAAGAAAAACTCCGGATCTTATAGGAAAATACTTCTTTAACGAGATAGCTTCAAGAATTTTCATTGTTCTCACCTTCCTTGTAAAGCCAGCAGCAAACAGAATGCTCTTCATTAATTAAAGATTCTTTGGGTTCTTCTGAAGTACATATCTCTTTTTTGAAAGGGCATCTTGGGTTAAAACGGCACCCATTGGGAAATTCATTTGGTTTTGGGACATATCCCTCTATAAATGGCAGATCACGTCCTTTATACTCTTTTTTAACTCTTGAGTTTAAAAGACCTTGGGTATAAGGATGAAGGGGATGGTCAAATATTTCCTGTACAGAAGCTTTTTCAATTATTTTTCCTGCATACATAACATGAACCCTATCAGCAATTTCCGAGACTATACCCAGATCATGAGTAATAAATATTATAGAGCTGTTATACTGTTTCTGCAGCTCTTTCATCAGCTTCAATACCTGTGCCTGAATCGTCACATCGAGTGCTGTTGTGGGTTCATCAGCAATTATTATATCTGGATTAGTTATTAAAGCCATAGCGATAAGAATTCTCTGCAGCATTCCTCCACTCATCTCATGAGGATACTCGTTGTACCTTTTTTCCGGTTCAGGTATATTAACGTTTTTGAGCGCATGAATAATGAGTTTTTTAGATTCTTCAGTGTTTGACGTTATATGGGCTTTTACTATCTCATTTATCTGTTGACCTATAGTATAGAGAGGATCAAAAGAAGACATTGGTTCCTGAAAGATCATAGAAATCTTATTTCCGCGTATGTTTTTAAATTCATTCTGTTTCAGTCCGACTAAATTTTTTCCATTGTATATAATTTCTCCCGATACTGTTGCTGGAGGAGATTTTATAAGTCCCATTATGGTATTTACCGTTACTGATTTTCCACATCCGCTTTCTCCGACGAGTGAAAGTACTTCTCCCTTTTTCAAGAAAAAAGATATTCCATCCACAGCTTTTATCATACCGTCATACCCGCGGAAATATGTTTTGAGATTTTTTACGTCTATTACTTTGTTTTCGTAAGTCATAGTTTATCTACCGTCCTATAGGGATCCACGGCATCACGTAGAGCATCACCTACAAAGTTGAATGAAAGAACAGCAAGCATTATAAATATGCCCGGAATCACAAGCCATGGAGTAGTCTGTAATGCACTTAGTGACTGTGCCTGTTTTAAAAGAAGTCCCCAACTTGTCATAGGCTCTTTTATGCCAAGTCCAAGAAAACTTATTGAGCTCTCGCCAAGTATCATTCCGGGAATAGAGAGCGTTGTAACTACTATAAGATAACTTAGAGTGTTTGGAATAAGGTGTTTGATTACTATCTTATAACCTGATACTCCAGATATTTTTGCTGCAAGAACAAAATCTTTCTCCCGAAGACTTAGAACCATGCCTCTGACCACTCTTGCAATCCCCATCCATCCTATCAAAGAAAGAACAGCAACAATGCCCATATAGACCCACGTACTTGGCCAGTTAGGCGGAAGGATAGTTGCAAAAGCCAACCATAAAGGTATTCTTGGGAAAGAACGTAAAAGTTCTATAAATCTCTGTAATAAAATATCTATCCAGCCTCCGTAAAATCCTGAAAGTGCACCAATTATTGCCCCTATTACAACACTTATAAAAGTTCCGATTAATCCAACAGTCATGGATACTTTACTTCCTGCCATAGTGCGGGAAAAAAGATCTCTTCCAAATCTATCAGCGCCAAAAAGAAGCAACATCGCAGACGAGGAAGGTTCCTCAACTCCAAAAAGATGAATATTTGTTTTCCATATTCCCCAAAAACTATATTCATCTCCCTTCACGAAAAATTTTACAGGAACTATCCTTGATTTATCTTCCGTAAAACTTAACATATAAGTAACAGGATCTCTTGATTTTTTTAAAGCATATATGAAAGGACCACGGAACTTACCCGACTCATCGAAAAAGTGTATTTTGGTCGGAGGCGCGTTTACGTATCCGGAGCTTGTGGTTGCGTAGTTGTAGGGCGAGATGAAGTCTGCCATAAGAACCATAAGATACATCAATATGAGTATTACAAGTCCTATCATGCCGAGCTTATGCCTAAAAAAACTTTTCATTATCCTTTTCCCAGTACTGTTCATAAAAAACACCTCAATTCATTCTTATACGTGGATCAAGCATAGCCAGAGCAATATCAGCAAATAGATTTGTAATCTGGGTTATAAGAGCTATAAACATAAGAAAAGTCATTACAAGATACTGATCATGATTTAGCAGTGCATTATAAAAAAAGGGCCCCATTGTTGGAATGTTAAGTACTATGGCAATTATGATGGTTCCGCTGAAAACATTTGGAAGTTCAGCTCCTGCAATACTTACCATAGGATTCAATGCGTTCTTTATGGCATGACGTTTGACCGTTTTTTCATCAAGTCCATGAGCACGCAAAGCAGTTATATATGGTGAACCAACAACATCAAGCATATTTCCGCGCATTACTCTCATTAAACCTGCCAATCCTCCTAATCCTACTACTACAAGAGGCATCCAGAGGTGGCCTAAAAGATCCCAGAACTTGGCAAATGACCAAGAAGCTCCTATGAACTGTGGGGAGAAAAGACCTCCAATATTGGTTGATCCTATATTTAACATGAAAATCATAAATAAAAGCGCCAGAAAAAAATCAGGTATAGATAAACCGACAAAACCAAGAACAGTAAGAGAGTAATCGCCTACGGAATAAGGATGAAGTGCAGAGTATATACCCATAGGTACAGCTAGAATCCACTGGAAAATCATTGTCAGAAGGGCAATAATTACTGTCCATCCCATTCTTTCCCAGATAAGATCTCCTACCGGACGCTCAAAAGCGAAGGAATACCCAAAATCACCTTTTGTCAGTATATTTCCTATCCACATAAAGTACCTTTCATATGCAGGCTTATCAAGACCGTATCTGTGACGCATAAGCTCTATCTGCTCTGCAGATATTCGCGGATTATCA
>Ga0116186_1002115_pt1 | contig 18458 bp, 23 predicted proteins | sample AD_JPNNA4_MetaG_FD_89806 | JGI IMG/M metagenome (GOLD analysis project Ga0116186, IMG submission 89806) | Active sludge microbial communities of municipal wastewater-treating anaerobic digesters from Japan - AD_JPNNA4_MetaG | ecosystem: Engineered > Bioreactor > Anaerobic > Digestate | place...
AAAATGGGTATTGCATATATGATACAATATGATACAATATCAGTATATTAATAAATCCTATAAATAGGAGGAATAAGGAGGCCACAAACCATGACGAAACAAGAATTCAAGGCTCTCACAAAGCGAGACTTCACCGACAAGGAATACGAGACAATCGAAACCGTTTACACCTTCCACCCTTCCATCAGCGAGACAGAGGGCAAGATGCAGATCGCGAACCTTTTTGACAACTTCGGCTTCAGGATCATAGCCGACATGCTGCCGACAGCGGTCAAGGCCAGAGAATACGAAGGGCTCATAGCTAAAAAGAGACACGAGCTGGAGGAGCTGCGGGAAGCATATAACGAGCTGAAGAATCCCAGCGCTGCGACGAGAGAGGCTTAAACGCAGAGTGGGCGGCCAGCCAGGAACCATAATCCTGGTGCAAAAAACAAATCCATTAAGGAGGTTTCAACCAACATGAAAATCGAAGAACTGGCTTTTATCGAGATTATTGATGTCCACGAGGGTCGTCACTCCCATAACGGAGGAGAATACAGCTATGGCCGTCGCCTATGGCTGAATGAAGACGAGCTGTGGGAAGTTGAGTATTTTGCTTCTGCGGAGTTTGAATTCTGCCCCGTCCATGGGGTCTTCCAAGGATGCCATACCTGCCCGAGTCGCTGGGAAGAAGGAGACTGCAGTGAGGAATCTTCCACCATGAGAAGCGAAGAAGTAGAAGAACTAATACAAAAGTTTGGGATAGATATACGACGCATCAACCAGTATAAGCGGCCATACGGGTATATTGATTCCACTGGCCACGAATACCATGCTTGTAAATACGATGGGGGTTGCGTGATTTGCTACCCCTGTGGACATGGATGTTAGATCCTGGAAAACCTATCCCGCCTGATGAGTTCTGGTGGCTCCAAACAGAAACCCCCTCCGGGGGTCGCGGGAAGCCGTAATAATCAAAAAAGGGAGGAAGCTTGCCAATAAATCCAAGCCGGGGTGGGGAAAGGCACTGTCCCTTATATGTCCCAAAAAAAAATTCAATCTAAAGGAGGAATATCCATGCCGGATGTAAGACTTATTCAAGAAGCGGTGAGGTTTCTCGCTGAGCAGTGTGACCACGCCGTCACCATCGACAATAAGGGATTCAACAAGATGGACGCAGGATTCGGGAAAGACCTAGCAAAACGCGAGCGTTGGACCAAACGTCAAGCTCAGGTTACCGCCCTGGAATACGGGAGCCTGAAGCAGGTCGCAGAGTGACGGGGCATTGTCCCGGTAATGCGGCGGCCCGGTCACAAGCTCCGACAGCCTACAAGCATAATAAAATTTTAGGAGGTTTAACCATGACTATTACAATGAGTTACGAAGAGTACAACAAAATGCAAGAATTTGCGAAACAATTTGTTGCCAAAAAGGGAGGAACAAGACCAATATTAGAATATATCAAACTAACCTTTGTCGGAGATACCGCCAAAGCCGAAGCATTAGACGGTTACAAGGCCGGTTATATTACACTATCAATCAATGACTGTAAAGCAGAAGGAGAAATGTTATTACCTATAACAAGCAAATTAAAAAAATCTGATATATTCGTCGTTATTACAGATATGGACAAAGAAATCGAGATACGGACGGCAACAGGAGCGAGCATATACAGGAAACCCGAAGGAGAATTTTTTAATACTTCTGATATTTACCCACAAGACGAACCCACCGAAGTTTTTGGATTTAACCCGGTCTTATTATCGGACGCCCTAAAAGCATTTAAAGACGAAAAAGCAGTTAAAATCGAATATAGAGGAGCATTAAAGCCGCTTATAATTAAAGGTAGCACGGCGAAAGCATTGGTTTTCCCCGTGAGATTAAAAAACTAATGGAAGGATGAAAGCCGCCAGGGTTTAACAATTCCGGCGGCTATAAATAGGATATTAAGCCGTAAGCGTTGCCCGGTATACCGCCAGGAGCCTTCAATCCCGGCAAAGCCAAACTATATTAATAAGGAGGATTTAAACAATGCGGATCGAGTTCGAGTATGGTGGATATAATCCCCGCCAGTGCGCAATGCCGTGGGGAGCGATCGTGAAATTTGAGGGGTGGAAGATGATATGGGACTTTTCAGCCGGGACGTTTCGGGGAGATAACGTGAAAGGAGGGAAGCTATATATCGAGTGCCAGCTCGGCGACACCATCGCCACCGGACAGGACTTCCGGGACCGCGAGGGTCATATCCGCCTTGACAGTACTCTGTACGTCGTGGAGGAGGATGGGAGCCTGAAGCAGGTCGCTAAGGTTACCGCCCTGGAATTCGGAGCGGCCCGCCGGGAGCCGTAATCCCAGCCCTACAAAGCAGAGTGACGGGGCTGCATGCCCCGGTAATGCACAAGCCCGGTCACAAGCCGGAGCGGACAAAATGAATGGAGGTAATCACCCTTTTTATAAAAACAAAAAGGGAGGAATGAAAATGAGAAAAACTGTTAGAGAGGCAATCAAGAGATTAGAAGAATTGAAGGAAACAATTTACGAGGCAATGGATGAGATGGAAGACATCTTAAGGGAGGTAGCTCCAGAAGAACTCGAAAGGGCTGAGGCCTACTGGATGGCACACATCGACGGAGCTTTAGAGAACAGAGGTCACTGGCTAGGAGGAAGTATGATAAGCTACATTGATACAATCGAAGCACTGGAAGAAATGATGGAATAGGAGGGGGCTCAAAGCTCCCTTCTTCCAAAATAAAAGCGAAATAGGATTTCAATCCAAGGAGGTTTTTGAAATGCCCGACGTAAGGCTGATACAACAAGCAATAAAATATTTAGCGTGGCGGTGCGATGAAGCGATTTCTAAAGACGGTTGCGGGTTCAACAAAATTGATTCCGCTTTCGGAAAAAGCCTCGCCGAACGGGAGAGATGGACAAAACGACAAGCTCAGGCGGCGTTGGAAATGTTAAAGAAGTATCAAGGACAACTACAAGCTGGAGGGTTTGATATTGAAAAATTGTTTGATGGAAGTGAGATTACCTACCCTCACCTACAACAAGAGAAAGTAAAGCAAATGAACGTAGTGAAGAAAGTAGACGACAGAACAATGGAAATACGGTACAGGTTCAACCAGGAGATACTGCAACTAGTAAAATCACTCCCGGGAAGACGCTTCCATCCCGATAAAAAGTACTGGACAGCTACAATAACCGCGGACAGTATAAACAAACTGAAGGACGCAGGGTTTGCAATCGATGCGGAGTTAGAAAAACTCCTACACCAAGCAGAGGAGATAGAAAAAGGAATCGATGTACCTGGCCTCAAAAAACAGTTGTTCCCGTTCCAGAAACAAGGCGTAGCCTTCATCGAAAAGCGAAAGGGAAGAGCCCTCATAGCGGATGAAATGGGACTCGGAAAAACTATTCAAGCCGCTGCCTGGCTTCAGCTCCATCCAGAGAAAAGACCGGCAATAATCCTTTGTCCGGCATCATTGAAGCTGAATTGGGCGAAGGAGTTAAGGGATACACTTTCTACAAACGACAAAGTGGAAATCCTTTCGGAAACAAAACCTTATCCGATTACTGGAAGCATAATAATCATAAATTACGACATCCTAAATAGTTGGGTGGAAACGCTCCATGCTATCAACCCCCAAGTCCTTGTAATAGATGAGATGCACCTCATCAAAAACAGCTCAGCAATCCGAACAAAGGCTACGAAGAAATTGGCGAAAGATATACCTCACGTCATAGCGCTCACCGGAACACCAATCGTAAACAGGCCAGTAGAAGGCTTCAATATATTCCAAATCCTAGACAGAAACCAGTTCCCGAACTTTTGGACATACGTTCATCGGTACTGCGGAGCACGTCATAATGGTTTCGGTTGGGATTTCAGCGGAGCAACAAATAAGGAAGAATTACACCAAATTCTTACAAGTACAATAATGATTCGTCGTCGGAAATCCGATGTACTAAAGGACCTACCTGAAAAGCTGTATTCCTTTGTCCCGATGGAGCTTGACAACAAAAAAGAGTATTCGACCGCTGAATTAGAATTCATCGAATACCTCCGGCAGATAAAAGGAAAGGAGGCGGCGGAAAAGGCGAAGAAAGCAGAACACCTCGTAAAAATCGAGGCAATGAAACAGCTAGCAGTCAAAGGGAAAATGAAGCAAGCTATCAACTGGGTACGGGATTTTATCGAAGACGGTTCAAAATTAATAGTGTTTGCAGTACATAAGGAAGTTATAGACCAGCTAATGAAAGAATTCAAAGAAATCGCTGTAAAAATAGATGGCTCCACTCCTATCCCCGAAAGACATAAAGCAGTAGAAGCGTTTCAAAGCGACCCGAACATAAAGCTATTTATCGGTAACATACAAGCCGCAGGCGTCGGACTAACCCTTACAGCTGCCTCCACAGTAGCCTTCTTAGAACTACCCTGGACGCCGGGCGAACTCCAGCAGGCTGAGGATAGATGCCACCGTATTGGGCAGAAAAATTCGGTTAACATATACTATCTGTTAGCGGAAAATTCGGTGGAATATAAGCTGGCTAAATTGTTGGACAAAAAGAAGGAGGTACTATCCGCCGTTATAGATGGAAAGGTGGTTGACGAAAAAAGCCTCATAACTGAACTGATAGAAAGCTATTTGGAAGGCAAGGAGGCGGAGAAAAATGAGTAATGAACAAATGGAACTCAACATCGTGAGAAAAGTGGTTTGGTCATACGCCCGGAGCACTGGCCTGGACTTCGATGAGCTGTGCTCCGAGGCTTACCTTGCATATTTGGAGGCTGCTCCCTCCTATGACCCCAGCATAGGTAAGAAAACCACCTTTATTTGGAGAGTGGTACAAAACCATATTAATAATTTACTAAAGAAAAATGCTAAAGAAATTGCAACAGATAAAGAAGCTATGGAAACATTACTAGAAGGACGCGAAGAATTAGGCCCGGAGCAGATAATCATTGCAGAGGAGTGTTGGGAAGAGTTGTTCAATAGCCTCTCGCCAGAAGCGAAGATGATTTTCTTCCTGCTCAATAGCAGCGAGGTATACATAAACACTGATAAACCCCGGGAAGCACGTGGCATAATCGCACGAGAATTGAAAGCCTGGGGTTGGGGCGAAAGCAAAATCTGGGCAACTTTCCGCGAACTAAAACAGACGCTAAAAATGACCCAGACGAAGCGGAAAATGAGAAGGACAAAATACCGGAACAAATAATTTTGAGGTAATTTGTATAATAAGTATAGGAGGGGGAAAATGGGGATTGAAAAGTTGCTACAAGATTATGGGATACCTTATGTAACAGAATCCGAGCACCATCACGGCACTCCTGACTGGATAAACATACACTGCCCTTTCTGCACTGGCTCAAAGAACTTCCACCTGGGGATAAATATATATCAACCGATGGTTAGTCATTGCTGGCGTTGTGGAGGACATTCTACCGCCTCGGTCTTGTCTCGGATACTGAATATATCCGTAGAGAAGGCGAAAAATCTAATTCAAGAATACGCCGGACCAACGGTAACTATCCGAAAGAAAGCGGAAGAACCCCGGATGAGTATATTCCCTATTAAATTCCCTCAACCTTATTTTGAACATCTAAACGAAGCTGGAAAGAAATATCTGGAAGGGAGAGGATTTGACCCGGAGAAGTTAGAAAAGAGATGGAAGTTAAAACAAACCGGGCCGGTGAGTTTTCTCGACAAAATCGCTTACGGAAACCGAATCATAATCCCTATTCATTGGGGCAGACAACTGGTCAGTTTTCAGACCCGGGACATTACCGGGAAATCCGACAAAAGGTATTTAGCCTGCCCAATGAAGCGAGAAGTTATCCACCATAAATACATTGTATACGGGAAAGAGAAGGAATGGAGTAAACATCCGGCATTAATAGTGGTTGAAGGTGTTGCAGATGTCTGGAAATTGGGAACAGCGGCAGTTGCTACCTTTGGAACTGCTTTCACTATGGAACAGGTATTAACACTGTCGAGGATTCATAACAAATTCTTCATCGTATACGACAACGAACCGCAAGCCCAGCAACAGGCCCGAGAGTTAGCAGTAAAACTCAAAGCCCTCGGGAAAAAGGTATTCATTGAGACTGTGGATACCGACCCTGGAGATATGAAACTTTATGATGCTAGACATTTTGTAAAAACATTATTAAAGGAGGTATTCTAAGATGAAAAGAGTTATGGAAAGAAACGATTTACGGAAAAGGAGAAAAGCATTGGGATTATCCCAGATGGAACTCGCAAGGTTGGTAGAAGTATCACTGCTCACCATACAGACGTGGGAGCGAGGCGTCAGCGAACCGAAACCCGAAAACAAGGAGAAACTCGAACAAGTATTCGCTGAGTTAGAAAAGCGTAAAGTGAAAACGAAATAACCATAAGCGAAGGAGTACTTACTACTCTGTAAACTTGTTCAAATTGGAGGATTTGTTGAAGAATTGAGGGAGGTATTTCTAGTGAAGCGATTGATAGAGAACGAAAAGAAAAAAATCACCATTCCAGACCTCGTATACAGAGGTGTCCGTCAAGGAAATTTTACGCTAATACCGAATGATATATTGCGAAATCCTAACATAAGTTCAAAAGCGAAGGTACTATTATTCATCGGATTGTCCAACCAAAATGGGTGGAAAAGTCATAAAACCACGATTTGCTCAATGATGAAAGAAGGAAAAAACGCGATTGATTCAACAATGAAAGAGTTACAGCAGTTTGGGCTTATGAAGAAAATACGTTACCGTGACAAAAAGACCAAGAGAATCAAAGGTTCATTCTGGATATGGACAGATACTCCGGGGAAATTCAATTTGGAAAAATACTCGCAATTCCTTGAAGAAAACGGGTTGGAAGTTTGCCCGATAAGCGAATGAGACGCAGAAGGGAGAGAAGTTTTTAGATGAAAAGAACCAAAGGAACTAATGAAACTAGTCACGACAACAATGATATGATTAAAATTGCATTGGAGATATTCCGAACAGATGCTTTTTTAACAATCAACAAAAAACTGATTCAAAAGGTTGGGATAATTAAGGCTGCTTACATTGCAAACTTGGTGGACAAGTACAAATATTTTCGGGATAGAGGAATGCTAACTAAGGATGGAGGTTTCTACTTAACATACGAAGAACAAACCAAGCAACTAGGATTAAGTGAACATCAACTCAGAACATGCAAGAAAGAATTCATTGAGGCGGGAGTTTTGAGAACCGAAATGAGAGGCTTACCACGCAAAGAATTTTACTTCATAGATTTCGGCGAACTGTTGAGTCAATTCATTGTAGATGAAGAAGAGTCAATTGAACCAATTCCAGATGATTCAACCAATGCAAAAAATACTGATGAATCAGGGGACCAATTTAAGCAATATTCCTTAAAAAATTTAAGGAATAATGCTCAAAAAATTCAAGGAATAATGCTTAAAAATTTTAAGCAATATTCCTTAAAAAATTCAAGCAATATTAAGGAAAACTTATATAAGGAAAACGAAAAAGAAAATAATATATTATTCTCTGATCTAAATTCAAAGATAGAAAGTAAACAAGATAAAAATTCTCAATACGTTCCATTAGCGGAACAACTAGCCTTTATCGTAAGGAGTCATAAACGAATTAATGTTACCGCCCAAAAGATAGCTAGCTGGGCAAATGAAATTAGAAAGTTAGTAGAAACTGATGGAGTGTCCATTCAACGGGTAGAGACTGCCTTGGATTGGTACGAGGACAATATAGGTGGTCAGTACATTCCGGTCATTGAGAGTGGCTCCAGCTTGCGTAGCAAATTTATCAAGCTTGAGGACGCTATGCGTCGGGCTGGAGTTGTTCCCGGTCAGTCCAAAACCATTTCTACCGATGCTCCCAAAGATCCCAAGAAAGTGTTGCGGCGATTCTTCCATAGCAAAGACCTTGCTCATGTATTCTACCGGGATTGCTACGAACCGGCAGAGATTCTGTTTGAAGGAACAGTTGACGAGGGAACTCTTGCAGAAACCCTTCTGAATTTGTACTCCCAAATCAAGGAAAAGCAGGAACAAAACTTATCGGGAGATTTGGTCAGACTTCTTCCCGGTCCGATGGAACTTATTGCCCGGTACATAGATTGGATTCGGGACAATACTTGGATTACCAACATTAGGTTGGACATGTTTGACCTCAACCATTCATTGTTCAGCAGATTCCGCCGGGACGAAGCCAAGACCGATAATCTGGAACGTGATGCAATTACTGGAAAATCTTATTTGAGAGGGTAGGAGGAAGAACCATGCAATATTACAATCAAGAAATCAAGGCTGATGCCGGAAAACCTCGATTGTCGTTGATCCCGTCTGAAATCATCTGGGCTATTGCCACCATAAGGGAATATGGTTGTCGAAAATATGGTGAGCAAGGTGTGTTACGTTGGAAGGATGTTGAAAAGGAAAGATACCGGGATGCCGCCTATCGTCATTGGCTCAGATATTTAGAAAACCCTTCAGGAGTAGACCCGGAAAGCGGATTACCTCACCTTTGGCATTTAGCTTGCAACATAGCCTTCCTTTGCGAACTTGAGAAAGAGAATTGGAAGGATTTGAATTACAAATAATTCGACGGGAGTTTGTATAATATAAATAAGGACAGAAAGCCTAGGGAGGGGGGATTTATTTTGATAAGAGATGACCAAGAGTTTATTGAACGCCGAATTGTTACAGGAATGATTGTTAGCACAAATTACCTACAACGGATTCAGAAATTTTGGAATCCCGCTTTGTTAGAATCTCCTGAATTGAAAATCGTTGCGGGCTGGTGCATGGAATATTTCAAAAAGTATGGAAAAGCTCCCGATTCCAACATACAGGATTTATACATGGATGCGTTGAAGAAAGGTCTATCCAAGGCTGACGCAAAATACATAGAGGAATTACTTCAAGACCTGAGTGACGAATACGGTAGAGGAACTCAGTTCAATTCAGCGTATCTATACGACAAGACCATTGAATACTTCAAAGCCCGAGAGATTGAAAAACACAATGAACAAGTCCAAGCACTCATTCAAGCGGGAGAAATCGAGAAAGCCGAGCAAATGGCGGCATCATTCCAACCGTCCATATTTGAAGATGAAAAGTTAGGCTTGGACTTGTCGAAGAAAAAGGAAACAATGGATGCCATCGAAAGAGCTTTCTCCAACGCCTATGCCCCGGTGGTAACGTATCCGGGTGCATTAGGCAAACTTTGGAACGACCAACTGATCAGAGGGGGATTTGTCTCACTACTCGCACCAGAGAAACGAGGGAAAACTTTTATGTTGTTGGAGATAGGATTGAGAGCAATCCGTCAGAAGGCAAATGTTGCGTTTTTCGAGGCAGGCGACATGACAGAAGAACAGATATTAAGGAGGATTTGTATATACATTTCCCAACGCTCCGACAAGGAAAGGTATTGCGAAGAACGTTTCCGCCCTGTCGGAGACTGCGTATTGAATCAGTTGGACTTATGCGATAGAGCGGATAGAAACTGTGATTACGGAATTTTCGATAACATTCCACTATCCGAATTTATACAAACACCTCACCAATTCGTAAACCTCGAAGTCTTACAACAAAAGTATGAGGAATACTCGGATTATGAGCCTTGCGACGCCTATGGTTGCACTGAACGAAAAGGAACAGTTTGGCTGAGGAAAGTAAAGAAGCGTAGACCACTTACAGTGGTTCAGGCTAAAAAGAATATAAAGGCGTTTTTTGAAAGGTATAAACGCCGATTCAAGCTGATAACATATCCCGCTGGAACTCTTACTGTGACCGAAATTCGACAAGTATTAGACATCTGGGAAAGGCAGGATGGTTTTGTCCCGGATGTCATAATTATAGATTATGCTGACTTGATGTCAGCAGACGATGCAAAGGTTTCTGAATTTCGCCACAGGCAGGATTATATTTGGAAATCCTTGCGAGGTTTGTCTCAAGAGCGACATGTATTGGTAGTCACTGCAACACAAGCAGATTCAGAAAGCTACGAAAGGAAAAGGCTGACAATGTCGAACTTTTCTGAAGACAAGCGTAAGCTATCCCATGTTACCGCGATGTATGGATTGAACCAAGACCCGCAAGGAAGGGAGAAAAAGTTGGGAATATTGCGAATAAACGAGATAGTCGTTCGTGAAGGAGAATTCTCCAACGACAGAGAGGTTTGGGTTTTGCAAGACCTCGCCGCATGTAGACCATTTTTGGAAAGTTTTTTCCCATGATTTGGAAGAAATTTTTTTTGAAAACCCTTCAAATAATTTTGGTTCAAATTGTATAATAATATCAGAGAGGAAAGTTAATACTAAAATCAATACAAAATCAAATCAAAAAAGGAGGAGTTTTCATGTCAGTAAAAAGAGAGGATTTAATTAAGGCGGCGAAGGAGTTGAATGATGTCCTAGGGCTAGACCCGCGAATCAAGACAGGAAAGAAAGTAACGGAAAAGGAGTTATCAGAGCAAATACTTGAAGCGGTTGAACTTATTTTACCTGAGGATAATATTTCTGAGGAGACTATGAGAGTCATTAAACTCTTAAAGGGTGAATCTGTTGAAGACGAAGAAGATGAGGAAGTAGAAGCTGTAGAAGCTGACGAGGGACTTGAAGACGAAGAAGATGAGGAAGTAGAAGCTGTAGAAGCTGACGAGGGACTTGAAGACGAGGAGGAAGAAGAACTGAAAGAAGAAGATGCTGAAGAGGTAGAGGACGAAGCTGAGGACGAGGAAGAACACGAAGAAGATGAGTTGAAACCTGCTCCGAAGAAAGAAAAGAAGGAGAAAAAGGGAGCGAAGGAAGGAAAGCCGAAAGCGAAGAAAACCCCGCCCGCTCTGGCAGGCTTGACCAGAGTTGCAGCCGCTGCATTAGCTGTTAAGAACGCGAAGAAACCTTTAATAGTGGAAGAACTCGTTAAGGCCGCTGACGAGCTATACGTCAAGGGAGGTGGAAAGCCCAACTTGAAGGAAAGCCAATCCAATACAGTTAAAGCCCTTCAAGCGTTGATTGCCTTTGGCGTAGTCGAGGAGAAAGATGGGGTAGTAAGGGTGAAGTAGCCATGAAAATTTATAAGGCGGCCCTAGGTATAAGGGGCGATATGCTATATTGCCCCTTGTGCCTTTATATTGATAGTTATTGGACGTGCGAACCTAATTGTGCTACGTGTTTTGCTAGACGTCTGAACCGAACTTGGGGGAATGATTTTAGGATTGCCGATGTAGAGGACATTAAGAAAAAAATTCTATCCAAAAAAGGTACGAGTTCTCTACATCGAGCAATACAACAGCGGAAAACCCTCCGGTTGGGAAATCGCTCCGACCCATTTCAAGATTGCGAATTGAAATACAAAGTCTCCGCTCAGATAGTAGAATTCCTCCGAGAACAGAATTGGGATACGGTTATTCAGACTAAATTCCCTCAGCGTGCTTACGAGTTGACAGGATTGGGTGAAAACTCTATAATGATGGCAGAGATTATGCCGGGATTGGAAGCCGATTGGGAATTGTTTGAGTACAAGAAAACTGAGAATCCAATTGAGCGTGTAAAAACGTTGGGGTTGTTGAAGAAGAAAGGATTTAGAGTGGGAGCCAACGGCGAACCCTTCATACCCGGATACCACACAGTGGGGCAATTCAAGGAAACGCTCAAACTACTCAAATCCCACGGAATTAACCGCTACAACACGTATAATCTACATATGAATGATTGGGTGGTCAAAAACCTTTTCAAGCGGGGATTGGACATAGAAAAAATCTATTACATGAATCAGGATAGGGAGTGGCGGAAAATCCTACAGAAATTGATTCAGATTGCTAGTGATTTGGGTGTGATATTAGGGTGTCCAGACTTCGTAAACAGCGGCTGGGGAAATGTTCAAAAAAGCAACACTTGCTGTGGGATAGACGTAAAAAATCCTTGCACATTTAATGCTCACCACTTCAAACTTGCGGTTCAACAAGGTAGAAACCCTAGAGATTGTTGGGATGGCGTTGGTAATTATGAGGAAGGTTTGAAGATTATCGAGGGAAAAACGAAAGAAATGTATACATTGAAGGACATTGTAGGAAAAAGGCTGGTGAGGAAGGGGTGAAAAGGAAAAATCCGCTTGGTATTGAATAATCGAAAAAGAAGGGAGAGGAGAACCATTAACACCATTAAGGAGTATCAAGAAATCCGAGAATTAGTGAGTCGAATTGTTCCAGGGAACCGCCCTTTCTTCCCAGCAAAACACAAAGTCGGGCTAGTCAAAGAGAAGGGAAGAAAGAGAAACTATCATCAATACAACTTGCTTACACAACAATGGGAGAAGCGAGAGAGGTTGTTGGACACCGAACAAATCAACAGTTTTCTCGAAATCTCATTACGAGCCGCGGCTTGCCCCATGCCTTTCAATGCGGATGTTTGGGACGGTTTGAATTGTATTGCGGAGGGACAGAAAGTGAAAACCAAAAGAGGGGAGATTCCCATTGAAGAGGTAAGATCTGGAGATGAAGTCTTAACCTTCAACGAAGTCACAGGAAAAACAGAGTGGAAAACAGTTGTCGATACCTCTAGGAGTATCCGGAGAAATTTGGTGGAGATAGAAACAGAAAAAGGAAAATTGTTAGTAACAGAAGACCACCCAGTATTCACTCAGCGGGGATGGGTCAGGGCTGGCGAGTTAACAGATGATGACGTCCTGTATACCTACTAATACTCCCGCTAACTTTTGTAAGTGTTGAGAATCCAGAAAGAGATAAAGAACGTGACGAGTATATTTTGAAAACATATGGATACCCTACATTGCGAATAAAACCTCTAGAATTGAACAATAGAAATAGACATGATTTGATAGAAAAGATAAGGAGGTTTTTAAATGGAGGTAAGACCAGCGAAAATAAAGTCAATTAGAAAAGTTGTTCGGGAAACTTTTGTATATGATTTAACTGTTCAAGATAATCCGAATTTTTTCGTTGAAGGTCATCTGGTTCATAATTGTCCGTTCAGGTGTATTTACTGCTTTGCTGATACCTTCCGAGCTAGTTTATACACTTCCTTTTTCGACAACCCCCGAGCGATTGGATTACGACATTGTAACCCTGATTACTACAAACGGGAAATCGACAAGATGTTACTACTTCGGGGAAAAGACCCTCATGGATTGTCGGGTATCCGAAAAGCGTTTGCGATGGAGATTCCAGTAAGGTTTGGAATTCGCTTTGAAGATTTCCACCCGTTGGAGCGAAAACACAAGGTTAGCCTTGAGTTGCTGAAGTATTTCAAAGAGATTGCATATCCTGTGATGCTCAATACAAAATCCGATTTAGTTGCTGAAGATGAATATGTAAGAGTGTTGGCAGAAAATCCAGCCGGCGCTGCGGTTCATATCACTATTCTAACCACAAACGAAGAATTGACCAAGACGTTGGAGCCTGGAGCGCCCTCGTATGAACGGAGGATGAAGGCGACGAAGATATTACACGAGGTTGGAGTTAGAGTTGTCCCGAGGATTGAACCATTCATGTTTCTTATTAACGACACCGAGGACGACGTAAAACGCTATGTAGAGACCCTAGCAAAAATTGGAATCAAGCATATGACGTTTGATACATACTCCTATTCGGCCAATATTCCAGGTATAAGGCAGAATTTTATAAATCGAAATTTGGACTTCGACAGGGTATTTTTAGCGGGTTGCGATAGTCAGTTGTTAGGAAGCATCTTGTTGGAAAAGTATATGAACATATTCCGGGAATTCGGGATTTTTTGTAGCACCTTCGACCTCGGGAATGTTCCAACCAACGACCAAGATATTTGTTGCTCAGTTGAGGATTGGTTCAAAGGTGGATGGAACTATGGTTGCGTTGTAATGGGAATACGATTCATTACAAAACACAAAGGGAAGCCGGTCACGTGGAGTATGTTCCGCGATTGGGTGTATGAACATGGCGGATTTCTTACCGAGGCTTTGGAGCGAGAAGTCCACAAGCTTTGGAATATGGAAGGGAGCAACACCGCTTATAGTATTTCTTGGGGTGCTGGAATGGACCCTGTGGGATATGACCGTGACGGCATAGTGTGGTCATACATTCCGGAAGCGGATGAAAGAAAAGAGCTTATAGAATCTTTGAAGCGGAGGTTGAGCAGATGAGCAAAAAAGCGAACGTAAATGTGAACAAACGTATTGAAGGGATATTTACTCAGGCAGTTGCGATGGACAATCGTGGGGTAAAGAACATGATTCATTGCATTGGTGATAACATATACATTGTAAACTTTGACTACAGCATGATACTCAGATTTTCCTTGAGGCAGAGCGAGGCTAGGTTTGAAGTCCCCATTTCGTTCAACGCTAACGAGTATGACTCACCGCAATTTACCTTTGAAATCACACCAGATGGAAGCAAGATCGTGTTCCGCACCGTGGAGAAAGAGTTTACTCGCAGGAAAATTTGTCATACAAAAAGTGTTTCCCCTAACGCTGAAGATATTGATAAATTGTACCAAGAGTTGAAGAAGAAAGCTGAACAATCTCAATATCTTTTCTACCTATCCGCTGATTGCGTTCCATTGTTGGAGGAAGATTTATCTCATGTGGAAATATCTGTCGAAAACTCATCGTTGATATTACGCCAACGCAATATCTATACTGGGACAATAGTTGAGGTTGAATCGAATGAAAAAGGATTCTTCACTGTGAACAGATTACCGAAGGAAATGCCGCCAATAGCCTTAAAAACAAAGGACTTTGCTAGTTTGTTTAACATTAAAAAGTCCCTCGCATTCATTCCTACCGAAGATTTCCTGTTGGTAAAAGACCCGCAGAAAGATGATTTTGATGGAGTATTAGCCTTGTGTAAATACGATATGATTATTGATTTGTATAATAAGAAGGGAGGGGACGAAGATGGGAGGAAAGAGCAGGAAACGGGGACAAGTCAGCAAGAAGCTGATAGACCGCTTGTTAAGAGAACAACCACAAGGCGGAGAAAGTAAGAAATCTGGACAATCCAAGAAGCAGAAGGGATTGTTATGAAAGGGATTGATCAATATCTCGAGAGAGCTCACGAACTGAAAATAATTCCTAACTTTTGGTTGACAAGGGAATATTTGTCCATTCAGCCGAACATAAAACTGGAAACAGACGGGAAGTTTATTTGGTTGCAGGAGGACGAATGGGTAGTATTCCCTCCTCTACCTTTATTTGATACCGTTAAACCTTCTTTGCCTAAACTGAAAATTTGGAGTGATTTTGCTAATTATACGATAGGCAAGCCTTTTCAGTTTTTAGATTGGGAATATACCTATGCCGCTGATGATTTTTTTAATATGACCGGCGGTAAGTGGAAGGTATTTAGGAAAAACTGCCGGAAGTGGCCGAGAAGAAATGAAGGTTGTTGGACTTATACCACCGATGTTCCGCCGGTTCCTGAGATTAAATCCTTGCTAATAAAATGGCTAGACAACAAGAAAGACGAAGAAATTGCTGACAGCGAATCGCTGATTTGGTTTATGTTCCACGGTTCAAATCGAGCTTTCTTAAAGCGAAAAAGCGAATTGGTTGGAGTAAATATATGGGATGAAAATGGAGATTGGTTGATATACCGATATTGTATAGCAGACACTGAAGAGCGTTTCTTGGACGAATTCTTGCGGTTGTTATTCTATCAGAGTTTTCCAGGAAGGTTGGTTATAGATGGCGGAGTGTTGGACAATCCCGGTCTGGAAAAATTCAAAGATAAGCTCAATCCTGTTCGGAAAAGACCTGTGTATTCGAGAATGACATAGGATAATTTTACGCTAAATTGTATAATAAATACAGAGAGGGAGGGTTACAAAATGCCAGGTAGTAAAGAGTGCTGGTCAGCCGAGGAGTTGAGGCGCTACGCCAAAGAAAAATATCCTGGGATTTTGGTCAAAACCAACAAACCCTACAGCAAAGGGGCTGCGTTCATAGACCCGGATACGGGGGAGGTATTGCTTGAGGGCAAGAGTAACTATGACCTGGTTGAAAAAGTTACCGCCCCGGACTTTGAAACCCTGTGGGCCAAAAACCAGTCGCCGAAGTTGTTTGATGTCGAGCCAGGAATCCGGCGGAAGAACTACGCAGAAAAAATGTTTTCCCGAGGCCTGTGTTACATCATTGAGGCGATGGAGATATCAGGCTTGAAAAATCCCCGCTTTGTGATAGGGGAGGACGGGTTCCCCGAGGCTATCAAAGTTGGTAATTTTGAATACGACATATATGGAATGAGGAAACGAGAACAACTAGAATAGGGAGGAGTGTTAAATGGTAGTAAAGAAGGAAAAAAGATATTTACCAAGTGACTGGTCGCGCAAGGTGAAATATGAAAGCCTTGACGATACACCGAAAGAGGTTGAACAAAGCCGGGGCAAATTCTTTGACTTCCCGGAAGAAATGAAGGGTTATCAATTTGAAGACCGGGAGTTCTTGGTGTTCTACTTTGATACTAAGGAAGATTATGAAGTAGTTCGGAAGCGCTTTGAAATACCTACACGACACCCCGTAAGCCACCCAGAATTAGATACAGCCAAGCTGGTTCGTATGGTACAACAGTTTATAGAAAAGGGAGGGGAGTCTGAAGTTGAAAAGAACGAGAATGGCAGTGACTCTTCCAAAGAATGAAGAATACTCAGAAATATGCCATGCCTGTGGCGTTTGTGAGTCTATTAATATGAGGCCCGGCTCAATGTGCGCCGCATTAGCAAAGCAGTCTGAAGTCCAGTTTGAATACCCGGAGGTATTCCCGCAAACCTATGGTGGAACCCGGTTCTCGGCCGATGCTATGGACTGCGCCATTCCGGTTGCGCTCGACAGTCACTCGGGTTGTAGTTACAACTGCTTGTATTGCTTCAGTAATAACCTTCAACGAGCTTTTGACCGCAATAACCGACTACTGAAGGCGGCGGTTGAAACCGGCTCCTTGTACAAGGAGTGGCCTATATACCAGCTGGAAAAGTTTCTGGCTAGGGAGTGTAAGGACGCACAAAGTCAAGCTATGTACTCATTGATGGACCAAGGCGCACCAATCCAACTTGGGGCCTTGGGTGACCCATTTGACGATTTGGAACTACATAGCGACTGGGCGAAAAAAGCAATCCCGCTGTTCATCAAGTACAAACAACCGGTGCGTATCAGTACCAAAGGTGGTAGGTTACTTCAAATGAAGGAATACCTTGACCTATTCGCTGAAAACCCGCGCCAGTTTTGGGTTGCCTGGAGTATAATTAGTAATGACGATGAGCGGATTGCTAAGGTAGACATCAACGCGCCGGTTACTTCAGAGCGGCTGAAAGCTATGAAGGCCTTGACCGATATAGGGGTACATTGCAGCTTGAGGTTCCGCCCATTCATACCTGGCCTGAGTGACGCCTATCTCGGAGAACCAGAGGCTTGGAGGGTGCTTATGGAACGGGCCAGGGCGGCGGGGGCCGAGGCTATCAGCTTCGAATTCATATTCCTGGCCGCCGTACTGACCCCGCGTCAGAAGGCTATGTATCAGTTGATGTTTAAGGCCGTCGGAAATCCACATTTCGGTGAGTGGTGGAATTCTCATAGTAACCCAGCTGAAACCTGCCGCCGAGCTACGCGTAGTCTGAAGTATGACATGACTATGAAGGTGTACCATAAAGCGAAGGAGCTTGGCCTACGGTTCGGCATAAGTGACCCTCACTTCAAAGAGTTGAACGATACCGGTTGCTGTTGCGGGATGCCCGAGGACGACGAGTGGTTCGGTAAGTGGAGCCGCCGCCAAATGACAGAGGTCATAGTCCAAGCGCGGCGCGCTCACGAACGTGGGGAAAAGCGCTTATTCAGCTATAGCGATTGGCGTCCAGAGTGGGCACATATGGTACCACTAACCTCCATGGTATCAGCTGGTAATTGGCACAATTATCGGCGTAAAAAGTACAAAACTTGGGGTGACTGGATGCGCGATAAATGGAACGACCCCAAGAGCCCGCGTGGCCCATATAACTATTTCGGCAAGGTACTGATACCCATAGGTATCGATAAACACACCCAAGACCTGGTGTATGAATATCGGCCTTGGACTCCAGAAAGGGAGTATGAAACCATATACCTGGAGTTGATGAAGTAATGAGAAGGTTCCATATACGAAGCTTTGAAGCACGAGTGGTTCGCTAACGGGTTAGCACGGGCCATAATATTCAAGAATTTCAGCGGTTCATCCCGCAGCCTGTCTAATGCGTTGTATCAAGCATTACAAATAGGTATCAACGGCGTACAATATGTAAACGAATTTCCACCTCATGTTGCTGCTGAACTATACAGGACGTACACGAAGGACATGGACAGGGGTAAAGTTGAAATCCTAGACCCTTGTGGCGGTTGGGGCGGGAGAATGATAGGTGCGTCCGTAGTAGCGAACAAGTATACTTGTTATGAACCGGCATCTAGAACACATTCTGGACTGGTGAAATTAGCAAATTTTATTGTGGACA
>Ga0116186_1002116_pt1 | contig 18450 bp, 16 predicted proteins | sample AD_JPNNA4_MetaG_FD_89806 | JGI IMG/M metagenome (GOLD analysis project Ga0116186, IMG submission 89806) | Active sludge microbial communities of municipal wastewater-treating anaerobic digesters from Japan - AD_JPNNA4_MetaG | ecosystem: Engineered > Bioreactor > Anaerobic > Digestate | place...
AACCGCTCGCGAAGGCCGGGGAATTCGCCTGTCTCTGCGTCCGCGACGTTAACGACTCGGGCATTTTCCTTGACTGGGGTCTCGAAAAAAACCTGCTCCTGCCCTATTCCGAGGCGCCGCGCGAACTCAAACCCGGCCATAAGTGCGTGGTTTACGTTTCGCTCGATAAAGCGTCCAGGCGGCTCGTGGCTTCGGCTAAATTCGATAAATTTATCGAAAAGAAAGATATAGGCTTGAAAGAAGGCCAGCAGGTGAGCCTGCTGGTGTGCCGCCTCACGCCCGGCGGAGCCCTTGCGATAATCGACGATAAGTACGCCGGCATCATATACGAAAGCGAGATGTTCGAAAAGCTTAATATCGGCGACAGGCTCACCGGTTACGTTAAGAAAATCAGGGACGATAAAAAGATAGATCTTACGCTCAGAATGAGCGGCCGCGACGAAATCGAGTCGGCCAAAATCAGGATCATGCAGATGCTTCTCGAAAACGGCGGAACGCTTAAGCTCGGCGATAAAAGCCCGCCCGAATTAATCAAGCAAAAACTAAAAATGAGCAAGCTCACGTTTAAAAAAGCCATAGGCGGCCTTTATAAGGACCGCAAAATAACCATAGAGGCCGACAGGATATCGAGCGCGCTTTAGCGTCGTATTTTTACTATAAAGACATGGAACAATTTGTTAAAATTGAAGTAAAATATTATATCTTGATTATTAAGAGGAGGAAGGGTTATGGATTTTAAAAAAGGCGGCGTCGCGATTTTACTCGCGGGCGCTTTGATTTTCTCTCCATCTTTTCAGCAAAGCTCCTTCGCCCAGGACGGCGGAGCCGATGAAAACGCTTCGGGCGGCCAGAGCGGCTCCGGAGATTTTCTCGACGTCACTTCCGATATGGTCGACGATAGCAAAACCGCTAACACTACAAGCAATTTTAAAGCGCAGGAAGTCGAAAATATCGGCGACACTTCGTCGGCCGCGATCAATAACGGCGTGGGAAGCCCTTTCGATAAATTCAAAGGTAAAAAACCCGAAGACGGCAACGTGCGGCAGGTTAACAACGAAGCGGCCCCCGATTTTTCCGCCAACGCCGGCGGACAGGCTTCCGATTCGGGCGGCGTCCCGCAGGTAAACTCCACCTCCGTGCAGGCCGATAAAATGACCGCATGGAATTTTCTCACCGAGGGCATGAAAAACAAAAACCGCGAAGACCTCGAAAAAGCGGCTGATTTATACGGTAAATTAGTGTTTTCGTCGAGCCGCCAGGACGGAAAATTTTTATATTTTCTCGGAAGATGCTTCGAAGAGCTTAGCTATGTGGCCAAAGGCCAGGAAAAAACGAAAATGCTCACCGACGCCAACAAGCTTTTCAAAGAATCGGCCGAACGGCTTAAAGTCGCTCCCGACTCCACTAAATGCGTTTCTTACAAAGACGCCGTAGATAAATCCGAAACCGTCACGCCCGAAAACGCCGGTTCCTCTTCCGAAGAAGGCGCGGCCGGCGGAAGCGGCTTCGGAGGCCTTAAACCGGTCGAACATCGCGTGACAAGCGAGTTCGGCATGAGGACTCACCCCGTCAGCGGCGGGCGTAAAATGCACAAGGGCATAGATTTCGGCTGCCCGCGCGGCACCAAACCCAAAGCCATCGGCGCCGGCAAAGTCGTTTTCGCCGGCTGGGTGAGCGGCTACGGCAATACCAACGTTATCGAGCACGTCGTAGGCGGTAAAAAATATTATACGAGATACGCTCATCTTACGACCACCGCAAAAGTCGGAACGAGCGTTCAAAAAGGCCAGGTAGTGCCCGGAATGACTACGGGAAATACCGGAATCGGCACCGGCCCGCACCTGCATTTTGAAGTGCGTATCGGCAACCAGTGGGGCGAAGCGGTTAATCCGAGAAGATATTTCGGCGCCCTCGCCAAATAAATAGCTCCAAAATTTAATGCGATAAAAAATACGCGGGTATATTATAAAATCAATCAATACTTAAACAAAGAAAAGGCGGGACTAATTTATGAAAAATAAAATATGTTCGATTTTTATCGTCGCTTCGATGATTCTTACATGCTTCTGGTTCCAGGCCGCTTTCGCTCAGGAAGCTTCGCCTTTCGCGGAATTCAATAAAAACGCCGACAAAGGCGCCGTTTACGTATCCGTTAAACGCGGCTCCGGCGCGGATCAGCTCGGCCGCGTTATAGAAGACAAAACTGCCGAAACCCTCCTGATGGGCCCTTCCGCTTTCTGCGCCGACGGCGCCGGCAACTTATATTTCGCCGACTGCGTTAATTTTCGCGTGGTAAAATACGACGCGTCCAATAAAAAAGCGTCGGCCGTTTTCGATTATAAAATGTCCGCGATTAAAAACGGCTTCGTTTCAGATATCGCAGTGGCAAAGAGCGGAGACGTATATCTGGTGAACTCGGCTGAAAATTACGTTTACAGGTTCGACCAGTCGGGCAAGCCGCTCGCGGTTATCGGCCAGATCGAAGACAGGCACGTGGCTAAAAGAATCGCGGCCATATTCTGCGATCCTTCGTCCAACCTGGTCGTCATAGACGCCCAGAACCCCAACGCCATAGTATTTTCGCCCGAAGGCAAAATAATAAAGGAAAGCGAATTCAAATTCGAAGACGCTACGTCATACGCGCTGGATAATTCCGGAAAACCTTTCGCCGCAAGACTTGATGGAGATTCGGCTAAACTCGTAGATCTCGAAACCGGCAAGGAAACCGTTTTAAAATACGAAATAGACCGGGCAAAAGAAAATAAACTCGTAGAAGCGCGCCTTGTAGGCTTCGATAACGCCGGAGCCGCTTATGTGAAAATGACCGTCATAGATAAAAACGGCGGCATGGTAAATAACGCCGTAGTTAAATTCAAGGGCGCCGCCGTCGAAAAAAGCGTCAAACTCCCTTATCTGACTATAGACGAGCGCGAACTCAATCTCAAAGCTCCAGAAATATTGCTTAAAGACAATACGGTTCTCGGCTACTTCGATTCCGACGCTTCGTTCGACGTAATAGCTTACGAGGTCAAATAAATCAAAAACAAAAAAAGCCCCGCGCGGGAGCGCTTTGAAATTGCGCTTCTGCGCCGGGCCCGCAGCGCTTATGAATAGATGTGATATATATGAAAACTAAACCGGCGGCCAAAGGCATGACCTTTTTCGTGGTCATAGCCGTTCTGGGCATACTGGTGATACTGCTCACCTCTTATAACAGCATGCTCCGCACCGAGCGGCTTCATATGTACCGTATCATCTACGGCGACAACGCCCTGATAATAGCGGAAGCCGCCATGGACCTGCTTCAACGCGTCGTGGAGGACGAATTCGCCAAAACCGGCTATGAGCGCAAAAATACTTTTTTTAATTACGAAGACCTTATAAAGCCTAAAGGCGAGTTCGCCACCGTTAATTTCGATTCGGGCAAGCTTACCGATCTGATCGCAAACTCGGACCCCATAAAGGGACTGATCGATATTTTCGGCGGCAGCAGAGTGGCGCGCATCAAAAAAGTGGAAGTTTATATCGACGAGAAAAACGTTAAATATTTTTCCGATATATGCGCAATGACGCCCAATATAATCGCAAATACGCGCGAAAAATTCGGAATCATCAACTACGCCGTTCAGGTGGAATATTATGAGATCACTAAGTCGCTGAATATCACTAAACAAATCAAAATAGTTCATACCCTTCCCAAAGCCCTCCGGCACTTCACTTTTTTCGTTAAAAATATACCGCAGGGAACCGATTTGAACAAGCTGCTCGTCGACGATAACGGCAATCCCGTCAGCGGCAAGCCTCTCGTTCTTAATAACGGCGAATATAATTCTAATTCGTCCGCCAGCCCGCTCGACTGCGGCGCGGTATTTCTGGGCAACAATCCCGCCTCCGAGCCGCTCGTACTCAAATTGAGTCATGGCAGCGCCAAAACCGGCGTCGGCGAACTTTTCCACCTGCTGGACAAATTCTACCTCGATCAGGAATTCAAGAAAAAATACGGCGGAAACGGCTTTCAAATCGGCCATTACGAATACGGAGTCAGCTCCGGGATGGCAGGGGCTAAAATTTTTGGAATACGCTCCCCGAAAGACGTGCTTTCGAGCATGCTCAAACTTTACGGAACTCCGGCCGAACCTACGCCCACGCGCGTTCTCGGTAACGTTAACCGCTCATACTTAAGGCTCGCCGCATATCAGGACACTCCCACGAACGGCGACGACTTTATGGGCGATATGCCTAACGCCGAACCCGGCGAATTTCAAACCACCGGCGTCAAGCCGATCGCTGAAAAAGGCGAGGAACCTATCCAGGTTCATTCTTGCGAATGGATCGCCAAGAAGATACTGCCCGAAACTCTCGGCGGTTCCGACCTGTACCAGGCTTACGCCGAATTCATGAACCAGTTCATCGATTACGAGCCCTATAACTACAGCATGTGCACGCCCATCAAAGACAAGAACTCTCTCGTGTGCGATCCTAACAGGATACCCGAATTCGCGGCCAAACTCTATCCGAGCGGCACTAACAGTTTCGGCGGAAAGCCCGTCAAGCCGGTCGACGAAGAATACGGCGGCGACGACCTGCGTAAGCTAGTCGTCGACGAAAAATACGCGCTGCCTTATGCCTCGTATAAGTTCGACGGAGACAGGGATTTCGCCGAATTCAAAAAGCTTTTTATGAACGGCTCCAATCCCGACGCCCTCCGGCTGGGCCTTGCCGTGCAATTTGAAAACTCGGTCAAGCTGCCTAAGATGTACATAGAAAAAGGCGGAATGATAATATGCAAAAAAGGCGATATATCCTTAACCGGCGATATAGAAGCGGATCCGCTGCAGAACCAGGTGCTTACGATAATAGCCATGGACGGCGATATAACGGTTTCCGCCTCGAAGGTCGAGGCCGTTTTAATAGCCATGAAAGACGGGCTTAAGTACAAGCCGGCGAAGTCCGTTAATCTTTCGGGCACTCTTGCCGTCAATTCAATGGATTTCGATTCGCTTCTCGCCTGCGGCGGCAAGATAAATTTCCGCCCGGTGCAGACGCTTTCTAACGCGCAGCCTCATTTTTATTACGCGTCAATACAGCCTGACGTCAGGCGCTGGAAAGTGGTGATCAAAGGTGAATAATAAAACGCTTTCACGCGCCATCGGCCTGCGGGCATTCACGCTTCTGGAGATACTCGCGGCTATAGCCATTCTTTCGGTTATCGCCATCAACCTGCTCTATTCGCTGTCGGAGCAGCACCGCGGCACTACCGATATTGTCAACAAAGTTATCGCGGCCAACTTCGCTAAAGACGTAATCGATTACATGAAATCCCTGCCTTATTCCGACGTGGATTCGTCTTTCAACGGCGTCGAAACTTTCGTTTCAGCCGGTAAATTCAAGGATCTGCCGCCTCTGCGCGAGCCGTTTAAAAGGGAAATAGAAGTTCTTGAATTTAAAAACAAGCCGCTCGTGCCGGGCAGCGATCAGAAAATAAATTATAAGCTGATCAAAGTAAACGTCAGTTTCGATAAAAACCTCAATTCAAAGGTCAATTTAATCGCGACGCTCATGGTCGAAAAATTCAGCAAATGAAAGCGGGACGGGTTTTATGCTTTGTAACTTTTTAAAAAACCGAAAAGCTTTTTCTTTAACCGAAATAATGGTGGTCGTGGTCATTTCGGTGATACTGCTTTTCGCCCTTTATAACCTGTTCTTCAGCAGCTACCGCGGAGTGGTCGCCGGCAAGAACAAGCTCGGCAACCTTCAGGACGCGGCCATCACCATGGAATATATCAAGCAGGACATAAAAGGCGCTTATTTTAAAAAAACCAATATCCAGGGCACCGAGGTGGACGGCGAAGCTATTTTCAAGGGCGGCGAAGGGTTTATGGAATTCGCCAGCCTCGCCTACGATCAGGACGGCCAGGAAAAACTCGTCAAAATTTCTTACCGGCACGACTCTTCTGCCGAATCGCTTACCAGAAGCGAAGAAGGCGAGCCCGATAAAATTTTCGCGCCCGGCAAGATAAAAAAATTCAGCGCGAAGCTTATGAAGATAGACAAAGTTTCGTATATCGATACTTGCATAAAGGTCGAAACTGAAAACAAACAAACGGTAGAACTCAGAAACGCCATATTTCCCAAGGACGTTCAGGCGGTCAACAAAAACTGGATTCCCAACCCTTACTAAACGCTTTTATACGGCGCGCCGCGCCGTGTTTGTATTGAAAAACAATACAACTAAAATTTATAAAATGGAGGCCTGTCATGAATTTTAAATTAAAGATTTTTTCTTCGGTTTCTCTGGCTATATTTATCGCCTTTATGGCTTTGGCTGCTTTTGCGCACGCGGCGCCCGCAAGATGCGCTCTCGTCAAAGTCGCAAAAAAAGGAATGCGCCTCGGCGACGTAGTGGGGGCAACCGATATAAAGGAACTTTTGATCATCCAGAGGGTTAACGCCATTCAAAATCCTTATGACTTAAAAGAAGGCCTTTTGATTATGGTGCCCGAAAAAAGTTTCATTGAAAAGGCCAGAGAGCTCCCGTTCGCGGAGATGGTAAACGAAATAAACGCCTACAGAGAACGCATTCCGCAGTCGGTGCTCAAAGAAGTCGCCGAATCGGCTGCCGGCGTTAAAGACGCCGTCGAAGCCGGCGCGCAGGCGGAAAAAACTTTCGACAGAAACGTCCCGGCCAAATCGATGGGCGGCCTCAGGGGCTCGAAACCCGAAGAAATCGAAAGAATTTCATTCCCCAGAAAACCGAAATACTGATTCAAAAGACTTGCCGCCGGGCTTTTTACCAGCCTTCCTTCAATTGCAGCGCCTCGCGGAGCATTTCATCCCATAGGGACTGTGAGGCGAACTTAAGCGCGGCATAAGCTTTTTTAATATGCGTCAGCGGAAGGTAAATCGAAATGCCGGTGGAATTTTTCAAGGCTTCGCCCTGAGTTTTATTTGAAACGACGCATTTCATATAAGCGGCTTTCACTTGCGAACACTTCAGCTGGAGCGTTTCGCCGCCCGCCTGCGACACCCTCGTTATGAAATCACCGCAGTCGGCGTAGTCTCTATACGTAAAACGCTGCGCCGCGGAGGAACTCGCTTTTAAATGCGCGCCGAGCTTTTCTTTTTCAAGTATGACGTGAGCGCAGAAGTCGTCCAGAGCGTTTTTCAGCTCTTCTATGCGCGAGCAGTCCACGGCCGAGTAAGTATAAGGAGTTCCGGTTTTTATGAATTTATCGGCGAACGCGCCCGCCGCCATGACGCATAGCGCCCTGGCCGATATCCGCGGGTTCGCGTTTATCGCTTCGCATACCGGAAGGTAGGGCATTCCGCTGTCCGGTTCGATGTCTTCGGACGCGCAAATATAGCTTACGCCGTCTTTTACCTCATAGGCTATCTCCATCATCTGCATTAAACATGCGTCCATAAAGAGTATATCCACTTTTTTCGATATGACGGCGCCAGCCGCCCGCATCGCCTCGCCCAGTTCCGGCGTGGATATGTCGTTTTTAGAATCGAAATCGAAAGCTATCCCTCTTTTTCGAGGATCAGTCGCGCCTGCGGCGCGAGCCGGAGACTTCCAGCCCGAGCCGTGGTTCCATATTACAAGCGCATATCTTTCAGCCGGATAATTTTCCGCCGACCATTTAAAAAAATCCGCGAGCTGCTTATAATCGCCCATGTCCACTTCGCCGAGTTCCTTTTCTATTTTCGAAGCCGTGCCCCAGTCGTCCAAAGCGCTTTCCGCAGAGCGTTTGGTGATGTAATATCTGCGGGCTGGGCCGTTCGCGCGGTCGAGCTGCACGAGAATATTGGCGCTCTCCGAAGATCCCGCCTGCTCGAGCTCGGCTATGTCTTCGGGGCCGCGCGCGTCAAGATCGTTGTCGGCGCACATATAAACCATGAAAGTCCATTTTTTGACGGCTTTTGCCGTGCCGCCTGCCGCGGCAAAACACAGGCCGGCCGAAAATATCTGGATTAAAATTATAGAAAAAAACGCAGCGGCTAAATTATTCTTTTTTACCATCGAAATTCACCCTTTTATCGTTAAATGCATTCTAATTAGATTTTTAATTCTATCATAAATAATGAAAAAAATCATCAGAAATTATCGTAACGCCGAAGCGCTTTTTAGCTATTGTTTTCCTTGACATTATTATTTTTTTGTGCTATTTTCTTCGCGTTAACAACTGAAAAACTTAACGGCACGGATCACGGGAAGGCGGTGAAAATCCGCCACAGCCCCTGCTGCGGTAAGAAGCGACGAACCGCGCGCAATCCATTCGCGAAAAAATTCGCGGAGAAGGAGCGCGGCTAGAATGACCTTCGAGTCCGAATACCTAGCCTGCCGCCGTCAAAATACACTTTCAGAGGGAAAGGGGAGTAAAAGATGAGGGCCATTCTTTTTAAACGGCGCATTTAAAAGCGCACGTATTCCATCACATAATTTAATAAATTCAACTGCCGGTTAAATATTTTTGTGAATTTAACGCGGCCTCTAAGGCCTCGGCTTTTCTGCGCTCGATGCGCTGAAAGTTCGTGATTGCGGCTTTTGAAATTTATCTGCGTTAAAGCTTATTGCGGATATTTTTAACCGCGGCCTTTACGGATATTTTTAATTAAAAGACTATTTTTGGAGGGTTTAAGGAATAATGATAAGAATATATTTTATATCGCTTTTTTTGATCGTTAATCACTTTTTTTTGACGTGCGCCGCTTTCGCCGCCGGCAATATTTTCGAGCTTTCGCCGATAACCGTTTCCGCCGTCAGAGAAGCCCGCGAATATTTAAAATCTTCGCAGGCGTCCTTTCAGAGGCGGTTCGAAGAAACGCCTGAAACCGCAAATAATTCGCTGGCCGAAATCGCAAGCGGCCTGCCGTTCGTTTTTGCTCCTTCGGCCGGCGGCCCCGGCGCTCTGTCGGCGCCGGCCCTCTTCGGAGGAAGCGCCGCGCAAACGCTTATACTTATGGACGGCCGGCCTATAAATTCCCCGGGACTTGGAAGTTTTAATTTAAACTTATTGCCGCGCGAGGCTTTCGGCGGAATCGAAGCTTTTTACGGCTTGGTGTCTTCGCGCTACGGAATTAACGGACTTTCGGGCGCGGTTAACCTGGCCCGCGGCGACGGGTTAAAAGAAAGTTCGTTAATGTCGAGGACCGTTTTTTCCAGCTTCGGTAATTTTGAACAATCATTGAAATCAAACTTTTTCCGGGGCCGAAACGGGAGCCGCCAGGGGCTGTTTCTTAAAAGGCATATCTGCGGCGGCGAACGGCCTAATTCCGATTTCGGAGCGGAGTATGCGGGCTATGACCTTAATTTTCGTACGGGTCCGTCGCTCGAAGGCTATTTTTCTTTTTTTTATTCTAATTCGCGTAACGGCGCGCCCGGCGTGATGCCCGCCGAAGGATTTAAGCCGGATTTCGGAGATTCGAGAGCATATTCTTTATTCGACCGCCAGGCGGATTCGCTTTATTTTTCTAATCTTGATTTGAAATATTCTGTGGGAGCGAATCGGGAAATAGCGGTCAAGCTTTTTAACGATGCGCAGAGCGCTTATTTCGACACGCGTTATAAAGACTGGCTTTCCTCGTCGCTTATAACAAGCTCGTCGAGCGTGAAAACTCTCAGCCGCGGAACTTATGTAAGCTATTCATCCGAAGCCGGACGCAGTTCTTTTAAAGCCGGAATAAACCGGATAAAAAATACTCTCGCTTCGAGGGAAAACGCCTTCGATACAGGCGCCCGGGCTTTCGTTTCATGCGCGCAAAATTCGCCGTCGGCCGCAAATAACGGCTTATGGACTTCATGGCGTACGGGCGCGGGAGCGACTTCGCTCGAGTTCTCTTTCAATCACGACAGACCGGATTATTTTAAGCCGGCCAATTCATATTCGGCAGGCTCGGTCAGCGAACTCGGCCGGGGAAAAACCGTAAAACTGTTTCACGCCGCCGGACATCGCGCTCCGACCCTTAACGACCTGTTTTATCCCGGAGCGGGTAATCCTCTGCTGAAGCCCGAAAGCGGCATATTTAATTCGATAGCGCTGGAAAGAGCCCGCCGCGGAGTTAAAAGCGAAATACGCATCTTCCATAAAAATACATACGAGATGATAGAATGGTTTGCGGACCCGTCGGATCCCTCCGGATTTCGCTGGAAACCGCAAAATATCAATTCTTTTCACGGCCGCGGAATTTCTCTGTCGCTGGAGAAAAAAATTTCGTCCGGACTCTACGGCCGTTTTTATTATGAAACCGCACGCTACAGGCAAAAGAATATGGAGCAAATATACGACGATTTTGCTGGCGGCCGGAAATTTTCCCGTGTCGAACGCGATGCTCGGCAGCTTCCGCGTATCCGGGCATCGGCCGGTATCTATGGAAAACTTACAAAGCGTCTCGGAATAAGCTTTTTGAACACATTTACGTCGGAAATGAAATTTTACTACGCCGATTACAGCCAGGCGCCCGTTGTGACAATGAAAGAAAAAAATATAGCGGCTAACCTGATAAGCGATCTGAACATTTTTTTCGAATATAAAAAAGACGAACGAATAGGCGTGAGCGTTGAAAACCTTTTTAATAAAAGCTATGCTCGCAGATTCGGCTCTTCATTCGCAGACCGAGATTTTCCGATGCCGGCAAGGACCTGGAAGATCTCTTTCGATAAGCGTTACTGAGAAAGTATTTCACTGCGCTTTAAATAAATCTGTTGAAAAAAAAAGATTAATGTTATAAAATGTTGATCATAAATCCGGATAAAAAAGGCGGCCGGCATAAAACGCGGGACGCCTCTTATGCCGTTTACTTTTTTATGATATCAGGTGAAAAAATGATCGAATTTCTCATTCCGATGATAATCGCCGCGGTGCTTGGTACTGGTTATGCCGCGGTTTTTCTTTTTTATAATAAGGAAAAACAAAAAGACGGCTGCTCCGACGCGTCAGGCGGCCACGGCTTCGGATGCGCCAACTGCGGCGCGTGCGGCGGAAAAAAAGAAAAAAAAGAAAAAAAAGAAGACGATGCGTCAAAATAAAAAAGAGTTGATTGGTGAAAAAAATGACTTTTTGAAATAAAATAAAGTATAGTTTAACAAAAATAATAAAATTAACAAATACTTAAAAATATTTATTTTGCTTGACACCCGGCGTAAAAAGTGATAAAATCACCTTGAAAAATTCAAACGTTTTTCTTTGATTTTTTTAACTGCAAGACTTAAAAGCCCGACCTGTTATCTTTCTCATAAAAACACCGAAAAATCTAAATTAAAATAAGTAAGAGGTAGTTGTAATGGAAATTATAATGTCTGTTTTAGTTATGGGTTTAATTGCAATTGTCTTGGCCGTCGCTTTAATTATCAGCTCAAAAAAATTTCACGTTCCCGAAAATCCTTTAATCGAAAAAGTCGCGTCGCTTTTGCCTCAGGCCAATTGCGGCGCTTGCGGCTTTCCCGGCTGCGCTGGTTTCGCCAAGGCTTTCGTTGAAGAACCCGTTCCCGGCATGCGCTGCCCCGTGGCTTCCGCTGAAGTTTTAAAGGCCATAGGCGAAGTCCTCGGCACTGCGATCGGCGAAAACAAGCCCATGCGCGCGGTTTTACACTGCAACGGAAAGCACTCCAACGTTCAAACCGTTTCTGAATACATAGGCGTAAGAAGCTGCGCCGCGGCGAATATGCTTTATACCGGAGACAAGGCGTGCATGTATTCATGCATCGGCTACGGCGACTGCGCGAAGGTATGCCTTTTCGGCGCTATAACCATGGAAGACGGCATCGCCGTTTTTGACGCCGAAAAATGCACCGGCTGCGGGCTTTGCGTTAAAGAATGCCCCAGAAAAGTCATATCGCTGGTTCAAAAGAGAATTTCCAACGTCCGCGTCACCTGTTCTTCTCACGATAAAGGCCCCGTGGTACGTAAAAATTGCAAAGTCGGCTGCATAGCTTGCGGCAAATGCGTTAAAGTTTGCCCTAAAGAAGCTATAACCGTCGCGCCCGGCTCCAACCTGGCCCGCATAGACGACGCCAAGTGCATTCTTTGCGGCAAATGCGTCGCCGAATGCGATATAATGCATGCAATAACCGCTGACGGACGCGTCGTTAAAGCGGTAGAGATAATCATAAAGAAAAAGCAACAGGAAAAAGAAGAAAAACAAAAAGCGGCGGCCATGGCCGCCGGCGCGGCTAACAATCCGGCCGCCAGTGATACTAAAGAGGTGAAATCATAATGGCTTTTGGATTAAAAACCTTTTCGCGCGGCGGAATTCACGTTGACGACAGAAAATACAGCCACGAAAGCGCTATCGAAAAAATTCCGGCTCCTAAAACCGTCGTCATTCCAATATCGCAGCATATAGGCGCGCCCGCGAAGGCAGTAGTTACTAAAGATCAGGCCGTTAAAATAGGCCAGATCATAGCGGAAAAATCCGGTTTTATTTCGGCAAACGTGCTGTCGCCGGTTTCGGGCGTCGTTAAAGCTGTAGAAGCCCGCATGACTCCGACCGGTTTCAAACAGGACTGCATAGTCATTGAAAACGATATGAAAGACGAATATTTCGAGGCTTTTACCGCCGTCGCTCCCTCGGCGGAAGTCATAGAAAAACTCGACGTTTCCGGCGCCGTTAAAGCCGTCGAAAAAGCCGGCATCGTAGGCATGGGAGGCGCGGCGTTTCCTACTTCGGTAAAGCTTTCGCCGCCGCCTGACGTTAAAATAGACACCGTAATTTTAAACGGCGTCGAATGCGAGCCTTACCTTACCGCGGACGCCCGCATAATGATCGAAGACGCCGAAAAGATCGTCGCCGGTCTCGCGCTCATAATGAAGATATTTTCTAAAAACGGCCCGGTAAAAGGTTATATAGGCATCGAAGCTAATAAGCCCGATTCGATTCAAAAAATGAGCGAAGCCGCCTCTAAATATAAAGACATAGAAGTGGTTTCCCTCGCTTTAAAATACCCTCAGGGCGGCGAAAAACAGCTTATCAACGCCATCGTCGGCCGCGACGTTCCGTCCGGCAAACTGCCGAGCGCGGTCGGATGCGTAGTGCAGAACGTGGCGACGGCGGCTTCGATATACGACGCCGCCGTAAACAACAGGCCCCTGATCGAGCGCGTTGTGACCGTAACCGGCATGGGCGTTAAAAAGCAGAAAAACCTTCTGGTAAGGTTCGGAACCATGTTCACCGAACTCATCGATTACTGCGGCGGCGTTACCGACGACGCGGCGATGCTTATATGCGGCGGCCCCATGATGGGCAAAGCCCTTCAAACATCGGAAGTTCCCGTCACAAAAGCGGTTTCCGGCATTCTGGTGCTCACGCAAAACGAAGCCAACCTGTACGAAGAAGCCCCATGCATACGCTGCGGCCGCTGCGTGGACGTCTGCCCGATGGGCCTGCAGCCCGGCATGATCAATAAGGTTATCGACGCCGGCGACTACGATAAGCTCGAAGAGCTTTCGCTTTTAGACTGCATCGAATGCGGTTCGTGCAATTATATATGCGCGGGCCACGAAAGGCTCGTCCAAAAGATAAAGATCGGCAAGGTAAAACTTCAGGAAATACTCAAGGCGCGCAAAGAAAAAGAAGCGCAGCTGAAAAAAGAAGATAAAAAATAAGCAGCCGCCCCGGTTTCTTTATTTTTATTTATAAAAAAGTGTTTTAATCAACTAAATAAAATAGTAAAAAGTTTTAACGAAATGAGGGAAAGGTAAATTGGAAACAAAAGACAAAAAATGGATTGTTGGCCAGGGCTCTCATATTTACTTTCCGCAGGACACCTCGAAAATAATGTTTCAGGTTATCCTGGCGCTTCTGCCCGCCTCGGCTATGGCCGTTTACGTTTTCGGTTTCGACGCTTTGAAGGTGCTGCTTATCGGCGTGATAAGCGCTGTCGCCGTAGAAGCGCTGATTCAGAAATATTTAATGAAAACTCCCGTTACCATAGGCGATTATTCCGCCGCGCTGACGGGACTGCTTCTCGCGCTCAACCTCCCGGCCGGCTCGCCCTGGTGGATGGTGTGCATAGGCTCGCTCATCGCGATAGGCATAGGAAAGCTAGCTTACGGCGGATTGGGCCAGAACCCGTTTAACCCGGCTCTCGTGGGCCGCGTCGCCCTCCTTATAGGGTTTCCGGCGCTCATGACAGATTGGAGCGTCACCGGCGGATACCTTGCCGAACTTTATCGCAAGATCCCCGCCGAAGCTCTCACAACCGCGACGCCCCTCGGCTTCATTAAAGCCTACAGCGGCTCTAATTTTACGGCGGACCTGGTGGCTTATTTCAACAGCTATTCGATAAATTTAAAAACGCTTTTCATCGGAACCACCAGCGGTTCCATAGGCGAAGTGAGCGAACTGGCGCTTTTACTCGGCGCGCTTTACCTTATTTATAAAAAAGTGCTGAACTGGGAAATACCGGCGGCCTTCATCGGAACTGTAGGAGTTATCGCCATGGCGGCCTATTACCTTAAGCCCCAGGCTATGCTTTTACCCCATTATCACCTGTTTTCGGGCGGCCTTTTCCTGGGCGCGCTTTTCATGGCTACCGATATGGTCACTTCGCCCTTCACTTTCAGGGGAAGAATCGTATTCGGCATTGGCTGCGGCGTGCTTACGATGCTCATAAGGCTTTACGGCGGATATCCCGAAGGCGTGTCGTTCGCGATACTTCTTATGAACATATTCGTTCCGATTATAGATATTTATATAAAACCTAAAAGATTCGGAGTATAAAAATGATGAAAAGAGGAAGTTCAGATTTAAAACTACTGGTCGTTCTTACGGTTTTTTCGGCTGTCTCCGGCCTTCTGCTGGCGCTGGTAAACGACGTCACTAAAGACAGGATAGCCATGGTAAAGGTTATTAAGCAGCAAAAAGCCCTGCTCGAAGTTGTGGAGCCTTTCGATACGTGCGAAACCGAAACGCTTTTAAATGATCCGTTCGACCCTGTCGAAACGTTTACCTGCAAAAAAGCAGGCGCTGTGACGGGTATCGCGGTTAAAATTTCTTCGCGTTTGCTTTCGGGGGAAGAAATGAAAAAATTGAACCTCTCCGATGCGTTAAAGCAGCCCCAGGCTTATGGCGATCCCATAAAAATGCTCGTCGGATTTTCGCCGGCCGGCAAAATAAGCGGAATAAGCTTTTTAGAGCATAAAGAAACCCCGGGCCTAGGCTCTAATATCGAAAAGAAAGAGTTTAAAGCCAACTACGCAGGAGCTATGGTAGAAGGGAAAAAATGGAGCGTAAAAAAAGACGGCGGCGACGTCGAGCAGCTCACGGCGGCCACGATCACTTCGCGCGCAGTTACCGCTTCGGTTGTAAAGGCCATTGAAATTTATAAAAACAAGGCGAAAAGCTTAAATATAATCAAATAAATATTAATGAGGTTTTCTTATGAGCATAAACTTTAAAAATGAATTATATCGTGGCATCGTCACGGAGAACCCTATTTTTAGAATAGTCCTGGGCATGTGCCCGACGCTGGCCACCTCTACTTCGGCTATGAACGCTCTGGGCATGGGCGTTTCGGTAATCGCGGTGCTTACCTGTTCAAATATGGTTATTTCGATGCTTAGAAACGTTATACCCGATAAAGTCAGAATACCTGCTTTTATAGTAGTTATAGCCACGTTCGTTACCGTGGTCGATTTGCTGATCGCCGCCTTTATACCGCCCCTCTACGAGGCGCTCGGCATCTTCATTCCGCTTATAGTCGTCAACTGCATAATACTCGGCCGCGCCGAGGCTTATGCCGCTAAAAATCCAGTGGTTCCTTCGATCGTCGACGGAATCGTTATGGGCATCGGATTTACGCTTTCGCTCACCATGCTCGGCGCGATGCGCGAATTCTTATCCGCGGGCATGATTTTCGGATACGCCGTGGCCCCTTTCAAGCATCAGTTTATTTTAATGATACTCGCTCCCGGCGCTTTTATCACCCTCGGACTGGTTCTGGCGGGCATTAATTTTATTCAAAATAAGGAGAGCTAATATATGTTATCATCTCTTTTATCGATTTTCATAGTATCGGCTTTATTCAATAACGTTATCATGGCGCAGTTTCTTGGAACCTGCCCGTTCCTCGGCGTTTCCAAATCTATCGAAACTGCCAGCGGTATGGGATTTGCCGTTATATTCGTAATGGTGCTGGCCAACATCATTACGTATTTCGTTCAGCTGCTTTTAATATGGGCCAAAGTGGAATACCTGCAGACTCTGGCTTTCATACTTGTAATCGCCGGCCTGGTCCAGATGGTCGAAATCATGCTCAAGAAACTTTCTCCCGGCCTTTATAAATCGCTGGGAATTTATCTTCCCCTTATAACCACCAATTGCGCCGTTCTCGGTATAGCGCTTCTGGCGATCAAAAAAAATTACGGCCTTTTAGAGTCCGTGGTTTATTCGTTCGCCACGGCCTTCGGTTTTTTAGTCGCGATAGTGCTTTTCGCGGGCATCCGCGAACAGATGAAATACAGCACCATACCCCGCGCGATGGAAGGCTTCCCCATAGCGCTTATAACCACGGGCATCATGGCTCTGGCGTTCATGGGATTCGCCGGTTTCAAGCTGCCGTTCTAACCGACACTGTTTATAAATTTCTACAAGCGGAACAATATTCTAACTTTGAATATTGTTCCGTTCTTTTAACGGAGGTTTTTTTTGGACGCAAAAAGAAAGGCTCTGACCGTTTTCATAGGCTTTACGGCCCTGGCTTTTTTGATTTTTAACGCCAATCAGGCCGGCCCGGTCAGCTATAAATATACGCAGCCGGCCATGGGCACTATTTTCAACGTGACCGTTTACGGCGCTCCGGAAAACGACGCGCGCGACGCGTCGCGTAAGGCGTTTTCGCTCCTTCATTCCATCGAGGCAGAGCTGAGCAGGTTCAGAGACGATTCCGAGCTTTCCGCCGTAAATAAGCTGCCGGCTTCGTCCCATAAGATCAGCGGCCACTTTTTGGACTGCGTCAAGCAATCCGTCGCGGTAGGGGATTTGACGGACGGATATTTCGATATAACTTTCCTTCCGCTTTATAAAGCGTGGGACTGGCGGAACGATCCTAAAAACGAGCCTTCGGCAGCCACTCTGGAAGTTTTATTGAAAAGCGTCGGATATAAAAAGATAAATCTGGATGAAAAAGGCTCTACGATAAGCCTTATGCCCGGCATGATGCTGGATCTCGGCGGCGTCGCCAAGGGATATTCCGTGGTGAAAATGGCCGAATCGCTTAAAGCGTCGGGCATAAACGACGCCATCGTAAACGGCGGCGGCGATCTGGTCATAACTTCGAAACGCGCCTATGTCATAGGTTTGCGGAGCCCTTTCGCCGCCAAAGGCGAAGAAGCCGTGTTCGGAAAAATAATAGTGGAAGGCCCCGCCGCGGTTTTCACTTCGGGCGATTACGAACAGTTCGCCGAAATAAACGGAAAAAAATACGGCCATATAATAGATCCGCATACGGGCTATCCGGCTTCAGGACTTAAATCCGCGACCGTCATAGACGAAAAGCCTGGACGTGCGCCCGGTATTTCCGCCGGAATAATAGCCATGGGAGAAAAACGCGCAAAAGAATTCGTCGAAAATAAAAACATCGCGGCTTTTTTGATAAACGAAAGCGGCGAAGTTTATATGTCTAAAAAATTCTCTTCGATCGCCAGATTTATAAATGACCGGTAGAGCTTTTCCGCCGGACTAATACTCAAAAGGGGCCGCCTGCGTTATATCCAGGCGGCCCCTTTTGAGTTTATTTAAAATTTTAATTATTCGGCAGTTCCGTAAGTGTATTTTTTGATATAGTCGATGACTTCTTTTGCGCTTATATTTACGCGCGCCACCTTCTGGATGTAGTTGAGGTTTTCCGACGTGAAGACTATTCCGTCGTCCACGTTGCCCGCTACGGCCGTTTCCTCGAGGCGGTAGAAGATGCACATGGGGTGCAGATAATCCTTGGAATATTTAAGGCAGAAATCGTGTTCCATGCATTTGGTCACGCATCTGTCCGTAAAGTCGGACTTGATGCTGCGGCCGGTCGCCAGCCTTTGCTTTTCGGTGGCTTTAAAGCGGTAAACGCCGGTGTCGTCGAGCTCGAAATACTTGTCGATAAAGCTGTTCTTTATGGCGGAGCCGATCATTCCTTTGACGGGGCTCTCGAAGAATATGCGCTTGTCGGCCTGGAACTGCATGTTTTTCCAGTTGATGTGGGCGTTTGATTCTTTGCAGATGGTGAATATAAGGCAGTTGGCGATATGGTCGGCGCCGTTGTCGATGATCTGCTGGACGTTGTTTTCGTTGATACCGCCGGCCGCGATAAGTTCGGGCACGTGATATTTTTTGCGGTAGTCCTCGCGGTGGTTTTTGACGTCTTCTATGAAAGCCTGCACTTCGTTTTCCGGCGCGTTTTTGCCGAGGACCTGCTTGGCGAGATGAGTGGCGAAGCGCATGAATGTGAGCTTTACGAGCTCT
>Ga0116186_1002122_pt1 | contig 18406 bp, 16 predicted proteins | sample AD_JPNNA4_MetaG_FD_89806 | JGI IMG/M metagenome (GOLD analysis project Ga0116186, IMG submission 89806) | Active sludge microbial communities of municipal wastewater-treating anaerobic digesters from Japan - AD_JPNNA4_MetaG | ecosystem: Engineered > Bioreactor > Anaerobic > Digestate | place...
ACACCTTGGACGGCGCCGATCCAGAACTGCGGCAGGCCACTGAGCAGCAGGATGTTCGACAGGACGATGAGGAAGATCAGCCCGAGCAGGGTGCCGAAGAGCGTTCCCGCGCCTCCGGAGAAGCGGGTGCCGCCGAGCAACACCGCAGTGAGGGCGAAGAACTCGTTGCCCAAGCCCGCGCTCGGGTCGGCCGCGCCCAGGCTGCCCACCAGGAGCAGACCGGCAATGCCGGCGCACAGCGCGCAGATGCCGTAACAGATCATCGCGACCCGGTCGATGTTGACCCCCGCGAGGCGAGCCGCCTCGGGGTTGCTGCCCACGGCATACACATTGCGTCCGAAAACGGTGCGGTTGAGCAGGACCCACATCGCGCCGAAGACGACGGCGCCGATGATGACCGGGGTGCGGATGCCGGCGATCGACCCGTTGGCCATCGCATCGAGCGTCGGGCTGAAGACCGGCTTGCTCGAGCCATTGAGCAGCACTCGCAGGAGGCTGGGCAGAATCGTGAAGCTCGCCAGAGTGACGATGAAGAAGTTGATCTTGGCCTTGGCGATGAGCAGCCCATGAACAAGGACACCGACGGCGAGCGCCGCGCCGAGCCCGGCGAGGATGACCAGCCCGTCGGGGACCTGCCAACCCACCAGGACGAACACCAGGCCACCCATGAAGCCCTGCATCGCACCGGTGGAGAGGTCGAAGCCGACCTGGATGACAACGAAGGTCTGGCCCAGCGCCATGATGAGGATCGCGGCATAGGACGATAGCTGAATCATGAGGTATTGGCCGTTGTGGAACTGCGGCAGGAACGGCATCGCGGCGAGGAACATCGCAACGATGACAGCCAGGAAGAAGCCCTGCTGGCGGGTGGCGCTGGAGATCCGCCGACGGCTCGGGTCGTCCGACACCTGCGGGGACGTCGCCGGCTCGGCAGGCTGCTGGCCGACGAGGTCGGCGGGGTTGGGATTGGTCATGACGGATGCGCCTCCGATACATGGCGGCCGGGATCGGCGACGGGAAGGTGGGACCCGAGGGATGCTGCGAGCACCTCGTCCTGGGTGACGTGCTTGCGGGGCTGGTCGAGGACGATCTGGCCGTCGCGCAGGACGACGATCCGGTCGGAGATCTCGAACAACTCCTCGAAATCGCTGCAGACGGCGACGACTGCTCGGCCGGCAGCGGCGGCCGACGCGAGGGCCGCGTGGATCGCTCCGCGCGCGGAGGCGTCGACGCCTTGGGTGGGCTCGTCGGCGACGACGACCTTGGCCGGCCGGGAGAGGGCGCGACCCACGACGAGCTTCTGCTGGTTGCCGCCGGAGAGCAGTGCCGCAAGGCGGTCCGGGTCGGGCGGACGGACCTCGAAACGCTCCATGAGGATCTCGCTCTCGGCCTTCTCGGCCGGTCGGTTCCGGAACGGTCCGTTGTGCAACTCGGGATCCTCGCGGCCGACGAGGAGGTTGGCCGCGACCGACTGGTTGCCGAGGATCGCGTTGACCTGCCGGTCCTCGGGGATGTAGCAGATGCCAGCAGCCTGGGCCGATCGAATGCTGCCGAGCCGAACCTTCTGACCTTCGACGCTGACCTCGCCGCCAGCGGCGTAGGCCCCGGCGAGCACCGCGGCCAGCCGGGACCGTCCGCTGCCGCTCTGGCCGGCAATTCCGACGATCTCGCCGGCGTGCACGGCGAAGTCGTCAACACTCAGACCCCGCCAGCCGCGCAGGTCGCGCGCCTGCAGGACGACATGTCCTCGGTCGGGCCGGTGCTGCGGACGACTCGCGCGTTCCTCCGCGGAGAGCAGCCGCACCACGTGGTGCTCGGTGTCGGCAGTGACCGGACCAGCATGGCTGACCAGCCCGTTGCGCAGGACGACGACATCGTCGGCCAACTCCAAGACGTCACGCAGCCGGTGCGACACGATGACCACAGTCCCGCCCGCGCCCACGAAACCGCGGATCAGGGCGTGCAGGGCCACGACGCCGTCCTCGTCGAGGACCGCCGTCGGCTCGTCGAGCATGAGCACGAGGGGTTCCTTGGCCATGGCCGCAGCGAGCTGGACCAACTGCCGGGAGGACTTGCTCAACGACGAGGTCGTGCGCTCGAGCACGTCGGGCGGAAGGAGCCCGCTGATGCGCCGGGCGGCGAGCTCACGGGCCGCCCGATCGTTGACGAACGGCCCACGCGCGGCCTCCGGTCGGCCGAGGCTGACGTTCTGCCAGACCGAGAGGTGACCGGCGAGGGTCGGCTCCTGAGGCACCAGGACGACGCCCGACTCCTGGGCCGAGGTCAAGCCCTGCAACTCCCGGCCGTCCGGCCCCTGCACCCGACCCGAGGTCGGGCGCAGGAGGCCGGCGATCACCTTGAGCAATGTGGTCTTGCCGGACCCGTTGGCTCCGACGACGGCCGTGATTGCTCCTCGACGGAACGCGATGTCCACCCCGGCCAGGGCCTGGGTCACGCCGTAGTGCTTGGTCACCGAAGTGACCGTGACGGCGGACTCCGGCAACTCGGGGCGAGGTGACGCGTTCACGGTGTCAGAACTTCGAGGGGATGTCGGCGTAGGTCAGGCGCTGCGACCACGGGATGTAGGTGCCCACGTTGTCCTTGGTGTAGATCGTTCCCGTGGGGGCGTCGATAACCTCGTTGGTCATCTTCGTCCCGGAAAGGGCCTTGGCCACCATCTGGCCCATGACCTTGCCGTAGTCCAGACCGTTGAGGTCGTAGGTCAGCGCCAAGGTGCCCTTCTTGACCTGGTCGACATTGGTGTCCTCGCCTGCCATCGTGGCGATGAGCACCTTGTCGGCGACACCAGCCTGCTGGGCGGCCGCGATGGCACCCGTGGCGGAGGCAGAGTTGTAGACGACCAGGACCCGCAGGTTGGGGTTCTTCTGGAAGATCGTCATCGCGATGCGCTGAGCCTCCGGCGCGTCATCCTTGAGGTTGCGCTGGTTGTTTGGGTCTCCCACGAGCGTCATCCCGCCCCCGGTGAGCCCCTTGACCGCTCCCCGGACGGCCGCCTCGACGTTGTCGGTGGGCTGGCTGGACATGACCGTCGCCTCGCCCGTGCCGCCGGCCAACGCGGCCACACCCTTGCCGGTCGCCTCACCGCGCGCCTCGTCGGGGAAGCGGACCTTGCCGGTAACGTCCAGGCCGCCGAGGGCCTGGAAGGTGAAGATCGGTATGCCGGCCTTGGTGGCGGCGTCGACACCCGGCCGGATCGCGTTGGCGTCCAACGGGAAGGTGACGATGGCATCCACTCCCTGCGCGATGCCTTCGTTGATCCGCTGGTTGGCCGCAGCGAGGTCGATCTGGTTCTGGGCGTTGAGCTGGAAGACCCTGGCCACCTTGGCGCCCTGCTTGGTGAGCTCGGCGGCCAGGCCCTGGGCCAGGCCATCCAGGAGTGCGTTGCCCGGCAACGCGTCGACGTAAAGGACCTTCTTGCCGGCGAGTGCGCCTCCCGTGTTGGCCGGGGCGGCCGTGGCGGCCGGCGCCGGCGCGGTGGCTCCGGTGGATCCGGTCGAGCCCGTGCTGCAGGCGACCAGCGCCAGGGCAGACAGCCCGACGATCAGGCTGGGGATCAAGTGTCGCTTCATCTGCTGTTCTCCGTGTTCCAGAAGGAGTGAGGTGGTTCGTCCGCCCCCAGGCGGCTGTGCATGAGCCGAATCAGAGCAGCAGAGCGAGGGCACGGTCACTGTGCGATGCGCCTAGGAAGTTAGTCACGGCTAGGCATAGTGCCAGCACGGGTCCGTCGACTCGACGCCAAGCGCGATGGATGTGGGGCCGGGTCCTTCCGCTGCCTAGGGCGCCAGGCCTAGGAATCCCATCTAATCTGGGCTACCCGCATAGTGACGCCGATCACGGCATACCTCTAACGTGGGTCGAACCCCTGATCCCGTGGAGGGCCGGATGGACCCGAGCACCGAGCGCCGGCCCGCGGCGCGGCCGTCATGCTGCGGCTAGGGATCGACGTCGGCGACACCAACACCGACGCGGTCCTCGTGGACGAGAGCCGGGTCGTCGCCGCGGCCAGCGTCGCCACGACACCAGACATCAACGGCGGCATCCTGCGCGCCATCACCGGGCTGCGGACCGGCCCAGGGTTCGAGCACTCCCAGGTAGCGGCCGTGATGATCGGGACGACCCACTTCAGCAATGCGCTCGCCGAAGGCACCGACCTCGCCCAGACCGCCGCCATCCGCTTCGGTCTGCCCGCCACCAGCGCCTTTCCGCCGCTGGTGGACTGGCCAGAAGGGCTGCGCCGCGCGATCGGCGGCCACGGCTATCTCTGCCATGGCGGCAACGAGTACGACGGCAGCCGCATCGACGATTTCGACGAGCGGGAGGTCCGCGAAGCGGTGGGGCGAGCGCTCGACGCCGGTGCCCGGTCCTTCGCCATCTCGGCGGTTTTCTCGCCGGTCGACGCCGAGTTCGAGTTGCGGGCGGCGCAGATCGTCTCCGAGGTGGCTCCCGGTGCGCCGATCAGCCTCTCCCACGAGATCGGCCGGATGGGGCTGCTCGGGCGGGAGAACGCCACGATCATCAATGCCGCCCTGCGCGAACTCGCCGAGACCGTCACCACCGGGCTGGTCCGGACCGTAACCGAGGCCGGCATCCGCGCCCCCGTCTTCCTCAGCCAGAACGACGGGACGCTCATGGACGTCGACTACGCGCGGCGCTACCCGGTAGCGACATTCGCGTCCGGTCCGACCAACTCGATGCGCGGGGCTGCCTTCCTCTCCCACCAACTCGATTGCGCCGTCATCGACGTGGGCGGCACAACCACTCACGTGGGCATCCTGCAGAACGGCTTCCCCCGCGGCGCCTCGGCAGATGTGCGGGTGGCCGACGTGCAGACCAACTTCCGAATGCCGGACGTGGTGTCCATCGGCATCGGCGGCGGAAGCCATGTCTCGGGGGACCGTCCGCCACGGGTGGGACCGGACAACGTCGGCTACCACCTGACCGAACGGGCCCTCGTCTATGGCGGCGACCAACTCACCGCGACGGACCTGGCGGTGGCCGCCGGGCTGGCCGACATCGGCGATCGGCGTCGGGTCGCGCACCTCGACCCGGCGTTCGTCCGCGCCGCCCTGGACGAGGTGGCCGTGCGCCTGGCCGAAATGGTCGACCGGATGCGGATCACCGCCGACCCGCTCCCTGTCGTGGCCGTCGGAGGAGCAAGCGTCCTGGTCCCCCACCAGCTCGAGGGCGCATCGAGCGTCACCCGTCCTGAGCACTTCGCCGTCGCGAACGCCATCGGCGCGGCCATCGCCGAGGTCGGTGGCGAGGTCGACCGGGTGTATTCGGTCGCGCCCGGTCGCCGCGATCGGGTGTTGGACGATGCTCGCCAGGAGGCCATCGACCGAGCTGTCGCCGCCGGCGCCAAACCCGGCTCGGTGCGCGTGATCGACCTGGAGGAGGTGCCTCTCGCCTATCTTCCGGGCAACGCCACCCGAATCCGCGTGAAGGCGATCGGGGAACTCAGCCTCGGAGGGGATGCCCATGCCTGACCCGTTGCGCACCATCACCGCCGAGCGCGTCGCGGCCTTGGCAGCCGGAGCGACCCTGCTCGGCTCGGGCGGCGGAGGTCCGGTCGCGTTGGGCGAGTTGCTCCTGCGCCGAGCCCTTCCCCGTCGAGGTGTCATCGTCCGACGAGCGCGTGACCTTCCGCTGCAGGCCATGGTCGTCCACGTGGGCGTGTTCGGCGCACCGGACGTCCTGGCCGAGCGGCTCATCAACCCCGCGGACATGGCGGCCGCGGCCCGAGCCGTGGTGGAGCAGGTCGGCGGGGAGTTGGCCGCCGTAGGCGCGTTGGAGATCGGCGGACTCAACGCCCTCGCCGCGGTCCTGGCCGCGCACGAGCTCGACCTTCCGATCATCGATGGAGACTTGATGGGCCGCGCATTCCCGAGCGTCTACAAAACCACCATGTCGGTGGCTGGTCACCCCGCCGCACCGGTGGCCCTCGTCGGCCCAGGAGGCGACACGGTGGTCGTCCCTACATGTTCGGACCGGTTGGTCGGCGGGCTGCTGGACAGCGCTGCCGCAGCGTTGGGCGGGCTCGCGGCACTGGCCATCTATCCGACGTCGGCCGCCACTCTCGCGTCCGTCGGCGTCCCGGGAACCCTCTCCTCGTGCGTCTCGCTCGGCGAGGCGTTTCTGTCCGCCCCGGCAGGCGACATCCCCGTGCTCGCTGACCGGCTCGGTGGCTCGTTCATCTTCCAGGGCCGCGTCGACGAGTTGCGGCCCCGCGAGGCGGACGCCCCCGGCAGCGTGACGCTGACGGGCGCTGGCGGGTCGGTGGCCCGGATCGACCTGTTGGAGGAGTTCCTGGCCGTGACAGTCAACGGCATCACCCTGGCCCGCACGCCGGACGTCATTGTCGTCCTCAGCTCGACTAGCGGGGCCGTCGTCGGCACCGCTCAGGTCCGCCTCGGCCAAGCCCTCGGGATCGTCGCGTTGCCGGCCCTTCACACCTGGCCGCCCGGGTCGGACGCTGTCGTCGGCCCCGCCGCGTTCGGGTTGGACCTGGATGTGGTGACGAGGTGAGCGCCGCACCCCGGGTCGCCGACCTGCTCCTCGACCCCATCCTCGACGGCATCCAGATCGTCGCCGGCTCTGCCGGCGTCGAACGCCGGGTGACCGACGTGCTTTGGTACGAAGGGGACTTCGAGCAGGTCGAGGGCGCCCTGATGATCTGCGGCGAGGCCCACGTCAGCCCGCCTTACCGGCTCGACGCCCTGGTGCGGCGTGCCCAGGAGGCCCGGGCGGCCGCGCTCCTGGTGGTTGCCGGGCCGGCCCATCCGCTGCTGTCCAGCATGCGCCTGGCCGACCGGCTCGAGATCCCCGTCCTCTGGCTGGACACGCGAGAGCCCGTCCGCCTCATGCTGGAGCTCAACTCGCTCGTGCGAGCACCGGAGACTGTTCGGGCCCGCACCGTCGAGCGACTGCTGCGCCAACTAGCGGCCAAACGCAGCGGCACCGACATCCTCGCCGCCGCTGAGGCGGTGCTGTCGGTCAAGCTCTCGCTCGTGACCTCCGACGGGTCAGTCATCCTCGGGGCGAAGGTCGACCTGGATCCCACGCTGCACCTGGACCAACCGGTTCCCCAGCGCGGCGATCACCTGCTGGTCCACCCGGTCCTGGACCCCGACGTCAATCGACTCGCGGCCTGGCTCGCCTGCCCCTATGACCGGGCCGCCGACTCGCGGCTGGACATCCTCGCCATGGGGCTGGCCATGACCGAACCCTTCATCCGATCCTGGCTGTCCGGGCAACGCACCCAGGCCGACCGGGACTCGGTGTTTCAAGCCCATCTGCTCTCGGAGATCGCGGCAGGCCGCGACTCGGTGAGCCGCGACGTAGTCGAAGGCGCGTTGTTACTCGGCTGGCGACTGCAGGACTGGCACGTCGGCATACACCTGCAGTCCGACGCCCCCCGGCCGGCGCGCGACCGTGACCCCCTGGTCGAGCAGTTCACTGCGGGCCTCGCACGGCACGGGATCAAGATCGTCGCGGCGACCAACCGAGGTGACGGGTGGGCGATGTGGATGACGACCGACTCCGAACCAGCGCCCGACAACCCGCGACAGCTGCTGCGGGCCCTGCGGGTCGTCACCGCCGCATTGCCGCGCGAGTGGGGCGTCACCGCCGGCATCGGTCGACCTCATCGTGGGCCAGGCGGGCTGGCCGACACCCTCGCCGAGAGCCGGGATGCCGCCGACCTGGCGCACAGCCACGGCTTCCGGCCGGCCGTCGAACACTCCGACGAACTCGGGGTGGCCCGGCTGCTGGCGACCTGGCAGCGATCTGATGTCACCCGCGCCTTTGCCGACACCGCCCTCGCTCCGTTGCGCGGCCAGGCCAACTCCCACCTGCTGATGACCTTGCGCGCCTATCTCGAGAGCGGCGGCTCGGTGGTGCTCACGGCCCAGGCTTTGGGCGTGCACCGCAACACCGTCACCACGCGGGTGCAGCAGGTGCGCGACCGTTTGGGGGTCGACCTCGACGACCCGAGCCAGCGCCTGGCCCTCCAGGTCGCCTGCCGCGCGTTGGGCGTCTGAGGAGGTATGCCGCCAGCCCGGCACGTCCCTTTGCACAGTCCTGCGCCCAGGCTCAGACACCGTGCACATAGGCGCAGCGGCGCGGCATACCTAGCCTCCGAGATACCCAACGAAGGAGGCCAAATGCACATCCGAGTCATCCTCCCCGCCATCGGAGACTCGTTCGTCGAAGCCGTACGAACCGAAGCAACCGCATGGGCGGCACCCGGCACCACCATCGACGTGATCCCGCTCGAGCGTGGAACCGCCAGCATCGAGTCCGAATACGACGAGGCCCTCGCGGCCCCGGGCATCCTCCAGCGCATCGAGGAGGCTGGTGCTGACGGCGTCGACGGGGTGTTCATCACCTGCTTCGGAGACCCCGGCGTGCACGCCGCGCGTGAGATCATCGATGCACCCGTCGTCGGTGGTTTCGAGCCGGCGATCCTCACCGCCATGAGCCTGGGAGAGAACATCGGCATCATCACCGTGCTGCAGAACGTGGTGCCGATGCTGCACTCCCTGGCCCGGCGCTACACCGTCGAGCGCCGCATCGGCACGATCCGCGTCATCGACCTTCCCGTGCTCGGGCTGGACGACCACGAAGTGATGGTCGACCGGCTCTTCGAGCAGGCCGTGGACGCCGTCACCAAGCGCGAAGCCGACGTCATCGTGCTCGGCTGCACCGGCATGCTCGGGGTCGCCGACGAGCTGCGTCGGCGTCTGCTCGACAAGGGCCTGGACGTCCCGGTCGTCGACCCGACCGGCGCGGCTATCGCCTGGCTGGAGACCTGCATCCGACTGGGCGTTCGCCCGAGCCGCACCACCTACATGCCGCCGCCCGCCAAGGCCCGCACGGCATGACTGGACTGGCAGCCCGGCTCCGGGCCCCACGCCCGGGCCGCGGCTGCCAGCGCGGACTCTGGTTGACCTTCCTCGGCCCCTATGCGCTCGAGGTCGTCGCCTCCGCCGCCTCGCATGAGCCTGCGCAGGTCGGCCCCGACTGGTTCGGGATCGACCTGCAGCACGGCGACCTCGAGCCGGCCGACGTAGCGCCGCTGCTGCGCGCCAGTCGCCTTCCGGTGCTCGTCCGGCTCGCCTCCCACGACCCGGCCGACCTGGCTCGGGTGCTCGACGCCGGTGCCGACGGGGTCATCGTCCCGGCTGTCGAGTCGGCGGCACAGGCCCGCGGTCTGGTCGACGCGGCATACCCGCCGCCTCGGGGGCACCGCAGCACGGGGGGCTCGCGGGCGGGATTGGTGGGGGCGGCATCGCTCGCGGACGGCCCCCTCGTCCTGCCGATGGTCGAGACGCGGGCCGGACTTGGGGCGGCCGCGGAGATCCTCGATGTGGACGGGGTCGATGGTGTGTTCATTGGCCCATACGACCTCGCACTCTCGCTCGGGGAGCCTTCAGTCACGTCTCCTGCGGTTGTGGCAGCGATCGACGCCGTGCTTGCTGCCGCGCGCGAACGCGGCCGGTTGACAGGGCTTTTCGCGGGCAACGCGGAGTTGGCGCGGCGCTATGACGACGTGGATCTGCTCGGCGTCGACAGCGACGTGAGCGCCCTGAGGGTGGGCATCGCGCAGCTCTTCCGCGGCCCGGAACCCGACTGAGGGCCGGGCAGCCCAGACGAGGGCGAGCTGGGCGGCTGAGTGCGCGACGGAGTGCGTTCGGCGGGGTGATCACCCCCGCAATCGCACTCCGTGAGTCACTCGCTCGACGGATTGACCATGATCGTGGCCGCACGAGTAGCGGAGTGGGACAGGTGGGTGGGACAGGTCTCGGGTGAGTGGATCGGCCGGCGCGTGTTTCGGTGATGCCGGTGCGCGGCATACCTCTGGGTGTGCCGGGTGGGCTGGGAGTTAGCGGGCGAGGTAGGCCTGGGCTTGGGCACGGAGGCGAGCATGCGCGTCGCTGGTGCGGCCGCCCCCGGGGAGCCAGGCCTTCCGGACCTTCGCGACCGCGGTGTAGTTGCCGTTGCAGACGTTGCCGAGCGGAGACTCCACGGCCTGGGAGAGCAGCTGGTAGGCGTCGAGTTGCGACATGCCGTAGCCGTCGGAGATCCACGTGAGCAGGTCGAGTTGGGCGATCCGGAAGGCGTCCTCCAGCGGGCGGGCCGAGCCGGTCGACATGACGTGGGTGTCGGACTCGAGACGCGGCCAGGGGGTCGGGACACCCTTGAGCACATCGACGATGACGACCGTGTTCATCGCTGTCTCGACGGCGACGCCGCACGTCTCACCCTCGCCTTGGCGCGCGTGGCCGTCGCCGAGGCTGAACAGGGCGCCCTCGACGTTGACGCCGAGGTAACACGTGACGCCGGCCCGCATCTCGGGGGTGTCGAGGTTGCCGCCGTGGGCATCGGGGATGAGCGAGGAGCGGACCTCGAGGTTGGGCGGGGCGACGCCGACCGTGCCGTGCATCGGGTCCATCGGCAATTCGACGGTGAGGTCGCTCTCGCGTCCCTTGAAGGTGCAGATTCTACGCTCGCGGTCGAGCGCCCAGAGCCAGACCAGCTCAGGCAGCGGCGGCTGCAGGGTGGCCGTGGTGTGGGTGGAGGTGAGCGCTCCAAAGAGCGGGAAGGTCGTCGAGGCGGCCCAGTCGCGGGCCGGCTCGATCGAAACGAAGTGCACCGCGAGGGTGTCGCCGGGCTCGGCGCCCTCGATGTAGAACGGGCCGGTCTGGGGGTTGAAGAAGGGGAAGTCGCAGACCTGCGAGGCCAGGTCGTTGATGCCGCGGACCTTTCCGTCGAAGCAGTCCTCGGTGTACAGCTCAAGGATGGTGCCGGGCCGGACCCTGGCGACGGGGGCGGCGCCGCCGAAGGTCCAGGCGTATGGGGCCTGCGCCGGGCCCAGCGTGAAGACGTCGAACGCTGCCATGAGTTGCTCCTTCACGCTGCCGGCGGGCCGGCGGCCTTGACGCGGATACGCACGGACTGGCCGGGGAGGTAGGTGAGGGGCAGCGCATCCAACTCGACGATCTCAACCTGACCAGGCTCGCCGCCGGCCCGGACGCACTGCTCACGCGCCTCGGCCTCCGCCAACGACACTGCCTCCTCGCGGGACATCTTGTCCAGGTTGTAGATCCGGTCGGACTCCCCGCCGGCATGGGCGACCGCGCTGCCGACGGCGTTGGCCACATGGCCGTGGTCGGGACGGATGACGGGCTGGCCGTGGAACGCGTCGAGGCCGACGAGGGGCGCACCGCCGCCGACGAGAATCACGGGCAGGTCGTCAGAGCTCACCCGCATCGCGTCGACGGCCCGCTCAACGTCGCGCTTGATGACGGCGAGGGCCTGCTCGATGAGGATGCGCGGGAGGTGGGCGACCGCGTTGGGGTTCCCGGCGTCCAAAAGGCCTGCGGCGACGGCGATGTCGGTGGCGGTGAGGGTGGCGCCGCCAAAGACCAGGGCCTGCTCGGTCAGCAGCCGCCCGACGGATCGCGGTCCGACGGTGACGTGGATGCCGGCGTTGGAGGTGGCTGCGGCGTTGGAGTTGGCGGCGCCGCCGCCGATCTCAGCGACGAGGGAGCCGCCGCCGATGCCGATCGAGACCAGGTCAGGCATCCGGAAGTTGGTGCGCAGCCCGGCCAACTCGGTGGTGTTGGCCGACTCGCGGGGATAGCCGCGGCGCAGCGCGCCCACGTCGGTCGTCGTGCCGCCGATGTCCACGACGAGCGCGTCCTGGACGCCGGCGAGGAAGCCGGCACCTCTGATGCTGTTGGTCGGGCCGGAGGCGAAGGTCCGCACCGGGAAGCGCGCGGCGAACTCCGCCGACATGAGCGTCCCGTCGTTCTGGCTGAAGAAGAAGGGGCAGGCGATGCCGAGCGACGCTAGGGCGGCCTCGATGGACGCGACCACATCGACGGCCATTCGGGTGAGGCAGGCGTTGAGGATGGTGGCGTTCTCGCGCTCAAGGACCCCGAGGTTGCCGATGTCGCTGGACAACGTGAACGTCAGCGAGGACTGCTGGGCGGCCATGATGTCGCGCGCCGTCTGCTCGTTGTCGCGGCTGAGCGGGGCGAAGATCGAGGTGAGCGCCACCGACGTGAACCCGGCATCGACGGCCCGATCGGCCGCCGTCCGCAGCTTCGTCTCATCTAGCGCCGTGATGGGCGAGCCGTCGAAGTTGACGCCACCCTTGAGGATGGCGGAGGACCCGTGGGCCGCTGCGGCCAGGTCGTCGGGCCAGACCGAGAAGGGCGGGAAGGCCCGCGAGGCCAGCGCCCCAAGCCGGATCGCACAGACCTGATCGAGCCCCTGACGCTGGACCACGGCGTTGGTGAAATGGGTGGTGCCGAGGACGACGCGGGTGACGACTTCGGTGCTCACCCCGGCGGAGGCGAGGACCTGGCTGATCGCCTTGTGCACACCCTCACCCACCGAGGCGGTGGTCGGCGACTTGTAGGTGGCCAGCACCTTCCCGTCCGCCATGAGCACGGCGTCGGTGTTGGTGCCGCCGATGTCAATGCCGATCTGCACGGTCAGCTCCTCGTCGCGTCGGAGGTGGCGGGGGCGGTCATCGGCGCGGCAGTGATCTCTGGACCCGACCCGAGATTCGGTGCGAGTCCAAGCGACGGTCGGCGACCGGCATACGGGGCATAGTCGACGTCGTAACCGAAGTGGCGCGGGCCGGCGAGCGCGAGACCCGCGGGCGTCAGCCACTTGTCGTCGCACGGCATCGCGAGCACGCTGACCCGCGACCCGAAGCGCAGCCGCTCGGTGGTGATCGCGCGGCAGGTGTCCTGCTCGACGATGGTGATGAGGTCGGGCACGCACACCACGGGCTCGTCGCCGAGGTAGGCCATGAGGTTCTCGTTCTGGAAGGTCACCCGCATCGTGTCGCCCGCAAAGGCATCGGACCCCTCGATGTTCACGTCGCCGATGGCCCAGCCGCCGGTCACGTGCCGGTCGACCGAGCTGACCTTGCCGCGGAAGACCTCGACGCCGCCGGTCCGGTCGAGCACCGCCTGCAGGACCCCGCCTTCACGAGGGTCGCCGAAGAGCAACGCCTCCCCGATGTCGCGGGCCATCGACACCGATCCCGGGATCGACGCCAACTCGATATCGGCCTTGGTCATCGGGAAACCCAGTGACGGCGAGATCGCCCCGAACTCGATGACCGTCGGACGGGCCAGCCGCTCGGCCCAGAAGTTGTCGACCGCATTGATGATGACGACGTTGCCGTGTTCGTCGGCCATCGACAGCGGGCAGACGCGGATGCCGTAGATGGTCTGGGTGACCAGTTGAACCTCGGGGAAGGCCCGCCCCATGGCGTCGGCGTCGACAACCGGCAGGCCGCGCTCGGCGGCGATGGCGATCGAGATGACGGTGTTCACCCCGCCGATCTCCGAGGTCAGCATCGCGTTGATCGGGCGGCCGAGCACCGATTCCAAACCCTCGAAGGCGCGCCCCACCTCGTCACCGAGGCTGAGCTTCTCCATCATCGGGACAGGGCTGCCAATCATGACGGCTGCGACAGCGAGGGTGTCGTCGGGCAGTTCGTCGATCGACACGAGCTCCGGCTCGCCGAACTCCCGGACGGCGCGGACGGCATACACCGATCCCAAGTAGGGATCTCCCCCGCCGCCGGTGCCGAGGATCGCCGAGCCTTCGGCGATCGCCTTGATGTCCCGTTCGCTGAGCCTTCGACGCATGAGCGAGCCCTTCATCGGCGCTGATTCGTGGCCCGAACCTATCCACGGCCGGGCGCGCCGCCCTTGGTCCCGTTGCCCACCCGCAGGCGGTTGAGGTGGCGCCCTGCACAAGGGGCGGTTCGCGGTCGTCGGTGCGCCGGGCGCGCACAGGACATACCAATGGTCGGAGGCGGGCGGCATACCTGAGCGTGCGACGGCGAGCGGGTGGTGACCATTGGCATTCGGTATGCCGCGCCGCATCCCTCCTCGCCCACCCCCGCGTGGCCAGCGTTCTCAGGAACGACTCAGCGCCCGCTGTCCAGTCAGCCCAACGTCACGAGAGCGTCGTGAACGGCAGCAATCATGACCGGGAGGTCGCGCTCAACCGTGCTGCGGATGATCGCCGGCTGGACTAGGAGGTAGCCGTGCGCGATCCGGTTGCGCATCCCCCACATCTGGGCCCAGACCGAACCGAACAGCGACTCTCGTTCTGCGGCGTCCAACGCGGAAAGCGCCTCGATCCCGGCCGACAGACGCATGCAAATGGCGTCGATCGTCTTCTGATCAGACACATCTCCCGCGCCGTAGCTGGCTACGACATCGAAATGGACCAGGGCCTCCTGCAAGATCTGCCTCGACGGCCGCGTCCTCACAGTGCCACCGCATCGGCCAGTGCCCGCTCGCGGATCCCGGGGCGTAGCGCGCCTTCCGGGACCAGGTCGACCGGAACTCCGACGGCCGCAGACACCTGCTCCTCCAGCCGCCCCAATTCCATCAGGCTGAGCGGTCGCCCCATGACGAACAGCAGGTCAACGTCCGAACTCTCATCGTCCTCACCTCGAGCCACGGACCCGAACACCCGCACGTCTCGACCCCCAGCCGCGGCAACCGCCCGCAGGACCTCGGCCCGCGCCGCCCGCAACCTGCGAGCCCCCGGCGTGCTGCCATGGAACCGCAGCAGCCGGGACACCTCGGGCTGACTACGCCCGATCTCCGCCGCGATCTGCGCTTGCGACATCCCCGACGCGGCCGCTTGGCGCACAGCGCGCACCAATTCGCTTCTCGCACGGCGCACAGCGGCGTCGCTCTCCCGAGCAACCTCTGCCAGGGTCGCGTCCATGCGGCCATGATAGCAAGTGCTATGTCCGCACCGGCCCAAAGAGTCGCGCTGCCTCGGTCGGGGTGGGCGGCATACCTGAGCGTGCGACGGCGAGCGGGTGGTGACCATTGGCATTCGGTATGCCGTGCCGCCCACCGACCGCGGCTGAGTTGGGCCGGCGTGGGCCGGGTTGGCGGAGTGTTGGCCACACCCCTGTGTGACCAACACTCCGCGAAGACCCGACTATGGCACCCAACAGAGCCGCCAGCTCGCCAGCTCGCCAGCTCGCCAGAGCCCCAGCTCGCCGTCAGGCTAGGCCGCCTTCGCTGGTCAGTGGGGGTGACCTGTCCCATGAGCGGTCGCCACCGGCGTCACGACGAACGGCCGCATCATCTCGTTGTCCTCGTGCTCGATCATGTGGCAGTGGTACACGTACCTGCCCACCCGATCGAAGCGCACCGCGAAGGTGACCAACTGCCCCGGATCGATCCGAACGGTGTCCTTCCAGCCTGTCGTCTCGTGAGCATCGAACACCCGGCCCACCGCGGCCAGGTCCGGCACCAAGGGCTGGCTGGTCGAGTGGGTGTCCTGGCTGTACCGTCCGTCGACCAGGTACGGCACACCTGCAGCGCCCAAGGGCTGGAAGAACACCTGGTGGACGTGCATCGGATGCGTGTCACCCGTCGTGTTCAGGAAGCGCCACACCTCCCACTCCTTGCGCACCGGCATGATCCCGACCGTGTCGTAGAAGCTCGAGGCGACCGGCGAGTACGACTGCGGCGCAGCGTCCGTCGGCAACTGCACCTGAACGGGTCCGGTCGCATCAGCGACCAGTTCGGTCAGCTGCAGGTGCCCTGGGGGATCTGACTCCGACAGCAGCACCAGCCGGTGGCCATGCCCGTGCGGCAGTTCGTATGCAGCGGGTGCGGACGGATCCGGCACCACCGCGTTGTGGGAGACCCGCAGGTATGCCGGGTTCATCACTGCCCCGCCCGCGAGGACGTCCCACACCGAGGGCGCGCACGGGGGGTCAGCCTCGTGGTGGTGCCCGCCGGGTCGCGGAGCCTTGACGTCGAGGCGCATCACCTGCGGGTAGGGGCGGAGTTCCTCCGGGCGCGGCAACGTCGGTCCGCAGGTGCCGGGTCTCCCGAGAACGGCGCCTGGGCGGAGTTGACCAGGTAGAGGTGCTGTCCCACCAGGCCGCGCAGGTCCACCAGCAGATCGATCCGCTCACCGGGCGCCAGGGTGATCGACCCGTCATCGGCCAGCGGCTGCGCCTTCCACAGCAACCCGCCGTCGCTACCAATGACCAGCACCCGGGAGTGCGCAACCGCGCCCGCGTCGTCGAGAAGATGCAACCGGTAGTACCGCGCGTTCGACCCGTTGTAGATCCGCAGCCGAGCAACCGCACTGCGCACCCCCATCCGCGGACAGAGCTTCCCGTTGACCAGCGTGAGCGGTCCGAAGAACTCCGCGGTTTCGGTCGTGGTCTTGTGGAGGAGGCGGACGGATCCGTCCTGCGCAACGTCGACGTTCCGGTCCTGGATGATGAGGACGGCTTCGCCCTCCTCCACAGACGTCGGCAGCCCGAGGTCGGCCTCGCCTGGATGCCGCACCAGGTAGGCACCGGCCAGCCCCGCGTACACATGCAGACGGGTCGCGTCCATGGCGTGGTCGTGGTACCACAGGGCCGCCCCAACCTTCCTGAACCCGAGGTCAGCGTTGTCGTCGTCGTTGGCATACCGGCAGCGCTGCGATTCGCCGGGCTCGATCATGTGGTCCGGCCAGCCGTCGGACTCGGGCTCGGTGTGCCCGCCGTGCAGGTGTGTCGAGAGCCATCCGATCGGCGCATGCATGGGCATGGTCGGCGCCACGCCCTCACTCCCGAGGTGGTTCTGCACGGGGTCGGCGGCATCGTCGGTCGGCATTACGACGACCGTGTACGGGAGCTCTTTCGCGCACAGCGCGTTGTCCCAGCGGATCAACGACCTCACCGACGCCTGCGCTTCGAGCAGCGGGCCCGGGGTGCTGACCGGGTGGCCGGACCGTCCGTAGCCCCACGCGGGGATAGGGGGCAGATTGGGGTGGGGGCTGACCGTGCATTCCTGCATTCGCAGACGAGTCTCGGAGGTTGGCAACACATACGCGCGCTGCGGCGCGACCACCGCAACGAACGGGTCCAGCGTGCCTGCCCCGTCGGGTTGAGAGCCGACGGGAAGGTCAAGGAGGTGATGGTGTCAGGCGACATCGGAACCTCAATTCCGTGCGGAGCCGAGCCCCGACGCTTCGGCTGCTCACGAGGTTGAGAGGCGCGAACCCCGGCGGTGATACACCCGGAACGGCGTCCGGCTCCGGGTCGAGCAACGGCGTCGCGAGCGCGGGCGGGTGGTGACCAGGTCATGGTTCGCCGGGCGAGCACAGGACATACCAATGGTCGGGAGCGGGCGGCATACCCGTGCGTGCGACGGCGAGCGGGTGGTGACCATTGGCATTCCGTATGCCGCGTCGCCCACCCCACCCCACCCCCAGCGGAACCCGCCGCCCGTTAGCGTGGGCGGGTGGACGACGACACCACGCGGCAGGCGGACCTGAACGGAGGCGCTGCGGGGCTGCGCCGGGTCGTGCTCATCGTGGCGCTGCTGAACTTCGGGTACTTCTTCGTCGAGTTCACGGTCGCTCTGGCCGCCGGGTCGGTGTCGCTGCTGGCCGACGGCGTCGACTTCCTCGAGGACACATCAATCAACCTGCTGATCTTCATCGCCCTCGGTTGGCCGCTGGCTCGCCGTGCCATCATGGGCAAGGCGATGGCTGTCATCATCCTGGGGCCCGCGAGTTTCGCCGCGTGGGAGGCGATCGAGCGCTTCCGCGACCCCGCCGCGCCCGCGGTGGTGCCGGTCGTGCTCGCCTCGCTCGGCGCGATCGTCGTCAACGGCACGAGTGCCTGGCTGCTCGCGCGCTACCGCTCGCGCGGCGGGAGCCTCAGCCGGGCGGCGTTCCTGTCGGCGCGCAACGACGTCCTGGTCAACGTGTCGATCATCGCCATGGCCGCGCTGACTGCGGCCACCGGGTCCGGCTGGCCCGACCTCGTGCTCGGCTGCTTCATCATCGCGCTGGCGCTGCACGCGGCATACGAGGTGTGGGAGGTCAGCGAGGAAGAGCGACTGGCTGCCAAAGCGCTCGCCGGCGAAGACCTCGACTAAGACTTGGGCGGCTGCGCGCAGGGCGCGCGGTGGTTCGCGGAGTGTTGGGCACACCGGAGTGTGGCTAACACTCCGCCAAGGCGGGCCAGCGGCGTCCCTCGCTTTCGCCAGGCCACCACGCCAACCACTGACCCGGGTATGCCGTGTGTGCCCCACGCTGGGACCCGCGCACACGGAAGGCCATTGGTCGGGGGCGGGCGGCATACCTGAGCGTGGGAGGGGGTGCGGGTGGCGACCATTGGCATTCGGTATGCCGCCCGCGCCCCGACCGCAGCGCGATCAGGCACCCGCGTCGGCCTCGATGTGGAAGTACGTGGCCAGGGCGGTGGCGCGGGGCAGCAAGGTTGTGGCCGAGGGTCCCGGACTCCACGCGGACTGGACGCCGGGGCCCGTCTCGACGAGATCCAGGCCGACCATGAGCGACGCGGAGC
>Ga0116186_1002136_pt1 | contig 18345 bp, 20 predicted proteins | sample AD_JPNNA4_MetaG_FD_89806 | JGI IMG/M metagenome (GOLD analysis project Ga0116186, IMG submission 89806) | Active sludge microbial communities of municipal wastewater-treating anaerobic digesters from Japan - AD_JPNNA4_MetaG | ecosystem: Engineered > Bioreactor > Anaerobic > Digestate | place...
CCAGATCAGCAGGGTCACGGGATACCTCCAGGAAGTCTCGGGCTGGAATGCAGGAAAACAGCAGGAACTGAAGGACCGGGTCCGATACACCTTGGCGTGACCTCATTCAGGCTGCTCCGGGAGACAATCTCGTTTTTTACCCCGCGCAATCGATTTCCGGGTGTGATATCCACCCCGGTGTGTGCCTTTTCTTCAGGGGCGGCTGGGGGCCAGTTCATATGAGCCAGTCTTTTCTTTCAGATCCCTCCAGGGACCACGATGCCATACATTCGGTCGCCACAGCCGAACAGATCGACCCCGAGGTACTCCGGAGGCGTGTCAGATCCGGGAGTGTGGTCATCATGCAGAGGAAAGACCGGTATGTCGGCATCGGGAAGGGCCTTCGCATCAAGGTGAACGTGAATCTCGGGACCTCGAATGTCCATTCAGCCCCCGATGAGGAAGTGAAAAAGGCAGTGGTTGCCGAGCGCTACGGTGCCGACACCATTTCGGACCTCTCGATGGGCGGGGACCTTCGCAAGGTCCGGCGCCTCATCTTCACGCATACTTCTGTCCCGATCACCACCGTGCCGATCTACCAGACCGCAGCCGAACACGGGATCGAGGCGATGACTCATGATGATATCCTTGGCACGATCCGCGCGCAAGCCCGCGAGGGGGTGAGTTCCATGGTCATCCATTGCATCACCAGGGATGTCATCGAATCGTGCCGGAACGAGGAGAGAGTGCTTGGTATCGTCTCGAAGGGCGGGTCCATCACCGCGGCATTCATGCTGTACCACGGGTGTGAGAACCCTTTTGTCGAGCACTTCCAGGAGATCCTCGGGATCATGCGGTCCCACGGAATAGTGCTCTCTCTCGGGAACTCGGCGCGAAGCGGGTGCATAGGTGATGCCTGGGACGAGGCGCAGGCCAGGGAGTTGCAGGCACATGTCGCTCTTGCAAAGGAGGCTCACCGTTCCGGGGTCCAGGTGATCATCGAGGGGGCTGGCGGGCACATCCGGTACGACAGGATAGCCCCCACCATCAGGCGTTATAAAAATGCGTCAAGGTTCCCCCTCTTCGTTGCAGGGCCGCTCCCGACGGACATCGCACTCGGGCTCGACCATATCGCCGGGTGCGCCGGGGCAAGTGCGGCAGGTGCGTCAGGGGCCGATTACCTCTGCTCGATCACTCCCGCCGAGCACCTCGGGCTTCCCACCCCCGAACAGGTCAGGCAGGGGCTCCTCGCATGGAGGATCGCGGCACATATCGGGGACCTCGCCAGGCTCGGCCTGGACATGGAGGACCGCATGATGGCAGAGAAGAGGGCGCAGATGGACAGGCCGGGACAGCGCATGCTCGCGCTTGACCCGGAGGCAGCCCGGGTGAACGGCGACGAGGACGGAGTGTGTACGATGTGCGGGGACTTCTGTGCCCTGCGCCTGATGAGGAGGTACCTGAAGGGAACCCGGTGATATGGCTCTTGATTGGGGGAGTTTATCCCTGTTTGGGCCCGGAATCGCACCCCGCTCAAAAGGTATTTCTTGAAAGGATGGAAAACCAATCAGTCTGATGGAAAGCCAGGCACTCACCTATTCTTTCGGCATGCATGCAACAAAGAGCGCACCCTCTTTTTTCCTGGGTGAACCACTCCTTCACACCCCTTCCCTGGCATGAGGTACTACTTCCGAACCCGGACCCTGGTCCTCCGCGGCACCTTTCGTGCAGCCGGCACCGGAAACCCCGGGGGACTTGACGACGTCCCCACAATCCTCTTTCAGGCAGGAGGAGAACCGGCGGACAGAGATGATTCTCCACGCCGCCTGGAGTCAGTCCTGCGGAGGGAGGGGCTCCCGCAAAAATATTTCGGTATTCTGACCGGGGGCGTGCGGGCGGAGAATATCTGCATCATGCAGTATGACTACCTCACGTTGTTCCTCGATGCCGGCGCAACCCAAGGGGACGGGGGGTCCCCTGTACCAGTCAGCATGGTCGTAATCAGCCGCGAGGGAATGACCGATGCCGCCCTCCTGGAAGCGATCATGACGGTGACCGCCGCGAGGGAAGAGGCGCTTCGCTCGGCCGGAAGGCGTTCGGGGGGCAGTCCCCTCGACGGCGTGATCGTGGCCTGCGAGGGAAAGGTGCAACACCAGAGTGCCGGGAGTGCGTCAGAGATAGGGATGCGCCTCCGCGAGTCCGTCTCCTTCGGGGTGGCCGAGGCCCTGGCCAGGCAGGAGGGTCGTGCGAAGAGGGATGTGCCCTCCTTCTTCATCTACAGCAGATATCAGGGGGGTCACTGGGTGGAGTGGGTACCGAAGGACTGTCCCTACTATCCCTGCCACTTCCCGGGGCAGAGGTGCGACTTCTGCTACTGCCCGTTCTATCCCTGCGGCGACGAGGCCCTCGGGCAGTGGGTGGCGAGCGCCTCAAGGAACGGCGAGGTCTGGAACTGCAGCGGCTGCACCCTCCTGCACGAGCCGGAGATTGCAGATTACCTCATCGCACACCCGGAGGCTCCGCTCGCCGAGCTGAAACGGAAAAAAGGGAGGCCCCGATAGGGTTATTCCTGCCCGATGCCAAGCGCGGACACGAGCTCTTCCAGGGGGATGCCATGGGCCATTGCGGCCTCCTTGATGGTCTCCCCGCGGGCGATGGCACACCCCACGCACCCCATTCCGAATTTGAACAGGACCTCTGCAGATTCGGGTTTCGCTTTCAGGAGGTCGTAAATCGTGCTGTCTGCAGTTATTGCCATACGCTCAGTATGTACCGGTATTTCCATATAAACCTGCAGCAGGCGGTACCCCGGCTTCCCAGTTTCACCATCCACTCGCATCCTTTAAGTACCCCTGGTTCTATGACTACTCTCCTGGAGATGTATGAATGGATTTTTCCCACACTGCTGAAAGAATCTCCCAGAAAATCACCTCCCATGGTCACCCCGTGGAGAAGAGCGGCATAGAAGCAAAGCTCCGGCGCCTCGTTGACGAGTTCGGAGTCCCTCCCGCAGAGGCCGAGAGAACGGTGCTGAACGAACTTGCAAGGGAGTTCGGCCTCCCCGTGTCCCAGGGAGGCGGGAGCGGCGGGGCTGTCGAGCAGAAGTCGCTCGGTACGCTCGCAAACGGCGAATGGGTGACCGTGGAATGCAAGGTGGTGGCGCTTACCGCCTCGCCCTCCCCTGCGATTGCGCAGACCGGGATCGTGGCCGACGAGTCTGCCGCGGTGCGCTTCGTGGTCTGGTCAAGGGCAAATGCACCCCACCTCGATGAGGGCAAGTGGTACCGCTTCGAGTCTGCAGTCGTTGACGAGTACAGGGGAATGCTGAACCTGAAGGTCCATTCCGGGACCACGATCAGGGAGGTTTCCCACGAAGGCTCCCTCAGGCCGAAGATCACCCCCGTCGCGGGGCTTGCGCCGGGTGTTGCCTGCGTCCGGGGCAAGGTGGTCCAGGAATGGGAGGCCACCCATGACCGGATCCTGCAGTCCGGGATGATCGCCGACGAGAGCGGTGCGGTCAGGTTCGTGTTATGGAAGGAGGAGGGCCTGGAGAGACTGAACCCTGGACGCGTTTATACCATCTATTACGCGACAGTGGACGACTTCAACGGTCGTCTCTCCCTCACCCTGAACACTGCTACCGTGGTTCCCGAGGAGGGGGATATCGATGTCAATACCGGCAGCGAATCGTTCCAGGGGGCGTTCGTGCACCTTGCCCCGGGTTCAGGGCTGGTCCGGCGCTGCCCTGTCGAGGGGTGCAACCGGGTCCTCTCCCGGCAGAACTACTGCCCGGTGCACGAGATCCAGTCGCGCTACCACTACGACCTCAGGATCAAGGGATGGCTCGACAACGGGGAGGAGACGCGGGAGATCCTCGTCTCCAGGGCCCAGACCGAGGGCCTGGTGGGAATGAGCCTTGACCAGGCGCGGGAACTCGCGGAGAACAACCCTCTCGGAATGGATGAAGTCTTCCTCCGCTTCCGCGAGGCCCTCGTGGGAAGGTACCTCTTGTGCAGGGGCCGCCAGATCGACAACCGCCTGCTCGTCTCGACATGCGAGATCCTTCACTACCAGCCTGAACAACTGGCAGACCTCCTCAACCGGGCAGGTGGTTCACTGTGACGAACGGGACAGGGAAGGGCATGGCGGGGAGGAGGGACGGCGTCTTCGAGCGCGAGCCCGCCCGCAGGGTCTTTGCGCAGGAGCTGAAGGAGAGCCGCGTGCACTTCAAGGAAGGCCAGGACGAAAAAAGCCCAAGTTACATACTCCTCCCCACGGGGGCGCGGTGCAACCGGGTCTTCTTCGCAGGGACGCTGACCGAGAAGAAGAAGCAGGGTGAACAGAACATGTTCTACCGGGCGCGGGTGGTGGACCCCACCGGGACATTCTTCGTCATGGCGGGGAGCTACCAGCCCGAGGCCATGCAGCAGGTCGCGAGGCTTGAACCGCCGTGCTTTGTGGCGGTGGTGGGAAAACCGAACGTCTACCAGACCCCTGACGGGGCGGTACTTATCTCAATCCGTTGCGAGTCGATTACACAGGTTGACAAAGACATCCGGGACCAGTGGGTACTCGACTGCGCGAAGGCGACGCTTGACAGGATAGAGACCTCTGCGGGGACCCCGGACGGGGAACGGGCAAGGAAAGAGTACAATATCGACCCGGGCCTCTTCCGGAAGATGGTATACGAGGCTCTTGCCCAGCTGAAGATTTGATCACGGGGTACCTCTACGGGATCACAAACTTTTATTTCCAGGAGACGAGGGTAGATCTTTCTGGTGACCATATGTTGGACAAAGAGATCCAGGAGATGGTGAAGAACCTCGACCTTAAGACACTCAAGGAGGCCGCAAAGCAGGCCGGCATCAAGCCTGGACGCTGCCCCACGAAGACCTCCATCGCAAAGATGCTCCCGGAGGAGACGCTCCGCCAGCTTGCCGGAAAGTAAGACTCCCCTTTTTTGGGTGCGGGGCTCTCCCAGTTATTGCACTGCTGGTTTTCATGCCGGTGTGCATCCGTTACCCCTGCGGGATCCTCGTTTACGCCGTTGTCAGGTCCCGGTGGCCATCCAGAAATATGCATGAACACAACGTGCAAATGGCAGGAGGCAATGGAATAATCCAGGGATTTCACCCGGCCAATGAAAAAAAGTCCCGGATACTGGCCGGTTCATGCCGGGGAAGGGCGCGATCCCTCCGAGACGAACGCATCCCAGGCATCAAGTACCTCGTCTCCTTCAACAAAGACGAGCCTGTGCCTGCGTGCATAGGCCTTTGCACCCTCCTTCGAGAGGGCGTAGCCGCTCTCGTCGTCAAGCATCTCGCAGATGGTGACCGCGGGGGTGATCCCTGCCATCTCCGCCATCGCGATCGAGAGCTCGGTCTGTCCCCTCCGGACGGAGAGAAGCCCGTCTGCCGCCCTGAGCAGCGCCATGTGGCCCGGGGTCCGGAACGTCTCGTGGAACCGTGAGCCACCGCCATTCAGCGCGCACTTCACCTGCTCTGCAATGGCGTTTACGGTCAGTGCCCGGTCCCTGTCAGTAATCCCCGTGAAGGTGTCGCGGTGGTTCACCCAGAGCGAAAAGGAGGAGTGGTTCTTCCGGTCGTAGGGGATGTCCCCCTCCCGCTCTGCAACCGCCATCGCCCTGAGCGCATCGCTTGCAAATGGGAGGCCGAGGCGCCTTGCAGCGACGGGGTGGACGGCGGTGCAGATCAGACCGCCCCCGTCCTTTCGCATCTGGAGGATGTGCCGGGGCGTGACGGCATCGGCGCGGATCGCGAAGTCGGTCTCCCGTTCCCTGTCGTCGAAATCATAGAGGAGGATGAATTTTCCGTCCCGCAGGGCCGAAAGGGCCTCCCCGATCACTCCCCCACCTCGACGGTGACGGTATCGTTGTCCTCGAGCCCAAGCACCCTCCGGAGCGCGACAGGCGCGATCACCTCGATGACATCGTCGGGGTAATGGGTCCGCCCAGGCACAATGATGCTGCAGGGAATATCCGAGATCCGGCAGGGGATGCACCGCGCATCACCAAAGGTCCTGCCGTCGGTCGAGAACCCCTTGATTCGGGTCCAGTCGAGCGCCTCGATCTTCTTTCGCACCGGGAGGCTTGACGGGAGGAGCCGTATGTTGAGCGTGCCGGGGTACGGTTCGAACCCGAGGTGCCGGTTGAACTGCTCCTTGTAGGGCTCAAGGCTCATGTAGTACTTCCCCTCGCCGATCCCGCTGATGACGGTCCCTGTCAGGACAAAAACCCCGTTGTGGTCAGAGAAGATGCGGCTGTATTCCTGGTATTCTCTCCGGAGCTCGCCCTCGCCAAGGGGAGTGACCAGGATGTCCTGGCCATCGGGGGCAATGGTCCTGCTCACCAGCCTCTGGCGCTCGAGGGCCTGGAGCCGGCGCGACGCGGTCTGGGGGCTGGTGCCAAGCGTTGCGCCGAGCGACTGCGAGGAGACCCTGACCGGCCCCCTGCAGCCTCCCAGGAGCGCGATCGCCTTGAGACACTGGAGCTCCTCTGGAAGGATCATTATATCATAATTGAGATGCTTACTATTTATGGATATCCTGCCCTGAGGAGAAGGCAGCCTGTTTTCGTGAAATGTCGAATCCTCATTCGTTAATTATATAAAAGGTGCGCCCGCATAATGAGCCATGAAATCTGATTTGCGGAATCGGCTGGCCGAAAAGATGGCCGGAGAGATTACGCTTTCAGACTCGCCCGGCAAGGCACTGAAGAAGTGGCGGATGAGTTTCAACATCCCCCAGGCAGTGCTGTCCGAGCGCCTGGACGTATCCCCTTCTGTGATCAGCGACTACGAGAGCGGGAGGCGAAAGAGCCCCGGCACGGCAGTCGTGGGAAAGATCGTCGACACGATCCTCTCCATCGACGAGGCGAGCGGGGGGAAGTACATCAAGAAATTCGCAAAGATCCTCTATTCCGACGTGGATGACGACGTCATCTACGATATCCACGACTACCCGTCGCCGGTCCCGCTGGCCCGGTTCGCAGAGTTGATCCAGTGCCAGACAGTCTGCGGGTCGCTCTCCCAGTCCATCTACGGGTACACGGTGATCAACAGCATCAATGCCATCACCCAGCTCTCGTCGAACGAGTTCAACCGGATCTACGGGTGGAGCACTGAGAGGGCGCTGATCTTCACCGATGTGACGTCGGGCAAGTCCCCGATGGTGGCGATCCGGGTCACTCCCTTCAAACCGCGGGTGGTCGTGCTGCAGGGGATCGAACCCGCACTCGTCCACCCGCTGGTGCCGAAGATGGCGGAGAAGGACAGGATCACGGTGCTCTGCACCGGAATGGACGTTGATAAAGTCGTGCATATTCTGAGGGATGAGCAATGGTAGGCATCATCACGTACGGGGTATATATCCCGAGATTTCGCATCAAGGTCGAGGAGATAGCGCGGGTGTGGGGGGCGAACCCGGACGATATCAGCGGAGGGCTCGGGGTTTACTCAAAGTCCGTCCCCGACCTCGACGAGGACACCGCGACCATCGCGGTGGAAGCGGCACGAAACGCGCTCCGGCGGAGGGCAATTGACCCGCAGGAGATAGGAGCGGTGTACGTGGGCAGCGAGTCCCACCCCTACGCGGTCAAGCCGACGGCCTGCACAGTGGGAGAGGCGATCGGGGCCACCCCGACAATGACGGCGGCGGACTACGAGTTTGCCTGCAAGGCGGGGACTGCAGGTATCCAGACCTGCATGGGCCTTGTGGCAAGCAAGATGGTCAAATACGGGCTCGCCATAGGCTCGGACGTCGCGCAGGGTGCGCCAAGCGATGCGCTCGAGTACACCGCGGCCGCGGGAGGAGCCGCGTTCCTTATTGGCAATGAGGACCCTATCGCGGAGATCCACCGCACCTGCTCGTTCACTACCGACACGCCTGACTTCTGGAGGAGGGAGGGCCAGGACTACCCCCGCCACGGCGGCAGGTTCACGGGAGACCCCGGCTACTTCCGCCACATCGATGGTGCGGTCCGACTGCTCTTCGCGCAGACGGGAAAAGGGCCGAAGGACTACACCTACGCCGTCTTCCACCAGCCGAACGCCAAGTTCCCCCAGCGGATAGCAAAGATGCTTGGGTTCTCCCCCGAGCAGATCAGGCCGGGCCTCGTGGTGCCGCGCCTCGGGAACACCTACAGCGGGTCCTCAATGATCGGGCTTGCCGCGACGCTTGACTGCGCAAAGCCCGGCGACCGTATCTTTGTTGCCTCATTTGGGTCGGGCGCAGGGAGCGACGCATTTGATATCGAGGTCACTGATGCGATCGAGTCGGACGAGTTTCGCCGGGGTGCAGCTCCAAGTGTCGAGAAACTCCTGGAGAACCCGGTCTTCGTGACCTATGCACAGTACGCAAGACACAAGGGCAAGATCGTGATGCAGAAATGAGAGACGTTGCAGTGATTGGGGTGGGATGCACCACCTTCGGCGAGAAGTGGGACACTTCGTTTCGTGACCTCTTCGTGGAGGCGGGGGCCCTTGCGCTCGAGGACGCAGGGGTCTCGGGCGAGCAGATCGGGGCCATGTATGTCGGCAACATGAGTGCCGGCCGGTTCATCGAGCAGGAGCATATCGGTGCCCTGATTGCAGATTACGCAGGCCTTGCGTCCACTCACATCCCCTCGACAAGGGTCGAGGCCGCATGTGCCTCGGGCGGGCTCTCGTTCCGCCAGGCGTTCATCTCGGTGGCATCAGGCCTTGAGGATATTGTCGTGGCCGCGGGGGTCGAGAAGATGACAGATGTCGCTTCCGGGGCAAGCGTGGATGCGCTTGCCGGTGCCGCGGACCGCGAGTGGGAGGGGTTCGTGGGAGCGACGTTCCCCGGGCTTTATGCCATGATCGCACACGAGTACATGAGCCGCTATCCCCTGACGAGGGAGCAGCTCGCGCAGGTCGCGGTGAAGAACCATTACAATGGCGCGAGAAACCCCATCGCCCAGTTCCAGCAGGAGATCTCGCTCGAGATGGTGCTGAAATCGACGCTCGTCGCCGATCCTCTGCGGCTCTTCGACTGCTCGCCGATCACTGACGGCGCCGCAGCGGTCGTCCTCGCACCGCTGGAAGTTGCCAGGAAGTTCACCGACACCCCGGTCAGGGTGCTCGCGAGCGCCCAGGCAAGCGACACGATTGCCCTCCATGACCGCCGCGATATCAGCACCCTTGACGCGACTGTCGCGGCCGGCAAGCGTGCCTTCGCGATGGCGGGGATCACGCCGAAGGAGATCGACCTCGTGGAGGTCCACGACTGTTTCACCATCGCCGAGATATGCGCGATCGAGGACCTCGGCTTCTGCAGGAAGGGCGAGGCCGGCAGGCTCACCGAGGAGGGGGTCACCGCGCTCGACGGTGACCTCCCCGTCAACACGAGCGGCGGCCTCAAGGCCTGCGGGCACCCGGTCGGAGCGACCGGGATAAAGCAGGTCTGCGAGGTGGTCATGCAGCTGCGCGGGCAGGCAGGGAAGCGGCAGGTCGATGGCGCACGGATCGGCATGACCCACAACGTGGGCGGCACGGGCGCAACGGTTGCCGTCCACATCTTGGGGGTGTGAGATGTCCTCGGTTGCGCGGTTCTGGAGAAAGATACCCCAGCGGTACAACCTTATCGGGACCCGATGCACCACCTGCGGGAGGTATTTCTTCCCGCCCCGGTCGTTCTGCCCCGATTGCCGCCGTGCGGGAAAGATTGTCAGTTACAAGTTCCCCGGGACAGGGAGCGTGGTGACCTACACGATCATCCGCACCGCGAGCGAGCAGTTCGAGCAGATGACGCCCTATGCCCTCGCGATCGTGAAGCTTGACGAGGGCCCCCTCTTCACCGCCCAGCTCGTCTGCAGCCCGGAAGAGGCGAGGATAGGGATGCGTGTCAGGCCCGTCTTTCGCCGCATCTCGGCTGACGGGGAATCGGGAGTCATCCACTACGGGACAAAGTATGTCCCTGAAGACTAATCACCCCTTTTTTTCTCAATATCGCGTGCCCCTCTTCCCGGAATCGCAGACGTGCACGAGTGGGGTTCAAGGGGCTGAAAACACTCGGTAAATATTACCTGATCCTGTCGGGCACTGGTCATCGGACTGCCTGGCAGGCTGGAGATCCCCTCGCTTACTGGAAGGACGCGGAGGGACAAGATGACACTTGTCGTCGGGAAGAGCGGTTCGATAGGAATCAACGCCCCAGACACGATGGAAGTTCCTTGTGTTCGATACGTGTGGCGCTCATTTCATCGTGATATCGTACACTGCATGCCAGCGGCCTGGTGAGTAGGACCGGACGAACCGTTCCCTTACCGAGGCAACGGGGTATCTCCCGATCTCGTCCAGGAACTCCCCCTCCTTGTCCTGGAGCGCATAGCAGTGGATGGTCCCGCCTTTGCGGCAGAGGGCGATTGCGGCGGGAAGGAAGCGGACAGCCCCAAGCGGGAGGTTCATCACGACGCGGTCGAACCTCCAGGGAAGGGCGCAGGGAAGATGCGAGGCATTGAAGAGGAGCGGGAGGACGTTTGCTGCCCTGTTCAGGGCAATGTTTCTCTCCATCAGCCGGACCGCGCCGGGGTTCAAGTCCGAAGCTGCCACGAACGCGGCCTTCCGGGAGAGCGTGAGTGCGCAGGGGCCGACACCCGCGAACATGTCGAGCACCCGCTCGCCCCGATCCATTGCCGCGAGGAGCCGCTGCCGCTCGGTCGAGAGGCGTGCCGAGAAGTACGCCTCCGCAAGGTCGATCTCAAGGCGCAAGCCATGCTCGATATACCGGGTCCTTGTCGTCTGCTTACCTGCAAGGACCTCGAACCTGCGGGTGCGCCACGGCCCTTCCACGTCGCTCTCCGGCACGAGCACCGTGTGGAGCGACGGGCGCGATGCGAGGAGGAGGGCGGCACCCCGCGGGTCGGGTTCCTGCATGACCGCGATCCCGCCGATCAGCTCGTGCCTTGGGAGTTCCTCCTGCCCGGGATGGGCCTCGAACTCCTCGCGGGTCGCGCCCTCGACCGGAGAAGAGACAGGGAAGAGGACACAGTCCCCCTCTTTCCGGGGCTTCAGGGCCGCGTCAAGGAGTCCGCGGCGTATGAGTTCCTGCCTGCGCAGCTCTGCGCTCTTCTTCTCGACCCTGACGCACCACTGCGTTCTCAATGACCCTTCCTGCATTTTCATGTACCAGAGGGAGGCGGGAAGGATGAGTGTATCCCCCGCAAAAGAAGTGTTATTCTCCCGCCCCTCCCATGATGGAGCATGGACGAGTACCTGCAGCGGCTGAAAGACGGGTCGCTCAAGCTCTATGCCCTCGAGGGGGAGCTTCCACCTGCCGAGGCGGTGAGGGTGAGGCGGCGTTATATCGAGGGGGAGACCGGGGTCTCGCTCGGGAAGGTCGGGTCCTATACCATCGACATCGACCGGGTGGCCCGGAAGAACTGCGAGAACATGATCGGCGCGGTCCAGGTCCCGGTAGGGGTTGCGGGACCGCTCAAAGTCAGAGGGGAGTACGCGGAAGGCGAGTTCTACCTCCCGCTTGCGACAACGGAGGGCGCCCTCGTGGCCTCGGTGAACAGGGGATGCGGGGCAATCACCAGGGCCGGGGGCGCAGAGGTCAGGATCCTCCGGGACGGCATGACCAGGGCGCCGGTCTTTGCTGCCCGGAGCGTCGCCCATGCGCGTAAGGTGGCGGAATGGGTCGCCGCCCACGGGGATGCGCTGGCGCAGGCAGCGGAGTCCACGACGTCCCACGGGAAGTTTCTCGGTGCAGTGACGACAGTCATCGGGACATCGGTCTTCGTGAGGATGGAGTTTGACACAAAAGATGCCATGGGGATGAACATGGTCACCATCGGGAGCGAGAAGGCCGCAGAACTGGTCAGCAGGGAGACCGGGGCGCACCTCGTCGCCCTCTCGGGAAACCTCTGCACCGACAAGAAGCCGGCTGCGGTGAACGTAATCCGGGGACGGGGGAGGAGCGTCTGCGCCGGTGTCTGGCTCGACGACGCCCTGATATCCTCGGTATTCAAGACCGACGCCCGCACGATGGCCGAGGTAAACCGGCGGAAGAACCTTGTCGGGTCCGCGGCGGCAGGCTCGCTCGGGTTCAATGCCCACGCCGCGAACGTCGTGGCAGCGATGTTCATCGCCTGCGGGCAGGACCCCGCGCACGTCACAGAGGGGAGCATGGCGATTACCACGGTCGACGAGGGGGAGGGAGGGCTGTATGTTGCAGTCACTCTCCCTGACCTTCCCGTCGGCACGGTCGGCGGTGGGACCGGGGTGGAGACCCAGGCCGAGTGCCTGTCGCTCCTCGGTGTCGCCGGGGGCGGGGATCCGCCGGGTTCGAACGCGCGAAAGTTTGCGGAAGTACTCGCCGCAGGCGTCCTTGCCGGGGAACTCTCGCTCCTGGGTGCACTCGCCGCCCAGCACCTGGCGCGGGCCCACAAGTCACTGGGGCGCTGACGCGGGGTCTTCAGCGGAACCACTTCATCATGACGATCGCGTCCTCTCCGTTCGCGTAGTAGCCTTTGAAACGAAGGGCGGGGCGATACCCAAGCCGACGGTAAAACTGCTGCGCAGCCCGGTTGGAGACGCGGACCTCGAGCTGCACGCCGGTTGCAAGCTCCACCGCAAACTGCTGCTCCACCCGCTCGACGAGCCTCCTTGCGATCCCCCGCTTCCTCCATGCAGGGGTGACCGCGAGGTTGCATATGTGCCCATAGATCTCCTCTCCCGTGTCCTCGAGTCCGCCGAGCACAAATCCCACCACCTCGCCGCTGACGGTGGCGACAAAGAAGCTCTCGGGGAAGTAGGAGAGGGCCTCTGCGAAGACCGCCGCCTTCCAAGGGTCAACGAACGACTCCTGCTCGATCTGGGAGATCCGGTCGATGTCACGTGGCCTTGCCCGGCGTATGGCGATATCGGCGAGCATGGGGAGTCCTCCAGTCTTCACACTATGGTCTTCATTGCTATAATATACTGCCAGAGAGAATGATAGAGGGAGAAATGGTGGATATTTTTCCTTTCCCCGCGGTACGCCCCCCGCCCAGTGCAGCACCACTCGTCGCCGCGGTCCCCTACGATGTTGTGACGACCGAGGAGGCGGCCGCATGTATCCGGAAGAACCGGTCAAGCTTCCTCAGGGTGAGCAGGCCCGACGCCGAGCTTCCCGGCGTTCCGCCATACGACGCCACGGTATATGCCAGGGCACGCGAGGTGCTCAGCGAGTTCAGGGCAAAGGGGCTCCTGGTGCAGGACGGTGCCCCTGCGATGTACCTCTACCGGGTGACCGGGAACGGGAACGACTTTCTCGGGCTCGGGTGCACGGTCTCTGTCAGGGACTACGAGGAGAACGCCATCCGGAGACACGAGCTGACCCGCTACGACAAGGAAGAGGACCGCACACGGCACATCGACGCGGTGAACGCGCACAGCGGGCCCGTCGTCCTCCTCTTCGAGGACAGGAACGACACCCACGGGGTCCTGGAAGCGCTCTGGAACAGGCTCGGGAAGGAAGACGCCGAGGTGAAGTGGGATGACGGCACGGTACACCGGGTGAAGTGCGTCACCGGGGAGGAGGACATCTCGTCGCTTGAGAGGATCTTCCGGGCCGTCCCCCGGCTCTACATCGCTGACGGGCACCACCGCGCCAAGTCCGCCGTGAACGTCTGTTTGATGCGGAAGGTGGAGGGGAGGCTCACTTCCGAAGCGACACGCTTCCTAGGGGTGATCTTTGCGCACGACCGCGTGAAGATCCACGGGTACAGCCGCCTTGTGAGCGACCTCTCGGGACTTTCCCCGCAGGAGTTCATGGACCGGCTGAAAGGGTGCTTCTCGATCATCCCCTGCGGAGAGGTGGACACGAGGGCATTCCATATCCAGCCCGGCCATTTCGCACCGGAAGACTTTCACGTCATCCATATGTTCCTCGGAGGCACGTGGTACGAGTGCGGGTGTCCCCGGGAAAAGGGCACAGACAGGATCGCAGCACTTGACGTCTCTGTCCTCCAGCGGGAGGTGCTCACCGGCATCCTCGGCATCACTGACCCGAGGGGGGACCCGCGCCTTCATTATCTCGGGGGTGCCCGGCCCATCGCGGACCTCGAGGCCATGGTGAGGACCGGGGGGTATGCAGTGGCATTTTCGATGCAGCCGGTGGGAGTCGGGACCGTGATCGAGATCGCGGATGCCGGGGGGATCATGCCCCCGAAGTCCACCTGGTTTGAGCCGAAACTCCTCTCCGGCCTCGTCGTACACACGCTGGACTGAAGGGATTCCAGGGGGTGAAAATCGCTGAAGCAATTCCCTTTCGATACCCCTTCCACGGTATCCACTTCCGGCCCATCCAAATGAAAATCGCTGAAGCGGTTTTTCATGATACATTTTTTCCCTCTGCCGTCGCACTAGAGAGCGCAATGATCACTATCGCACTTCCCAAGGGGAGCCTCGAGGAGCAGACTCTCCTCCTCTTCCGCGAGGCGGATCTCGAGGTGAAGCGGTCCGACCGCGACTACAACCCCATGATCGCGGACAGCCGCATCTCAAAAGTGAAGATCCTGCGGCCCCAGGAGATCCCGCGGTTCGTCGAGATGGGGTACTTCGACCTCGGGATATCGGGACTTGACTGGGTGAAGGAGAGCGGGGCCAGGGTCCGCGAAGTAGCCCGGCTCAACTACAGCAAGACCGGAGAGGGGACAGTGAAGATCGTGGTGGCGGTGCACCAGTCCGAGCCTGTCAACGATGTGAAGGAGATCCGGCCGGGCAGCCGGGTCACGACCGAGTACCCCGAGCTGACACGTGAGTTCTTCGGCCGCCTGGGAATCCCGGTCCAGCTCTTCCACTCCTTCGGGGCGTCGGAAGCCAAGGTGCCCGACCTGATGGACGTGGTCGTTGACCTTACCGAGACCGGGACCACGCTCCGGAAGAACGGCCTGAAGATCATCGGGCAGATCATGGAGTCCTACACGATGATCATCGCGAACCGCGAGTCGTTCGAAGACCCGGCCAAGCGGAAGGCGATCGAGGAGATCGTCACCCTCCTCACTGGCGTGATGGAGGCGCGGCGGCAGGTGCTCCTCTCGATGAACGTGCCCGCTCCGTCTATGGAGACGGTGATCTCCGCCCTCCCTGCAATGAAGAAGCCTACCGTCAGCCGGCTGCACGGGATCGACTACTACAGCGTCCAGACGGTCGTGCACAAGGCAGACGTCAATACCCTTATCCCGAGCCTGAAAGCAGCGGGTGCCGAGGACATCCTCGAGATCCCGATCACCAAGATCGTTCGATAAAAGGCAGAAAATGAGAGATACCACAGTAATTCGTTATTTCGCAGAATATATTTTTCTCTTTTTTATATCCTTGGATTGGGAAAATGTCCAATAAACCAGGGTGAAAATCCAAACAACCAGCAAAATCGTTAAATAGGGCGAGGGCGTAACCACTCCTTCAGGTGGGAATGAGCGAGGATCGCGCAAATCCCGGCGGCGCTGCCCTTCACCCGGAGGATGAAGCCTCATTCCCCTCCTGTGCACTTCTTTTTCCAGGTGTTCCGCACTGCACCCTTGGTCCGCTCGCCCCGGAGACGGGGGAGGCTTCAGGTTCATCCTCCGAGGTCCCTGCAAGGGGCTATCCTCACAGGGGGAACGCAACCTACGAAGTCATGGTGGATGGGAGCGGCGATGGGCACAGCATCGCGCTCTTTCCCGGCGAAGAGGTCTTCTTCAGTTATGAGCGGGGAGCCTCCAACAACGACGCGGAGTTCAACGCGGTCATTCTTGCGCTCGAGAACCTCCCTCCCCGAGCCCACGCCCGGATCTACACCGACAGCCAGGTTGTGGTCTGGCACCTCTCCGCGAAAAATTCCAGTCGGCCCGGGACTTATATACGGAAGAAGGCACAGGTCGAGGACCTCATCGCGAGCAGGCACTTAAAGGTCGAGATCCATTGGATCCCACGGAGAGAGAACCGGGCTGACCGGTTCTTAAAGCACTACATCGAGAGCCTCTGCGGCGCAAGGGGCCGTGAACCCCTCCACCGGAGGGTCCGGCGCCTCGAGTCTGAGAACGTGCGGTTGAAGGCGCGGCTTGCGAAGGCCATGAAGATGCTCGAGAACAGGCCCGTCGTGGTCCGTGATACCGGTGGATACTGTGTGTTCCAGGAACCGCAGTAAAAGATGGGGAAAGTTCAGGCAGGGCTCTTTTTCACTGTGATTGCGTCGACCCCAAGGTTGAGCACCGGGCCTTTCCTGCCGGGGCACGCTATCTCCCTGAGCATCTCTTTTGTCCGGCCGAGGACTTTTTGCGGGAGTGAGCCTGATTCCACCATGAGAGAGAACGTGATCAGCTCGTCGAGGAGCTGCTCGCCTTCGGGGCTGAAGAGCTCGCGCGCCATGAGAGTTCCGGGGAGGCAGGTGACTTCGTGGGGGATATTGTGTCTCTCCAGGATGTCCCGCACGTTCCAGCTGGTGAAGGTGGGGTCAGTGACCCTTTCGGCTGGGAGTATGTCCCTCCAGAGGAGGTTCAGGATGTAACAGAAGTTCGTCGGGCTGCCGTGGTAGATGACCGCTGTGCCGGAATCGTTCACCAGTTCCAGGGCATGCAGGAGGTACGGTTCGGGGTCGGGCATGAAACAGTAGGTGCAGTGGGAGAGGAGGACGAGGTCAAACGATCTTCCAAAGCCGGTTGCCGGGGTGAAATAATCACAGATTATCTCCTTTTCCACCGGGATGCCGGCCATATTCTGTCGGATCTGTGCGACGTGGTCCCCCGACGGCTCGATTGCCGTATAGCCGAGGACGGGGACCCTGCACTGTTCGATGAAGGATCTCGCAAACTTCCCGGTCCCGGCACCGATGTCAAGCATGGAGAGACCGCAGGGGAAGCACTCGTCAGCGACGCCGAGGAGGTGGTCCAGCATGAATGGGTATTCCACCGAATACTTTTCGAGCACCCTGAATGCCTCGATGTAGCGGTCGAAGGTGATGCACTGCATGCATCCAGTTTTTTTGACTTTACTTGAAAAAAGTGTGCTTCATGCGAAACCAGGTGTTATTCGGGATCTATTTTTCAAGCAAGGATCGCCCGTACATGTGACCTGGAATCCGGGATTGGAGAGGATCGAAATACAGACCTATAGGCATATCTGCCAAGAGGCCGAATTCATTTCGATGGTAAGGAACAGGAAACCGATGCTTTTTGAGGGAAACAACGGGAACGATTTTTTCCCGACTCCGATCCCAGGGAAGTACATCACGCATTTCAACCTTGAGGGGGTGTAACAGGATGGAGTGGTATTACTCCTCGAAACAGGGGTTGAGCATTCCAATGGCTGCTTCCCACAGGAAACGGGAGGATGGCTGAGATGCCAACGTCCGGGGACGCGGCGCCTGAAAACCCGGATACTGCATCTGACTATCTCCTGATCACCATCCCGCTCGATTCTCCCCTCTCAGGGGCCGAGAAGGACTTTCTTGGCATGATTGATGGAGGGAGCGGGAAGAACGGGTTCTTCTTCGAGACCGACGAGCAGGCCCTCCGTTTCTATGTCCGGTCCCTTGATACCAAGGCATTTGCACGTGGAATACGGGATCTCATCCGGAAACGCGGTGGCCCGGACGGTGAATGTGCAAGGCTGCACCAGGTGTTCCAGGAGCTCTTCGAGCGGATCGAATCTGTCAGGAGTTACGGGATACGGGGAGGAAAGCGCATCTACGCCACCTACAACCGGGAGCGGAAGGTTTCAGGCCGGCAGCACAAGGTGAAGGCTCGCGGGTCATTTTTTTACGCGCTTGACCACGGGTTCGAGCGGACCGAGAACGCACTGCCGGAAGAGTTCAGGAACAGGATCATCGCGGGGGACAGCGGGGAGGTGCTGCGGGCGCTTCCTTCGAACTGCATAGACCTCGTCATCACCTCGCCGCCCTACAACTTCGGCCTCGGGTACGACACGGGGGAGGACGGCGTCGACTGGGAACGGTACTTCGAAAAGCTCTTCTCAGTCTTCGACGAGTGCATCCGGGTCCTGAAGTACGGCGGGCGGGTCATCGTCAACATCCAGCCGCTCTTCTCGGACTATATCCCAAGCCACCACCTCGTCTCCCACTACTTCATGCAGAAGAAGCTCATCTGGAAGGGCGAGATCCTCTGGGAGAAGCACAACTACAACTGCAAGTATACCGCCTGGGGCAGCTGGAAGAGCCCGAGCAACCCCTACCTCAAGTACACGTGGGAATTTTTGGAAGTCTTTGCGAAAGGTGATCTCAAAAAAGAGGGATCAAGGGAGAATGCCGACATCACTGCCGACGAGTTCAAGAAGTGGGTGGTCGCAAAGTGGTCGATCGCCCCCGAGAAGCAGATGTCCCGCTATGACCACCCCGCGATGTTCC
>Ga0116186_1002150_pt1 | contig 18293 bp, 14 predicted proteins | sample AD_JPNNA4_MetaG_FD_89806 | JGI IMG/M metagenome (GOLD analysis project Ga0116186, IMG submission 89806) | Active sludge microbial communities of municipal wastewater-treating anaerobic digesters from Japan - AD_JPNNA4_MetaG | ecosystem: Engineered > Bioreactor > Anaerobic > Digestate | place...
AACAGAAAAAGACCAGAATTCTTTTAATTTACCAGCTAATTGATGAGTTTTTAGTCGAGGATCAAAGGGATTTTTTCGAAAAATTGTTTCCTGTTTTTCAGCTTTTATTTTAATTTTATTGGGAATTTTTTGATATTGTTTCAAAAATTTAGGCAGATATTGTATTTCCAGACAACTATCTTAGATCTTTCAAACTGTGAAGTAAAATACCGTTTTCCTTTTTAAATTCTTTTTGATCTTTCTTTAATTCCTTATATAAGTCGTTCTCTGATTGTTCACGAAGAAGGTGGCGAAAAAACTCACTACGGGTGGAAAATTTACCTTTTTTAACGGCGCTATCGACATATTTGGCCATAGACTCTGGAAGAGAAATATTGATTATTTGTCTCATAAATACATTGTAATACAATGTATTACATAGGTCAAGATTTGAAATATTTGCCAAACAAAATATGTAAATGGTCTTTGTCTTCACATTTGGGGGAAGGAGTGAAGTCGAGAGATTTGATTTTATTAAAGACCTCGACAATTTGGGATTTTAATTTGGCCGTATCTTCTGAAGTAATTTTATAATTTTTACGGATGTATTGGTTTTTTTTATTTGCCTCAATAAAATCTATTGTTCCCGAAACTACCTTATATGGAAAAGTCTTGGCCTCATCACAAAGTAGTTTATAGAAAACCAATTGTCTAAAATAATCCCCTTCTGGACTAAGTTGTTGGTATTTATAATCCGGTTTTCCTGTTTTATAGTCAACAACATTCACTTGCTTACCCGACAGAAATTCAATTTTGTCTATTTTCCCGGTTATGGGGATTTCGTCTAAATAAACATTGTTAAATTTAAAATCGTGCTCAGTCAAACAGCGTCCATTAAAAGAATCACGATAATTTTGATAATAACCGGACAAAATTTCCCGACCATGATCTAAAAGTGAATTAAAATCGTTTTCAGAAAGGTTTTCCCTTTTTAGATTATTTTCAAAAACGTCTACAAATTTTTCCTGAGAAATCAACTTGTTTTGACTTTTATAAACTTGAGTGAGATAGGCTAAAGCACCGTGAACTGCGGTACCAAAAGACATAGCTTTAGCCTTGGGATAAGGTAAACGAAGAATAGTTTTAAAAAAGAAACAGAGAGGGCACTTTAAATAAGAATTTAAATGTGTAATGTTAAAGCGATAATGATAAGATAACTGATTTTGCAAGTAGATAGTTAAATTTTTAGATTTCAATCGTGGCAACCTAGGACTAAAAGAAAATTGGAGAGATTCAGCTTCAAATTCAGGATTAACAGAGATTTTTTCAATCCTTTGAGGATTGATTTCGGTGATAAAACGCGATGCGCTTTGTTCCCTTTGGGAATCGTTAAGACGGCAATAGGATAAATAAATCTGCTGCTTTGCTCGGGTAAGTGCTACATAAAAGAGACGACGCTCTTCTTCAAGAGGATCTTCGTTAAGAGTGTATTTGGTAATTCCTAATGGTAGTTTTATAAGAGCCCTGTCAGTTGATTTGTCCCACTTTTCAGATAAGGCCTTGATAATAAAAACGTGTTCAAACTCCAAACCTTTGGCTTTGTGAACAGTCATTAAACGAATAGAATTATCAACCAAGGATTCCAGAGGAGGGCTGTTGAGAGCAATCTTATTTTCGTAAAGAAGGTCTATCTTTTTTAACCAATCAAAAAGAGACGTTTTCTGAAGTGTTTGACTTTGTTTGAGATGAGAATAAAGGGAATTTAGTTGTTTTAGCAGACTTAAGTCTTTACTTTTAAGAACATAATTTAGGAAAGAGAAGCGACGAATTATTAGGTTGAAAATTTCATCAGAAGGAAGATTTTGAATATCTTTTAATGACTTCGATACATCGTTCTGGAAAAGTGCAAGTTTGTCAATAAACTTTTGGGAAAAGTGATGAGAAGTTAATAATTCTGAATCTAAAATTACATCGGATAATGAAAGTTTTTCTTTGTGGACTAAACGAAAAAGTTTGTAAAGGGAAAGGGAGGAAAATTTTAAAAAAGAGAAAGAAAGAACTTGAGCTAAGAGAGAATCGTTTGTGGGATCCGCGAGATATTTTAAGAGAGTCAGCAGTTGCTGAATTTTTAAATTATCTAAAATGTTGATAGTGTCAGAACGTAAGTAGTTGATATTGTTTTGAGAAAGAAAAGGAAGTAAATCATTTACATCGACATTGTTGCGATAGAGAACGGCTATTTCTTTGCCTTCAACTCCAGTGGAAAGTAGGGTTTTTATTTTTTGAGAAATCCAATAATTTTCTTCGATTTGAGTGTTGGCCTGAAAAAAATTAATGGGATTTTGATCATAATTTTTGTTTGATATTAAACTTTTATCTATATTTTTTATATATAGACTAATGCGGTTTTCGTTGTGGTCTATAACGTCGATAGAAGAATTTAAAATTAATTGATGGCTGCGATAATTATTTTTTAAAACTACAATTTTTAATTTTTTTCCATAACGGTCATAAAAACTTTTTAAATTTTCAATATTGGCTCCCTGAAACCGGAAAATGGATTGATCATCGTCACCGACAACAAACAAATTCGGGTTGTCATTGTCGGCTGTTAGTAAATTTAGAATTTCCATTTGGGAAGAATTAGTGTCTTGAAATTCATCGACCAGCAAGTACTGATAATTTTCCTGATATGAAGATAGAAGTTCGCTATGATTTTTTAGGGCTTCGATAACCCATAGAATCATGTCCTCATAATCGTAGAGACCTTTGTCAGTTAATGTCTGTTGATATTGTTGGTAGATAAGAGATAATTCTTTTATTTTGGGTAAATTTATTGTACTTTTTTCGATAAAGTTTTTTAACTCATTTTTCAATTCTGTAAGGTTAATTAATTCTTGATTAAATAAATTTAGTAAATAATCAATGCGTGATTGATATAAAACTAGTAAAGAAATTTTTTTCGAAAGTTCATGTACAAGAGAAATAATTTCTGTTTCACTTTTTTTGGTGGCACGGAGTGATCTTAGTTTTTCATAATATGGTTGGGAGAGGTCAACAAATTCAGCATTGTCTTTGACCAGCTCTTTAAAATAAGAGGTGGAAATATTTTCTTTTTTTAAAGTAGATAGTGCAGAAATAATTTCTTTTTGATAATAATATGGAGAGTTAATATTTTTGAGAGGACAATCAAAAGGAAAAGAATCTAGAATTTGGCGGATTATTTCAATTTTTGTAGCATCGTCAATTGCTTGAGAATCTGCAATAGATTTTAAAAAATATTCCGGATGGTCTTTGATAATGGAATTACAGAAAGCATGAAAGGTAGCGATGCGAACACTGTAAGCTGGAGATCCAATTAAGGAAATAAGACGATCACGCATATTGAGAGCCGCATTATCAGTAAAGGTGAGACATAAAATATTGTTGGGATTTACTTGGGTATCAGTTAAGATTTTACCGATTCTAAGGGCGATAGTTTGAGTTTTTCCGGTGCCGGCACCGGCAATAACCATTACTGGACCTTCAATAGAGTCGACAGCTTCTTTTTGTTCTGGATTGAGTTTTTTATATTCTTGTGAAAAATGAGTATTCATTTACTTTATTTTATCTTAAAATAGGCTATGAATAAGGAAACGATATTTTTTGACTTGGATCGTACTTTAGTTGACACAACAACAGTAAATGAAAATTGTAAAAACGCTACTTTGATAAGTTCAGGAATTGATGATCAAGCATACGATGAATGTTTTCACGCGTATAGAAGCACTTTGGAATTTTCAACTGATTTTAATCCGGTAAATTTCCTGAATATGATGTCGAAAAAATCAGGGATAGAAAAGTCAAAATTGGCAATGGGGTTTTGGAACAAAGATAATTTTTGTATTTATCCAGAAGTATTTGAAGTGCTGTCAAAACTGGCGGAGAATAATAATTTAGCTATTTTTTCTGAAGGCGTGAGAGATGAGTGGCAAATAGTAAAAATTAAAAACACTAAAATAAAAAAATTTTTTGATCTAAAAATTAGCCTGATTGAAAGAAGAAAATTAGATATAGAAGTAATAGCTAAAATCCCTTTTGGAGCAACCGTAATTGATGACAAAAAAATGGTTATAGAAAAACTTTATGAAACAAGACCTGATTTAAAATTGTATTGGGTAAATCGAATAGATCAAGAAAAAATAGAAAATGACAGGGTGGCTACTATTCGAAACTTGAGAGAATTAATTTAATAATTTCTCAAAAATTTCTTTGGCAAGTTGAGGATTGGCGGAACCGTGAGAAACTTTCATTAATTGTCCAATTAAAAAACCTATTGCTAAGGGATTTTTCCGATAATCATCAAATGCTTTAGGATTGTTTTTTATCACTTCTCTGGCCATTTCCTCAAGGGCATTGGTGTCAGATATTTGAAAAAGATTTTGCTCTTTTGCCAGATCTAAGGGGTCTTGACCACTATTATAAGAATCTAAAATTAATTGCTTAATAGCGGTGGAAGATAATTCTGATTTTTTATCAAATAACTTTTTGAAACTTTGAGGATTTATTTTATCGACTTCAAGAGTAATAGTTTTTAGGGGACCAATAAGTAGGTTGGCGCAAAATTTTACGTATTCAGAAGAGGTATCAACGCTAATTATTTTATCAAAAATTTCTGAAAATTCTTTGGAATCAGCCAGTAAATTAGCATCATAATCAGAGAGACCAAGATTTTTATAAAAATTTATTTTTTGGTCTGGAAGAAGAGGAAGAGTTTTTCTGATAGACTCAATTTCTTCAGAAGAAAAAAAGAGGGGTGGGATGTCCGGTTCAGGAAAATAACGATAATCAGCGCTTCCCTCTTTTTCTCGTTGTAAAAAAGTTTGATTTTTATCAGCATCCCAACCTCTCGTTGTTTTATTTGAAGAATTTTTTTCGATTTTATCAGATTGATACTGATTGATTTGGCGTTTAATTTCATAATCTATGGCATTCATTACTCCTCTAAGAGAGGCGACGTTTTTTATTTCAACTAAAGGGGTGTAATAAGCTTTCCCGTTGTCTTCAATTTTGACGTTGACAGTGGGTTCACAGCGCATACTCCCTTTTTCTATATCGGCATCAGAAATATTAATATAACGAATGATTTGCTGAAGTTTCCCAAGATATTTTTTGGCCTCTTCCGAAGATTGAATATCGGGTTCGGATACGATTTCAACTAAAGGCACCCCGCTACGATTGAAATCGAGAAGGGTAACAGAATTTTCGTGAATTGATTTCCCGGTATCTTCTTCCATGTGAGCACGATTAATCTTTATTTCATGACCATCGATATTTAAATGACCTTTGACAGCAAAAGGCTTCTGTAGTTGAGTGATTTGATAACCCTTGGCTAAATCTGGATAAAAATAATTTTTTCGTTCAAAAAATGATTCCTCATTAATAGAACAACCTAAAGCTAGACCTAATTTAATACACCACTGACAAGCGGTTTTATTTGGAACGGGCAAGGCTCCGGGGAGACCAAGACAAACGGGGCAGGTATGAGTATTTGGTTCAACATGAAAATGATTGGCATCACAGCCACAAAACATTTTAGACTTTGTTTTTAATTCGACATGGACTTCAAGTCCAATTATGGGAGTAATTTTCATAATTTTGGATTTTTGAGGTGGTAATCAGTATTATCTTCAAAAATCTTAGCAATTTGATAAACAATGTCTTCACGTTTTTGTGGAGCCATAATTTGAAGACCGATAGGTAGTCCTGATCTATCAAAAGCGCAGGGGAGAGAAATGCCCGGTAAACCGGCGATACTTGATGGTTCAACAAGCATATCTTGAATTTCACCAAACATAGCTTGACCTTTTGAAGCACCAATTTTTAGGGCAGTGGTGGGAGAAACAGGACCAATAAGAGCATCGACTTGGGAAAATTGGCGATCAAAATCCTGACAAATAAGAGTTCTTACTTTTTGAGCTTTGGTGTAGTAGGCATCATAATAACCGGATGATAGGGAATAAGTACCCAACATTATCCGACGCTTTGCCTCTTCTCCAAAAAAACTACGGTCATGGCCATAGCGGATACCATCAAAACGGGCGAGATTACTTGAAACTTCAGACCTTTGTAAAATTGTATAAACAGCAATGGAATATTTAGGGTCAAGAACATCTGGAAGTTCAATTATATGAGCTCCTAATTTTTCTAAAGTAGTGGCTGCATCTAAAATTGATTGTTTTACTTCAGGAGAAATTTCGGGAGGAAAATAACATAAAGGTAAACCTATCTTTAATCCCTTAAGGTTTTTCAACGGCTCTGGTTTATGCCATGCTCCTTCGTCGATTGAGGTGGCGTCTAGTGGGTCATGGCCAGACATTATCTCCAAAAGATCGGCGGCATCATCAACAGTTTTTCCAATAGAACCGGGAGAATCAGTACTAGATTTCATTGCAATAATGCCGTAACGGGAAACACGACCATAGCTAGGTTTAAAACCAACGACCCCACACCATGAAGCTGGTTGACGAATAGAACCAGCAGTTTCCGAACCTGTAGCAACAATAACTTCATTGGAAGCGATAGCGGCGGCAGAACCTCCACTGGAACCGCCGGGTAAATGATTTAAATTCCAAGGATTTTTGGTGGTGCCATAATCAGAAGTCTCAGTGCTAGATCCATGAGCCCAAGCGTCTAAATTGGTTTTGCCAATGATAATGGCTCCTGCCTCTTTTATTTTTTTGATGGTAGTAGCATCGTATTGGGGAAAATAATTTTCCAACAATTTGGAAGAGGCGGTAGTTAATTGATTTTTAGTTAAAAAATTATCTTTAATAGCTATAGGAATACCGCCGAGAGGTAAATTGATATCAACTGATTCTGCCTGCTTTAAGGCATCTTTTTCAAAAGTTGAAACAAAAGCGTTTATTTTAGCTTCGACATGCTTAATCTGATCGAAACAAGATTTTACAAGATCGGCGGAAGAAAATTTTTTGGCTTGAAGACCGGTTCTAGCTTGCTGTAAATTTAATTGATTTAAATTAGTCATTTTTATTTTTTGATAGTGACGGCAGTTTTAAAATAACCACGTTCAGTTTGAGAAGCTTGAGAGAGGGCTTCCTTTTGAGTAAAGGAATCCACTATTTGGTCTTTACGAAAGACATTTTTTTTGTGATTTACCTGAAAGGTGGGTTGAATTTCTTTTGTATCCAATTCGTTTAAAATAGCCACATAATCGGCAGCTTGAGAGAGTTGATTTTTAATATATTTTTCTTCTGGTTTTATTTCGAGATGAGAGAGCTTGGCTATATGAGAAAACTGGCTGTCACTAATGTTTACCGACATGGCATATTTTAGCGTATTAGTGTAGCTTTGAGGCGGAGTAGTTTCCAACGAGCTTTATCAACAAGATTATAGATTTTATATAACTGAGGATTGATAATGTAATCATACGTACCGACAAATTTTACTAAATTACCTCCAAAGCCTTGTTTAAAGCGATGAAAGCCGAAGCCTTGGTCGCCTTGGCGGGCGTTGGGACCAAGACTACCCCACATGTCAAAAGTTTTTAAACCTAAAGATTGACCATATTTGATTATTTCCCACATCAATAGAGTGGGGGCCATGACTTCACGATGAATATCTAATGAAGCACCGTAAGGATAAAAAATGCGGTCTTTGAGGACAAAAATCATAAAGGCAGCTAAAACTTGACCTTGATATTTGGCGAGAAAAATCTGAGGGATGCCAGTAGGTTTAAGAATCCTCCACAAATCACGGTGATATTGTTCTGAATGTAAATAGAAACCTTGACGTTTAGTGGTATCGAATAATAGTTTTAAATAAATTTCAAAATCGGAATCATTTTGGGAATGACTTATTTCAACTCCATGACGATTGGCAATCTTTATGTTGTAACGAGTTTTTTGAGACATGGCAGATAAAAGTTCTTCTTCGTTTTTTTGGAGATTGATAATGTAAGAATGAGGATAAAATGCAACTTTTGGTGAGGAAGCTAAATGTGGATAATTTATAACCACGGCTTGATTTTTGATTACTTCATAACGATCGTTGTAGATTTTTTCTATTACATCGGGTTCATATTTGACAAAAATAGCATTTTCTTTTTCAGCTATTTTTTTGACATTAGCAATCATATCTTTATCGATTTTTGGACCCCTCAAAATGGTACCGACGGAGAAATTTGTTTTTGGAATTTTATGGAAGGAAAGAATATAACCGTCAACGAGTTTTTTTTGATCAAAAACACCCAAACGATATACGGTGTGACCTTGAGACTCTTGAAAATCACCCCATTCCCAAGTTTGGACCGGATGTTTAACTATTTTAGAATAGACTTCCTTTTCTTCGTTATATAAAATTCGGGTAATCATGGACTATATCTAGTATATATCAGGATCGTAAATTAAATCATTTTTATCATTTATAGATTTGGGGCGGCGGAAATTGCGAGTCACTTCAACGGTATAATCATATTCTAGAAGATCTTTGGGAATATCATAAAGAAAGCGAGAGGCCTGATTTAGAGACGATTTTCCAAAAAAAAGTCGACGAGAGGCATAAGTAAGATATAAAAATTCTTTTGCCCGAGTGATTCCCACATAGCAAAGACGACGTTCTTCTTCCAGTTCGGAGCTGTCTATCATTGAGCGAGAATGGGGTAAAATCCCCTCTTCAAAGCCGACTAAAAAGACTGCTTCAAACTCTAAGCCCTTGCTACTATGAAGAGTCATAAGACGAACACCATCACGATTTTCTTTTTTCTTGTTTTTTTCTTGAAGGGAATATTCTTGCTGAACGAGAGCAATATTTTCTAAAAAATCAGCTACTTTGGGATGGGTGGTTGCCACTGATTTCAGTTCATTGATGTTTTCTAAGCGGCGCTGATCCTCTTCGTCTTGGGAGTCAAATTTCTCCAAATAATGGGAGTTTACGATTAAATTTTCCAATAATTTTAGAGAGTTTAGTTTCGATACTTCTAAATTATCCAAATAAACATCTAATAATCTTTTACGATTTTTTCCAAGAGTTTTTTCAAGTCGTCCAGCCGAAAGAGCATCTTTTGAATTGATGGCAAAACGAAGCATGGCAATCAAATCCTTTATTTCTGCACGATCGTAAAATTTCAATCCACCAATTAAAACATAAGGGATAGAATATTTTAGAAAAGCTTCCTCAATTGCCCGAGATTGGGCGTTCATACGATACAAAACGGCTATATCTTTATAATTAAAATGATAATTTTGAGAGAGGGTTTTTATTTGAGAGGCGACATAATCGGCTTCAGAAATTTCTGAATCGGATTCATAAACTTTTATTTTTATTGAGCTTTGTTTTTTGGTAAATAGTTTTAAAACTGGGTGGCTAGTGTTTTTTGAAATTACTGAGTTAGCGGCATCTAAAATAATCTGGGTAGAACGATAATTTTCTTCTAAATTAATAACCTTGGCATTAGAAAAATCCTTAGTAAACGAGACTAAATTGTGGTAATCGGCTCCTCGCCAACCGTAAATTGATTGGGAGGCATCGCCAACGGCAGTAATTTGCTCATTTTGTTGGGCTAAAATCTTCGTTAATAAATATTGAATTTGATTGGTGTCCTGATATTCATCAACTAAAATATATTTATACTGGTTTTGTAGTCTGGATAATACTTCCGACTGGGTAGTTAAGAGTTCAACGGTTTTAAAAAGCAAATCGTTAAAATCGAGAGCATTAAATTCAGACATTTTTTGCTGATAACGGCTATAAATTTTACTGGCTTGAGTGCTCCAGAAATCATTGGCTTGGGAAATAGAATCTGAAGGAGACAGAAATAAATTTTTGGCGGATTCAATAAAATATAGAACAGATGAAGGTTTGAACTCTTTTGGAGAAAGGTTCATGTCAGCTAAAATTGATCTGAGTAAATTTTCCTGATCATCTGAATCGTAGATAACAAAATTAGAATCAATATCTGATTTGCGCCCATAAATACGGAGAATTCGACAACAAAATGAATGAAAGGTGCCAGCAAAAACTTGATTATTGTTTGTAGAAACGCTTAACAATTTATTCATTCTGTCTTTCATTTCTCCGGCAGCTTTGTTGGTAAAAGTGAGTAAAAGTATTTCTTGAGGACTGGCTAAATTTTGTTGAACAAAATATGCGGCGCGATGAGTTAATACCCGAGTTTTTCCGGAACCAGCTCCCGCAAGAACCAATAAAGGCCCACCTTTATAGGTGACAGCAGAAAGTTGTTGGGGATTAAGTGAAGATAAGATATTGTTTTTGGACACTTCTAATTATGACACCTATTAATGTTTAAGGGAGCTCGAAAATATGGGTTTGACCGGAACGGAAAACTTCTTTGGCATTTAAATTATCTAAAATACTCAAATTTATATCAGGATATTTTTCCCATTCCTTGTCACCGATAAAAACATACTTTACTTGGTACCGATTTAGAATGTTTTTAACTTGATCTAAATCAATAGGATTGTCACTTGTTGTTTCTTGATTAAATTCGCTTCCATTTGTAGGAATTAATATTTTTTGAAGAGGTTGAATAATGGAAGGATTTTTAATGTTGTTTAATTCAACCAATTTTGTCCATAAATTACCATTTCCAATTTTCTCTTCTGATATTTTCCAAAGAGAATCCCCAGGTTGAACTATGTATTCATCGTAACCTGCTGGGTTTACATCAGTAGCAGCTGCTTGATTATTAGATAAGTATTGATAAACCTGATCGACTTCTTGTTGACGGGCAGCGGGAGCCTCGTAACCGCCACGCCAGAGCCATTCATGGACCAACCAGCCCTGAATGGTAGGTAAACCGGTAGATGCTGAAACTTGATTGAAAGTAGTGTAACTATCACCCTGGGCTTCTATTATGTGAGGTTGTCCGGAAACATTTTGATTAAGCCAATCGATAGCTTCTAAATTGTCCGGAGCAGTGTTTTTAATAAAATTCAAACCCCAAAGACCTTGGTAATTTTTTAGACCATAATAGGATTTAATGGGAAAATAGGTATAAGACATATGAATAATGAAAACTAAACAAAAAAGTAATTTATAGAAAATATTTTTTCTGAGTCTAATAAAAACATAACCTGCTGAAATAGAATATAAAATGAATGCCTGATAAACCAACTTAAACATGGTGTTGGCTCGACGATAATCAAAAACATAAATATCTTTGATGTAACCAATTTCAGGAATAATTACCAAAATAGTTGCCAAAATTATTATGGCTGAAACAAAATAATCGGTGGAAAGAATTTTTTGTCGATGACGATTTTTAAAAAGGAAAAATAATAAAGGAAAACAAATAAGCCAAAATCCACCGTATAAAATAAAAAGTTGGTAAAATGGGGTACGAACATCAGAAAAACGAAGACCTTCGGTCATTGGAGTAAAGTTGAGAGAAAAGGGTAAGGTAAAGATAAACCAAGCAATAATCGTCAAAACACCCATAATAAATGTATTTTTGAAATCTTTACTTACGAATAGTAATGTCAAAGCAAATAGGAGTCCATATACTGCAAAATCCCAAGCATTGGTCATGTAGGCAATGGATAAAAACAAACCGCTGGGAATAAAAATTAACGGAGAAATGCTTTTGACTAATACAAAAGAGGAAAAGAAAAAAGCAGTAATAAAAATAACCCAAGGGAGATCGTTAAGATGACCATGAAGATCGGCGACGACAAAACTGTAAATAGGAAATTCGTGGATATTTTTGTCAGTAGTATCAGGATCAAAGCCTATAAAACGGGTAGCGTCAGGGTACCAATATTGTTGCGAGGCCTCGGCAATAGTCTGTTTATTTATCAATACCCCTCTACCCAAGCGGTAAATAAGGTGAAAATTACCACCAAAGGTCAATAAAAATGCGGAAAGGATTCCGGCAATAATATAAAATTTGGCTAAAGGTTTTTTGAGAGAATGAAAAACTAAATTTGACGTCAGAGAAAATGTGGAAACAAAACTAAGGGCACAGAGAGTGGCAATAGAAAGATTATATGTGATTGCCGAATTAATGCCAGACACCTTGGTAATAAAGGCAAAAACAAAATGACCAAAATAATAATAATTAATTGGATAATTGGCATACCACATATCCGCAGGCGGAAAAAAATGACTGCGTAAAATAGAATTTACAAAACCCCAATCCATAAATTTTTCTAATCCTTCAATGTCTGGAGCAAAACCTCGGACAAAGGACCAAAGAGTGAGAATGACAAAAAAAAGCAATTCTTCTACTAAAAATATTTTCCATTTTTGACGAAAAACAGATTTAAACTCATGGATGTTTTTTGCAAAAAAATATAAATTTGCTAAACCATAAAGTACAAAAACTATAATTAAGGTGGAAGAAGTAAAAGGTAAGATATGTGCAATTCCCAAAATAAGAAGTACAAAACTAATTAGAAAAAAGGAAAGTGTTTTGGCAAAAATATAGCCTTTGTCCCAAAACTTTTTAAATAAGGAAAAAGCTAGAGGGAGGGATAATGTCGATAATAAAAAAGTGGTTAGCCACCAAATAAAAATATATTTAAAATCTGCCAACATAAAAATTAGTTTACCCTAAAAACAAAATTAAAAAGATTTTGTAAGGTAGAATTTATGGAGGTATTAACCTGCCAGGAGTGAACAATGACCCAAAGAATAATTCCAATAACAAAACCACCAAAAATATCAATTAAATAGTGAAAACCCATTAGAACTCGAAACAAAAGAAGTAAGCCGGTAATAATTACGAAAAGTAAAGGTGAAAAAACTTGATATTGGAGTATAAAAAGAAAGAAAAAAGCACTTTTAATACTATGGCCAGAAGGGAAAGAACCAGTTTTGTACCAAGAATCAACTAAGCCGACAGGAGTGGAGTCGTGACTATTGAACATTGGCCGACACCAAAAATTTTTTTTCTTGAGATACCTTTCAATAATTTCGGAAAAAAGGGTAGCAAAAAATAATTGCCATAAAATTCTAATATCTGTCCTGATAAGCAGATACGATATATAAAAAAAGAAAATCCAAATTAAATAATTAAGGGTAACAATAATTGCCTTCCCTAGTTTATTGCTCGATAAAAGATGGAGATAATCTTTTTTTGATTGCCAGAATAAAATGGAAGTATTGGTCATGGTAGCTGTTTAAGTTTGATGAGATAATTGTATCAGTTTATGGCAAAAATCCTAATTGGAGTTACTTTTTATTCGCCTCATATTTCCGGGCTTACTAATTACGCAAAAATTTTGGCTGAAGAATTATCAAAAAGAGGAAATAAAGTAAAAGTGATTAGTGGTAGATATAACATAAATTTAAAACTAAAAGAAAAAAACAATGGTGTGGAAATAGTAAGGATTCCGGGACAAAAAATAGGTAAAGGTTTTTTAATGTGGAATTACCCCATAATGGCAAAAACAATGGTCAGAGAGAATGAAATAATTAATCCACATCTGCCATCAGTTGAATCAATTTGGTTGGCAATTTGGGCAAAGGTGTATCACAAAAGATTAGTGGTAACTCATCATTGTGAATTCTGGGGCGGGAATTTTGGAAATCGAATCATTGGTTATTTTACCTATCCCCTTCACTGGTTGGTTTACAAAATGGCTGATAAAATTGTAGTGGCAAGTCAGGATTATGCCAAACATTCAAAATTTTTAAAACAATTTAACAAAAAATTAATATATACTTTTCCACCAATTAAATTAGTCAAAAACGATGAAGGAAATACTATCAGAAAAAGACAGAAAATAGTCGGGTTTGTGGGCAGAATTAGTTGGGAAAAGGGTCTACCATACTTGATAAAAGCAATGGAAAAAATAAATGCAAAGTTGGAATTAGTAGGACCTTATAATCAATTGGATAAAGACAATACATATGAATTTATAAAAAATAAATTGGGTAAAAATGTTTGTTTTTTGGGTAAAATCAGTGATAAAGAACTGGTTAGTTTTTATAAAAAAATCGATTGTCTAGTCTTGCCCAGCATAAACAACCTAGAAGCTTTTGGAATGGTTCAAGCAGAGGCAATAATTTCCGGTACCCCTGTAGTAGCGTCTAATTTACCAGGAGTAAGAGTTCCTGTAAAAATCAGTGGCATGGGTGAAATATCTAAAATTGCTGATAGTAAAGATTTGGCTCGGAAAATAAAATTGGTATTAAAAAGGGGTAAAAAATATTATCGACAAAAGGCGACTAATTTAAATTTATTTGATTATAGAAAAACGGTCAATGATTATGAGAGGGCATTTTCAATTAAATAAATTAATAAAGAATTACTCACCAAAAGAAATAGCAGTGGCCGGAGTAAAAGAAATATATCGCAAAATTTATTTAGAAAAAATTAAAAATTCTTTTTCTCAAAATGGAGAGGATTTGCTAATTGAAAAATATTTTCCAAAAAATTTTAAAGGAAAATACTTGGAAATTGGGGCTTATCATCCAGTCAGATTGAGTAATACTTATCGTTTTTATAAAAAGGGGTGGAGAGGAAAGGTGGTGGAACCAAATCCAGATATTGAACACTATTTTAAAAAAATAAGACCTAACGATGTTTACATAAAAGCCGGGATTGGCGATAAAAAAGGGGCTTTAAATTATTACCATTTTTTTATTCCAGCACTAAATACTTTTTCCAAAATAGAGGCAGAGAAATTAATTGAAGAAGGCCACGGTTTGGAAAAAATAACAAAAATAAACATATTGGGAGTAAGGAAAATTGTTAATTTTAAAATTGATTTTTTATCGATAGATACAGAAGGTTTTGATAATCAAATAATAAAATCTTGGCCATGGGAAAAGACTAAACCACAAGTGATTTGTATAGAAAAAATTTCCAGACAAAATATAAAGATGTTAGAGAATAAGGGTTATCAGTTAAGGGAAAAAACTCCGGCAAATCTAATTTTTGTAAGGTTTTGATTTTTGAAAAATTATAACCTGCGGGTGATCGTAGACAGTAAAAGATTCATCGGCGGTATCATCTCTAAAATATATACCGGGATAATCACAATCGTAATCTATGTCAATGAAATTATTTTTAATTCCGGGATAATTACTGGGGCCGATATAGATACATTTTTTCATAAAAGAGAGATTGAAGCCGGGATAAGAAACAAATTTTTTGATTAGAGAAAAATTTGTTTTACCAGAAAATAAATCACGGTAAAACCGACTACTACTAGGATATCGTGAAGGCACTCGGGGAATACTGCCCCACAGTCGATTACTCGACATAATTAAAAAATCAATTTTATCAAGATCTGAGTTAATAACCTGCCATTTCCCGTAAGTATCGGGGTCAAAAAGGGTCAGGGAAATATTTTGATATGAGTTACTACCTAAGGGAAGAGCATCATCCCAATACTCACTACTCAAAACTTGTTCTGCAGGTATATTTTTAAAGATCCATTGACTGGCCTGAACTCTGGAATGGGGGCGAAGGTAAATTCCCAAAAAAGATAAAGCATTCAAAAAATGTAATAAGATAAATAAATATAATATACGTTTAGAAATACTAAATTTATAAAAGAGATAGGAAAAAAGTATGGCTATATAGGGATATATCAGTAAAAAATAACGGAGGGCATGACTGAATTGAAAAGCTTGAAAGAAGAAAAGAAAACAAATCCAAAATAAAATAATTGAAATTAGAGAAAACTTTACTTTCACTTTTTTAAGAGATTTTAAAATCAAAAATACAAATAAAAACGAAAAAGGCAACCCTAATCCCCAAAGAATATTGTTAATAAAAGAATCGAGAGGTAGAGGGCGATTTAACCATTGAACTCCGGGAGGATAATAAGCACCAGGTTTGGAAAACTGGGATAAGCTTTTAAAAGAATTAATAAAATCAATATTAGGAAAAATAAATCCATTAAACGAATAGGGTTGAAAAATTCTAAAAACTAAAAATATAATCAGGGGTGTTGGTAAAAGGGTTATTAAAATTTTTTTAAGGGAAAAACTACGGTAATATAAGAAAATTATTGTTAGAAGAATTATAGGTAAAAATAATAAAGCGGTGATTTTACACGTTAGGGCAATGGCAAAACTAATTGAGGCATAAAATAAGCGTTTATAAATAAGTAGAGTAAATGTTAAGAGTAAGAAAAAATTTAAAAAAGTATCGACAGCATAATAATGGGAGAGTTGAAGGGGTAGAACCATGAGGGCATAGACAAGCGAAGGAAGAAAATATAATTTATTTTTTTCAGTAATTTTTTTAAAAATTAAATAGAGTAAAAAAATAATACTAGAATCCAGTAATGCCGATAGAATTCGCCCAATTATAGTTATTGAATTGTAATTATCTCCATTAAAAATTACGGCTACATATTTTGTTAAAAAAACTGGAAAAGTACCGTAGACAAAAAATTTATATTGGGGATTGTTGTAAGGATTCAGGGGAGAAGTCTTGGTGTCAAAATATTGATTTATTGTTGAAGGTAATGAAATATCTGCTGTAAGCATGGTTAAAAATCTCTCGTCTGGGTGGAGATGGTTATCTTGATCCCAATTTAAGCCAATAATTCGTAGGCAAAAAGCTAAAATAAAAATAAAAAAAATAATGTTTCTTTCACTAAAGTATTTTTTCATAATCGTCAGCAGAAAACGGTTTGTTTTTTTGATAAAGACGAAGAGTGGGCCGATCGAAAACTGTCCAAGTCTCTTCTGCGTTTTCAGAGTTTAACAAAAAATCAGGAAAGGGTTGAAAAACTTTTTTAATGGAAAATCCAAGCTCTCCATTGAATAAATTTTGATGATAAGGGAAGGAATAATTTTTAAAAACTCGTCTCGAAGGAACCAAAATATAATTTGATTTGGTGAGTATTTGGGCCAACTCATTTGGGGAATAATTGTCATTATAAAAATCATAATCAATAGTATTGATGTCAGAAATTCCCAGTGGAAGACTGGTAACATTGCCGCTCTCAGACAATAGCGTGCTATTGGGAGGTAGGTTATTTGTAAGATAGTTAGAGGCAAGAATACGAGTGTCTGTTTTAAAATAATTAATAATAAAAAAACAGCCGGGTAAAATAGCTAAAAAGATTAATCGTGGAAAACGTTTTATAAAAAGAGAGGCTAATAGCGGAAAAACAAAAAATATTGGTGACATAAAACGAGTCCATTTAACATACAGTTGAGCAAAATAAAGGAAATAAAGGAACGTAGAAATAAAAACAATAAAATTGAATTTATTCTTAAAAATATCTTTAATTTTTTTAAAAGAAAAAAAACTAAAGATAAAAACGGGTAATCCAACAACATAGGGGAAAATATGAGTAAATTGGAAAAGATAGGGAATAGTTTTGGAAAATTGTTGAGTATAAAATACGGGCAAGGCACCACTGGCTACTGCTGTTTCGTAACGCATGGAAGAGAGAAATTCAGGAAAAGATATTAAATTGTAAGGAGATAGAAATAAAGAAAAAATGAATGTGAAAAAAAGGTATGGAATGATAGACCATGATTTTTTTAAAAAAAGAGTCAGTAAAATAGGAAGAACAAAAAATAAGGCAGAAATTTTTGTGGAAATACCAACAGCACTAATTACTGTCGCCCAAAATATATATTTATATTTTACTTTTTCCAGCAACAACTTGCTTAAAAAAAGATTAATGATAAAAACTAAAATAAGCAATGATTCGGTAGTGCCAAAATGAGCTAGCTGAATTAATCCTGGGGTAAAAATTAAAAGGATAATAAAATATATATTTGGAAATGTTTTGTAAAAAAAATATAATGAAAGAAAAGAAAAAAGAGCAGAATAAAAACGTAGAATTAAAATTGAATTTGCCATGGTATTGGGTAAATTCAAAAGTCTTAATGAAAAATAGCCAAGATACAGGGGAAATTGCCCATAGGCGAAAAAGTGAGGATTTAAATCCTTGGGTGTAAGTTGAGATAAAGACATCGCCATATTATTTTCATCTGGATGAAAATAATAGTCGTTACTCCAATTTAGTTTATAAAAGCGGGTAAAAATGGCAAAAAATAAAAGGACAATTAATACTATTTTTGATGGTTTAAAGGACATAGATGATAGTTATTATCATCAGCCCCCAGAGCATAATTGAGGCTAAAAGCGGAATATCGGTAGCGACAACTCTTTCAGGTCGCTCCCCTTCTTGCATTTCAAAAATAATTTGACCGTAACGCATAATCCCAAAAATAACAGGAATTAATGTAATCATCCACCATTTTCTATCAAGTGCGGAGGGGTAGTATTCTAAAAGAAATTTATGTATAGCCCCCCCAAAACTAAGTGGTTCTGCAAGAAAAGTAAACATGGCATAACAAATAAGAGTACAGAC
>Ga0116186_1002151_pt1 | contig 18287 bp, 13 predicted proteins | sample AD_JPNNA4_MetaG_FD_89806 | JGI IMG/M metagenome (GOLD analysis project Ga0116186, IMG submission 89806) | Active sludge microbial communities of municipal wastewater-treating anaerobic digesters from Japan - AD_JPNNA4_MetaG | ecosystem: Engineered > Bioreactor > Anaerobic > Digestate | place...
CGGCGGGAAATGCGACGTTTCCGGCTGGTCCGACCTTGTCGCGGTAGCGGCCGGCGCCAGGCATACGGTCGGGCTGAAAAAAGACGGTACGGTTGTTGAGGTTGGCAGGAACGATCAAAACCAATGCGATGTTTCGGGCTGGACCGATATCATCGCCATAGCTGCCGGGGACGCGCAAACAGTCGGTTTGAAGAAAGACGGTACATTGGTCGGCGCCGGCAGCACCGATTCGGAACGTATCAAAGTCGGGCAGTGGTCGAACATAACGATGGTTTCTACCGGCTATGCGCATACCGTCGGGCTGAAAAAAGACGGCACGGTTGTAGCCACGGGCTGGAATAAGTTCGGTCAATGCGATGTTTCCGCCTGGCAGAATATTGTTGCCGTCGATGCCGGCTTTGATTTTACAATCGGCCTTCGGGCGGACGGAACAATGGTTGCGGCAGGCAACAATACCGACAGCCAGTGCGCGGTAACCGCGTGGACCGATATCGGCTGATTATCCGTTCGCTTTTCAGTCGGGTGTTTCCGGGCTGTTCCGGGGCCGGGAGATACAGAGGCCTGCCGAAACGTTCCCGGAACCTGTTCGTGCATTTCGGGCGGTGAGTGCGTTTCCGTTGTTTTTATCCGGGCAGCTGCCGAGCCGCCCGGGTTTTCGTTTTTATTATCCCGATAAAATGGACAATCAGACCCGTATTGCGGTCTGAACATTCGCGGCAAAAACCGTAAAATAAAGAACGGAACCGACGCAATTTAACACTTTAAAGTGTTGACATATCTGATATTTAGGTTTACATTGAAGCTGCGGGCGCATCGCCGCTTCGGGGCTGGCCTGGAGGTTCGCGGCCGGTACTAAAATTGAATACCGCTCATCCGTCCGAAAACAGCCCTTCGTTTCCCGGGTTCGCAGACAGGCAGCAAACTTGACGGTAAAGAAAGGTGAGAGAGATGGGCAATTATCTGCTTATCAACACGGTTAAACCGGAAGGGATCGAAAACAGGAAGGCGTATTTGGTCGGCGGCGGCATCGCGTCCCTCGCGGCGGCCGCGCACTTGATCATGTACGGCCACATGGACGGCAAAAATATTACAATCCTTGAAAAAACAGGCAGCCTCGGCGGTTCGCTCGACGGCGGCGGAAACGCCAAAGACGGCTATATCATCCGGGGCGGCAGGGAGATGGAAGAGCACTTTGAGTGCTGCTGGGATTTGTTCGCGAAAATCCCTTCTCTCAACGACCCCGCACGCAGCGTTTTGGATGAATTCAGGGAACTCAACGTTTACGACCCCAACGAATCCGCCGTCAGGGTCATGCATCTGTGCGGCAAGGATGCGAAACTTGAAACCCTCGGGCTGGATAAAGACAGTATCAAAGCCCTGCGCAAGCTTTTGCTGGCCACGGAGGAATCGCTGGGCAGAAAGACCGTCAAAGAGTATTTCAACCCCTCGTTTTTCAGGACGAATATGTGGTGTTTCTGGCGTTCCATGTTCGCGTTTGAAGACTGGCACAGCGTCGCGGAGATGAAACGTTATATGGAACGCTTCATGCACCTGATGCCGGGCATGCCGAAACTCAAAGGGATTTTATTTTCCCGGTACAACCAGTACGAGTCATTTATCCTGCCGCTGAAAAAATGGCTCGAGGAAAGGCACGTCAATTTTATTTTCGACGCGCAGGTCGAGGATTTGAACATTGACATCACAGGCAACAAAAAGACGGTAAAGGCGATTTATCTCAAACGCTCCGGCAAAGACGAAGAAATTGTAACAACCGAGAAGGATTTGGTCTTTGTTACCAACGGCTCAATGACCGAAAACTCGACCCTCGGCAGCATGCATCAGGCGCCGGTACTCAACCGGGAGGAAGGCGCCTGCTGGAAACTGTGGAAAAACATAGCGAAAAAACACCCTGATTTCGGCAAACCGGACGTGTTTTGCGGGGACATCGACAAAACCAAATGGGAGTCTTTTACCGTCACCTGCACAGATTCCCCCATAGCGGATTACCTTGCCAAACTGACGGGGCGCGATCCTTTCTCGGGCCGCGTCGTTACCGGCGGCATCATTACGTTCAAGGATTCCAACTGGTATATGAGCGTCACCTGCAGCCGGCAGCCTCATTTCAGCAATCAGCCCAAAAACGTGCTGGTTTTATGGGCATACGGGCTTTTCCCGGACCGCGTCGGCAATCTGGTGAAGAAAAAGATGAGCGACTGTACCGGTGAAGAGCTTATGACGGAACTGCTTTGCCACATGGGGCTGAAATCCCAGACGCAGGAAATCCTGAAAACCGTCAACGTTATTCCCTGCATGATGCCCTATATCACCAGCCAGTTTATGCCGCGCGTGAAAGGGGACCGGCCCGCCGTCGTACCAAAGGGCAGCACGAACCTCGCTTTCCTGGGCCAATTTACGGAGATCGAGGGCGACTGCGTGTTTACAGTGGAGTATTCCGTTCGTTCGGCTTTGACGGCCGTCTGCACACTGCTGCAGCTCGAAAGACCCGTCCCTGAAATATATCCGGCGAAATATGACATCCGGGTTCTCGTGACAGCGATGAAGACCATGTATCCCGACGGGCAGTTGCCGGCATCAAAGATTCTGAAAAAGTTTACGCAAGGTACTTCTTTCGAGGATTTGATCTGAACGCAGGTTTGACGGGTAAGCCGTACGGCGCCTGCGTCGGGTAATATTCACATCTTCGGGCAGACCCCCCGCGTCCATAAGGATAGGCGGGGGGTCTGTTATTCCGGGACAGGTTGAGCGGCCCGACGGCATCCGTTTCTGTTCGATGTTTTGAAATCGCCGGCTCAAAAATCCGCCCGGAATGGTATAATGAACGAAATAGCTTGAAAAACTACGGGGGAAGGACGCCGTTGAGCAAAGTCTCCGTTTCGATCAAAAGCGCCGCCGCGAAAGGCGCGCAGACCGTCAGGGACGTGAAAACTTATTGGAACGTGCCGCGCGAAGGCGAGTATGTCTCCAACAAGGAGTTCATGTATTTTATCCTTGGTTCGGGCGGCGGCGGCGCCGCGGGCGCGGCCGAACAGTATTTATATTTTTCCGCCAGCTGTTTTTTTGTCGGCGCTATTTACGGCCTCGCCATGAAGGATTTTGTGAAATTAGGCTTCGTTTATCTGATACTCAGTTATTTCTTTACGCCGATCGGGATGCTGATTATCGACAACCTCGGCAAGGTTCCGAAGAAAACCATGCGGACAATCAATATTGTCAATGCCGTTTATGCGGTGTTCGGCATCATCTGTATGTTTATCCCGCAGGACCGTTTTGAGTTTATTATGCCTGCTCTGCCGCAGGTGGTCGGGTCTAAGTTCATTATGCATGTCATCAATTCCTATTTTCAAAAATGGGTGCTGAAGAAATTCGCGCCGAAATACGGCAAATACAGGCCTTGGATATTCGTCAACTGGCCGTTTTTTGTTGTCACTTCCGTTTTGCTGGTCTATTTCCCGTACAATAATTTTTCTTATTACAATAAGTTTTGGATTATGGGTTTGCTGTTCCAGGTCTGGTGGCTTTTCGCCAACTATAACGATCAGGGCAACTCGATTGAAAATGTCATTACCCCAAATACAATCGAGCGCACAAAAATCATGGCGTACGGTTCGCTGATTTATAATTCGATACCTTCCGTTGTCAACATCGTCCTGCCTCTTCTTGTGTCCGCGACCGGAGGGTTTACAAGTCTGCGGTCATACCGCACATCCATACTGTTCAGCATGCTGCTTTTTTCTCCGCTGTGTTTGTTTCTTGCATTTAAGGTCAAAGACCGGGTGATTATCGATTTTGAAAGAAGCCCCGATATATCGTTTATGAAAGGCATCAGGGCTGTCATCCGCAACAAATATCTATGGATCAGAACGGCATCCGGCGTACTCGGCGGTTTTTCGCAGGGCCTGATCAATGTGAATACGATTATGGTGGTCTACATGCTCCGTAAAGACTGGGTTTTCGGGGCGTTGGCAGCGATTCTGGGCACAAGCAATATACCCGCGTATTTAACGGCCAAGTTTTTTATCAAGCGTTTCGGTAAAAAGAAAGTCTGGCTCACGGCAAGGTATTTTGCCGTCTTCGTATCCTTTTTCCAAATAGGCGCTATTTTAATGAACAGTTTTGTGCTGCTCATTGCCGTCAACTATGTATCGGGTGTGATTAATCAATACCGCGATATCGCCGACAGGGGGATGACGCCGGACATCTGGGATTATCAGCAGTATGTTTCGGGAGAACGCTATGAAACGTTTATGGGAACAATGGGCATGATCACAGCCCCGCTGGGGCCGTTTATGGCGCTGCTGGTCCCGACCGTTTATGCCGGCATGGGTTTTACGTCGGATTGGACGGTGCTGTATGACCCGGTCATCCGCAACAAAGTTTTTATTTTTACTATTGTATTGAGCTCTGTTGTTTCTCTGCTCACCATTCTGCCGATGCATTTTTACGATTTAACCGAAGACAAGCACCGCAAAATCATCGAGGAACTCCAGCGCAGACAGCGCGTCAAACACGGCGAGGAAGTGGAGCCCGACCCCGAACACCCGCGCGACGATGCGCCGCTGGCAGCGCAGGAGGTACCCGTATGAAAAAAGCGTTCTGCGCCTTTTTAACGCTGCTGATATGCTGCCAGGCCGCCGCGGGCTGCGCCGCGGGCAACGGCGAAAAACTGCGTTTCAAAGAGGCGCCGGGCGGCTATGCCCTCTACCGATACAAAGGCGTTTCCTCCGTGACATCCTTCAGTGTGCCAGACGAGTACGGGGGGCGGCCGGTGGTCGAAATCCTTGACTTCGCCCTGGCCAATGCCGAGTATCTGACAAGTATCCGCATCGGTAAAAACATTGCGGCGATAGGCGAATGGGCCTTCACCAACAGCCAAAAGCTCGCCGCTTTCGACGTCGACCCCGCCAATACTCGATTTGTCAGTGTCGACGGCATTCTCTACACAAAAGATATGACGCAGCTGGTCGCCTATCCCAACGCGAAAACGCCGCTCGTTACCGGCAAAGACGGCAAAACGGCGGGCGGCGCGTCCGTCGAGGTGCCGGCGGGCGTCAAAACCATCCGCGCCAACGCCTTTTATACCTGCGCCAACCTTTATAAAATCACATTTCCGGAGGGGCTCGAACACATCGGCAACAAGGCGTTTATCAAATGCGCCAACCTGCAGAGTTTTATTCTTCCCGAATCACTGAAAACTATCGGAGTCGACGCCTTTTCATTCTGTGATTCGCTGACGGCCGTCACCATTCCGGCGGGCGTGACGTCCATCGGCGACTACGCGTTTTTTTCCATGTCGAGTTCAATCGAAAAAATCGTTATCCGCCGTCCCGGCCCCGAGGGGCTAACGCTCGGCAAAGACTGGCTGCCCAACCAAAAAGGATCCGTCGAAAAGAAGGCTGAAGTCATCTATCGGCCCGGGGAGGCGAAACCGTGAAAAAAGCCGCCGTTGTTATTGACTGCGGGCAAAAATATCAGGCCATGCGCGGCTTCGGCGCCAGCGGCGCCTGGTGGGCGCAGGAAGTCGGCGGCTGGGACCGTACGGACCCGGCGAGCGGCAAGAGCGTACGCGACCGCATTTCCGAACTGCTTTACAGCAAGACGGCCGGCATCGGGCTGTCGATATACCGCTATAACATCGGGGCGGGCTCGGCCGATTCCGGCAAAGGCGACATCGGCAACCCGTTGCGCCGCGCGCATTGTTTTGAAACGGTGGCAGGGGAATACGACTGGTCCGCGGACGCGAACGCCGTCTATATGATGCGGCAGGCGGTAAAAGACGGCGCGGACGAGATCATCCTGTTCGCCAACTCGCCGCCCGAAAGGCTGACAGTCAACGGCAAGGCGCACAGCAATCCGGGTTTCCGCCCGAACCTGAAAGGGAAGAATGCGCCCGCTTTCGCCCGCTTCTTGATGGATGTGGCGGAGCATTTTGCCGGCGAGGGCCTGCCTGTCAAGTCCATTTCCCCCGTCAACGAACCGCAGTGGAAATGGACCGGCGGCCAGGAGGGCTGCCATGACCGCCCGCGGGGCGTGCGGCGCGTCATGCGCGCCTGCGCGGAAGAACTGGAAAAGCGTCCGGCGCTGAAGGGCGTCAAACTCTCCGGGCCCGAAAACGGGGATATCCGCTTCTTCAACAAATCCTATATCCGCCCGCTTTTATACGATAAGGTGGTCAAACGAAACCTTGACGCCGTGGATGTGCATTCCTATTTCACGCAAATCCGGCTGCCCCTGCTGGGGCGTCTCGTCAACGACCGCCCGGCGTTCCTGCGCCGATTCGGCAAATGGATGGCGAAGAAGCATCCCGGCGTCCCCGTCAATATGAGCGAATGGACCCACATGAAAGGCGGCAGGGACAGCGGTATGGATTCCGCGCTCGAAATGGCGAAGATTATGGTAGAGGACTTATCGCTGATGAACGCCGTATCCTGGCAGCACTGGATAGCCGTGTCCGAGGTTGACTTCTGCGACGGGCTCATCTATATCAACCTTGCCGATAAAACCTTTGAATTGACCAAACGCTATTATGCGACGGGCAACTTTTCACTTTTTATCGAGAGGGGAGCCGAGCGGATTGCCGCCTCATGCGATGATGAGCAGATGCTTGTCCTCGCCTTTGAAAAGGACGGCAAGATAACCGTTATCGCCGTCAACAGGGCGGACGAGCCCATCTCGTGCGCCTTCCCGCCGGGCCCTGCCGACCTCTATGTCACCGACGACAATGCCGATCTTAAAAAAATTCCCGGTATCGAAGCGGGCGATGTACTCCTGAGCCCGCGCAGCGTCAACACGCTGGTTTATCAGTCAAACCGATAGAACGAGGTGAATGCGATGGCAAAGTTTCCTTTCCGCGACACAGCCCTGCCGCTTGAGGACCGAATCGGGGATCTGCTTTCGCGCCTGAGCGTGGAGGAGAAAGTCTCGCAACTGTGCAATTCCGCCGGGGCGGTCGCCGGACTGTCCGTGCCGGCGTACAACTGGTGGAACGAGGCGCTGCACGGCGTCGCGCGCGCGGGTACGGCGACCGTGTTCCCGCAGGCGATTGCCCTGGCGGCCATGTTCGATGAAGAATTGCTCGAGGAAATTGCCGGCGCCATCGCCGAAGAGGCGCGGGCGAAATACAACCTCGCGCAGAAAAAGAAGGACACGGGCGCATATAAGGGGCTGACTTTCTGGAGCCCGAACATCAACATCCTGCGCGACCCGCGCTGGGGCCGCGGCCACGAAACCTACGGCGAGGACCCGTACCTGACCGCGCGGCTGGGCGTCGCCTTCATCCGCGGGCTGCAGCAGCGCGACGATGTGACCGGCAAACTGAAAACGGCCGCCTGCGCCAAGCATTTCGCAGCGCACAGCGGGCCCGAGGGCAAGCGCCACTCCTTCAACGCCGAGGTGTCGAAAAAGGATTTGTTCGAAACCTATCTGCCCGCCTTCGAGGCGGCGGTAAAAGAGGGGCGGGTGGAGGCGGTTATGGGCGCCTACAACGCGCTCAACGGCACGCCCTGCTGCTGCAACGGGGAACTGCTCAACGGCATTTTGCGCGTGAAGTGGGGCTTTCAAGGCCATGTCGTCTCCGACTGCGGCGCCATCGACGATATCCACCGGGGCCACCGCGTCACCCGCTCGGCGAAGGAATCCGCCGCCCTGGCGCTCAAGAACGGCTGCGACCTCAATTGCGGCAGGACGTACCAGCACCTCGTCGACAGTTACGAAGCCGATTTAATCGACGAAAACGACCTCGACACCGCCCTGCGGCGCCTGCTGCGCGCCCGCTTTCTGCTGGGGATGTTCGACGAGCCCGGCTCAGTTCCTTATGACGCCATCGGCGGGGAGGTTGTCGCCTGCGCCGAACACAAGGTGCTGGCCCTGCGCGCGGCCGAACGGGCCGCCGTGCTGCTGGAAAATAACGGCATCCTTCCGCTCGATGCGGATAAAATCAAAAAAATCGCCGTTGTCGGCCCCAACGCCGACAACCGCGGCGTCTTGCTGGGCAACTACAACGGCACGCCGACCGAATATATCACGGCGCTCGAAGGGCTGAAAAATTATTTCGGCGCCGATAAAGTCCTTTATGCAAAGGGCTGCCGTCTGTTCGGCAGGAGTAGCGAACGCCTGCTGCGCGAAGCGGAGCGCGCCGCGCAGGCCGCCGACGCCGTGATCGCCTGCGTCGGGCTCGACCCCTCGCTCGAAGGCGAGCAGGGCGACGCCTTCAACTCCGACGGCTCCGGCGACAAGACTACCCTGGATATCCCGCTCTGCCAGGAAACGCTGCTTGAACGCCTGAAAACCACGGGCAAACCGGTGGTCGCCGTGCTCAACACCGGCAGCAGCGTCCGGGTTCGGACGCCCGGCCTCGACGCGCTGCTGAACCTGTGGTATCCGGGCGAGCAGGGCGGCGCCGCGCTGGCGCGCCTGCTCTTCGGCGAGGTTTCGCCCTGCGGGCGGCTTCCGATGACCTTCTACCGCTCGGTCGGCGACCTGCCCGCGTTCGAGGACTATGCCATGCGAGGCAGGACCTATCGCTATTTCGAGGGCGAGCCACTGTATCCCTTCGGCTACGGCCTGTCTTATACGCGCTTCGAGTACGGCAATCTGACAGCGCGGCGCAACGCCGACGGCGGCGCCGAGGTCTCGCTGACGCTGCGCAACGCCGGCGGCCGCGACGGACGCGAAACGGTGCTGGTCTTTGTCAGGGCTGTCGGCCCGCAGCCAGGGCAGCCGCGCAAATCGCTCAAGGCCTTCCGCAGCGTCTTCCTGCGCGCGGGGGAGGAAACACGCGTCAAGTTCACACTCGGCGCCGAAGCATTCCAATTCGTCAACGAGGAGGGGGAACCATTCGTCCCCGCCTGCGGCTTCGCCGTCGAGGCTGGTACCCTGACCACAAACGTGGAGTAAAAAGGTAGGATGAAAAAGGGCCCGCGTGGTTTTACGACGCGGACCCTTTTGGCCATTTTACAGGCAAACCAAGTTTTTTCAGGAAGCGGGCATATATTCGTTGAACTGGTACACCCTGACATAGTCGACGATGAAATCCGCCGGCAGCATCCTGCCGTTGTTGAGGTCGATCCTGCCCGACCAGCCGAGGTTCGGCCTGCCCTCGGAGCCGTCGACCTCGCACGACAGCCGCAGGAATTCTTTCACTTTCGACACGCCGCCGAAATCCGAGCGGCCGGTTTTGACACCGTTGATGTAAAAGATATATTCGTCGGGCGTCCACTTCAGGCCGTAGGTGTTGTACTCTTTATAGGGGTCGCCCGGGACCTTGAAGATGCCGATATTCTGGTATTTCGTGTCCCAGTCGTAGCCGTTGTAATGAAGGTTGCTCGTGATTTTATTGCGGGCAGGCGAACCGAGGTAATAGTAGGGGGATTCGAAAACGTCGATTTCCGTCCCCGTCTCTCCGGTGCCCGTCACCGTGCCCGCCTTGTCCGCGTGCAGCCAGAAGGCCGACCAGAGCCCCTGCGCGGCAGGCAGAATACAGCGGCACTCGAAATAGCCGTAACGCTGCTCGAACACGCCTTCCGTTTCGAGCCCCATGGTGTAGTAGCCCGGCCCGAAGCGCCCGTCGGCCTTGTATTCGGTGCGGATAATCAGGTTCCCGTTCTCCAAAAATACCTGACCGCGGTCCCAGTAGCCGCCTTTGCGCAGGCCGCCGGAAAAGTTGTTCCAAACGGCGGGGTTGAGCCGGTCGCCGTCGAATTCTTCGTTGAGCGTCAGCGTCATACCCGTCAGATCGAGCGTTTTGCCCGTATCCTTGTAGGGGACCCTGACAATGAGCAGCAGAGTGCTGGCGATGAGAATAATCAGATTCAGCAGTTTGCCGGGCATAACGTTCATACGGTTAATCCCTCCTGGTTTTTATTCACATTGATTATACCCGCCCGGCCTTCAAAGTCAACGCCGTCAACCTTGACAGGACGCCGCCCGCATGCTAAAATATCAACAAATCGAAGGTCCCGGTTCCTGACGGATAATTGTGGAGCACCACAGTGGAAACGTGATCAATAACGGCCGACCGTCTGGGCAGCATTTTTCGGAATGTTGTCCTTTTTTGTACTTGCGCCGCATAGCGGAAAGGGACGAAGGATGAAAGAACAATGGCTCGGTTTTAACGCCGGACCCTGGCAGGAGAACATCAACGTCAGGGACTTTATTCAGCTTAATTACACCCCTTACGAGGGCGGCGCCGCCTTTCTCAGCGGGCCGACCGAACGCACCGGGCGCCTGATGGATAAACTGAACTACCTGCTCGAACTCGAGAAGCAGGCGGGCGGCGTGCTCAATATCGACACCAACACCGTGTCGTCCCTGACGAACTATAAGCCGGGCTACCTCGACAAAGCCAACGAAATCATCGTTGGTCTGCAGACCGACCAGCCGCTGCGCCGCGGAGTCAACCCGTTCGGCGGCGTCAACATGACACGTAAGGCGTGCAAGGCTTACGGCTACACCCTTTCTGAAAAAATTGAGGAAATGTTCCGTTACCGCACCTCGCACAACGAGGGCGTCTACCGCGTCTATACCGACGAAATCAAGCGCGCCCGCCATTGCGGCATCATCACCGGCCTGCCGGACGCCTACGGCCGCGGCAGGATTATCGGCGACTACCGCCGCGTCGCTTTGTACGGCGTCGATTTCCTCATCAGGCAGAAGGAGGCCGACAAGCGCCGCTTGGGCGAAGGCGTCATGCTGCAGGACAACATCCGCCTGCTGGAGGAACTTTTCCAGCAAATCAATTTTCTGGGCAAACTCAAAGAAATGGCTCAAATGTACGGTTTCGATATTTCTGGCCCCGCAGGCAACGCCAGGGAAGCCGTGCAGTGGCTGTATTTCGGTTATCTCGGCGCGATTAAAGAGCAAAACGGCGCGGCGATGTCGCTGGGGCGCGTCTCCACTTTTCTGGATATCTATTTCGAGCGCGACATCAAAAACGGCGTCCTGTCCGAGGAGGGCGCGCAGGAACTGATGGACGACCTGGTCATCAAACTGCGCATGGCGCGACACCTGCGCACGCCCGAATACAACGAACTGTTCGCCGGCGACCCGATGTGGATTACCGAGGCCCTCGGCGGCACCGGGGAGGACGGCCGCACGCTGGTAACCAAAAACACCTTCCGCATGCTGAATACCCTCTATAATCTCGGCCCTTCCGCGGAGCCGAACCTGACCGTCTTGTGGTCCGAGGCGCTGCCCGAGCCATTCAAACGCTTCGCCGCGCAGGTTTCCTGCGACACCGATTCGATTCAATACGAAAACGACGACCTCATGCGGCCCGAATACGGCGACGACTACGCCATCGCCTGCTGCGTCTCGGCAATGCGTATCGGCAAAGACATGCAGTATTTCGGCGCGCGGGCCAATCTGGCCAAACTCCTGCTGATGAGCCTCAACGGCGGCAGGGACGAAAAAACCGGCCAGCAGCTCGGCCCCGAAACCGCGCCGTATGAAGGGGAGGTCCTCGAATACGGCAAAGTCCTTGAACGCCTGGACTACTACCGCCCGTGGCTGGCGAAAACCTATGTCAACGCCCTGAATATGATTCACTACATGCACGATAAATATGCCTACGAAAAAACGCAGATGGCCCTGCACGACACCGAAGTACGCCGCCTGATGGCGTTCGGCGTCGCAGGGCTCAGCGTCCTGGCCGACTCGCTTTCGGCTATCAAGTACGCGCGTGTGCGCCCCGTGCGCAGCAAAGACGGCCTCATTACCGACTATGCGATCGAGGGGGAGTACCCCGCCTACGGCAATGACGACGACCGCGTCGACCTCATCGCGAAACAGCAGGTCGAACTGTTTTTTGAGGAGCTCAAGAAGAACCCGACCTATCGCGGCGCGGAGCATACGCTCTCCGTGCTGACGATTACCTCGAACGTCGTCTACGGCAAAAAGACCGGCGCGACGCCCGACGGGCGAAAAGCGGGGGAGCCCTTCGCTCCCGGCGCCAACCCGATGCACGGCCGCGAGAAAAACGGCGCACTCGCCTCGCTCAACTCGGTGGCGAAAATCTGTTACGACACCTGCCGCGACGGCATCTCCAACACCTTTTCTGTCGTGCCGGACGCGCTGGGTTCCGGCGATGAAGAACGCAGCGACAACCTCGTCGCCCTGCTCGACGGCTATTTCGAACGCAAAGCGCACCATCTCAATGTCAATGTCCTCAACCGCGAAACGCTCATCGACGCGATGGAACACCCGGGCAAGTACCCGAACCTGACCATCCGCGTTTCCGGCTATGCGGTCACCTTTGACAAACTTTCCAGAGAGCAGCAGCAGGAGGTTATCGACAGGACCTACCATAGGGTAATGTGATATGATGGGTGCCATCGCGAGTTTTCAAAGCATGGGCGCCGTCGACGGCCCCGGGCTGCGTTGCGCGGTTTTCATGCAGGGCTGCCCGCTGCGTTGCCAATGCTGCCACAACCCCGAAACCTGGGTGCCCGGCGCTGGGACGCAGATATCGGTGGAAGAACTCACCGACAGAATCCTTCGTTACCGCTCCTACATCAAAAAGGGCGGCGTCACCGTATCGGGCGGCGAACCGCTGCTGCAAGCCGCTTTTGTCGCCGAACTGTTCCGCCGCCTGCGTCAGGAAGGGATTCATACCGCGCTCGACACCTCCGGTTACGGGGACCTCGCCGCTGTGCGCGAATTGCTTAACGTGACGGACCTGGTCATCTGCGACATTAAATTCACCGACGAAACAATCTTCGAGCGTTTCTGCGGAGGACAACTCCAACAAGTCTACGATTTCCTCGCGCTGACGGCCGAAATGCGCGTGCCGCTGTGGCTGCGGCAGGTGATTATCCCGGGCCTCAACGATAACGAAAAAAGTGTTTTGCAGCTGAAAAAACAGGCGGCTCTCTACCCCAACGCCGAAAAAATCGAACTGCTGCCTTTCCGCAAACTGTGCGTGACAAAATACGAAGAACTCGGCATCCCTTTTCCGCTGGAGGACACCCCCGAGTGCCCGGATGAAACCATCCGTACCTTGAAGTTATTGTTAAGCGAAACGGAGAACAGCCCATGAACAACATTGTCTTAATCGGCATGCCCGCCTCGGGCAAGAGCACCACGGGGGTCATTCTCGCCAAAATATTGCGTTACGCCTTCCTCGACACCGACCTGCTGCTGCAGGAGAGCACGGGACGCGGCCTGCAGGAGATGATCGACACCGACGGCATCGAGGCGTTCAACGCCCTGGAAGAAAGCGTCGTCCTCTCCGTGCGCGCCGAGCGGACCGTCATCGCAACCGGCGGCAGCGTCGTCTACAGCGAAAGAGCCATGGAACATCTTCGCGCCGGCGGCAAGGTCGTCTATCTCAAACTCGGCTGCGAACAAATCGAGCGCCGGCTCGACAACATCCTCACGCGCGGCGTTGTCATGAGCCCCGGCCAGACCCTGCGCGATGTTTATGACGAACGGATTTCCCTTTATGAAAAGTACGCAGACGTCACCGCCGACGCGGACACCGACAGCATCGAACGCACGGCGGAGAATATTATCAAACAATTAGGATTAGCGCCCTGAAAATTTGATTTGCCCCGTCGCGCCTCCCGTTTTTGGGAAGGCGCGATTGATTTTATCGCCGCCATACAATATGATAACATTGATATAACAAGACAAACTCGCCAAGCGGAGGCGATACCATGGGCGAATTCATGGCCGGCGCGGGCCGGCAGGTCATAACCCCGGCGGTCGGCGCGCGGCTATACGGCTATACGCCGGATGTGTATAGCACCTCGGTCAACGACGACCTGACGGCGAGCGCCTTCGCCTTCGCTCGAGACGGTGTCAAGGCCCTGCTGATTTCGGTGACCGTCTGCCTTGTCAATACCGCGCTCAGCGATGAGATACGTACCGCCGTCGCCGCGGCGACGGGCGTGCCCGCCACCCATATTATCCTCTGCGCTACGCATACGCATTCCGGGCCCTGTACCGAAGGCAACACCGGCTGGGGTGAACTCGACCGGAACTACTGTGACAAAATCTTTATCCCCGGGATACTCGCCGCAGCGCAGGCAGCGGTGCGCAACCACAGCCCCGCCGTGATGGGCGTCGGCGTTGTCAACAGCCGAGTCGGGGTCAATCGCCGGCAGCTCAACCGGGACAACACCGTATCCCTGGGGCAAAACCCCTGGGGCTGTTTTGACCCTGCGATGACGGTTCTCGGTTTCCGCTCAAAAGACGGACGGCCGTTAGCCGCGCTGGTCCATTACGGCGCGCACTGCACCGCGTCGGGCAAAAACACAGAAATAACGCGCGACTGGGCGGGCGTCATGATTGACCGCCTGGAAGCGGAAAGCGGCGCGCTTACGGCCTTTTTCAACGGCGCCGAAGGGGACGTCGGCCCGCGCCTGGCCAACGGACACACCGTCGGGAATATCCGTTACGCCATGGAACACGGCGCCGTCGCGGCCGCCGACGCACTGGAGGCTTTCCGGAGCATTAAAGAGTACCGCGAACCTTCTTTCGTCTGCGCGGCGGGCGAAGTGCGCCTGCCGTATGCGCGCAGGATGCCGCTCGGGGAGGCGGAGAACGCCTTAAACGCCCTCAAGGGCGCAGGCAGCATCAACCTTTCAGGCAGGCGACTGGAATATCTTGCCGGCGTCGTTGAAGCGCACCGCAGCGGACGCCCGCCTCGGGAATATTTCGCCTTTCCGCAGACGATTGTGAAAATCGGCCCCGCCGTTTTGGTTCCCTTCCCCTTCGAGTTCTTTTCCGAGATTGCCCTGCGCCTGCGGCAATACAGCCCCTTTGCGCATATGCTTTGCCTCGGCTGCGCGAACGGCAATTTCGGTTACCTGCCGTCACGCGCCGAGTTGTGCCGGGGCGGGTACGAAATCGAGATGTTCCGCACTTCGGGCGACCAGACGCTCGCCGACGACGCGGACGACCATATCATCGCCGAAAATCTGAGAATAGCGGAGGCGCTTGCATGTACCGAATAGGCATGGAAGAAATTGAGGCCCTCAAAAGGGTCGTTGAGTCGCGCGACCTTTTTAAAATCAACAGCGGCCTGCGCGAGACCTATCACTGCGAACAGGAAATGCGCGAAAAATTCGGCTGCGACTACGCCGTCTTGATGACCTCCGGGGCGGCCGCGCTGACCGCGGGCCTCGTCGGCATGGGTATCGGCCCCGGCGACGAGGTTATCGTCCCGGCTTATACCTACATCGCATCGGCCATGGCGGTCCTCGCGGCGGGAGCGATTCCGGTTATCGCCGAAATCGACGAAACGCTGACGCTGGACCCGGAAGACGCGGGAAAAAAGATCAGCCGCTATACCAAAGCGATCATGCCCGTCCATATTCAGGGTTTTCCCTGCGATATGGAGCGGCTTGGGGCCGTCGCCGCGAGACACGGCATACAAATCCTCGAGGACGCCAGCCAGGCGGACGGCGGCTCTTACCGTGGACGGCGGCTCGGCGCCGTCGGCGACGCGGGCGCGCTGAGTTTCAACCAGTTCAAAATTATCACTGCCGGCGAGGGCGGCGCCCTGCTGACGAGCAGCCGCCAGCTTTTCGAGCGCGCGTTCATTTACCACGACAGCAGCGCCGTCGCCTTTTTCGGCGGCCAATTGGATGATATCTCCGAACCGCAGTTTTGCGGCAACGAATACAGGACCAACGAACTCGCCGCCGCTGTGCTGCGCGAACAGCTGAAAAAGCTCGACGGCATTCTCGCCGACCTGCGGCGCAACAAAAAGGCGCTGATGACCGCTCTCGCGGATGATTTCAATTTCATTCCATCCAACGACATCGAAGGCGACTGCGGCACCACGGCGGCCTTCGCTTTCGGCAGCGAGAGCGAGGCCAGGCGATTCGCGGTTGCGGACGGCGTCAAGGGGACCCTGCCCATCGACACCGGCAAACACGTCTATACCCACTGGACGCCCGTCCTTGAGAAGCGCGGCGCCCTTCATCCACTGGCGAACCCCTTCAAAATGGAAGCGAATAAAAACCTCAACCACCGCTATGCGGCCGATATGTGCCCGAAGACGCTCGACATCCTCTCAAGAACCGTCTATATCGGGGTAAACCCCGACTGGACCCCGGCGGATATCGATAAGGTCGCCGCCGCCTGCCGCGCCGCGCTGCGCTGAGGGTTCTCCTATGGTCACCATCCGTGAAGCCGAACAGATGCTCGATTAAATTGCCGAGAGCCTGCCCGAAGAGATTTTCAGGCATCTCAACGGTGGCGTCAGCCTCAGCCCGCTTTCCATGTTGAGCCCTCACGCCGTCGACAACGATCTGTATATTCTCGGCGAATATTTCAGCGGCGGCGTCCTCGGGCGCTACATCGTCATCTACTACGGCTCGTTCGTCCGGACGTTCGGCAATATCCCGCCGGAAATGTTCAAACAGGAACTGGCCCGCACGCTCAAGCACGAGTTGACCCATCACCTCGAGTCCCTCGCGGGGGAGAAGGACCTGGAAATCGAGGATGCCGAGCAGTTGTGGGACTATCTGTCCGGCAAAGGCGAATGACACGGCGCGAAGGTCGGGATTGATTGCGCGGCGCCGGTTCGTGGACATCCTTTATGCGGGATGTTATAATTCTGATCAGAACGCAAAGGGAGATGATCGCTTGTTTATCGACGATAAAATATGGATCGCGCAGGGCGAACAGCCCGTTTACCTGCTGCCCAAAATGGCCAACCGCCACGGCCTTATCGCCGGCGCGACCGGTACGGGCAAGACGACCACGCTCAAAGCGATGGCGGAGTCGTTCAGCGACATGGGCGTCCCCGTTTTTCTCGCGGATATCAAGGGCGACCTCGCGAGCCTCGCCGTGGCGGGCAGCGACAACCCCAAAACGCTCGAACGGCTCATACTGCTGGGCATCGAAAAGCACAACTATCACGCGTTCCCCGTCAGGTTCTGGGACCTGTTCGGCGAGGGCGGGCACCCGGTCCGCACCACCGTGTCCGAAATGGGGCCGCTGCTTATCGCGCGCCTTCTGGGCTTAAGTGACGCGCAGGAGGGCGTGCTCAACATCATTTTCCGCATCGCCGACGACCGCGGCATGCTGCTGCTCGACCTCAAAGACCTGCGCGCCATGGTGCGTTATGTCGGCGACCACGCCAAAGAGTTTACCTTTGAATACGGCAACATCGCCGCGCAAAGCGCCGGAGCTATCCAGCGCAGCCTGCTGTCGCTCGAGGACCAAGGCGGCGAGTTTTTCTTCGGCGAGCCGGCGCTCGACATTTTCGACTGGATGAAGACGGACACCGACGGCAGGGGTTTCATCAATATCCTGCACTGCGTCAAACTTTACCAAATGCCCGCGATCTACTCGACCTTCCTGCTGTGGATGCTTTCCGAACTGTTCGAGGCGCTGCCCGAAGCGGGGGACCCCGACAAACCCAAACTCGTGTTCTTTTTCGACGAGGCGCACCTGCTGTTTGACGAGGCGCCCAAAGCGCTGCTCGACAAGGTCGAGCAGGTGGTGCGCCTGGTGCGTTCCAAAGGCGTCGGCGTCTATTTCATCACGCAGAACCCGGCGGACCTTCCGCCCAACGTGCTCGGCCAGTTGGGCAACCGCGTGCAGCACGCCCTGCGCGGCTTTACCCCCGTCGAACAGCGTCAAATCCGCGCCGCTGCGCAGACGTTCCGTCCCAACCCGAAAATCGATACCGAAAAAGTCCTTACCGAACTGGCCACGGGCGAGGCGCTTGTTTCCTGCCTGGACGCGGACGGCCGGCCCGGCATCGTCGAGAGGGGATACATCGTCACGCCGCACAGTATGTTCGGCACCATCGACGACGGCCTTCGCAGGCAGCTCATCGCCGCGTCGCCTATGGGCGGCAAGTATGACAGGGAAATCGACCGCGAGTCCGCCTATGAGATTTTGACCGCCAAGGTCAAACAGGAGGCGGCGGCGCAGCAGGCGCAACAGGCCGAGGAGCAGCGGCAGAAAGAAATGCAGGCGCAGCGCAAGGAATACGAACGGCAGCAAAAAGAACAGGCGCGCCTGCAAAGGGAACGCGATGCCGCCATGCGCCGCGCTTACGGGGGTACCGGCCGCAGGCGCAAATCGCCGCTCGAGCAAATGGGCAACACCGCCCTCAATACCATCGGCAGGGAGTTGGGCAGGTCTGTTATCCGGGGTATCCTCGGCTCGCTGAGGCGGTAACTCGGCTATAAAACGAACAAAGGGCACGTTGCAAAACGAGCCCAGGAGCAAACAATGAACCAGTCAGCCCAAAAGGGTTGGCCGGTTCACCGTTTTGCGTTAAAATTGAATTGATGAAGAAACAACAA